>Ga0268263_1000246_pt1 | contig 115973 bp, 103 predicted proteins | sample Biomet5_FD_190358 | JGI IMG/M metagenome (GOLD analysis project Ga0268263, IMG submission 190358) | Microbial communities from bioreactor (seeded with sewage sludge) at LBNL, California, USA - Biofuel metagenome 5 (SPAdes) (version 4) | ecosystem: Engineered > Bioreactor > Anaerobic >... | reverse complement strand
ACATCTCTTTGATGATCGATATGAGCTTCCCTTTGATTGCCTCGTATGGTGTTCCCATCCGGCGCGCCTCCTGAAAAGTGTTTTTTCAAGAGGCTCCGCCGCATTTTTTGCCCGTTTTGTCAACCCTTCCCTGCGTTAAATTCCGCATAAAAAAAGAGCAGGCGTACCTTTTTAAATACTCTGCTCTTTCCTCGTCCTGTTATCTTAATGACATTGGGGGGCGGGGAGGCTCTTTTTCGTGCTCTTCCAAATCCAGTTGCAGGTCGTCGCCGGGGTCGTCCTCCAGCGCAAGCTCCGGTTCGTCCTCGGCTGCTTCCGGCCCGTCCGGTTCGTCCAGGTCGTCCAGGTCGTCCAGATCCGGTTCTTCCCCGTCCGCCGCGCTGAGGAGCATTTCCAGCGCCGGGTCCTCCGCCGCGCTCTTCCTGGCCTTTTCCTTCTTCTCCCCGGGCCAGATGAAGCCGGCCAGCGCGATCAGCGCGAGCGCCAGCGGCACGGCGAACAAAGGCTGCATCAGCGGCGAGGAGGCGGCGTAAAGCAGCGCCGACGCCAGTCCGGCGCCCCGCTTCTTTGCGAGCCACTGGATCCAGTTCAGCAGCACCGCCGCGGCGACCAGCGCCGCGTGGGGCAGCAGCCAGGCCACTTTGAACGTCAGGGTGCCCAGCTGAAACGAGAGCGCAGCCGGGTTTTCCGCCCAAATCAGCGAATAGATCAAATACGCCAGGTACATCAGGCCCATCAGCGAGCCGATCAGCGCGAGGGTTGAACGCTTCATCCATGCCACCCTTTCCGTTGGGAGCTGACTGACATCACTATATCAAAAATTTCCAGCCTGTCAACCTCCATGCAGAAAATGCGCGGAAACGTTATTTTCCCGTACTTTTCGCACGCAAAGGCGCGTTTGGGCAGCCGGCGCACACCGGTTGCCCAAATCCTTGTTTCGTTTACCCCGCTTAATTCGTGGTAGAATGTTCGGAGGTGGTTGCGCACACCGGTTGCCCAAATCCTTGTTTCGTTTACCCCTGTGATTGCCTATAATCCGTAAAAATCCATCCCGGACTGCGCCATGATGTCCTTGAGGCCGTCGTGAATCTCGTCCCGCGAGAAATTCCGCGCCTCCAGCTCGTCGTCGGTCAGCAGGTTCAGCCGCTGGTAGAAGTCGAGCGCCAGCAGGAGGTACTGCCGATCCCCGGGCAGGCAGCGGTCAAACAGGCAGTCCTCCGCCTCGTTCAGCTTCCCCTCCGCCACGAGGTTCATCAGGTCACTATGAAGGCGGTCGGTGGCCGTCAACTGGGTCACGTCCTCCACCGTGTACTGGACGGAGTCCCGGTGGAAGATCAGCTGCGCGGCGGAGCGAACCAGCACCGTGATCTGCCGCATCATCCAGTCCTTTTCAAAGAGCATGGTTCCTCCGCGAGCGGCCTAGCCGTTCTCTTTTTCCAGCGCCTCGCGCATCACGTCCACCGGCGCGTCCTCGCCCGTCCAGAGTTTGAAACCGATCGCGCCCTGATAGACCAACATGCCCAGGCCGTCCAGCGCGGCCGCGCCGCGTTCCCGCGCTTTTTTCAGAAACAGCGTGTCGGCCGGGTTTGGGATCACGTCCTGCACGATCATGCCGGGCCGGATGTCCTCGTAGCGGATGTTCGGGCAGCTCGGGTCCGGGTACAGCCCGACCGAGGTGGCGTTGATCAGGATGTCGCACTCCGGGATCGCCGCCGTGCCCCGCCAGGGGATGAACGACGCGCGGCAATGGGTCTTTCCGTTCAGAAGATCGCAAAGGTTCCGGCCGCGGGCCTCGTCCCGGTTGATCAGGGTGATCTCCTTCACGCCCGCCAGCGCGCACTCCACCGCGATGGCCCGCGCCGCGCCGCCCGCGCCCAGCATCGCCACGCGCTTGCCATGAAGGCCCACGCCCCGCTTTTGGATGCCGGTCACGAAGCCCTTGCCGTCGGTGTTGTAGGCGGTGAGTACGCCGCCGTCGTTCACGATGGTGTTGGTCGCGCCGATCAGTTGAACTTCCTCGCTCAACCGATCCACGTACTTCAGCGCCGCCACCTTGTGGGGCACCGTCAGGTTGATGCCGCGGAAGTTCATCGCCCGCATGCCGCGGAACGCGTCTTCCAGGGCCTCCGGCCGCACCAGCAGCGTCAGGTAGCGGAAGTTCAGCCCCGCCGCCCGGAACGCGGCCTCCTGCAGCGCGATCGTCGGGTTCTCGTCCACCGGAAAGCCGAATACGCCGGTCAGCTGTGCGCGATAGTTCCTGCCCATCCCGAAACCTCCTCATTGCCATGCCGGACCGCCCGGAAGAGCAATCCGCATTCTATATTCAGTGGATCAAAAGCCGCGCCTCGTCGGCCAGCGCGTTCAGCTGCTGGGCGATCGCGCCTGTCAGCGCCCGGAGGGTCTCCTTCTGGGCCTCGCCGGACTTATAAAGCTGGTTCAGCACCTCATCCTCGAGCCGGTCGCGCTTTTTTTCAAGCCCCGCCTTGTAGGCGCGCTCGGAGAAGGCCAGGCGCAGCGGCCGGGGGAAATTGGCCTTGCCCAAATGGGCGCGGGCGATCGTGGTGCCCAGGCGGCTGAACGCGAAGCCGATCGCAAAGCTGATCGCGAAGCCCACCGGCCCCGCCATTAAGAGCGCGATGCCACCCCCGCCCAAGAGCGCCCCCACGATCGAGGCCACCGCCAGGTCCACCGCCGTCTGCGCGTAGGCGAAGTTCAGCATGCCGCCCCGGGTGTCCAGGTTCAGGTCGCCCGCGCTGACGTAGAACGCGGCGGGCAGCCGGAGCGTGGCCGCGGGCAGCCCGTGGCGGGCGCAGACCGGGTCGGTCAGCGCCTCGAGCGCGGGCCGGAGGGACGGCGCCCAGGCGGCGGCCGCGGCCTCCAGGCGCTTCCGGGCCTCGCCGGACTGCAAGTCCAGCGTGACCAGGCGCGTGATCTCCTCGCCCAGTTCGTCGATGGTGTCCAGTTCGCCCGCCTTCCAGCGGCGCAGAGCCTGCGCCGCGCAGTCGTCCACCAGCGCGGAGGCGATGACCGGCGCGGCCATCCGGTAGTAGCCGGGCAGTTTTTCCGAGGCGGCTTTTTCGATCTCGCCGGAGTCGATCAGCTTTTGTACGTCCTCCCGGAAGCGCTGGGCGCTCAGGTCGATGTTCAGCGCGTAGCACAGCCCGCGGGCGATGGCGTACTCCGGCTCCGCGCCGGTGAGCAGCAGCGCGTCCGGGAAGAATTCCTTCGCCAATCCCGCCATGAAGCCCATCCGGGACGCGCCGCCGGTCAGCAGCACCACGCCGGGCGGCGTGGATTTTAAAATCTCCCGGGCGCGGGCGTAGCCGTCCCGGAACGCCTCGAGCACCGACCGGCCGCGAAGCGCCGGGGACGGGTGGTTCAATACTTCTTCCATGTCCGCCTCGCTTGCCATCAGATCCAGCGTCAGCGGCGGGTCGTCATAGTAGATCTTGACCGAGGTCTCGCAGGGCACCGGGAAGCGCGCCTCGCCGCCCAGCGCCTGCTGGCGGGAGAAGAACAGCTCCTTGACCTTCCGGGCCTCCAGCTCGCACCGCGCGCGGTAGGGCGGGCAGAGCCGGAAGATCTCCCGGATGCGCGCGCCGTCCTTGCTCCGGCGCAGGTTGTATTCCAGCAGCAGCTGGTCGATCAACCCGCCGCCCAGCGCTTCGCCAAAATCCACCGGCCGGGCCTCCAGCCGGTCGACGAACGTGAAGTCGGTGGTGGAGGAGCCGGCGTCCACGATCAACGTGGGCCTGTCCAGCGTGTCGCGGGCGGCGCGAAGTTCCCCCGACTCCCGGACGAACATGAACGCCGCGCGGGACTCCGGAACCACCTCCACGTTTGTAAAGCCCGCCCGCTCGAACAGCTTTTTGTACCGCGCCCGGTCGCCCTCCGGCCAGCCGGACGGACAGCCGACGAAGAACGCCGAGGTTTCCAGGTTCTTCGCCTTGCCCGTCTGCCGGATTGCGGCAAGCACCGCCCGGGCGAAGGCCTCGATCTGGGCGGACGCGATCGGGTGGGTCAGAAATTTCCCCTTGAAGCGCACGTTCAGCCGGTCTGCGCCGGTTAGAAGCGCCTGCTCGCCGATCAGCGTGCCCAGCCTCGGGTGCTCGCCCAGCGCGGTCAGGAAGCTCTTGCGGCCGCCGATCTCCAGCATCTGCGGCGCGACCGGCGAACCCGCGCGCATCCACGAGACGGCGCTTTCGCCATCGCCCAGGTCGAAGCCGAACAGATCGGTGATTTCCTTTGTATCGAACATCTCTTACCTCATGGGCGCGACGGCCTGGCCGCGGGCCAGCAGGTGGCCGCCCGAGACCAGCGCCGGGCGGATCGTGCGGCCCTCGCCCGCGCCGGGCAGCAGGTCAAACCAGCCCGCGATTTCCGGGCTGTACAGCATCAGTTCAAGCCCCTGCGCCTCCAGCGCCGTGACCAGCGGCGACGCGGCCCGAAGCGCGTAGGCGCTATCGCCAGTCAGGCTGGCCTCGCACAGCATCTGGATCGATTCCAGCACCGGCCCGGTCAAAAGCGGCGCCTTTTTTTCGGGAGCCTCCCGGGCGGAGAGCAACGCGTCCACGTCCCGGAGCAGCCGGGAGAGCCGGAGCGTCATCTCGGCGGGGTCGGGCCGGGGCACGCCGCGGGCCTCGGGCAGCGGCGGGGCGGGCGCCTTGACGGAGGGCAGAAAGAGGCACGCGGCCGCGGCGACCAGCGCCAGAATCGAGGCCGGGGCTTCGTTTCGGAGCAGCAGGTAGGCGGACAGCGCCGCGTTCAGCGCCGCGGGCCCATACCGCCGGAGGGCGCTCGCGGCGCGCCGGGCGCGGGGCGATCGGGGGGACGGCCCGGGCAGCGCGAGGCTGACGTCCGCCCGCGATACGCCCGCCAGCAGCCCCGCGGCCGACTGGCAGGCAGTCAGGAGATCGGAAGCCTTCCGGCGCAGCGCGGCGTCCTCGCACCCGGCGGCATAGGCTGCCCGAAGCGCGCCCAGTATGCCCGAAGCGCAGGCGGCCGCGGCCTCCGCGGTCTCGCAGGCCGCGAACTGCGCCTCCACCTGTTTCACGCGCCCCTGAAACAATTCATACAGCGTATCCAAGCCCATCACCCGCGCCTATCATAGCGCAATCCCCTAAAGATTGCAAGCTGGCCCCCGCGCCCATCTTCAACGGTTTCCGCACCGCTTCCGGAGGGCGTGGTTTTTCACGCTGCGGCAGCATATGCTGACCCGAAAGGGGGCGGCGGACGTGCAGCCGATACTGATCTTTTCATCCGATGTGCCGGGCGCGCTGTACCTGAACGGGCGATACGCGGGCGAACTCATGGGGGAGGCGGAGGCCGCGCTGCCGGTGGCGCCCCGGGGTCCGCTGCTGGTGGAACACAGGCCGCTGGCGGCGGGGTATATCCCGATGGCCCGGCGGATGACGATGGCCGGCGGGCGGCCCATCGCGCTGTCGGATCCGGACGGCGTGGAGGTGGCGGCGTGGCCCGGCGGCGCGCTGGAGGTGCTTCTGACCCCGGAGCCCGTCGCCGCCGACCGGCGAGGGGTGTACGACGAAAACGGCCTCACGGTCTGGATGGAGGGGAACCGGCTCGTGGCCTCGAAGGGCAGCGCGCGCCGCGGCTACCTGCTGCCGGACGGCGCGCGTCCGCCGGAGGTCACGCGGCTGCCCGGCGCGCTGTGCCTGACCGGCGCGTGCGATTCGGGCGCGTACCTCATGGCGCTGGGCGACGACGTGACCCGGCCCCTCGTCAGCGCGTCGGGGCGGGAGGCCTCGGTGACCCCCGGCGGCGAGGCGCGGGCGCTGGAGGACATGGACGACGTGGTGGGCCACGCGCGGCTGACTCGCTGGGCGCTGGCGGACGGGCAGTTTATGCCGGTGTCGGTGGAGCACTTCTGGACCCACGGCGCGCCCGCCTGGCCCGACACGCCGAAAAAAACGGCGCTGGCGGCTCTGGAGGCGGCGCGGCTGGGGTTGATGGACGAGGCGAGGGCGTTTCTGGCGCCGGGCGCGGCCTCGGCGGCGCTGGACGGGGCGGCTTCTTCCTCCGGCGTGCTGCCGCTCAAATACCCGCTGGCGGACGGGCGGCCCGCGGTGGGGCTGATGGAGGAGGAGAAAGACTGGCTGGTGGCCATCAAGCCCGTCTATTATCACGCGTCGCCTCTGGGCGGGCCGCAGGGCGTGTGGCGGCTGGACCGGCTCACGCTGGAGTAGAGAATCGCGGCAAACCTCTGAACTTTGCGAGCTTTTCCGATGAATTTTGGATTTTACGGACCAAAATGTGTTATGATACAAATGGAAGGGAGGCTTCCAAACCATGTTCTTCTATGATTGGACGATTCTGATCGTGCTGCCCGGCCTGATCCTGGCGATGATCGCCCAGGCGGGGGTCAGCGGCACGTTTGCCAAGTTCCAGAAGGTGCCCGCCCGCGTCGGCCTGACCGGCGCGATGCTGGCCCGGCGCATGCTGGACAGCCGCGGCCTGGACGACGTGGCCATCGAGCGGGTGAAGGGCAATCTGTCCGACCATTATGATCCGTCGGCCAGGGTATTGCGCCTGTCCGAAGGCGTGTACGATTCCACCTCCATCGCGGCGCTGGGCGTCGCCGCCCACGAAAGCGGCCACGCGCTGCAGGATCAGGAGCACTACGCGCCGCTGAAGCTGCGCACGGCCATCGTCCCGGCGGTGGGCTTCAGCTCCAACCTGAGCTGGCCGATCTTCCTGGTGGGCCTGATCTTCAGCTGGCAGCCGCTGCTGCTCGCGGGCATCCTCCTGTTCTCGCTGGCGGTTCTGTTCTCGCTGGTCACGCTGCCGGTGGAGTTCAACGCTTCGAGCCGCGCGCTCGCCACGCTGTCCTCCGGCGGGTACCTGGATCAAGAGGAGATGCAGGGCGCCACCAAGGTGCTGCGCGCCGCCGCGCTGACCTACGTGGCCGCCGCCGTGGGCGCGATTTTGCAGCTATTGCGCCTATTGCTGCTGGCGGGCGCGGGCAGGCGCAGGGATTAGCAAAAATTTGCGCGGCCGCCCCGCATGCGGGCGGCCTTTTGCGCTATGGGCCTTTCGCCTCGCCGCCGATTATGAAGTCAAAGTATTGGCCGGGGAACGGCTCGTCCTCAAGGGAATAGTGCCACCACTCGGCCTCGTAGGATTTCAGGCCCGCTTCGGCCATCAGCGCTTTCAGCATATTCCGGTTCTCCCGCTGGGCCTTGGACAGCCCCTTCGCGCCGTGGTGGGACTTTTCGTCCATCAGGTCGAACCCGCCGCCCATGTCGAGGGGAGTACCATCGGAATCCACGAGCGTCAGATCTACCGCCGCGCCCCGGGTGTGCCCCGAGCGGCGCGCGATGTAGCCCTCCCGGAACAACTGCGTCTTTTGAAGGTTCGGGTAGTGCTCCTGCCGGGTTTTCCCGTCCTCCGGCTGCTGGGACCAGGCAACGAACCGGTTCACCGCCCGCTGGGGCCGCGCCGCGTCCCAGACCAGAAGGGACAGGCCCTTCTCCGCCGCCAGATCCCGCGCCTTTTCGAGCGCTTTAGCCATCGCCTTCGAACAGGCGACGCGGTTTCCCGCATAGCCGTCCACCGGCGCGCCGGTGAAGTTGTCGCTCCCCGCGTACTTCGCGTCCCAGCGCACGCCGCTCACCGCCTCGTCCAGGTAGACGAAGCCCTCCGGCAGCTGGTACGCCTCGTCCGGCAGAAGCGGCATCCCCCGGTCCTCCGGCGCCTGCTCAGGCATCGCGGTTTCCATCCCCGAATCCTCCCGGAAAATTCAATTTTCGACCGCCTCCCGGCGGAGCTTGCGCAAAGCCGCGCATGAGGATATAATACTCTTTGAAATTGGGAAACGCAAGCAAAGGAGGTGCCTGGATGAAGAACGCCGAAGGGGTGTGGGTGGTGATCCACATGGCCCACAGCCAGCAGCGGGCGGAAGACGCCCAGGCGCTTCTGACCCGCGAAGGCTTCATGGTGCGCGTCCGCCCGGTCGCGCGCACGCTGGCGGGGGAGCACTGCTTTGAGCTGCAGGCCATCAAGGCCGAGGCCAAGGAAGCGCGCGAGGTACTTTCGGAAAACGGGCTTTAAAGTTAAAGAAGCGTAAAGAAGCGGGGGATAAAACCATGAAACGGATCGGCGTGATGACCTCCGGCGGAGACGCACCCGGCATGAACGCCGCGATTCGCGCGGTGGTCCGGTCTGCGATCTCCTATGACATGAGCGTGATCGGCTTTCGCCGCGGTTTCAACGGCATGCTGATGCGCTCCAAAGATTCTTCGGATGATTTTTCCATGATGACCGCCCGCTCGGTCTCCGATAAAATTCACCGGGGCGGCACATTTTTGAACACCGCCCGGTGCGTGGAGTTCCGGGAATTGGAGGCGCAAAAGCGCGTCGTTTCCAACCTCAAGATGCTGGGCATCGAGGGCATGGTGATGATTGGCGGCGACGGCACGTTCCGCGGCGCGGCCGACCTGGACAAGCTGGGCTTCCCGGTGATCGGCGTCCCCGGCACCATCGACAACGACCTCAGCTACACCGACGCGACGATCGGCTTCGATACCGCGCTCAACACCGCCTGCGAGTGCCTGAACAGGATCCGCGAGACCAGCGACTCCCACGAGCGCGCCAGCCTCGTGACCGTCATGGGCCGCAACTGCGGCGACATCGCGGTGCACACCGCGCTGGCCTGCGGCGCGGAGATCGTGCTGATCCCGGAGGTCAAGTGGTCCATCGAGGAAGTGGCCGAGCAGGTCAAGTGGGGCGTTTTGAAGGGCAAGAGCTCGATGATTATCATCGTGGCCGAGGGCGCGTTCTCCTCCATGACCAGCGACGTCAAGGCGCTGTGCGAGGCCAACGACAAGCTGAAGGGTGTGAAGGGCGCGCTGGACAGCCAGATGGACAGCGGCCAATTGGCCCGCATCATCGAGGCGCTGTCGGGCCACGACACCCGCGCGACGGTGCTGGGCTACATCCAGCGGGGTGGCAGCCCCACCGCCACCGACCGGATTCTGGCCACCCGGATGGGCCAGCGCGCGGTGGAACTGCTGCGGGACGACAAGGCCGGCGTCGCCATCGGCATGCGGGAGAACCGCCTGATCGAGGTGCCCATCGCGGAAGCCAAGAACCGCGGCGGCGAGTTCAATTCAGAACTCTACAACCTGATCGGAACGGTGTCCGGTTAAATGGCGCATCAGGTGGCCATCACCGGCGCGGCGTCGGAACTGCAGGGCGTCGGGCGGCTCGAGGGCCGCGCGGTGTTCGTGCCGGGCGCGCTGCCGGGCGAGACGGTGGAAATCGAAATCGTGCGGGAGCAGGAGCGCTATCTGGTGGCGCGCCTGCTTTGCGTTTTGTCGCCCAGCCCGGAAAGGCGCCTGGGCGACTGCCGCTATGCGGCGGAGTGCGGCGGCTGCCAGGCCCGGCACATGACGTACGAACTGTCGCTGAGGCTGAAGCGGCAGCGGGTTCTGGACGCGCTCGAGCGCATCGGCGGCTTTTCCGATCCCGAGGTGGGGGAGACGCTGGGCATGGCGGAGCCGGAGCGCTGCCGCAACAAGGCGGAGTACGCCATCGACGGCGAGAAGATCGGCCTGAGAAGGCAGGACGGGCGGAGCATTCTCCCGGTCGGGGACTGCCTTTTGCAGAAGGAACCCAGCATCCGGGCGATGCGCTCGCTCAGGGATTGGCTGAAAGCGCACCCGAGGACGCCGCTTCGCTACCTGGTCACCCGCGTCAGCCGCGCGGGCGAGGGGATGGCGATCTTGTCCTTCGAGGGCGCGTGGGACGCCTCGGAGGCCGCGAAGGCGCTCGCATTGCCGGGGATAAAATCGGTCTACGGCTGCCGCCTGAGGATTGGCTACACCCACGCGCTGGACGGGGCGTGCCGCCTGATTTGGGGCGAGGACACGCTTTCGGACGAACTGGGCGGCATCGGCTTTTCGCTGGCCCCGCAGACGTTCTTTCAGGTGAACCCTTTACAGGTGGAGGCGCTGTACCAGACCGCGCTGGACTACGCCGCGCTCACCGGGTGCGAGCTGGTTGTGGACGCCTACTGCGGCGCGGGATCGATCGCGCTGTACATGGCGAAGCGCGCCGCCCGCGTGGTGGGCGTAGAACTTACGCCCGGGGCCGTCCGGGACGCCCGCGAAAACGCGAAGCGCGCGGGGCTGTCCGACAAGGCGGAGTTCCTCCAGGGCCGCGCGGAGCTGGCGCTGCCCGAAATGCTGAAGAAGGGCCTGAAGCCGGACGTGGTGGTGGTCGACCCGCCGAGAAAAGGCCTCGACGAGGCGCTGACGAAGGCGCTCACCGCCGCCCGGCCGCCGCGCATCGTCTACGTATCCTGCGACCCCGGCACCCTCGCCCGAGACCTCAAGCGCCTCCGGGAGGGCGGCTATACCCTTGAAAAAGTCCAACCGGTGGATATGTTCCCCTGGACGAGCCACGCCGAGTGCGTGGCGTTGATGTCAAGGGTGTAATGGATTTCAAACCGGCATACTGGGTTTTCATAACCCGTCCGTTGCGGCGGGTCGGATGGAGCGCACCAACCCAGCCGGATCGCGGGCCATGCCGCCCGGGTTCCCGCTGAAATCCCACTCGGTCCGGGACTCATCAAGCACCTGCGCGCTGCGCAGCAGGATCTCGTCGATCTTCTCCGCAGGCAGGGGCCTGTACAAGAAGAAGCCCTGCACCTCGTCGCACATCTTGCTGCTGAGGTAGTCCATCTGCGGCGCCGTCTCCACGCCCTCGGCGATGACCTTGATGTTCAGGCTCTTGGCCAAGTTGATGATGACCTTGGTGATGGCCTGATCCTTCTCGCTGGACTCGATCCCCTGAACGAACTGCATATCCATCTTGATGCGATCCACCGGCAGCAGTTTGAGCCGGCTGAGGGACGAGTACTCCGTGCCGAAGTCGTCGATGGAAATGGAAACCCCCAACTCCTTCAACTGTCTCAGGATGGCCACCATGTTCTCGGTGTTGCCGTTGGCGACGCTCTCGGTGATCTCAAGCTCCAGGCACTCCGGATTTAGGCCGGTTTCCGCCAGCACGTCGGCGACGGTCTGGACGAAGCAGGGGTTTTTGAGCTGGTGCACCGACATATTCACCGCCATGCGCAGGGCAGGAAAGCCCATCCGCTGCCAGCGCCGGTTCTGAAGGCAGGCGGTCCTGAGCACCCATTCGCCGATGGGTTGGATGAGGCCGGTCTGCTCCGCCAGCGGGATGAACGTGAGCGGCCCCACCATCCCGCGGCCGGGCAGGTTCCAGCGCAGCAGCGCCTCCATGCCGACGATCGAATGCCGCTCGATGTCCAGCTGCGGCTGGTAGTATAGCGTGAGCTGCTCCTTCTCCAGCGCGTGGTACAGCAGGTTGGACAGGCGCATCCGCTCGAGCACCTCGTCCTTCATGCCCTGGGAGCACAGCTCGTAGCGGTTCTTGCCCATCGCTTTGGCGCTGTACATGGCGGTGTCGGCGTTCTTGATCAGCGTCTCGGCATCCTGACCGTCCGCGGGGAAGCGCGCCACGCCGGCACTCATGGTCACAAAGAATTCCTGCCCAGACAGCACGACCGGCTGCCGGACGGCCTCCATCAGGTGATCCATGACGCGGATCAGGTCCTCGCTGCCGGAAAGCTGGTTGATCACCAGCATGAACTCGTCGCCGCCGAAGCGGGCCACCGTGTCGTAGCGGCGCAGCGCCCCGGTTAGCCTGCGGGCCGTCTCCACCAGCAGTTGGTCACCCAGACCGTGCCCCATCGTGTCGTTGACGTACTTGAAGGAGTCCAGGTCCGCGAACACGACGCCGACCATCTGGCCTGTGCGCAGGGAGAGCTGAACGGCCTGCTGCAGCCGGTCCTGGAACAGGATGCGGTTGGGCAGGCGGGTGAGCAGGTCGTGGTAGGCGATGAAGTTGATCTCCCGCTCGCTGTCCGCCTTGAGTACCGCGTCGGTTACGATGCCGGACACGATCTCCAGAAACGGCGTGGACTCCAGGTTCCACTTCTTGAACGGGCGGCCGGCGTTGAAGCCCAGAAAGCCGATGATCTCGTCCTGCTTTTGGATGGGCAGCGCCACGAGGGCGCGGATGCCCTGCTGCTGGAGCATCTTCCGCGCTTTGCCGGCCATCGGCGGCAGCAGCTTCGCGTCCTTCAGGATCACGACATTCTCTTCCCGGAGCTGGCGCAGCATCATCCGGCGCGTCTCCTTGATGGAGGCCTCAAACTCTTTGATCTGGGAGGACACGCCCGGCGCCAGCCACTCCCTGCTGAAGCGGAGGCTCTCGCCGCCCTCGTCCACTAGGGCCAGATACGCCCTGTCGCAGCGGATGTACTCGCCGCAGCGTCTGAGCACCTGATCCAGCTTCTCCTCAAAGTTCTGTTCGCCCACGGTGATGAACTCCTGCGAGACCTCCGAGACGACGCGCTGCATCTCCATCAGGCCGACGTTCTCCCTCAGCCGTCCGGTGTAGATGCTGTGGACGTACAGGCCGATGCCGGCGGCGAAGGCCATGATCGCCAGCCGGGCGAAGTAGAGCGACGCGCCGACCTCGATTGCGCTGACCGGCTTGTACGCCCAGACCACCAGCTGCGTGAGCAGCGAGGACACGATGACCGCGGTCAGCATGATGTGCCGGTTGTTCAGCAGGCTGAAGATGATCATCGGAAACACGATCGCCCAGATCGCCGCCACGCCGATCTCCTCGAACCACAGACTCGCCACCGGGATCAGGAATGCGAAGTGAACCGCCTCCAGCATCTCCTTGGTCCGGTCGTCGGTTCGCGCCCGGTTGATTAGGGTGTGCACGGTGCCGGAGAGCACCCAGAAGGCGCTGAGCGCCAGGATGGGCGGCCAGGGCGTGCCAGGGGCGTACAGGTTTTTGCAGGCGAGCAGCGCCGCGCTGATGGCGTAGGCGGCAAAGCTCATGTTCCGGTAGATGAGGGTGCGCCTCGATTCGCTCAGGATCAATTCCGAAGGCTCTTCGGCCGCTTGCAGGAAGTGGTATTTCTTGATGCAGTAGCTGACGCCGAAGATCGGCAGCAGCAGGAAGATCGCGGACATCTGCGACAGCGCGAGGCCCAGCAGCAATGGGAGGACGTCGGTGAGCGCGCTGAGGACGGCCGCCAGTCCCGCGGCCGCAGCCAGCAGCCTCGCCTGCTTTTTGATGCGGGGGTCGTCGGCCCGGGCGCCCCAGGACAGCAGCAGCCACAGGCACAGCGCCACAAAGGCTGTGGCCTGCGCGTAATAGAAAATGTCCCAGAAATCCGTCCTGGACGCGTTGGCCCACCCGAGCCCGGTGAGGATCAGGCTGTCTTGGTTCAGCCCGAACAGCGGCAGCACCGAATACCCCAGGATGGTGACGGCCGTCGGCAGGTAGAGCGCGGGCAGCGCCCACCACCGGTTGAGGGCGTTCTCCCGGCCGGTCAGCAGCAGGAAGAAGTGCGCTGACGCGGAGGCTGTGAGGCCCCAGCCCAGCGGGGCCAGCCGCCGCCCGACGGCGCAGATCGCCTCGTCGGACGCGGCCATCGTGATCGCGAGGCCCAGCGCCCATGGGACCAGGCACAGCGCCATCAGCATGCAGACCCGGTGGATCCGGGATTTCAGGTTGCCCTGCGTCGCATACATCCCCGCCGCCACCGCCGCGCCGCACACCGTCAATAGCAGCGCCATCAGCGCGAGCTTGAGCGCCGTCATCATAGGCTTCGCCCCCCATCCGCCACCGCGGCCTCCACCGGCCCGGCGGCCATGCAGCCTGCCCGAAGCACCCGCTCCATGTCGGCGGCGGGCATGGGCTTATAGAAGTAGTAGCCCTGCACCTCGTCGCACAGCTTCTGGCTCAAGAAATCCAGCTGCCAGGCGGTCTCCACGCCCTCGGCGATGACCTTCATGTGCAGGCTCTTGGCGAGGTTGATGATCACCTTGGTGATGGCGCGATCCTTCTCGTTGTGCTCGATGCCGCGCACGAACTGCATGTCCAGCTTCAACCGGTCGGCCGGCAGCTGCTTTAAGCGGCTCAGCGAGGAGTATTCGGTGCCGAAGTCGTCGATGGACAGCGAGACGCCCAGATGCTTGAGCTGGCTCAGCATTTCCACCACGTCGGTCACCTGGTTGTTGGCGACGCTCTCGGTGACCTCCAGCTCCAGGTACTCGGCGGGCAGCCCGGTCTTTTCGAGCACCTCCGCGACGTGCCTGGGGAACTGCTTGTCCGTCAGTTGGTGCAGCGAGATGTTGACTGCGATCCGGACGGCGGGCAAGCCCATGTCCTGCCAGCGCTTGACCTGCCGGCAGGCGTCCATCAGCACCCACGCGCCGATGGGGTTGATCAGGCCCGTCTGCTCCGCCAGCGGGATGAAGACCGCCGGGCTGACCAAGCCCTTTCCCGGCAGCATCCAGCGCAATAGCGCCTCCATCCCGACCACCCGGTGGGACGTGAGCTCGACCTGCGGCTGGTAGTACACCACCAGCTCTTGCCGCTCGAGCGCCCGGTAGAGCAGGTTCGTCAGCCGCATCTGCTCCTGCGCTTTGTCCTTCATGTCCACAGAGCACAGCGCATAGCGGTTCTTGCCCAGCGCCTTCGCCTGGTACATGGCCAGGTCCGCGTGCTTGATCAGCGTCTCCGCGTCCTGCCCATCCTGCGGGTACAGCGCCACGCCCGCGCTGCCCGTCATGAAGAACTCCTGCCCCTCGAGCACGATGGGCGCCTGGATGGCCTCCATCAACTTGTCCAGAATGCCGATGACGTCCGCCGTCGACGGGATCTGATCCAGGAGCAGCACGAACTCGTCGCCGCCATAGCGCGCCACGGTGTCGTACCGGCGCAGATGGCGGGTGATCGATCCGGCCATCTGCTGGAGCAGCCGGTCGCCCAGCTCGTGACCCATCGTGTCGTTGACGGTCTTGAAGGAGTCCAGGTCCAGAAACACCACGCCTACCAGGTTGCCCGCCCGCTGCGCCAGCGCGATCGCCTGGTTCAGCCGGTCGCGGAACAACAGGCGATTGGGCAATTGGGTGAGCTGGTCGTGGTAGGCGATGAACTGGATGCGCCGGACGTCGTCGATCTTGGCCACCGCCTCGCCGATGGTGTTGGCCACCACCGACAGGAAGGCCGGGGAGTCCGCGTTCCACTCCGCCACCGGGCGATCCGCGTTGAACGCCATAAACCCGGCGGCCGTGCTGCCGTGCCGGATTGGGAAGACCACGGTGCCGCGAACCCCCGCCAGCGCGAGCTGCTTCAAAAGCCCCTCGTCCCCGGGGGGCGGCGTCTGGCCGTCGGAGAACTCCAGCATCCCGCCGCCCTGCAGCCGCTCCATCAGCTCCGGGGTGACGCCCCAGACCCGCGCCTCAAACTGCTCCCGGCAGGACGGAACGCCGTTTGCCAGCCACTCGCAGGAGTACCCGATGCGCTCCGTCCCTTGGTCGAGCAGCGCCAGGTATCCCCGGTCGCACCGCAGCAGATGGCCGCACTGACCGAGCATCCAGAGCGCCTTCTCATCGAAGTTCTCCTCGCTGGCGCTGACGAAGCAGTGGGTGATCTTCGAAATCAGCGTTTGGCTTGCGATGCGCTTGGCATTTTCCCGCAGCCGCGCGCGATAGACGCGGTTGACGAAGGCGCACAGAATCGAGGTCATCCCGATCAGCCCCAGTCGGACCAGGTGGTCCGCCAGATCCAGCTCCACCCGGGCCACCGGTGTGATGGCCCACGCCACCAGCTGGGACACGAAGGCGGACAGCAGCACCGACACCAGCACGATCCGTCGGTTGAACAAAAGGCTCGCCACCAGCAGCGCGAAGTACATCGCCCAGATCGTGGCGGTGCCGTAGGCCCAGAACCGGAGTGTGATGGCGGGGATCGTCAGGCAGAAGCCGAAGGCCAGCAGCAGTTCCTTGAAGTCCTCATTCAGCCTCAGCCAGTCCAACAGCATGAAAAGGAACCCTATCAGCAGCAGCGCCGCGCTGAACGCGTAGACCGAGGGCAGCGCCTGCTCCTGGTAGAGCAGCTTCTGGGCCAGCAGGTTCAAAATGCTGCCCGCGATGAACAGGAGGCCCAGCAGCAGGTGCATGGGGGTGCGGGTGGGGCGGTCCAGGATCACGAGGTTGGGGTCGGGATCGTCCGGGCGCATCAGGCCGTAGCGATTCACCGAGTGGCTGATGGCGTAAATGGGCAGAAAGGAAAAGACCGACGCCATGCTGGGCACGCGGACGTGAAGCAGCGCCGTCACGACGTCGGTCACGGTGCCCAGGCCGATGGTGATGGCGAGCGACGCCAGCAGCCACATGGCCTGCTTGCGGACGCCCAGGTCGGAGGCGGCTCTGCCCCACCGCCATAGCAGCGCCATCGTGAGCAGCGTGAAGCAGGCGTAATAGCCATAAAAAAACCAGACCCAGCCGTTCATGGAGACATTGACCCACCCCAGCGGCGTCAGCAGCATCGCATAGCGCAGCCTGTACAAAAGCGGATACAGCGTGAACCCATATAGCGACAACAGGCCCGGCGTGTAGATCAGCGCGTACACCCACCACTTCCTGAGCGCTTCGGCCCCCCGCGTCAGGAGCAGCGCGTAGTGCAGCATCATGCTGAACATCAGGCAGTAGCCCACGGGCGCCACGGCCGCGCCGATCTGGCTGATGTCCTCGGTGGCGGCGGCGACCATGACGGCCAGCCCGACATTCCAGATGAGCAGCGCGCAGCACATCGCCAGCAGCAACCGGATGAGCGGCCGGGCGTAATCGCCTCGCGCCGCGTACATAGCGCAGACGATCGCCGCGCAGCCCGCCGCGAGCAGCGCTGCGCTCAGGAATACCGGGTATTCGTTCATGAAAAGACTCCTCCGAAGGCGGGCCCTCCTACGGGCGGCACAATACTTGTATCGTCAGGACCCGGTGATAATTAAAGGAAATGAATCGATAATATTTTGTTAACCTTTAGGTGAAATTTCGTAATTCAGTTTGGAGACCCCAATTTTTCCTGCGCGATTGACGCGATCCGAGGCTTATTATTGCATTTGAGAACATTCCATCCTGTAGAATGGACGACATCCAGCATCCTCTGAAAAGCCCGAGAGAACGGGATTTGACGTTTTGGGGCTGGAAAATACGGGTTAGTGAGTATATAATAAAGCACAACCATAGACGCCAGATTGGATTTGGATGCCGGGGAGGCTATATCATGAAGCCAAAGCATTTGGAATCAAAGTACGCGGATATATTCAAATACAAGAGCGTGGCGGAGGCTTATGGATACCGCCCGCCGTATCCGACGCAGACTTTTGAAATATTGAAAGAGTTACTTTTTAAAAGGTCCGCTAGGGTGCTGGACGCGGGGTGCGGCACCGGAAATATCGCAAGGCATCTGGTTGATTATGCGGACGATATAGACGCGGTAGACTTTTCTGAAAATATGATTGCATTTGGGAAAGGCTTGCCGGGAGGGAATCATCCGAATATTCACTGGATTTGCAGCTCCATAGAAGAAGCGCAATTAAATCATCGATATGATTTAATCACGGCCGGCGCAAGCCTTCATTGGATGGATTGGGACATCGCCTTGCCGAAATTCAGGGATTTACTTTTGCCGGACGGCTATCTGGCGATCGTCGACGACAGGAACTTGCCGGTTTCATGGGAAGAGGAATTGCTGGAAATCATAAAAAGATATTCTTCCAACCGGGAATATCAGGATTATAATCTGATCGACGAATTGGAGAAGCGGAATCTGTTTGAAAAAGTCGGGGAAAAGCGCACCGAACCCAAAGCGTTTAAACAGTCTACTGAGGAGTATATAAAATCATTTCACGCGAGAAACGGCTTCTCCCGTGAGACGATGGGCGGCGATTCGGCAAATGCATTTGACGGCGAAGTAAGAAGCCTATTGTCTGAACACTGCGGCGGGAAAAGCGTGGAACTGCAGATTCAGGGCGAAGTCGTTTGGGGCAAACCTTTGTGCGGGAATGTTTGACGCCACCAGGGCGCAGTGGAACGCGGAATCATAGAAAGCGGGGAGACGGCAGATGGTCAATCGCATCAATTACGGCATGGTGGGCGGCAAGCTGGGCGCATTCATCGGGGACGTGCACCGCAAGGCCATCGCGTTCGATCCGCGCGCCGCGCTTAAAGCGGGCTGCTTCAGCAAAAACGCGCAGGAAAACGCCGACACCGGCGAAGCCTACGCCCTCGATCCCTCGCGGGTGTACAAAACCTATCAGGAGATGGCCGAAGGGGAGAGCGCGCGGCCCGACGGCATCTCCTTTGTGAGCATCACCGTGCCCAACAACGCGCACTACGCCGTCGCCAAGTGCTTTTTGGAGCACGGCATCCACGTGGTGTGCGAGAAGCCGCTGTGCTTCACCGTGGCCGAAGCCGAGGAACTGGTGGCGCTGGCCAAGGCCGGGGGCCTGCTCTTTGGCATGACCTACGGCTATTCGGGCTACACCATGGTCAAGGTGATGCGCGAGATGATCCGCGCGGGCAAGATCGGTACGGTGGTGGCGGTCAACGCCGAATACGCGCAGGAGTGGCTGATCGACGAACTGGGCGAGAGCGACCCGGGCACCGCCAAGCTGTCGGGCTGGCGCAGCGACCCCGCGGTGGCGGGCATCTCCAACTGCGTGGGCGACATCGGAACCCACATCGAAAACACCGTGCACTACCTCACCGGCCTTGGCATCAAGCGCATCCTGGCCACCACCAACGCCTTCGGCAAGGCGCTGGACATGAACGCGAACATGATTGTGGAGTACGACAACGGGGCCAACGGCGCGTACTGGTGCTCGCAGGTCGCCTGCGGCAACCTGAACGGCCTGACGGTGCGCATTTACGGCAACCTGGGCTCGCTGGAGTGGCAGCAGCACTACCCGGACTACGTGCGCTACACCCCCAAAGGCCGCGCGCCCGAGACGCTCAGCCGGGGCACCGGCTATATCGCGGAAGCCGCCCACGCAAACAGCCGCCTGCCCTCCGGCCATCCCGAGGGATTGTATGTGGGCTTTGCGAACATCTACCGGAATTTCATCACCTCGGTGATCAAAAAGAAAAACGGCCAGCCGCTCACCGAAAATGACCTGGACTTCCCCACGGCGGTGGACGGCCTTGGTGGCGTGCGCTTCATCCACGCGGTGATCGAGAGCGGCAAGCGCGACGCGGCCTGGGTCGAAATCGCGCGCTGACACCGGTCATCCGGCGCGGGCTTCCGGGTGGAATCGCGGCGGGCGATAACATTCGAGGCGGCGCCGCATGCCCAGCCTGTACGGCGCAGCCACTCGCCGGCGAAAATCCCGGCGGAAGATTCTGGCCGCGGCATTGCATGGAAGGCGGCAAAACCATGAAACGAGAGACGCGCGCGAGCCTGGAAATCGCGCTTTCCTGTGCGATCTGGAGCTTTTCGGGGCTGCTGTCAAAATTGGTTCCCTGGAACGCGCTTTCGATCGTCGGTTTCCGCTCGCTGATCGCCGTCCTGCTGCTGGGCGTCTACCGGCGCAGCTTCCGCCCGAAGCTGACGCGCGGCACGTGGATCGGCGCGGGCGCCGTCGTCGCGACCGCGGTTCTCTTTATCTTCGCCAACAAGCTGACCAGCGCGGCCAACGCGATCGTACTGCAATACGCGATGCCGATCTTCGTCATCCTGTATTCCGTGATCTTCAGGCGCAGGCGCCCGAGCGCGCTGGAGCTTTCGACGGTTGCGGCCGCGGCCGCCGGGGTCACGCTCTGCTTTGCCCAGGGGTTTCGCAGCGGCGGCATGCTGGGCAATCTGCTCAGCCTTCTTTCCGCCGTCACCTATGCGGTGATGTTCCTGGCCGGGCAGCGGGACGACTGCGACGCGCTGTCCTACACCTACCTCGGCGCACTGATCGGCTGCGCGCTCGTTGCGTTTATGCCGTTTGACCCGGCGATCCGCCCTCACCCGGCGGAGTGGGGCTTGGCCGCGCTCATGGGCGTATGCCTGGGCCTGGGATACCTGTTCTTCAGCGCCGGGATGCGGGGCGGCATCTCCCCGCTGTCCGCGGCGATCATCGCCAACGTGGAGCCCATTCTGAACCCCACCTGGTGTTTCCTGTTCCTCGGAGAATGGCCCGGTTATCTGACGCTCGCCGGAGCGGCCGTCGTGCTGGCCGCGGTCTGCGCGTACACAATCCTGTCTTCAAGGCGCTAAGCGGCAGCGGTCTCTGTAATCCGGTCACATACAAACGCGCGCCGGCCGGGTATACTATCAGACGAAGAACCAAAGAAGTACAGGAGGCAAAGCATATGTTGTTCGGAAGGCAGACGGGCTGCACAAATCTCCCCATGAGCAAGGCCCAAACGGAGCTTGAAAACGACAAGAATATCCACCTCATCGACGTGCGCACGCAGGAGGAATACCGCGAAGGCCACATCCCCGGCAGCTGCAACATTCCGCTTGGCCGCATCGGTGAAATCGAAAAGGCGGTGCCCGACCGCGATGCGAAGCTGTTCGTCTACTGCCTGAGCGGTTCCCGCAGCGCCAGCGCGTGCGCGCATCTGGTGCGGATGGGCTATACGAATGTCACCAACATCGGCGGAATCGCCCAGTGGAACGGCCGGATCGAATCCTCGCAGGCCGTGCGCCTTTAGGTTTTTAGGGGACATGGCTGCCGTTCGGGCAGGCCATCTTCTTCGAAGCCGCGTTATCTTATAAGAATTCCCCCCCCCGGCGATTTTTCCAGCAGCGCCCCCGGCAGAATATGTTAAACGGATTCCGGGCAAACTGCTGGAAAATCAAAGGGGGGAATGTCGTTGAAGAGCAGCGTCACAGACCGTCAGATATTTTTCCTGCTGTTTCTGACGCTGACCTCCTATACGGTCATTTCCATCCCCAAGGTGATTGCGCAGGGTGTCGGATCGGACGGATGGGTCGCCTTGACGATCACTTCGCTCATTTTTGCGGTTTTTGCCGCGATCATCGTTCGGCTGAACAGCGCTTTCCCGGGAATGATGCTGTTTGATTACTGCCAGCGCATTGCGGGCAAGTTTCTCGCCTATGTCGTCGCGGTCTACTTCATCCTGTATTTTCTGATGGTTTTAGTTTATTTGAACACACAGCTGACCCAGGTGCTGCGGGAGGAGTTCTATCCCAAGACGCCGGCCTGGGCCATGCTCGTCCCGGGCGTCCTCGTTTTTGGCTGGGTGGCCCAACGGGGCGTCACCGGCGTCGCCAGGTTCTTTGAAATCATCGGCACGGTTTTCGTCATCACCGCGGTCGCAACCCATATCGTCATGTTCCAGCAAGGGGATTTACGGGAAATCCTGCCGTTTTTTCGCGCCTCCAAGCTGCCGGATTATCTCCTTGCGACCAAGGACACCGTGACTGCGTTTCTGGGCATTGAGGTTCTGACGGTCTTTCCGCTCAGCGGGAAAAACGTCAAGCGGACAACCTGGACTGCCGTTCTGTCCCTTGTTTTTATCGGACTGTTCTACGTGCTTGTGGCGGAAACCAGCATCATGATCGTCGGCATGAAATCCGCGGAGAATTATGAATACGCGCTGATCGAGGCGATCAAGCAGATTGACGTCCCCGTGCTGGAGCGGTTTGACGTATTGTTCCTTTCGGTGGGCTTTGCGGGCCTTGTGGCCGGAACCTGCGGCGCGTACCTCGCGCTGGTCGAGTACGCCGTTCGGATCTTCAAAAAGGCCCCAAGGTGGGCCGTCGTAGCCGGCGTCGGCGCGGTCATCACGGCCCTTGGCATCGCGGCGCAGGCGGTCAAGGACTCCATAGACCTGTTTGAAGCGGCGATTCCGGTCGTGGGGCTGGTCCCCGCGTTTCTGATTCCGGCGATTCTATTATTGACGGCGAAGGTGAGAGGGCTTGTTCAAAAACCGCAGTAAACGCATTCTGCTCGCGGCCATGCTTCTGTTGGCCAGCTTTCTGCTGACGGGGTGCTGGGATGCCAGGGCAGTGAACGATCTGAATTTGTGCACAATGGTCGTCCTGGACAAGAAGGGGGACGAATTCTCGTTTACCTTGGAGATCGCCAAGATCACGGCGTCGGGCGAGTCCGGCGGGCCGAAGAAGCAGAGCTATCTGATGGGATCCGGCAAGAGCCTTTCCGAGGCGCGGGCCGATGTGGATACGCAAAACGACAAGCCGCTCTTCCTGGGCACCGTGCGCGCCCTGGTCCTCACCGAGGCGACCGCCGCCAACGATTTTGCGGAGTACATGTTCCGGCTCAGGGAAAACCAGGAGTACCGCCAAAAGGTGAACATCGCCATCACGGGGGAAGATCCCAAGGCGCTGACGGAGTACGAAGATGAAAGCGATCAGCCCGCGGGGTTTGTCATCGACGATACCATCCATGCCATGCAAAATAGCGGCCAGACCTGCGCGGTTTCGACGGAGGAATACATCAACGACATCCTGTCCAAGAGGGGCTTTGTGATCCAGCACATCAAACTCCAGGACAAGCAGATCAAGATCGACGGGTATTCGGTCTTCCGGGACGCGAAGCTCGTCGGATTCATCCCGATCGAGGATTCGCATGGGATGGCGTATTTGATTTCAAGAAATCCCCTCCGGTTCTACCGGCTGCCGGGTGACAGCGGGTTTATCACGGCGGAAGTGGAACTGAAGCGGAGGGAGATCAAACCCTCCTATCAGAATGGGAAGATCAGGTTCCAGGTCCGGCTGGCCTTCAAGGCGACCATCCAGTATACAAACGATACGGACCTGTTCCCGCTGAACGATCAGAACATCCAGAAGTATTCCGACGACCTGAACCAGGTGCTGGCGTCCGAGGTCCGGACGGCGGTTGACCAGTCCCAAAAGCAATTCCAAAGCGATTATTTGGCGCTTGGAGAGGAGTTCCGGCTGGCCTATCCCGACGAATTTGAGCGGATGGACTGGCAGGCGGAATACCAGGCGGCGGAATTCGACATCAGCACGTCCGTCGACTGTTCGATCAGCGACAAGATGGACATCAAAGCCTCGTAAAGGCGTGACAGGAAGGTGCGCGCATGATCCGGAAAAAGCCGAAGGCGGAGACAATCCTGGAATCCATTGAAGCGGAAGGCTTCGCGCTGTCGCGGCGCTCTCTCCCCTGCAAAGAAGGCTCCATTGAAATCCTGTACATCCCGCAGCTGACCGACCGGGTTTCGCTGATGAATTTCGTCATCCGGCCGCTGTCGCTCTATTTGGAGCGCGCTTCGAATGCCGCGCAGGCGCTGAAGGCGGAAACCATCGCCGAAAGCGTGCTGTATGCGGACGATTTCGCTCTCCAGACCGACGAGGACGAAGTGGCGCCGTTGATTCTGGACGGCAGAACCATCCTCCTGATTCCGGACGACGACCAGTACATCGTCGTCAACCTGAATAAAGTGGAGCATCGGTCCATCTCGGACCCGATGATCGAATACACGCTGCGCGGGCCGCGCGACTGCTTTGTGGAAAACCTTACCACCAACATGGCGCTGATCCGCTACCGGAACAAGGACACGAAGCTGAGAATCTGCCAGTACAAGGTTGGGAAGCGGACGAAAACCAACGTGGCGCTGTTCTACATTCAGGACATCGCAAACGCCCGGGTCGTGTCGCTGATGAAACAGCGCATCCAGTCGGTCGAAGTGGACAGCATCGGCGAATCCGGCGAGCTTGAGGCGTTCCTGCAGAACGGCAAGTGCAATTTGTTTCCTCAAATGGGCGTGGTGGAGCGCTCGGACATGGCGCAGCACCTGCTGCATGAAGGCAAGGTGCTGGTGCTGGTGGACGGAAGCGGCCTGGCGCTCTCCGCCCCCAGGGTTTTCTCCGAGTTCTTTCACTCCTGCGACGACCGCTACGACAACATGTACTTCGGCCTTTTCATGCGCATTCTGCGGTATGTCGCGTTCTTTTTCGCGCTGTACGCGTCCAGTTTGTACGTGGGCATCGCGGAGTTTCACATGGACGCCCTTCCAAGCCGGTATGTGATCAGCCTGGCGGATATGAGCGCAAAGGTTCCGTTTCCCCCCATCATCAGCGTGTTGATGCTGGAGTTCATCATGGAGCTTCTGCGGGAAGCGCTGCTGCGCGTGCCCAAGCAAATCGGTTCCGCGGTCGGCATCGTCAGCGCCATCGTGATTGGGCAGGCGGCGATTTCCGCGGGGATCTTCAGCCCGCTTCTGCTGATTCTGGTTGCGGCTTCGCTGCTCGCCTCGTTTGTCATGCCGGATTACACGCTCATCAACCCAATCCGGATCCTGAAGATCGCCGCGCTTTTTTGCACTGCGTTTCTGGGCTTCTACGGCCTGGTGCTGTTCACCTGCGCGCTGCTGGCCCACCTGGTCTCCTATGAGAGCTTCGGCGTGCCGTACATTGCGCCCTTCGCGCCATTCAACCGGTATGACTTCGTTCGGAGCTTGATCTTCAATATCACGATTTCCCCGTACCGCCCGAAGTATATGAACGACCGGGATAAGACGCGTTACAGGGGGAAATAGTTTCCCATCTGCTTTCCAATCAATTGATTGCCAAATATTTCACATGGAATTTCCATGTGAAATATTGTATTATGTAACAAGTGACATCAAAAAGTAATGAATTGGAGGCAAAAAGGATGAAGTCGAAAAAGTCAATTTCCGCGATTGCGGTTGGGATTTTGCTGTTTCTCGCTCTCGGCGCGCAGGCGCTGGCCGCCACAACCTATATGGTAAAGGCCGGCGACTGGCTGTCGACAATCGCCAAGACCTACGGCGTAACCGTCGAACAATTGAAGCGGTACAATTCGCTCAAATCCGACACCATCTACGCCGGGCAAAAGCTCATCGTCTCTCCCGATACCCAATATATGGTCAAAAAAGGGGACACCCTCTCGTCGATCGCTTCAAAGTATTCGACGACGGCCGCGAAGATCAAAAGCCGCAACAGCCTGAAAAGCGACGCCATCTATGTCCATCAGGTTCTGTATATTCCGTCCCCGTCAAAGGGCGCGGCCCCGTCCAAACCGGCGCCCGGTTCGTCCTCCAAACCCGTGAAGAGCTGGCCGTCCGCGACGTATACCGTCAAAGCGGGGGATACCGTGAGCGGCATCGCCCGGAAATTCAAGACGACGGCGGCGGCGATCGTGAAGTACAATTATATGGGCCCCGGCGAATGGCTGAACGCCGGTGAGAAAATCGCCATCAACGGCTACGCGCCGAGGAATTATGCCGTGACGCCGGGCGAAAGCTCGTCCCCCAAGCGGGTGGGCAAGCTGGTCGACTGGTTCCTGGACGGGAGATACCTCATTAAGCGAAACGATGTGTTTATCGTCACGGATGTGGCGACCGGGCTGCAGATCAGATTCAAGATGATGGGCGGAATGAACCACGCGGACGTCGAACCGCTTTCCTCCGATGAAACCGCGAAGATGAAGAAGCTGTTTCCATCGTGGAACTGGACGCCCCGCCCGGTGGTGATCTTCCACAAAGGCATCAACTTCGCGGCGTCCCTATCCGGCATGCCCCATTCCTATGACACGGTTGAAAACGGCGTGAACGGCCACTTTGACCTGTACCTATACAACAGCAAAAACCACGGCGAATCCGTTTCGCAGGCCTATGTGCAGCAACATCGCGACTGCGTGCTGACCGCGGCGGGAAAGTAATACCGGGCCGGACGGCCAAAACCGCATATCAAGGCGCCCTGCCATTCCGCAGGGCGCCTTGATTGTATCCGGCTTTTCCATTTTTGGCTGGAAAACGCGGCTTAACGCGTGTATAATCATTCCTGAATCAAACCTGTTTGCCGGCGGGTGGCATCTGACCAAAGAAAAATCGATGCGGGCGGGGCGGTAAACGTGTACGATCTCGCGCTTTCGCACCTCAGGCGGATGTTCGGCGAAACCGCGGCCTTTCGCGATGGGCAGTGGGAGGCCATCCGCCTGGCGCTCTCCGGCCGGAGGGCGCTGATCGTCCAGCAGACCGGCTGGGGCAAGAGCGTGGTCTACTTCATCGCCGCGAAGCTGATCCGGGAAAAGGGCGGCGGCCCGGCGCTGCTCATCAGCCCATTGCTTTCGCTGATGCGAAACCAGATCGACAGCGCGAGCCGGCTCGGGATACGGGCGCGCAGCGTCAACAGCCAGAACGAGGGCGAATGGGAGGCCGTCAAGGAGGATCTGAGGAAGGACGACTGCGACATACTGATGATCTCGCCGGAGCAGCTGTCTAGTCGCGAGCGGTTCAAAGACCTGATGGACTGCATGCCCAAGGAGATTGGCCTCTTTGTGGTGGACGAGGCCCACTGCATCTCCGACTGGGGCCACGACTTCCGGCCGGACTACCGGCGCATCGCCCGGATCGTCCGCGCGCTGCCGCCAAACGTGCCGGTGCTCGCGACGACCGCGACGGCGAACGGGCGGGTTTGCGAGGACGTGGCCAGCCAGCTGGGGGACGTGCAGGTGCTGCGGGGGCCGCTGGTGCGGGAGTCGCTCTGGCTTCAGGTGATCCGGCTCCGGGATCAATCTGAGCGGCTGGCGTGGCTCTCGGAAAACATCCCGAAAATGCCGGGCGCGGGTATCGTCTACTGCCTGACGGTCGCGGACTGCGAAAAGGTCGCCAAGTGGCTGCGGCGGAAGGGTATCGACGCGCAGCCGTACCACGCGCAGCGGGCGGCGGACGAGCGAGTGGCGCTCGAGGACCGGTTCCTGCGGGGTGAGGTCAAGTGCCTGGTGGCGACGGTCGCGCTGGGCATGGGGTATGATAAGCCCGACATCGGCTTCGTGGTGCACTACCAGCGGCCGGGCAGCGTGGTCGCCTACTACCAGCAGATCGGCAGGGCGGGCCGGGGGCTGGACAGCGCCTACGTGGTGCTTTTGAACGGCGCGGAGGACGACGAGATTCAGGAATACTTCATCGGGGCCGCGTTCCCAACGGAGAGCGAGATGCGGTCCGTCGTCCGAGCGCTCGAGGGGGCGGACGGGCTGAGCCTGGGACAGTTAATGCGCAGCGTCAACATGCGCAAGGGCCGCCTTGAGAAGTGCCTCAAGTACCTGGAGGTCGAGGGCGCCGTGGCCCGGGACGGCGGAAGGTACTGCCGCACCGCGAACCGGTGGGCGCCCGACCTGGCCCACAGCCTCGAAATCTCGCGGCGAAGGCGCGAGGAGATGGAGGAGATGCGGCGGTTCGTGGCGCTGGACGGCTGCTATATGCGCTTTCTCGCCGAAAGCCTGGGGGACTTACAGGCGGGGCGCTGCGGCAAGTGCAGCGGGTGCACCGGGGTTGCGCTGTTTCCGGAGGCGGTCGATCCTTCGGATGTGCTGGAGGCCGTCCGGTTCCTGAAGGGCGAGTACGTTTCCTTCGAAGGGCGGAAATTCTGGCCTGCGGGGATCGCGGCCGAGGGGCAGAAGAAGATCCCCGAGGCGCTGCAGGTGGAGGATGGGCGGGCGCTGTGCGCCTTCGGGGACGCGGGGTGGGGCCGGTATGTGGGCGAGGACAAGTACGTAAACGGCGTTTTCCGGCAGGAGTTGGTGGACGCCAGCGCTTTGCTGATCCGGAACTGGTTGGGGGAGAGCGTGGCGCGGATGCGGGTGGCCTATGTGCCGTCCAGCAACCGGCCCGCGCTGGTGAAGTCCTTCGCCAAAAGGGTCGCGGGGCGGTTGGGCATCCCTTGCGACGACTTGGTCGAAAAGGCCGCATTGACCCGGCCGCAAAAAGAACTGGAGAACAGCGCATTCCAGTGCCAAAACGCCCTCGAAGGGTTTCAAGTGACGCGGGACTGCCCGGAATGCGACCTGATCCTGATCGACGACATGGTGGACTCCCGGTGGACGCTGACGGTCTGCGCCTTCCTGCTGCGGCAGATGGGCGCGGGGCGGGTTTACCCGTTCGCGATCGCCTCCACCGCGGGGATGGAAAGGGGATTGACGTGAAACAAATCTCGGAGGACGGCTGCGCGGTGCTGCTCGTCTGCTCGGATCTGGCGCTGCGCAGTCCGGGCGGCGAGGTCAAGGCCTACACGGTTCGCCAGTGGGCGAGCCTTTCGGAGCGCCTGTCCGCCGCCGGGCTTACGCCCAGGGCGCTCTTTGATGTGAAGTCCGGGGAAATCGCGGGCAGGCTGAACCTCGCGGCGGCGGAGGCGCAGCGGATCGAGGCGCTATTTTCCCGGGCGGGGCGGTTCGGGGTCGAGTTTTCCGCGCTCCAGGACGCGGGCATCTCCGCCGTGACCCCCTGGGACGAGGGGTATCCCGACAGGCTCAAGGCGAAGCTCGGCAGGCTCGCGCCGCCGGTATTGTACCACGCCGGGGAGCTTTCTTTGCTGAAGGACGGGGGCGTCGCCATCGTCGGCTCCCGGGAGATCGACGACGCCGTCTTGAAGTTTGCCGACCGGCTGGCGCTGCGCTGCGCCGCCGACGGGCTGACCATCGTGTCCGGAGGCGCGCGCGGCGTGGACTCCATCGCCGAGAACGCCGCCCATCGCGCGGGCGGCAGCGCCGTCGTGGTGGTCGCGGATAGCCTGGAGAAGAAGATTCGGCAGAAGGAGACCCGGGACGCGATCCTCCGGGGGAAGGCGGTCATCCTGTCGGCGTTCCGGCCGGACATGCCGTTTCAGGCCTTCGCGGCGATGGAGCGGAACAAGTACATCTACGCGCTCGCCGACTGGGCGGTGGTGGTCTCCTCCGATTCCGGCCGGGGCGGGACCTGGGCCGGGGCCACCGAGAACCTGAAGCGCGGGTGGACGCCGCTGTTCGCGCGAAGCGCGGAGGGCGTCCCGGAGGGCAACCGGAGGCTGTTGGATGGGATGGGCGCGCTGCCGATCACCGATTCGGCGCTGGACGGGAGCGTGAACCTGGCCGGGTGGTTTGTGTCCCAACGCGCGGGCGCTCCGAAGCCGGACGCGCACCAGGCCGAGCAGCAGTCGCTGTTCGACCTGCTCCCGTGAACGCGCATCCCGGAAATTCAGACGTACAGGCTCAGCCTCCGGGCGGGCTTTGAAGGGGAGCGGAATATGGAATTTGACGAACTGCTGGAGCGCGCGAAGGAAGTGCTTCACCGGAGGCCGCTGGGGGTGGACGGCTCCGCCGGCTCCGTCGCCGCCGCGCTGGTGACCGACCGGGGCAACGTGTACCGGGGCGTATGCATCGATGTGCCCTGCTCGATGGGCTTCTGCGCCGAGCACGCGGCGATCGCGGCTATGGTCACGGCGGGGGAGAGCCAGGTCAAAAGGATCGTCGCCGTCAGCGATCGGAGGGGGATCATCCCGCCCTGCGGAAGGTGCCGGGAGTTCCTCTATCAAATCGACCCGGAGAACCTGGCCTGTGAAATCCAGTTGAAGGACAGAGTTGTGACGCTGGACGCGCTGCTGCCGGAGCGCTGGGCGTGACCGGGGCGGCCCATTTACAAAACGGACGGAGGGACGGCATGCTGCCGACGAGGGAAGAGGCCGAACGCCTGCTGGAGGAAGCGAATCAAATGTGCCCAGGGCCCTGGAGCGACCACAGCCGGATGGTGGCGAAATGCGCGGAGCGGATCGCGCGGGTGTGCCCAGGGATGGATGCGGACAGGGCGTATGTGCTGGGCCTTCTGCACGACATCGGCCGCCGGGAGGGCGTGACCAGCATGCCGCACGTGATCGACGGCTATCATTTCCTGAAGCGCCTCGGGTATGGCGAGGCCGCCCGGGTCTGCATCACGCACTCCTTCGCGGTGAAGGATATCCATCTCTACATCGGCAAAGTGGACGTGCCGGACGCGGAGTACCGCGAAATCGATGCGCTGCTTTCTGGGTATGCGTACGACGACTACGACCGGCTGATCCAGCTGTGCGACAGCCTGGCGATGGCGGACGGCACCATCGACCTGAAGGCGCGCATGGACGACGTGGAGAGAAGGCACGGCCGCTACCCGGAGGAGAAGCGCCAGGCCCATTACCGCCTCAAGGAAACCTTCGACGAAAAGGCGGGCATGGACCTGTATCGGGCGCTGCGTGCAAGTGAAGAACGCGTATGACGCTGGGATGCGATGCGTCACGGCTTGCCGCGGGACAGCGCGCGGCGCAGCTGCCCAGGCGTGACGCCGCGCTGAGAGCGGAATGCCCGGTACAGCGTGCGCTCGCTGCCGAAGCCGCACTGCTCCGCGATCTCCCGGATGTCCGCACGGGGGTCTCTCAGCAGGCTCTCCGCCATCGATACCCGGAGCGCGTTCACGTAGGTGCTCAGGCTGCAGCCGACGCGCTCCGAGAACAGCTTGGAGATGGTGTACTTGTTCAGAAACAGCGCCCTTGACAGGTCCTCCAGCGACAAGGGTTCGGACAGGTGGGCGCTGATGTGGGTCAGGACACTGTGCAGCGCGTCCCGCCCGCCCGCGGTTTTCAGCGGCTCCAGCGGGAGCGCGTCCAGCGCGCGCCCCAGCGCCACCATCAGGTATGCCCGCCGGAGCGACTCGTCCAGTTCGGCGCTTTCGGAGAGCGCCTTCAGGCAGTGCGGCACGTCCGGGTGCACCGCTTCCCGGGGCAGGAACGGGTCCGGGCAGTGGAAGCCCGCCAGCACCTCCCGGTATTCGCCCACGAGCGACGCGTCCCAGATGGCGAGCAGGTGCCGGCTTTCGCCATTCGTCTCGTAGCCGTGCACCGAGCCCGGAAAGATCAGCGCCGCCTCGCCTTCGCGCAAAAGCACCCGCTTCGATTCCACCGTCACATAGGTACAGCCGGACAGCATGCAGATCAGTTCCGCCTGCATGTGCAGGTGCAGCGGGAAGGTCAGGTTCCGGCCCTCGTTCACTCGGAGCCGGTGCGGGATGCCCTCGTAGAAATACCCCAGGCTCATGCGGATTCAACCCCGCTTTCTCTCCGATATGATAGCATTTTCCGCCGCCCGCCGTAAAGCGCAGAAGGCCTATTTTTGTCTGAAAAACGCGCGGTTTTGTCAACAATTCCGCCAAGCTCCATGCTATAATGTCAGTATTAACATTGGGGGAGGCTTCGTATGAAAATCGCGTACACTGGCTGGACGTGGCTGATCAACCACAAGGACAACTACCGCTTCGAGTTCGAACAATTTTTGAAGGAGGTCTCCCAGCTGGGCTATCAGGCGGTGGAGAACTTCGCGTTCATCAAGGGCTACTTTGACGGCGACGCTCACGAGGTCAAGCGCCTGTTGGACCAATACGGCCTTGAGATGGCGAACCTCTACCTGCACTACACCGACGACCCGGAGGCCGACTACCAGAAGGCGGTCGAATACGTGGACTTCATGGTGGCAATCGGCGCGACCTACATGAACCTGCAGGGCGTGATGTGGCGCGACGCGCCCAACAACCGCCCCACCGACCGGGAGAAGGTGCTGGGCTACGCGGCGCTGTCCAACAAAATCGGCGCGCTGTGCGCCTCGAAGGGCCTCGTCGCCTGCTTCCACCCCCACGCCAACACGCCGGTGTTCTCGGAGGAACAGATCGACCTGTTGCTGGAAAACACCGATCCGGCGCTTTGCGGCCTGTGCCTGGACACCGCCCACACGACCCTCGCCGGCATGGACGCGGTGGCGGCGGTGAAGAAGTACGCCTCCCGGATCAATTACATGCACCTGAAGGATGTGGACCCGGACGAGTCCGTCTCGCCGGAGTGGCCGATGGCGCGCTTTCTGCCGTTGGGCTGGGGCACGGTGGACTTCAAGGGCGTCGTGAAGGCGCTGAAGGCGGGCGGCTACGACGGCGTGCTCTGCGTGGAACTGGACAAGCAGCCGGTCTGCAACTATCACTCGGCCATGGTGTCGCGGGCGTACCTCCGCGATGCGCTGGGCTTGTAATACTATTTCCATTTATTAATGCATCGTCGCAGGGGTTCTTTTCGCGCAGGACTGTGTCGCCTTCCGCTCGGCGTAGCGCTGCTACGCCTCGCTCCGGCTCCTTGTCCTGCATCGAAAATCTCTCCCTGCTTTGGAAGCATTCATAATCTCCAATAGTATAAGGGAGGATTATTGCGATGGGAACGGTCAAAGTCGGGCTGGTCGGCGTCGGCGACATCAGCGGCATTTATCTGAAGAACATCCACGAGGTGTTCCACGAGATCGAGCTGGTCGGCATCTGCGACCTGAAGCGGGAAAAGGCGGAAAGGGCGAAAGAGAAGTACCCGAACCTCACGATCTACGACTCGATGGGCGACATCTTCCGGGACCCCGAGATCCAGGTGGTGCTGAACCTCACCCGCCCTTACGAGCACTACGGCGTGACGAAGGCGGCGCTCGAGGCGGGCAAGCACGTGTATTCCGAAAAGCCGCTGGCCGCCAGCTTTGAGGAGGGCAGGGAACTGGCGGAACTGGCCCAGGCGAAGGGCTTGATGTTGGGCGGCGCGCCGGACACCTTCCTGGGCGCGGGCATCCAGACCTGCCGGCGGCTGATCGACGACGGCTACATCGGAAAACCGGTGGGCTGCGCGGCGTTCATGATCGGCTGCGGCCACGAGTCCTGGCACCCGGACCCGGCGTTCTACTACAAGCGGGGCGGCGGCCCGATGCTGGACATGGGGCCGTACTACCTGACGGCGCTGGTGAACCTGATCGGCGGCGTCTCCCAGGTGACCGGCATGGTGAAGGCCAGCTTCCCCACGCGCACGATCACCAGCCAGCCGCTCGCGGGGACGGTGGTGGACGTGGAAGTGCCCACGTACGTGTCCGGCATCATGCGCTTTGAAAACGGCGCGATCGGCACGATTTTTACCACGTTCGACGTGCAGTTCCCCAGGGAGCAGTCCCGCTTCATCGAGGTCTACGGCTCGGAGGGCACGCTGTTCGTGCCCGACCCCAACGAGTTCTCCGGCCCTATCCGCCTGTACCGCCCGGAGGACAAGCAGCTTCGCGAGCTGCCGCTGATGTTCGGCTACCAGGAGAACAGCCGCGCGCTGGGGCTGGCGGACATGTGCCACGCGATCCTGGCCGGGCGCGCCTTCCGCGCCAACTGGACGCAGACGCTGCACGTGCTGGAGATCATGACCGCGTTTGAAAAGAGTTCGGATCTCGGGCGCACGCTGAACCTCGGGACGAGGTACACGCGGGGCGAGCCGATGGTGCGCGGCGCGCTCAAGGGAATCGTCGAATAAGGCGTTGAAAACGATCGATGAAAATCCGCTGCGGCGTCTTTTCATCGAAAGCGTTGAAATCCGCTGCGGCGTCTTTCAACGCGTTTGGAAGAACTGCGCGGGCCTGAAACGCTGCGGCGTTTCCGGGCGGCCCGCTGACTTGAGGAAATGTTTCCTCCACCAGTGTGCGCACTGGTTCCGGAAACGCATTCCCACCGACAAGTCGGTGGGAATGAATGAAGCTGGAGAGACGCGCGGGTCGGCGGGAACGCATTTAAAGATGGCTCTAGTTTTGCGCCGGGGTCCGGGAACGGACGCCGGCGTTTCTATTCTGCTTTAGCATGACAGCCCCTTTTTTATACCAGCCCCAGAAGCCTTGCGGCGCTGGCGATCAGCGCGCAGGCCGCGACGCCCAGGGCGGTGGGGATCAAAAACGCCGCCAGCGTCCACTTCCGGCTGCCGGTCTCCCGGCGGATCGTGATCAGCGTCGTGCCGCAGGGCCAGTGCATCAGCGAAAACAGCATCGCGTTGAGCGCGGTCAGCCAGGTCCAGCCGTGGCTGACGAACAGCGCCCGGAGGCCGTCAAGGCTCGCAAAATCGGTCAGCGAGCCCGACCGCATGTAGCTCATAATCAGGATCGGGATCACCACCTCGTTGGCCGGAAAGCCCAGCAGGAACGCCATCAGGATGGTTCCGTCAAGGCCCATCAGGTGTCCGAGCGGGTCCAAAAACCCCGCGCACGCGGTCAGCGCGCTGCCGCCGCCCGCCGGAATGTTGGCCATCAGCCAGATGACCAGCCCCGCGGGCGCCGCCACCGCCACCGCGCGGCCCAATACGAACACCGTCCGGTCCAGCATCGAGCGAACGATCACCTTGCCGATCTGCGGGCGGCGGTAGGGCGGCAGCTCCAGCTGGAACGAGGACGGCACGCCCCGCAAGATGGTCGCGGACAACAGGCGCGAGACGGCGAGCGTCAAGAGCACGCTGAATAAAATCGCGCCCGTCAGCATCAGCGTCGAGGTCATGGGGCCGCCCGCGAAGAACATCGCGATGATCGCGATCAGCGTGGGGAACCGGCCGTTGCAGGGCACGAAGCAGTTGGTCAGGATGGCGATCAGCCGCTCCCGGGGGGAATCGATGATCCGGCAGCCGGTCACGCCGCAGGCGTTGCAGCCAAAACCCATCATCATCGTCAGCGACTGCTTGCCGTGGGCGCGGGCGCGCCGGAAGTGCTCGTCCAGGTTGAACGCCACACGGGGCAGGTAGCCCAGGTCCTCGAGCAGCGTGAACAGCGGAAAAAAGATGGCCATCGGCGGCAGCATGACGGACACCACCCAGGAGAGCGTCTTGTACATGCCGTCGATCAAAAGGCCGGTCAGCCAGGGCGCGGCCCGAAGCGACGCAACAACCCCCCGGAGCGGCTCCATCAGAGACGTCAGCACACCCGATATGAGCCTCGACGGGGCGTTCGCGCCGGTGATCGTCAGCCAGAAGATGCCCATGAGCAGCCCGATCATCGCCGGGATGCCGAAAGCCTTCGAGGTCAGCACCCGGTCGATCCTTTGATCCCGGGTCAGGTAGCGCGCCTCCTCCACCGAGACCGCCTGCCGGGCGGCGCGCTCGCAGGCGCTCACGATCCCGGACACCAGAAGGTCCCGGAAGCGCTCCTGGGTGATGCCCTGCCGCGCCAGCTCCCCGGCCGCCTCGTGAAAGCGCGCGGCGACCTCCGCGTCCTCTAAAATGTCGCGCCCCAGCCACTCGCCAAGCGACCGCAGCAGGCTGCCGTCGCCGTCCAAGAGGCGCAGCGCCACCCAGCGGCTGCCAAGCCGCCCCTTGAGCAGCCGCTTGACCGCCGGCTCCAGATGGGACACCGCGCGCTCGACGGCCTCCGGGTATGGGACGCGCGGCGGCTCGGGCGTCAGCGCCCCGCTCGCGACGCCGGAGACCGCCTCCATCAGTTCCTTAAGGCCTTTTCCGCTCCGGGCGCTGGCGCCCACCACCGGGACGCCCAGCGCGCCGGACAGCGCTGCAAGGTCGACCCGGATGCGCTTCTTCTTCGCCTCGTCCATCAGGTTGACGCAGAGCACCACCCGGTTCGTGATTTCCATCACCTGCAACAATAGGTTCAGGTTGCGCTCCAGGCATGTGGCGTCCGCCACCACCACGGTCACGTCCGGCTCGCCAAAACAGATGAAGTCCCGGGCGATTTCCTCCTCCTGAGAATTGGCCATCAGCGAGTAGGTGCCCGGAATATCCACCATAATGTAGCCAACGTCCCGGTAGCGGTAGCGCCCCTCGGCGCTGGCGACGGTCTTGCCGGGCCAGTTGCCGGTGTGCTGCCTGAGCCCCGTCAGTTGGTTGAACACCGTGCTCTTGCCCACGTTGGGGTTTCCGCCCAGCGCGACCACCACGTCGCCGTCCATCCTTTTCAGCGCGCGGTCGTAAGCCGGGCGCCTGGCAAGGTCCATCGGATCGCCTCCTATTCTCCCCCCGGGGACGGCGAGACGAGGATGTTCCCGGAGGCGTCCGCCCGGAGCGCGATCACCGCGCCCCGGATCCGGTAGGCCACGGGGCTGCCGGAGGGGCTGCGAAACAGCGGCTCGATCACCGTGCCCTCGACGATCCCCAGGTCCAGCATGCGCCGCCGGAGCGCGCCGCCCGCCGTCAACCGGGTCACGCGGGCCGCCCGGCCGAGGGCCAGCCGGTCCAGCGGCATTTCGCTGTCCAATTGAATCACCTCCGCTCTTGCCAGACTATGAGGCGTCCGGGGGCGGGGTTCCGGCTCGAATCTTGACGCGGCCTTGACGCGGCGGCGCGTATTTTGACGCAATTTTGACACGCAGCCTGCTAGAATATAGGTTGAAGGGAAATGGGGGAAACCAAATGGGCGTTGTGATGGCGATTGTCGCTCTGGTTGGCCTGGTACTACTGGGGTATCTGTTCTACGCGCTGTTCAGGGGGGAAAAGCTGTGAGCGGGATCATCGCGCAGGAGGCCTTTTACCTGGCGGCGCTGGTCGCGCTGTCGTTCCCGCTGGGGATTTATATCTATAAAGTCATGACCGGGCAGCGGGTGTTTTTGAGCCGCGTCCTAATGCCGGTCGAGGGGTTCGTCTACCGGCTCGCCGGCGTCCGGGCGGACGAGGAGATGGGCGCGAAGCGGTACGCGCTTTCGATGCTGCTGTTCAGCCTGGCGGGCTTCCTGTTCCTGTGGCTGATTCAGCTGCTGCAGGGCGTGCTGCCGTTCAACCCGCAGAAGCTGCCGGGGGTCAAATGGGATCTGGCGTTTGGCACCGCCGCCAGCTTCGTCACGAACACCAACTGGCAGGCGTATTCGGGCGAAACCACGATGTCCTACCTGACGCAGATGCTGGGGCTGACGGTGCAGAACTTTGTGTCCGCGGCGGCGGGCATCGCGGTGCTGTTCGCGCTGATCCGCGGCTTTGTGCTCCGGCAGAAGCAGACCATCGGCAGCTTCTGGGTGGGCCTCGTCCGCTGCACGCTGTACGTATTGATCCCGCTGTCGCTGGTGGTGGCGGTGCTCCTGGTCTCCCAGGGCGTGGTGCAGAGCTTCGGCGCCTATAAGACGTGCGCGGCGCTGGACGGCGGCGCGGCCCAGGTGCTGCCGCTGGGGCCCGCGGCGGGGCAGATCGCGATCAAGCAACTGGGCACCAACGGCGGAGGCTTCTTCGGCATGAACTCGGCCTACCCGCTGGAGAACCCGACGGCGCTCAGTAACCTCATCGAGGCGCTGTCGATCCTTCTGATCCCGGCGTCGCTCTGCGTCAACTTTGGCCTCGCGGTCAAGGACGCGAAGCAGGGCCGGACGGTCTACGTGGCGATGCTGATCCTGTTCGTGCTGGCGCTCGCCGGCATGACGCTGTCCGAGCAGCTGGCCGGCCCGGCGTTTTCCGGCGTGGCGGCGTCCGGCAGCATGGAGGGCAAGGAAGTGGTTCACGGCGTCGGCGCGACGTCCATCTGGGCGGTGGCGACCACCGCGGCGTCGAACGGCTCCACCAACGGGGCGATGGACAGCCTGACGCCGCTGGGCGGCTTCGTCCCGATGTTTTTGATGCAGCTGGGCGAGATCGTGTTCGGCGGCGTGGGCAGCGGGCTCTACGGGATGCTGGCGTTCGTGCTGCTTACGGTGTTCATCGCGGGGCTGATGGTCGGGCGCACGCCCGAGTACCTGGGCAAAAAGGTCGAGCCGTTCGACATGCGGATGGTGTGCCTGATCGTGCTGGTGCCGCTCACGGTGTCCCTTTTGGGCACGGCGGCCGCGGTGATGATGCCATCGGCCGCGAAATGGCTGACCAATCCCGGCGCGCACGGGTTCTCCGAAATCCTGTACGCGTTCTCGTCGATGGGCAACAACAATGGCAGCGCTTTCGGCGGATTCGCCGCCGACACGGCGTTTGCGAACGTGCTGGGCGGGGTCATCATGCTGGTTTCGCGCTTCGTGCCGATGTCGGCAGCCGTCTATCTGGGCGGCAACCTCGCGGGCAAAAAGACCGTGGCCGCGGGCGAGGGCACGCTGTCCACCACAAACGCGATGTTCGTGGGGCTTCTGATCGGCGTGATCCTGATCGTCGGCGCGCTCAGCTTCCTGCCCGCGCTGGCGCTGGGGCCGATCGCGGACTATTTCACGAGCCTGTGAATCGAGGGAATGGGAAACAATGAACAAGGTCGAAAAAAGCCTCTTTGCCGACGCGCTCAGGCAGTCCTTTGTGAAACTGGCGCCCGGCGTGCAGGTAAAAAACCCGGTCATGCTGGTGGTCTACATCGGCGCGATTCTGACCACCGCGCTGTACTTTCTGTCGTTTGCCGGCATCCGGGACGAGAGCGCGGGCTACACGCTGGCGATCGCGCTGATCCTGTGGTTCACGGTGCTGTTCGCCAACTTCGCGGAGGCCATCGCCGAGGGGCGGGGCCGCGCCCAGGCGAGTACGCTGCGCAAGGCGCGCAAGGATGTGCCGGCGCGCAAGCTGGAATCGCCGGACGACATCGAAAAGTTCTCCCAGGTGCTGTCGGCCTCGCTTAAAAAGGGCGACGTGGTATATGTAAAGGCCGGGGAGCAGATCCCGATGGACGGGGAGGTCATCGAGGGCGCGGCGTCGGTGGACGAGAGCGCCATCACCGGCGAATCCGCGCCGGTGATCCGGGAATCGGGCGGCGACCGCAGCGCCGTCACCGGCGGCACGACGATCCTCTCCGATTGGCTGATCATCCGGGTGACCGCTGAGGCGGGCGAGAGCTTTCTGGACAAGATGATCCGGATGGTCGAGGGCGCTTCCCGAAAAAAGACGCCCAACGAGATCGCGCTGATGATCCTCCTGGTCACGCTGACGATCATATTCCTGATCGTGTCGGCCACGCTGCTGCCGTTCTCGGAATTTGCCAGGCGGCAGGCGGGCGCGGGGGAAGCGATCTCCATCACCAACGTGATCGCGCTGCTCGTGTGCCTGGCGCCCACCACCATCGGCGCGCTGCTCTCGTCCATCGGCATCGCGGGCATGAGCCGGCTGAACCAGGCGAATGTGCTGGCGATGAGCGGAAGAGCCATCGAGGCCGCGGGCGACGTGGACGTGCTGCTGCTGGATAAGACCGGCACCATCACGCTGGGCAACCGGCAGGCCAGCGAGTTCTTGCCGCTTTCGGGCGTGACCGGGCAGGAGCTGGCCGACGCCGCGCAGCTTTCGTCGCTGGCGGACGAGACCGCCGAGGGCCGCTCGATCGTGGTGCTGGCCAAGGAGAAGTACGGCCTGCGCGGGCGTGAACTGTCCAAATTGAACGCGACGTTCATTGAGTTCAGCGCCAAGACCCGCATGAGCGGCATCGATTTTTCGGGCACCGAAATCCGCAAGGGCGCGGCGGACGCCGTCAAGGCCTATGTGCTGGGCAAGGGCGGCGAGTACCCGGCGGAGTGCCAGGAGGCCGTGAGGCGCGTGGCCGCGATGGGCGGCACGCCGCTGGTGGTCGCCAAGGATCAGAAGGTGCTGGGCGTGGTGTACCTGAAGGACATCGTGAAAAATGGCGTCAAGGAGAAGTTCGAGGACCTGCGCAAGATGGGCATTAGGACCATCATGATCACCGGCGACAACCCGATGACCGCCGCGGCCATCGCCGCCGAGGCCGGCGTGGACGACTTTCTGGCGGAGGCGACGCCCGAGGCCAAGCTCTCGCTGATCCGGGACTACCAGGCGAAGGGCCATCTGGTGGCGATGACCGGCGACGGCACCAACGACGCCCCGGCGCTGGCCCAGGCGGACGTGGCGGTGGCGATGAACTCCGGCACCCAGGCGGCGAAAGAGGCGGGCAACATGGTGGACCTGGACTCCAGCCCCACCAAGCTGATCGACATCGTGCGCATCGGCAAGCAGCTTCTGATGACCCGCGGCTCGCTGACCACATTCAGCGTCGTCAACGACGTGGCCAAGTACTTCGCGATCATCCCGGTGCTGTTCTTTACGATTTACCCGCGGCTCTCCGCGCTGAACCTGATGCATTTGACCAGCTCCCGCAGCGCGATGCTGTCCGCCATCATTTATAACGCGCTGATCATCGTCGCCCTGATCCCGCTGGCGCTGAGGGGCGTGAAGTACCGGGAGGTTCCGGCGGGCGAACTGCTCAAGCGGAACATGCTGGTGTACGGGCTGGGCGGCATCGCGGCGCCGTTTATGGCGATCAAGGCGCTCGACATGCTGCTGACGGCCCTGGGCCTTGTGTGAGGTGAATGGGAAATGGTACAATGGCTCCGAACGATGAAACCGGCGCTGATGGTGTTCCTCGCGCTGACGATTCTGACCGGCGTGATCTACCCCGCCGTCGTGACCGGCCTGGCCCAGTGGTGGTTTCCCGGCCAGGCGAACGGCAGCGCGATCCAGGGGAAGCGGGCGGACGGATCGGAAGTTTTCTACGGCTCCCGGCTGCTGGCCCAGCCGTTCACATCGCCCGGGTATCTGATCGGGCGGCCGGCGGGCGTCAGCAACCTGTCGCCAGTGGGCGGAATTGAGCGCGACCTGGTGGCCCAGCGCGTGGCCGCATGGCGCGGCCTGAACCCGGGAAACACAAGGGACATCCCAATGGACCTGGTGACCGCGTCCGGCAGCGGCGCCGACCCCAACATCTCGCCGGAGGCGGCGGAGTACCAGGTGGCGCGGATCGCGAAGGCCCGGGGCGTTCCGGAGGACGCGGTGCGCGCAATCGTTCAAAAGTACACGACCGGGCGGCTGCTGGGCTTCATCGGGGAGCCGGCGGTGAACGTATTGATGGTCAACCTGGCGCTCGACGGCAGAATCTAGCGCGGACAAAGGGGATGCGGGCGGGTGAACGGCATGAACGCGGACGGGCGTCCGGATCCGGAGGCCCTCCTCGCGGACCTTGAAAAGGCAGAGGGCCGGGAGGGCAAGCTCAAGATCTACTTCGGCTACGCGGCGGGAGTGGGCAAGACCTACGCCATGCTGGACGACGCCGGCGAGCAGAAGCGCTCCGGGGTGGACGTGCTGGTGGGCTACGTGGAGCCTCACACCCGCCCGGAGACCATGCGGCTGTTGACGGGCCTTGCGGCGCTCCCGCCCAAATTGGTCCAGTACCGGGGCATCGAGCTGAAGGAGTTCGACCTGGACGAGGCGATCCAAAGAAAGCCCCAGCTGATCCTGATCGACGAATTGGCCCATACCAACGCGCCCGGCGTGCGCAACAAAAAGCGCTTTCAGGATGTGGAGGAGCTGCTGGCGGCGGGGATCGACGTGTACACCACCGTCAACGTGCAGCACCTGGAGAGCCTGAACGACGTGGTGGAGGACATCACCCGCGTCAAGGTGCAGGAGACCGTGCCGGACTCCATCTTCGACCGGGCCGACCAGGTCAAGCTGATCGACATCGAACCGGACGAGCTGCTCCGGCGCTTCGAGGAGGGCAAGATCTACCGGGCCGACCGGGCCGAACTGGCGATGGGCAACTTCTTCACCCGGGAGAACCTGAAGCTGCTGCGCGAGATCGCGCTGCGCAAGGTGATGGGCCGGGTCAGCTACGAAAACCAGCACGAGCGCCGCACCACCGAAAAGATGGCTTCCACGAAGCTGCTCGCCTGCATCGGCCCCTCGCCGTCCTCCGAGAAGTGCATCCGCTGGACGGCCCGCGCGGCGGAGGCGTTCCACGCCCAGTGGGAGGCGGCCTACGTCGAGAGCGTGGACAGCCAGTACCTGAGTCAGGAGCAGCAGAAGAACATCCGCCAAAACATGGACCTGACCGAGAAGCTGGGCGCGCAGGTGGTCACGCTGACCGGGCACGACGTGGCCTCCACCGTGGCGGAGTACGCCAAGCTCTCCGGCATCACCAACATCGTCATCGGCAAGAGCCGGAACAAGAGGACGATCCGGAGCCTGTTCGAGATGGACCTGGAGGACCGGCTGATCGCGCTTCTGCCCGGGGTGGAGGTGCACATCATCCCCGCCCGGACCGCCCGGCGCGACTACCGCATCCCGAAGCGGGCGCGGGGCGAGTTCCACTTCTCCTGGACGGATACGCTGATTTCGCTGGGCATGGTCGCGGCGGCGACGCTCTTAAGCTACGCGCTGCGCGCCTTCGCCATCGGCGACCAGAACGTAATCATGGTGTACCTGCTGGCGGTCTTGGTCGTCTCCCGCTTGACCAGCGGCTACGCCTACGGCGTCCTATCGTCGGTGCTCTCGGTGCTGGCGTTCAACTTCTTCTTCACCGTGCCGGTGTTCACGTTCAACGCGATCCAGGTCGGCTACCCGGTGACCTTTTTGATTATGCTGCTGGTGGCGCTGACCACGAGCGCATTGACCGTTCGGATCAAGCGGCAGATGCGGCTGGCCGTGGAGCGGGAGCGCCGCACCGACATGCTCTATGAGATCAATAAGCGCCTTTTGGCCACCCGCGGCACCGAGAACATCGTCGCGCTGATCGGGGACTACGTCGTCAAGCTCTTCGGCCGGTCGATGGCTTTTTACACATTGGATCCGGTGGAGGGCGCGCATCCGACGCTGATCGAGGCGCCGGAGGACCCCGCCGCCTTCCTGGAGCGGGAGGACGAGGCGGCGGTCGCCCACTGGGTGTTCGCCAACCAGCGGCGCGCCGGCGCGGGCACCGACACGCTGATGGGCGCGGGCGCGTTCTACATGCCGGTAATCTCTCAGGGCCGAGTGCTTGCAGTGTGGGGCGTCTCCTGTCAGAAGGGGCCGCTGGATCACGCGCTGCGGCTGTTCCTTCGGATGATCGCCTCCCAGGCCGCGATGGCGATGGAGCGGCAGCGGCTCTCCGATGAGCAGCGGCTGGTGCAGGTGGAGGCGGAGCGGGAAAAGATGCGCGGCACGCTGCTGCGCGCCATCTCCCACGATCTCAGGACGCCGCTGGCGGGCATACTGGGCGCCAGCTCGGCGCTCCGGGAGAACGGGGAGGCGCTCGACCCGGAGCTTCGGGAGAAGCTGCTGGACGACATCCAGGAGGAATCCCAGTGGCTGATCCGGATGGTGGAAAACCTTTTGTCGGTGACCCGCATCAGCGAAAGCCCCTCCAAGGTGGTCAAGACGCCGGAGGCGGCGGAGGAAGTGGTGGCCGAGGCGGTCAGCCGCATCAAGCGGCGCTTCCCGGAGCGCGAAGTCCAGGTGAGCGTGCCGGACGAGCTGCTCGAGGTGCCGATGGACGGCACGCTGATCGTGCAGGTGCTGATGAACCTGCTCGAAAACGCCATCAAGTATTCGCCAGGGGACAAACCGGTGGAGGTTCGCCTTTCCAAGGATGAGAACTTCGCGCGGTTCGAGGTGCTGGACCACGGCAAGGGCGTGCCGGAGGAGGACCTGCCCTGGCGGGTCAAAGATCGGGCAGCCCCTGAAAGCCGGAGCCCCGACGGCGCGCGCGGCATGGGGATCGGCCTCACCATCTGCCACACCATCGTGAGGGCCCACGGGGGCGAACTGACGGCGGAGAACCGGGCCGAGGGCGGCGCGGCGTTCCGGTTCGCGCTGCCAATCCAAGGCGGTGAATGATCGTGGACGTCAAGCCATTGGTATTGATCGTGGAGGACGAGGAGATCATCGGCAACTTCATCTCGGCGGTGCTGACCTCAAACGGCTACCGCTCGCTCCGGGCGGCGACCGGCAAAGAGGCGCGGCTTCTGATCCAATCCCACGCGCCCGACGCGGTGCTGCTGGACCTGGGCCTGCCGGACATCGACGGCATGGACCTATTGCGGGACCTCAGGGAGTGGTCGCAGGTCCCGGTGATCGTGGTCTCCGCCCGGGGATACGAGCGCGAAAAGGTGGCGGCGCTGGATCTGGGCGCGGACGACTACATCGTCAAGCCCTTCGGCACTTCGGAGCTGCTCGCCCGCATCCGCACGGCGCTAAGGCACAGCCCCGCCGCCCAGGAGGGCGAACGGGTGGTGATCGGGGAACTTGAGATCGACTACGCCCGCCGCGCGGTGCTGCTGGGCGGGAGGCGGGTTCACCTGACGCCCATCGAGTACAAGATCCTGGCGCTGCTTTCGAAGAACGCCGGCAAGGTGCTGACCCACGATGCCATCATCCGCGAGGTCTGGGGCGCCTACACCGACGAGAGCCACGCGCTTCGGGTCAACATGGCCAACATCCGGCGGAAGATCGAGTTAAACCCCGGCGCGCCCCAGTACATACTGACCGAGGTGGGCGTCGGCTACCGGATGGTGGAGACCCTGTAAACCCCGCACACAGTTTGACGCGCATTTTTCGCGGCCCAAATGGGCCGGGGTAGCCTTGCCGCGCGAAAGGAAGGACATCATGGGCGGATTTTTGGCGAACCTTGGGTTTTTCGCGGTGCTGGCGCTGATCCTCCTGGGCTGTTCAGAGTGGACGGACCGGCGCTGAACGGCGGCCGCCCTTGACATTGGCCCCCGGAAGTTCTATCATGAGCCGTGGGTTTCCATTGTATGGCGGGAGGAACGGGCATGAGAGTCGAACTTCTGGAGACGCCCGCGCTGGTCGTGGACCTGGACGCGATGGAGGGCAACATCCGGGCGATGAAGCGCCTGCTGGAGGGCACGGGCGCGGCGCTTCGGCCCCACTACAAGTCCCACAAGTGCGCGGAGCTGGCCCGGCGGCAGATCGAGGCGGGCGCGAAGGGCATCACCTGCGCAAAGCTGGGTGAAGCGGAGGACCTCTGCGAGGCGGGAATCGCGGACATCCTGATCGCCAACCAGATCGTTGACGAGGCCAAGATCGCGCGACTGGCGTTTTTGGCGAAGCGCTGCCATCTCACCGTCTGCGTGGACAATCCGGAAAACATCGAGGCGCTGTCCCGGGCGGCGGAGCGCGCGGGCGCGGCGCTCCACTGCCTGGTGGAGTACGACGTGGGCATGAAGCGCTGCGGCGCCCGGACGGAGGAGGAATTCCTTTCGTTGGCCCGGGCGGTCGCGGCCGCGCCGGGGCTCATCTTTGACGGCGTGCAGGCCTACGCGGGCAACCTGTCCCACGAGGAGGACCGGGAAGTGCGCCGCGAGGGAGCGGAGCAGGTAGAGAACCGGGTAAAGAGCCTGCTGGACTTTCTGAAGGCGCACGGCGTCGTGGCCAAGGAGGTCAGCGGCGTCTCGACCGGCACGGTGGAGTTCAAAAGGAGCGGCGGCGTCTACACCGAGATTCAGGCGGGCAGCTACCTGTTCATGGACGCGGCCTACGCCCGGCTGGACCCGGGCTTTGCCCACGCGCTGTACCTGTATGCCACGGTGGTCAGCACGGCGGGCGGGCGCGCGGTGACCGACTGCGGCATGAAGAGCTGCGCCGTGGATCAGGGCGTGCCGGTCTATGAGCGGTTCCCGAGCGCGGCGGTCTCGATGAGCGAGGAGCACGCCGCGTTCTGGGGCGATCCCGAAAAGCCCTGCCGCGCCGGCGACCGGCTGCGGGCGATCCCCGGCCACGGCTGTACCACCGTCAACCTGCACGACCGCCTTTATTTGATGCGCGGCGGCGAGGTTATGGGCTGCCTGCCGGTCACCAGCCGGGGAAAGAGCAGGTAGGCATGGCCCGGATCGATCAGGTTTTTTCCAAAAAAGCCCGGAGCGAGACGGTCATCCAGTTCGGCAGCGGCGTCTTTTTGCGGGGCTTCTTCGATTGGATGCTGCAGAAGGCGAACGAAGCCGGGGTCTACGACGGTTCCGCGGTGGTGGTGCAGTCCACAGGCCTCGGCGCGGGCGATCGATTGGCGCGCCAGAATTGCCAGTACACCCACATCGCCCGGGGCGCGGAGGGGATCGAGGTCACGCCCATCGACGTGATCTCCCGCTGCGTCAGCGCGAAGGACGATTACGAGGGCTTTTTGAGGCTGGCCGAAGTCCCATCCTTCCGCTTTATCGTATCCAACACCACCGAGGCAGGGATCCGCTACGAGCCGGGCGACCGCTTGGGTGCGCCCGCCGCCTCCTTCCCGGCGAAACTCACCCAATTATTGTACCGGCGCTTCCAGGCGGGGCTGCCGGGCTTTGTGCTGTTGCCCTGCGAACTGATCGAGCACAATGGCGGCGCGCTGAAGGCGATCGTGCTGCGCTACGCCCGGGAGTGGGCGCTGGGCGACGGCTTTCTCCGGTTTGTCGAGGAGGGCAATACCTTCTGCGACACGCTGGTGGATCGCATCGTGACCGGCTTCCCGGCGGGCGAGGATTTGAACCTAGGCTACGAGGACGCGCTGGCCGACTGCAGCGAGTTCTACCACCTGTGGGCCATCGAGGGCGGCGCGCGGTTTTCGGACGAACTGCCCTTCCACAAGGTTGGCCTCAACGTCCAGTGGGTGGACGACCTGACGCCGTTTCGCACCCGCAAAGTGCGCATCCTGAACGGCGCGCACACCGCCGCCGTCGCGCCCGCGCTGCTCTCCGGGATTTCGACCGTCGGCGAGGCGATGCGGGACCCGAAGCTGCGCGCGTTTCTGGATACAGCCGTCTTTGAGGAAATCCTGCCCACGCTGGACGGCCCGCCGGAGGAATTGACCGCCTACGCAAACGCCGTGTTCCGGCGGTTTGAGAACCCCTTCATCCGGCACGAGTGGCGCGCGATCTCGCTGAACTCGGTGGCGAAATTCCGGGTGCGGGTGCTGCCATCGATCCTGGAATACGCGCGGCGCTTCGGGAAACCGCCGGAGGCGCTGACCGCGTCGCTTTTGAAGCTGATCGAACTGTACCAAAGGACGGATGTCCGGGACGACCCGCGCGTGGTCTCGGCGATGCGCCGCGAATCCCTGAAAGCCATCCTCTCGGACGAATCGCTCTGGGGGCGGGACATCTTTTTTCTGGCCCCGGCACTGGAGGCGCGCCAATGAAACCGTTTCTGGATGAGGATTTCCTGCTGACCACGCCGTCCGCGCGGCACCTGTACCACGACTTCGCGGAGGATATGCCCATCCTCGATTTCCACTGCCACCTGCCGCCGGAGGAGATCGCGGGCAACATCCGCTTCCGCAACATCGGCCACCTGCTGCTGGGCGGCGACCACTACAAGTGGCGGGCAATGAGCGCCGCGGGCTACGACGACGAATTCATCCGCACCTCCGGCGACTTCGAGCGCTTCATGGCGTACGCAAAAACCATGCCGCTTTTGATCGGCAACCCCTTGTACCACTGGACCCACCTGGAACTGAAGCGGGTGTTCGGCATCGAGGATGTGCTGAGTGCGGACACCGCCGGGTCGGTCTGGGATCGGGCCAACGAAATGCTGCAATCGGATGAATTCCGCGCCCGGCGGCTGATCGAGAAATTCAACGTCAAATTGCTGTGCACCACCGACGATCCGGCGGACGCGCTGGAGTACCACCGGCTGCTGGCGCGGGATTCCTCCTTCTCCGTCAAGGTGCTGCCCGCGTTCCGGCCGGACAAGGCGCTGAACGCCGAGCGGCCGGGCTTTTCGGCCTGCATCGATCGGCTCTCGGAGGTTTCGGACACCGAAATCGGCTGCACGGAGGACGTGATCCGCGCGCTGGAAAGGCGCGTCGATTACTTCCACAAAGCGGGTTGCCGCCTGTCCGACCACGCGCTGGACACGGTGCCGTTCGCCGACGCGGAGTTGAAAAAGGCGGACGAGGCGTTCTTCGCCGGGATGCGCGGGGAAAGCGTGAATCCGGAGGCGCTCGAGCACTACCGGACGGCGATCCTGGTCTCGCTCGGCGGCATGTACCGCGCGCGCGGCTGGGCGCAGCAGTACCACGTGGGCGCGATGCGAAACGCCAATGCCCGCATGTTCCGCCGCTTCGGCCCGGACACCGGCTTCGACGCGATCCAGGACGCGCCCTTTTCCGAAAAACTGGCAAAGCTGCTGAACGCGCAGGAAACGCGGGGCGCGCTGCCCAGAACCATCCTGTACACGCTGAATCCGGCGGCCAACACCCCTCTGGCGGCGGTGGCCGGCTGCTTCCAGGGCGGAGAGCCGGGCAAAATCCAGTTCGGCAGCGCCTGGTGGTTCTGCGATCAAAAGGAGGGCATGCGGGATCAACTGAAGGCGCTCGCGGGCGTGGGCCTCTTGGGCCGGTTCGTCGGCATGCTGACCGACTCCCGCTCGTTTATCAGCTACCCGCGGCACGAATACTTCCGCCGCGTGCTGTGCGATCTCGTCGGCTCTTGGGTGGAGGGCGGCGAATACCCCGCGGACGACGGCGCGCTTTCCACGATCATCCGCGGCATCTGCTACGAGAACGCCCGGGAATACTTCGGGGTGCCGCTGTGAGCGCGCCGGCGATCCGCATTCACCCGTCGGACGACGTGGCGGTGGCGCTTATCCCGATCGCGCCGGGCGGAGAGGCGCTGGGCGTGACGGCGCGCGAGGCGATTCCCGCCGGGCACAAGATGGCACTCCGGGACATCCGGAAGGGGCAAAACGTGCTGAAGTACGGCATGCCCATCGGCCGCGCCACCCGGGACATCCCCCGCGGCGCGTGGGTGCACACCCATAACCTTATGACCAATCTGGATTCCGCGCTGGAATACGAATACCATCCCTCCCCGCGCCGGGAGGCCGCGCCGTTTGCCGGCAGCTTCATGGGCTATGCGAGGGCGGACGGCGCCGCCGGCATCCGGAACGAATTGTGGATTCTGCCCACCGTCGGCTGCGTGAACGGCGTCGCGGAGGCGCTGGCGCGCAGCACGGACGGGCTTTTCGGCGTTTCGGTTTACGCGTTCCCACACCCCTACGGCTGCAGCCAGCTGGGGGAGGATCACCAGAATACCCAAAAGATCCTAGCAAGGCTTGCCCGCCACCCCAACGCGGGCGGCGCGCTGGTGCTGGGCCTGGGCTGCGAGAACAACCACATTCAAGCGTTCCGGGAGGCGCTGGGGCCGGTGGACGAAACGCGCGTGCGCTTTCTGAACGCGCAGGACGTGCCGGATGAGATCGAGGCTGGGATGGCGCTGATCCGGCGGATCGCGGAGGCCATGAGGCGCGACGTCCGGACGGAGCAGCCGCTGTCGAAGCTGACGCTGGGGCTCAAGTGCGGCGGCTCAGACGGGTTTTCCGGCGTCACCGCCAACCCGCTGGCCGGCGCGGTCGCGGACGGCGTGTGCGCGGCGGGCGGGAGCGCGCTGCTCACCGAGGTGCCGGAGATGTTCGGCGCGGAGGCGATGCTGATGGACCGCTGCAAGAGCGAGGGCGTGTTCCGGAAGACAGTGGATCTGGTGGACGGCTTCAAGCGGTACTTCGAATCAAACGGCCAGCCGGTCTACGAAAACCCGTCCCCCGGCAACAAAGCGGGCGGCATCACCACGCTCGAGGAGAAGAGCCTGGGCTGCATCCAGAAGGGCGGCACCGGCCCGGTCTCGGACGTTTTGAATTATGGCGAGGCGCGGCGGCGCGGCGGGCTGACGCTCGTCTCCGGGCCGGGCAACGACCTGGTCGCCGCCACGGCGCTGGCGGCGGCGGGCGCGCAGCTGATCCTGTTCACCACCGGACGCGGCACGCCGCTGGGCGCGCCGGTGCCCACGCTCAAGATTTCCTCGAACGCGGGCCTGGCCGGGCGCAAGGGGAACTGGATCGACTTCGACGCCAGCCCGCTGCTGGAAGGCGCTTCGATGGGCGGCATGGCGCGGAGCCTATTCCAAATGATCCTGGACGCGGCCTCCGGCGCGCCGCTCAAAAACGAAAAAAACGGCGAGCGGCAGATCGCCATATTCAAGTCCGGCGTGACGCTTTGATCGAATTCGCGGTTTCGCGCCCCGCCCAAATGTGATATAGTCATTGTGAAAACCGCACTGAAAGGGTGAACCGATGCCGAAGCTGGTCTCAAACCTCGTGCATGCGCAGATCATGCTGCTGAACCCGCTGCTGAAGCGCATGGATCTCAAGGCCATGCGCAAGCTACAAGATGCGCTGGGCCTTCTGGGCGCGACGGCGCTGGCGGGCGGAATCGCCTACCAGGACGAGCCCTTTGACGAATTTGACGCCGCCTGGGCGGTGCCAAAGGACGAGCGCCCGGGGAAAGCGGTGCTCTACCTGCACGGCGGCTCGTACAACGCCGGGTGCCTCTCCTACGCGAAGGGCTTCGGCGGCCTGCTGGCGGAGCAGACGAGGCGCCGGGTGCTGTGCGCGGGCTACCGCCTGGCGCCGGAGTTCCCATACCCGACGGCGCTCACGGACGCGCTGACGGCCTACCAACGGATGCTGGAAGCCTACGCGCCGGAGGACATCCTGCTGGCGGGCGAATCGGCGGGCGGCGGGCTGTGCTACTGCCTGTGCCTGCGGCTGAAGGCGCTGGGCTTGCCGCTCCCGGCGGGCGTCGTGGCGCTGTCGCCCTGGACGGATTTGACAATGAATTCGGCGCGCTACCCGTCGGGCGAGGCGAGCGTTGACCCGGTATTGAGCGTGGAAGGGCTCAAGTACAGCGCCGTGCTGTACGCCGGGGACCGGGTGGGAGAACCCGAGGCCTCGCCGCTTTATGGGGATCTTCAAGGCCTGCCCCCGTCGCTGATCTGCGCGGGGTCGGGCGAACTGCTGCTGAACGACTCGGTGGAGATGGCGGAGAAGCTCCGGGCTCAGGGCTGCCGGTGCGAACTGCACGTGGAGGAGGGCATGTGGCACGCCTACGTGCTCTACGTCATCCCAGAGGCAAAGGCGGCGCTCGAGCGCATCCGCGCGTTCGCGGGGGAATTGTAGGGGAGGGCTATGGCCAAGACCGGAAGCGGAGACGGCCCTGTCTGGCTGAAGCTGGACAACGCGGCGAAGATCTACCCGCCCGCCCGGACGCGGGGCTGGGCGGCCATGTTCCGCCTGTCGGTGACGCTGACGGAGCCGGTCGACCCGGTCGTGCTGGCTCGGGCGCAGCGAAACGTGCTGAAGCGCTTTCCGGCGTTCGCGGTGCGGCTCCGGCGCGGCCTGTTCTGGTATTACTTGGAGCGCATGGACGGCGCGCCGGAACTTCAGCAGGACGTGGGCAACCCGCTGGTGCGCATGGACCTCCGGGAAAACGGTCGCTTCCTGTACCGGGTGCGCTACCACGGCCGGAGGATCGCGGTGGAGTTCTTCCATGCGCTGACCGACGGCACCGGCGCGCTGACGTTCCTCATGACGCTGGCGGCGGAGTATTTGCGGCTCAAGGAGGGCGTGCGCATCCCCGCGGGCGGCCCGGTACTGGACGCGCGGGACGCGCCCAGCCCCGAGGAGATGGAGGACAGCTTCCTGAAATACGCCCGGGGCGCGGGCCGCAGCCGGCGGGAGCGGCCGGCCTACCACGTCTCCGGCACGCCGGACCACCGGCACTTTCTGAACATCACCACCGGCATCCTCCCGGTGAAGGCCGTGGCCGACGCGGCCAAATCCCACGGGGTCAGCGTGACCGCGTTTTTGACGTCGGTACTGATCCTGTGCCTTCAGCAGATACAGCGGGCGGAGAGTTCCCCCCAAAAAGCGAAGCTGCCGGTCAAAGTGATGCTGCCGGTGAACCTGAGGCGGTTTTATGGTTCAAAGACGCTGCGCAACTTCGCGTCCTACCTGAACGTGGGCGTCATGAGCGAGTACGGCGAGTACACCTTCGAGGAGATCCTAAACGAGGTCAAGCACACGCTGGGCCTGGAGATCTCCGAAAAGGGGCTGAACGCCCGGATGTCCGCCAACGTCAACGCGGAGCGGAACCCGGTGATCCGCGGGATGCCGCTGTTCGTCAAAGCGCCGTTTCTGAAGGCGATGTTCAAACTGCAGGGCGACCGCTACTGCACGACCACGCTTTCAAACCTGGGCGAAGTGACGCTGCCGGAAGCGATGCGCCCCTTCGTCTCCCGGATCGACTTTCTGCTGGGCACGCCCTACCGCAACCCGGTGATCTGCGGCGTGGTCAGCTACGGCGGCTCTTTGCACATCACGTTTTCCCGGGCTATCCGGGAGGCGTTCGTCGAGCGCGCGTTCTTCACGACGCTGGTGAAGATGGGCATCCCGGTCCGGGTGGAGAGCAATCAGAGGTGAGAATATGTCCTATTGCGTGCATTGCGGCGTGGAGCTCGCGCCGTCCGAGGAGAAGTGCCCGCTGTGCAAGACGCCGGTATTGGATCCAAACCAGGCCTGGCGGGAGCCGGATGAGCGCCCCTATCCGGAAAAGCTCGAGGTCGTGCCGCCCCACATCGACCAGCAGTACGGTGCGCAGCTGGCCTCGATCTTCCTGATGATCCCGATGCTGGCGGTTTTGATCTGCGACATGGCGATCAACCTTCGGATGACCTGGTCGATGTACGTGCTGGGCGCGGGCGCGTGCGTCTACTGCTGGGTGCTATTGCCGCTGGCGCTCAGCATCCAGCGCCCGTACTTTTACATCGCGGTGGACATCGCGTCCTCGGCGCTGTACCTGGGGCTGATCGCGTTTTTGACCGGCGGCGGGGACTGGTACCGGATGCTGGCGCTGCCGCTGACGCTGATCTGGGGCGGGGCCGGCATGCTTAGCGTGTACGTCTGCCGCCGGACGAGGAGGGCGCCGCTGGACCGGGCCTCGCTGGTGGTGCTGGTGCTCGCCGCGGCGCTCACCGGCCTCGAGGCGCTGATCGACCTATGGACGATCAAATCCGTCCGGCTCGAGTGGTCGCTGATCGCGCTGGCGCCGCTGATCGCATCCAGCGCGGCATTTCGGATCATCGAGCGCAAGCCGAAACTGAAGGAGAGCATTTTGAAGCGGCTGTACCTATAATAGGACGCTGAAAATCCGCTGCGGCGTCTTTTCAGCGAAAAGGGAAGAACTGCGCGGGCCTGAAATTCTCACGAATTTCCGGGCGGCCCGCTGACGGGCGGAATTGTTTCCTCCACCAGTGTGCGCACTGATTACGGAAACGGCATTCCCACCGCACAGGTCGGTGGGAATGAATGAAGCCCGGGGAGCACGCAGGCCGCGGGGAAGGAATGAAGACCGGGGGGGCATGCGGGCCGCCGGGAACGGGGAGGGTCGGCCGCTGTCCTCGGGTTCGCCATAATCAAATGTTCACCTGAATTCCCCCCAAGCCCGCCCAAAAATGTGGTATACTATTGTAGAAATTAAAAAGACAGGAAGTATTTATGACCTTTCAAGAAATGAAACTGATCCCGCAGCTTTTAAGCGCGGTCAAACAATCCGGATACGAAACCCCGACCCCCATCCAACAAAAGACCATTCCGCTGGTGCTGGCGGGCGGCGACGTCATGGGCTGCGCACAGACCGGCACCGGCAAGACGGCGGCGTTCGCGCTGCCCATCCTGCAGCGGCTGGCCCGGAACCCGCGGCCCGCGACGAGCGGCACCAGGCCGATCCGCGCGCTGATCTTGACGCCCACCCGCGAACTGGCGCTGCAGATCTACGAGAGCTTTCTCGACTACGGCGCGAGAAAGCTGGCGCTCACCCCGGTGGTGATCTTCGGCGGCGTCAGCCAGCAGCCGCAGACCGAGCAATTGAGGCGCGGCGTGGACATCATGGTGGCCACGCCCGGCCGCCTGAACGACCTGATCGGCCAGGGCTTCATCCGCCTGGATCAGGTGGAGATCTTCGTGCTTGACGAGGCCGACCGCATGCTGGACATGGGCTTTATCCGCGACGTGGAGCGGGTGATCACGCATCTGCCGGAAGTGAGGCAGACGCTGTTCTTCTCCGCCACCATGCCGCCGGAGGTCGAGGGCCTGGCGCTCAAGATCCTGAAAAACCCGTCCACCGTCAAGGTGGATTCGGTCACCCGGCCCGTCGAAAGCGTCCGGCAGGCGCTGTACTACGTGGACAAGGCCAATAAGAAGTACCTGCTGGCCCACCTGCTCTCCCAGCCGGAGGTGGAGAATGCGCTGATCTTCGCGCGCACCCGCCACGGCGCCGACCGCGTGGTGAAGGACCTGGACAAGGCGGGCATCCGCGCGATGGCCATCCACGGCGACAAGTCCCAGGCGGCCCGCCAGGACGCGCTGAACCAGTTCAAGGACGGCCGGCTGAACGCGCTGGTCGCCACCGACATCGCCGCCCGCGGCATCGACATCGTGGGGCTGTCCCACGTGATCAATTACGACCTGCCCAACGAGCCGGAGGTGTACATTCACCGCATCGGCCGTACCGGGCGGGCGGGGCTGGAGGGCGACGCCATCAGCTTCTGCTGCATCGACGAGATGAAGTACCTGGGCGAGATCGAATCGCTGATCGGGAAGCGCATCCCGACGAAGGAGAGCCCCTGGCCGATGGAGGTCTTTACCCCCACCGAGCCCCAACCCCGCGGCCCGCGGCCCTCGAAGCTGAACCGGCAGGGCCAGCCGCTCCAGCCGCCGAAGCCGCGCAGGGAACCCGCCCCCAGGCCTGCCGCGAACGGCGCGCGCTATGGCGCCAGCGCCCCGCGCAGGGGACACCGGCAGGGCGCCAGGTAACAACGACTCTTTACGGTCCGTCGCATGACGGGCCGTTGTTGCAGGTAATCCTATTCTGCGATCGCATGAAGGGGGGCGGCGGGATGCTGGAGGCGCACTTTCTGGGCACGGGCGCGATGATGCCGCTGCCCGCCCGGCGCCTGGCCTCGCTGCTGGTGCGGCGAAACGGGCGGCTGCTGCTGATCGACTGCGGCGAGGGCACGCAGGTGGCCATCCGCGAATCCGGCTGGAGCATGGCGAAGATCGACCAGATCGCGATCACCCACTTCCACGCCGATCACATCGCGGGGCTGCCGGGGCTGCTGCTCACGATGGGCACGCTGGGCCGCGCCGAACCGGTGGAATTGATCGGCCCGAAGGGGCTGGAACTGGTCGTCACCTACCTCCGGGTGATCGCGCCGATGCTGCCCTACGAGCTTCGCTTCACCGAGGTGGACGGCCCGGAGCGCTCGCTGGCATTCGCTGACGCGCGCCTGACGCTGTTCGCGCTCGAACACGTGCTGCCCTGCTACGGCTGCGCGATCGAGCTGGACCGGGCGGGCCGCTTCGATCCGGCGCGGGCGAAGGCTGAGCGCATCCCGGTGGGCCTGTGGAGAAGGCTCCAGTCGGGCGAAACGGTGGAGGCGGACGGGCGAGTCTACGCGCCGGACATGGTGCTGGGGCCGCCGCGAAAGGGCCTCAAGCTGGTCTACTGCACCGACACGAGGCCGGCGGACGCCGTCGCGCAGTACGGCGCGGGCGCGGACCTGATGATCCTGGAGGGCACCTACGCCGAGGACGACAAGGCGGAGAAGGCGGCTCAGTTCGGCCATATGACGTTTGCGGGCGCGGCGGCGCTCGCGGAGCGCGCCGGGGCCAAGGAGCTGCTGCTCACCCACTTCAGCCCGGCGGTGGACGACCCGGCGCCGTTTCTGGACATCCCCCGGCGCGTCTTTCCGAACACATCGCTCGCCCGCGACGGCCTCAGGCGGGTGCTGGCGTTTCCGGATTGACGGGAGGTTTCCATGCGCCCGCCGCGGGGGAACTGGGTCACTGGGGCATACCGCACAAATTGAATGGGAGGCTAAACCATGAAGGATATCGCGCTGTTGGTGGTGGACGTGCAGCAGGGGCTGATCGATGGACATCCGTACCGGGCGGAGGAGCTGCTGAAGGAGATCGGGCAGCTGATCGGCCGCGCCCGCGAAAGCGGCACCGAGGTGATCTACGTCCGTCACAACGAGGACGACAAGAACGGGCTGTTCCCGGGCAGCCCCGCCTGGCAGGTGCATTCCGCCATCGCGCCCAGGGAGGGGGAGAAGATCTTCGACAAGCGCTTCTCCAGCGCCTTCAAAAATACGGGGCTCGACGAGTACCTGCGCGCCAGGGGCATCGCGGCGCTGGTGATTTGCGGCATGCAGACCGAGTACTGCATCGACGCCACGATCAAGAGCGCCTTCGAGAGGGACTACAAGGTGTTCACACCCGCGGGCGGCTCGACCACCTACGACAACCGCCTGGCCACCGCGGACAGGCTGGTCGCCTTTTACGAAAAAGCCATCTGGAACGGCCGGTTCGCGGACGTACTCCCGCTGGACGAGGCGCTGGCCAAACTTTCATAAGCGGATGCGAAAGCGCCGGTTCCCGACATGGAACCGGCGCTTCTATGTGCCTTCAGAAGATCGTGACCACCGTGCCCGCCCCGCAGTTCTCGTAGAGCCACTGGGCGTCTTCGACGGAGAGGCGCACGCAGCCGTGGGAGGCCTTGTTGCCCAGGCTGTGCACCGAGCCCCAGGTGGGCGAGCCGCCCTTTTTCTTGTACAGCACCGAGTGGAACAGGATGTCCCCCTCGATATGATAGGCGTACTGCGCCCAGATGTCGAAATCCTTGAAGTAGTGCCAGCGGTGGTACGGCCCGGTGGTGGTGAAGACTCCGGTCGGCGTCGGCCCGAAGTAGCCGGAGGAGCAGGGGAATGTGTCGACCAGGTCGTACTTCTCATCCGCGTTCAGTTCGTATGCATAGACCTTTTGCTCGCTCAGGACGACGCTCAGGCGGTACTTGGTCAGCATGCCGACCGCGTCCTTCGAGTACAGGAGTTTCTGGGTGGCCTCGTCGGCCGCGCCGGTCTGGGGGAGGCCGTTGTTGCCCTGGAACAGCGTGACGGCTTCCTTGACGCCGGCGCCGTAGCGGCCGTCGATGGTGAGGCGGCCGATGTAGCCCAGCGCGTTGAGCCTGCGCTGCAGCCGCTTGACTTCGCTTATATTCTTGACGCCCGGCTTGAGCGCCGACAGGAACACCGGGAGGTCGCTGTCCAGCTTCTCCTGGAAATCGACGGTGGCGATGTTGGCGTCCTCAACGGCGTAGGAATCGCCCTGTTTGTTCAGGTAATCCTCGAAGCGGCTGATGGCGTCCACCATGCCGCTGCCATAGATGCCGTCGCCGGGCCCTTCCATCAGGCCCAGCTCCACCAGCCTTGCCTGGATCGCGCGCACCGTCTTGCCCTTGTCGCCCGTCTGAACCTGCTTGTACGCCGGGCGCTCGGCGGCCTTTGTGGCGGTGGCGGCCAGATCCTGGGTGGCCTTGTCGGCAACGCCGGTCACCGGGAGGTTATTGAGTTTCTGGAAGTACTTGACGGCCCCTAAGGTATTCTCGCCGAAGTTGCCGGTGGCCTTGTCATCCAGGTAGTTCAGGCGGATCAGCGCGCTCTGCAGCCGCTCCACCTCGTCGCCCTGGTCGCCCACCTGAAGATCGGAAACATAGAAGCTGAACGGGTCGGCGTACAGGACTTCCAGATCTTCCGCGGAAATGGAACGTCCGCCGGCCTTCGAGGGGTCTCCGCCCGCGCGCGCGAGCAGCAGTTTATGAAAGGCCAGCACCGCGGCCTGGGTCTGTTTTCCGTATTGCCCGTCCGCCTCACCGGTCAGAAAACCCAGCTGAATGAGGCGCTCCTGCAGCTTGACCACCTGATCTCCCCGGTCCGCGTACCGGATCGTGCCGCCCTCTTCGGCGAAGGCGGGCATCCAGGCGGCGAACAGCGTCAGGGCGAGCAGCAGGGCGACAAGGCGTTTCATCAGTCAGTCCTCCCCAAAATCACGAATGGAGATACTATAACATTCCCATGTTATGGTGGGGAGGGGGATTGGTGAAACCTTGGAAAAGTTACGCAATCACCTCGGCATGGATTTTTTTGCCAGTGTAATCCGCGGCGACGCGCTGGCCGGGGAGCAGGGTCAGGTACTCCTGATCGTTCCACGAGCCCTCGCACAGCGCCTTGATCATCCGCGTGTCGCCCGGCACTTCCTCAAAGCCCCAGCTGTTCTCCCGGGCGGCGCGCATGGCGGTCTCCACGAACTCTGTTGACTCGTACACGCCGGAGTGGATGAACGCGCAGGTGTTGTAATGGCTGACCCAGGCGCCTTCCTGCTCGATCAGGTAGTCGGCGTTGTCCTCGCCGTATTTTTCGGCGTACTTCTGCCAGCGCTGCTGCTCCGTCTCCCGCTGCTGCACCAACGTGCCGCTGGACTCGATCCAGCCGTTGTTCAGCCAGTAGGTGCCGTTCATCCGCTCGAACAACTGCAGATAGCGCTTCTGGGAGCCCAGAAACAGCGCGATGCAGTCGTCGGTGCGGGGGATGACCAGCGGAATGTCCTTTGTGGTCAGGCCCACCACGCCGTTGGAGCACAGCCCATAGCCCAGCGCGATGACGTCCGGCCGGTGCTTGAGCAGGTTCTTTTCCACCTGGTCGTGGACTCCATCGACGGCCTCCTGCAGCATGCGGCGCAGCGCGTCGGGGGTGTCGTGCAGCCCCTGCGGGAGCCAGGTTACGTCCACGGTATGGGGGCTGAGCGCCGCGTAATAGCTAATCTCCCGGGTGAATACGCGGCAGGCGATGATGTGTATGCGCATGGCTTCCTCCTGATCCGGCATTGCGCGCCGGGCGAGTGCAAGTATATCAGAATTCTTTATACCCGTCAACGCCCGGGCTCAAGCCCCAGGCTTCCATGAGCCGCTGCGACGCCTTCCGGATGCCCTCCTCGCCCAGCCCCGCGTAGCCCAGCACCAGCGTGGACGGCGGCACCCGGGCCGCAAACGCGTACTCGCTGAGCCCCCGCACCCGGACGCCCGCCGCCGCCGCCCGCTCGACCAGCGCCCTTTCCGGCAGATGGCCCACCGTCATCAGAAAGTGCAGCCCCGCGTCGTCGCCCGCAAGGCGCACCCCGCGGCAGCGGGAAAACAGGCCGGCCACGAGGTTCCGCCGCCTCCTGTAAAGCGCGCCCACCCGGCGAAGGTGCCTCGCGTACAGTCCCCGTTCGATGAACAGGCGCAGCGTCTGCTGCTCGAACCGGGAAAGCGTCGAGGCCGACCGGGCGTATTTTTCCCGATAGGCGCGAAGCAGCGCCTCCGGCAGCACCATGTAGGAGGCGCGGATGGACGGCGCGATCGTGCGGCTGAACGTGCCCAGGTAGACCACGCGCTCGCCGTCCATGCCCTGCATCGCGGGGATGGGCCGGGTGGTGTGGCGGAATTCGCTGTCGTAGTCGTCCTCGACGATGTACCGCCCGGGCGCGGTTGCGGCCCAGCGGAGCAGCTGCGCGCGCCGCCCGGCGGGCATGGTGATGCCGGTGGGGAACTGGTGGGACGGCGTGACGAAGGCGACGCTGGCGCCGGAAGCGGCGAGGCGCGCAGCGTCCAGCCCCTCCCCGTCCAGCGGGATGGCGGAAAACACGCGGCCGGCGTCCCGCACCGCCCGGTAGGCGCCACCGTAGCCCGGATCCTCCAGCGCGAACGCGGCCCCGGGGCCGAGAATCCGGATCAGCAGGTCCAGCAGGTACTCGCCGCCCGCGCCCAGCACGATCTGCTCCGGCCGGCAGCGGACGCCCCGGTACTGGCGCAAAAACTCGGCGAGCGCGAAGCGCAGCTCCGGGTCGCCGCGGGCGTCGCCCAACAGCAGCAGCTGCGGCATCGTCTGCACCACCTCCCGGTTGATCCGGGCCCAGGAGGCGTAGGGGAACGCAGAGGTGTCCACGTCGCCGGTGGAGAAGTCGTACAGGCAGCGCCCGGCGGTATCCGCGCTTTCGGGCATCCTTTCGGGCGGGGCCGTCGGAGTGGATTCCAGCGCCAGCGAGGCGCGCACATAGTAGCCGCTGCGGGCGCGGGCCTCCACGTAGCCCTCCGCCGCGAGGATCTCGTAGGCCGCCTCCACCGTGGAGCGGCTGACGCGCAAGTGCTCGCACAGCGCGCGCTTCGACGGCAGCTTTTCGCCCTCCTTCAGCCGCCCGCTCCGCACCTCGCCGATCACGAACCGGCAGAGCTGCTCGTACAGCGGGGTTTCGGAGGCATAGTCCAGCGTCAGCGTCAGATCGGCCATAACTGACCCCCTCAAAAAGATGAAAACTGGCCATTTACATGATGCCAGATGGCGCTATAATCATAGGCATATTCAGGGGGAAAGTCAAGGGGGGGTTTAAAATGGAACGGAACAAATCGCTGTACCGGATCATCGTGATCGGCCTGATGGCGGCCATCGTCTACGTGGCGACGACGTTCATCATGATCCCGATTCCGACGCCGCTCGGGCGGACGATGATCAAATCGGCCAACGCCGTGTGCGTGCTGGCCGGAATCCTGCTGGGCGGGGTGGGCGGCGGGCTCGCCGCGGGCATCGGCTCGGCGCTGTCCGACCTGTTTGTTCCCGAATACGTAGCGATGGCGTGGCTGACGCTGATCCGGTTCTTCCTGTTCGGCCTGATCGCGGGCCTGATCTCCCACGCGAATGGGCAGAAAGGCCGGAACTTCAAGCTGAACCTGATCGCCGCCATCGTCTCGTCGCTGTTCTCGTACGTGTTCTACATCGTGAGCGTCGTCATTCAGCAGTTGATGCTGACGATGGACTTTTCGTTCAACCAGGTCGGGATCGCGCTGGCGGCCAATACCACGAGCGTCGTCGTGGGGGCGGTCAACGTGGTCATCGCCGTCCTGCTCTCGATGGTGCTGGTCAAGCCCTTGATGCTGGCGCTGGACCGGGCTGGGCTGCTTCAGAAGATTGATATGAAATAATGTTTCATCTTGGTATGAGTTTCCACAAAAGCGACAGCGCGGCGCCCGCCAGCAGGATGCCCGCCATCCAGAAGAAGTTGGCGCGGTAGCCCGCGCAGGTCACGATGGCGCCCGCCAGCACCGGCCCCAGGAACATGCCCGCGCCATAGACCGATTGGTAGAAGCCCATCGCCACGCCGCGCACCTCCGGGGCGATGTTCCGGAGCGAACCGGCCAGCGTCACCGGCACCACCAGCCCCATGCCCACGCCGTACAGCGCCTGCGAGGAGAACAGCAGCGCCGGCCCGTAGGAGAAGGCGGTGAGCGCGCAGGCCGCGGCGCTGGCGAGAAAGCCCGCCACCAGCGTAGTCAGCGCGCCAAAGCGCCGGACCAGCGGCCCGCTGAAGCCGGACAGGATGGTGTTGGTCAATAATAGTATCGCGGACAACAGGCCCAGCCCGGAGGAGTTCAGCCCCACCATCTCGCTGGCCCAGTTGACGGTGAAGCCGAACACGGTGCCCCAGGCGGCGAACTGCAGCACGGTGGCCAGCAGCGTCGAGACGATGAGGGACTTGTCCTTCAGCACTGAAACCATCGCCCGGGGCGACGGGGCCGCCTTCATCGGCTGCTCCTGGACGCCAAACATGGCGAAAAGGCCCGCCGCGGCGGCTGCCGCGCCCAGTAAAAACGCGGCCTGCGGCGCGAGGCGCTGCGCGGCGAACCCGCCCGCGAGCATCGCGATCACCTGGGAACCGGATTGAACGGCGGACAGTTTCCCCATCGCGTCCATCGTCTCTTCGGGGCTGTAATAATGCGAAAACAGCGCGGTGTGCGCCACCCATGTGGACACCGCCACGCCCGCCAGGCTGCGAAACACAATCGCCCCGGCGGGCGTTTTGACCAGCGCCAGCCCCAGCCCGGACAAAAGCGACGCGGCCATGCCACCGATCAGAAACGGCTTTCTGCGCCGGAGCACGTCGGAGAACACGCCCACCGGGATGCGCAGCAGCATCTGCGTGAAGCCGTAGCTGCCCACGATCATGCCCACCATCACCGGGGCCGCGCCCAGAGAGGACTTCGCATAGGCCGACAGGAACGAGGGATAGGTGTACACCGAGAACCAGAGCAGGAACGCGCCCGCCATCAGGCGGCCGACGGGTTTGGACTTCATGAAATTTCCTCCGACGTTATCTCTGTTAAAGGGCGTTTATAAGTTTCGAAATTTCGCCACAATCCCACCGCACGCGGGACAAAAAACATTGTTATACTGGTACTGCCGGTGAGGGAGAGGGTTCGGGCAACCGAGGCCGCCCCGCCGGAGCCGTGTCCCGCCACCACAGACCCCATTGAGGGCTGCGCCAAAGGAGCGGACGGGGCAGGCATCCAGGAAACATGCGGGCGACCCACCCCCCATCCTCCTTCCCCCTCGTCCGCTTGCTTCATAATCGAAAAATGGAGACCCTCGGGCCTCCATTTTTCGTTACCCGCAAGTCGTTGAGATGATGCCTACCGGTTGGCGATTTTGAGGATCGCCTCGATTTCGGGCGTGTCCAGCTTCACGAAGTTGCCGGTCATGCCGTCGGGGCCCCGGCGGGTCCTTCGGGCGAGCATCGTGATGTCTTCTTCCTTCGCGCCCAGATCCTTCAGCGTCGACGGCATGCCGATGGAGCGGAGGAAGTCCTCGAAGCGCTCGATGCCCTCGAGGGCGGTGCGCTCCGGGTGATTGATGTCCAGGCTGCAGCCCCAGACGCGGCTGGCGAGCAGCGCGAAGCGATTCGGGTCGTGGGGGAGGGTGTAGCGCATCCAGGCGGGCAGCACCACCGCGAGGCCCGCGCCGTGGGCCACGTCGTACACGCCGCTCAATACCTGCTCGATCTGGTGGCTGGCCCAGTCGCCCACGCGGCCCACGCCGCAGGTGTTGTTGTGGGCCAGCGTGCCCGCCCACATCAGCTGCGCGCGGGCGTCGTAGTCCATAGGGGACTTGAGCGCCTGTTTCGCCGCGCGGATCACGGTCAAAAGCAGCGCCTCGCACAGCCGGTCGGTCACGTCCACGTCATGGGTGTTGGTGAAGTAGCGCTCCAGCACATGGGACATGATGTCGGTGGCGCCGCACGCGGTCTGGTAGGGCGGCAGGGTATAGGTGAGCTCCGGGTTCATCAGCGCGAACTGCGGGCGGTTCAGCTCCACGTTCAGCCCGCGCTTGGTGAGCGTGGACTGCTGCGTGATCACGCAGCTGTTGGAACTCTCGCTGCCCGACGCCGCCATCGTCAATACCGCGCCCAGCTTGACCGCCGACTCGGGCACGGCTTTACCGGAGAAGAAATCCCAGAAATCGCCCTCGTAGGGGATGCCCGCCGCGATGGCCTTGCCGGAATCGATGGCGCTGCCGCCGCCCACCGCCAGGATGAAGTCGGCTGAGAAGGAGCGGCCCAGCCGGATGCCCTCGTAGACCAGGTCGTCCCGGGGGTTGGGCAGCGCGCCGCCCAGTTCCACATGCGTTAGGTTCGCCGTGTCCAGCGCCGCCAGAACCCGCCCGATCAGCCCGCTTTTGACCGCCGAGCCGCTCCCGTAGTGCACCAGCACCTTGGTGCCGCCAAGGGAGCGGATCATCTCGCCCGCCTTCAGTTCCGCCCCGCGGCCGAACTCAAACTGGGTCGGTATGTAGAACGAAAAATTGTCCATCCGGTCAGCCCTCCTCTTTCAGGATCGCGCGCACCTTTTCGGCCATCGCCTTCGCGAACGCCTCCTGCCCCGCGCGGGTGATGTGGATGCCGTCCTGCGGCCTTGGGTCGCAGATTTTCGCGGCGTCCATGAATTCGCAGCCGGTCAGCGTCGCGGCCCGGTGGTACTCGCGGGCGAAGCCCTTTGAGACCTCCGCGGCCTTCGGGCCGAACGCGTCGCCGAACATGCGCTCCTCCACGTCGTCCGCCACCCGGATCGGGGAGATCAAGAGGATTTTCGGCGGCAGAGCGTCCCGGCCCAGCGCGTACTGCTTGGCCAGCAGCACCGCCTGCTGCGCGCACTGCCCGATGGTGAAGGCGTTCATGCCGAAGCGCTGCTTGGTGTCATTGGTGCCCAGCATGATGACCACCAAATCCAGCGGGTTGTGGCTCATCAGGCAGGGCGGAAGGTAGGCCATGCCGTTTTTGTGGCCGCCCTCGGTGGGGTCGTCAAAGGCGAAAGTCCGGCCGTTCAGCCCCTCCTCGATCACGGTGTACCCGTCGCCCAGCAGCGCTTGCAGCCGCCTGGTCCAGCGGGTCTCGTCGTCGAAGCGGCCGGTTTCAAAGTCGTAGCCATAGGTGTTGGAATCGCCAAAGCAGAGGATCCTGCGCTTCATTTCAATCCCTCCCGGCGCATTATACCATATTTGGGCGAACGTGTGATATACTTACACCAATCCAATACATTCTTTCGTCGTCGCAGCGGGTCTTGCCGCGCAGAACTGTGTCGCCTTCCGCTCGACCGTAGCGCCACTACGGCTCGCTCCGGCTCCTTGTTCTGCATCTGCAATCCCTCGCTGCTTTGGACAAAATAATGTTTCGTCTTGGTGTGGTTAAAGAAAAGGGGCGGACGGATGGAATATCCAGCGGAATGGCTGAGCAATATGGAGCGGCTATTGGGCGGGGAGTACGCCGCGTTTCTTCAGGCGATGGCGCGGGAACCCGCGCGTTCGATGCGGCTCAACGCGCTTCGGGATGGGGCGGCAAGCGACCGGGCGGGGGAGGCGATCCCCTGGTCGCCGTTCGGGCGCTACCTGCGGGAAGCGGATGCCGTCCGAACCGGCCAGGACATCGCCCACGCGGCGGGCGTCTACTACATGCAGGAGGCCAGCGCCCAGGCGCCCGCGGAGGCGCTGGCGCCCAAGCCGGGCGAGGTGGTGCTGGATCTCTGCGCCGCGCCGGGCGGCAAGGCGTCCCAGATGGCGGCAAAGATGGGCGGCCGGGGCGCGCTGGTGGCGAATGAGATCGAGTTCCCCCGGGCGAAAGCGCTGTCCGGCAACCTGGAGCGGCTGGGCGTCCGGAACGCCGCGGTGGTCAGCGAAACGCCGGAGCGGCTGGCGATAAAGTTTCCGGAGACCTTCGACGCGGTGCTGGCGGACGCGCCCTGCTCCGGCGAGGGCATGTTCCGGCGGGATCCTGAGACCCGCCTCGCCTGGACACCCGGCAGCCCGGCGGGGTGCGCGGCGCGGCAGGCGAAGATTCTGGACTCCGCCGCGAAGATGGTAAAACCCGGCGGGCGGCTGTGCTACTCCACCTGCACGTTCAGCGACTTGGAGGACGAGGGGACGGCGCGGGTCTTTCTGAAAGGACATCCGGACTTTTCGCCCGCGGACTTCGAACTGAACGGCGTGGGGCGCTCGGAGGGCGGTATGCTGCGGCTGTGGCCCCACAAGCTCAAGGGCGACGGGCACTTCGTCGCGCTGATGAGGCGGGCTGGGGAGGCCGCGCCCGCGCCAAGGCGGCAGGCGGGGCGGATGCCCGCGGCGCTTCTGGATGCGCTGCCCGGGCGATGGGCCGGGGCGCTGGACGGATGGGCGATCGAGGAATCGAACGGCCGCGTCGACGCGCTGCCGCCGGAGATGCCGGACCTGGACGGGCTCAGGGCGCTGCGGCGGGGCGTCCGGCTGTGCGAGGCGAGAGGGTTTTTGAGGCCCGACCACGCGCTGGCGATGGCGTTCGCGCCGGAGTTCTTTGAGCGCCGGGCCTCGCTGGACGACAGAGGAGCGCGGGCGTTCCTCGCGGGCGAGGCGTTCGCCTTCGACGCGCCGGACGGCTGGACGCACGTGTCCTGGCGCGGCTTTCCGCTGGGGTTCGGCAAGATGTCCCAGGGGGTTCTCAAAAACCACCTGCCCAAGGGGCTTCGGCTGCGCTGAAAATTCGGTTCCGGAAGTGTTTGAAAAACGCGCGGGCAATAAAAAAACGCCCCGCAGGGCTGTTGGGAAAACCGGTCTGTCAGCGCTCGCCCCGCCAGAAGAAGCGGGTGCGGCGGTTTCTGGCGCGCATCGCCTCCGCGCTCTCGTAGGCGGTCTGGTACTGGCTGTTGCCGGGCTGCTGGCGGGTGGCGATGCCAAAGTACAGCACCGCTTTTTCCACCTCGCCCAGCCGGAACAGCACCGCGCCGAACAGATAGTTCCACTCGGCGCTGCGGGTGGCCACGCGCATCAGCGCCTGCCGCGCGGCGGACAATTGCCCCAGGCCGAGGAGCTTGCGCACGTCCTCCAGCTGCTCGCTCTCCGGCGAGACCTGATCCAGCCTCCCCTTGGAGGCGCACTGGCCGAGCGCTTCCTCGTAGGCCAGGTTGATCTGGATCATCTTGGACTCCGCCCACAGCCGCTCCGGGCCTTCGACGAAGCGATCCGGGTGCCAGCGGCGGGCCAGCTCGCGGTAGGCGTGGCGTACGTCCTGCACCGATGCGCCGCGGCTTACGCCCAGCACTTCAAAACAGTCGGCCATCCCGTTCGCCCCCCTTACGCCCGCTTTCGATCCTTTGATGGGAGTATTATACCAGCCGCTTTTGCGGTTGTCCAGTCTTTTGGCGGCCGGAAAGTGTCCCCAGGGAAATTATTACAGAAGCGTTTCATTTGGGCGCAAAAACGTAATACCACTACATATAGTATTCCCTTGCTATTTTGCTCTGCTTCAGATACAATATATGTATTGAATCGTCAGTTCATGCCGAACTGTTTTTTTACGAAGGGCGTGTTGTACCGCAATGAGGTCCCCCGATCGTAGAAGCACGAAACCAAAGCCCCGCGTCAGCCGCGCCAGCAGCGCGGTGGTGCGGTGGCTCATTTTTTGCTTCCCGGCGGGGCTTTTGATGATGTGGAGCGACCGCTGCAAGTGGCCTCGCTCCGTGAAATCGATGATTTCGGTGGGCTTTGTGGTGCTGCTGCTGGCGATTTTGCTGCCGCAGACCAAGCCGCCGGAGCGCGCAAAGGGCGGGGTGGAGCTGGTCGGCCTGGCCCCCGCGCTGGAGGTGCAGGGCCCGCAGCGGGCCGAGAGCGCGCCGGAGTTTGAAGCCTACGTGCCGGTCTACCAGCCGGAGGCCACGCTGTTCGTGCAGCCGACGCCCACGCCGGTGCCCGTCTACGTCTACTGCAACGACGGCGGAGAGTACTACCACGCGAAGGGCTGCCGCTACGTCCACGGCAATACGCCCAAGGTCACGCTGGGCCAGGCGGCCTCCGCGGGCTTCAAGCCCTGCCCGAAGTGCCACCCGCCGGTGGAGGACGAGGGCTGACCTGTTCACCAAATCAATCAAGCGCCCCGCGTATGCGGAGCGCTTAAAGCGTTGAAAAACCCTGAGGGGTTTTTCAACGCAAAGGAAGAAGGACTGCGTGCGCCTGAAACGCTGCGGCGTTTCCGGGCGGCGCACTGACCAAAGGGTTTGTTTCTTCCACCAGTGTGCGCACTGATTCCGGAAACGCGTTCCCGGCGCACGGGTCGCCGGGAACGAATTGAAAGCACGACGAGGTTTGTCAACAGCTTGAAGCGCCCCGCGCATGCGGAGCGCTTTTTTGCGCCGGAATCTCCGGCGTTTTACGAGAACAACCCGAGCAGCGCTCCTTCCGCGCGCGGTTGACAAAGCCCGCCATCCGGGTGTGCGGGCGGCGGGCGGGACGGGAAGGATCACATTCTTTCGGGGGATTCGATGCCGATCAGGTACAGCGCGGTCTTGATGGTAGCGCGGGTCACGCGGGTCAATAGGAGCCGCGCCGAGCGGGCGCCGGGGTCGTCGTCCAGGATGCGGTGTTCAAAGTAGAACTTATTGTAGGCCTGCGCCAGGTCCACCGCGAAGCGGGTCACCTGGGAGGGTTCGCTGCGCTCGATGGCGGCGGTGACGACGGCGGGGAACTGCTCGATCAGCCGCACCACCTCCTGCGCCTCCGGGTCGGAGAGCGCGTGGAAGTCCGGCTCCGCCGGGGGCAAGCCCGCCTCCTCGGCCTTCCGCAGCACCGAGCAGCAGCGGGCGTGGGTGTACTGCACGTACGGCCCGGTCTCGCCGTCAAAGTTCAGCGCCCGGTCCCACCAGAAGTCGATGTCCTTGATGCGGTTGTTGTACAGGTCGAAGAACACCACCGCGCCGACGCCCACCTGCCGCGCGACTTCGTCCTTATTGGGCAGGTTCGGGCTCTTTTCCTCGATGATGTCGCGCGCTTTCTGAATCGAGTTGTTCAAAAGGTCCTCCAGGTAGACCACGTGGCCCTTGCGGGTGGACAGCGTCTGCCCCTCGTAGGACACCATGCCGAAGGCCACGTGCTCCATCCGCTTCGCCCAGTCGTAGCCCATCAGTTCCAGCACCTTGAAGATTTGCCGAAAGTGCAGGTCCTGCTGGTAGGCGACCACGTAGAGGGAGCGGTCAAAGTCGTAGGTATCCTTGCGGTAGAGCGCGGCGGCCAGGTCCCTGGTGGCGTAGAGCGTCGCGCCGTCCTTCTTCAGGATCAGGCACGGCGGCATCGAATACTCTTCGAGGTTCACGATCCACGCGCCGTCTGATTCGGTCAGCAGGTTCTTTTGGCGCAGTTCCTTAATCACCCGGTCCATCTTATCGTTGTAGAAGCTCTCGCCGGCGTAGGAGTCGAAGGTCACGCCCAAGAGTTCGTAGACCTTCTGCGCGTCCTTCAGCGTGACTTCCTTGAACCAGTTGAAGATCGAGAGCGCCTCCGGGTCGCCGTCCTCGATTTTTTTGAACCAGGCGCGGCCCTCGTCGGCGAGGAGCGGGTCGTTCTCGCTCTCCCGGTCGAAGCGCACGTAGAGCTTGACCATCTCGTCCACGCCGCCCGCCTCGACCGCGGCCCGGTCGCCCCACTTTTTGTAGGCACACACCATCTTGCCAAACTGGGTGCCCCAGTCGCCCAGGTGGTTGATGCCCACCGGCGCGTAGCCGCGGAAACGGTAGAGCCGGTAGAGCGAGTTTCCGATCATCGTGGTGGACAGGTGGCCGATGTGGAAGCGCTTGGCGATGTTGATGGAGGAGTAGTCGATGCAGACCGTTTTGCCCGCGCCGCCTACGCCGCCGCCGTAGGACGCGCCCTCGGCCTCCGCCTCAATCAGCACTTCCCGCGCGTACACCGAGCGGTCGATGTAGAAGTTCAAATAGCCCTTGACCGGTTCCACCTTCGAGAGGAACGGCGCGCTGACGCCCCCCGCCAGTTGGTCTGCGATCGCCGGCGGCGCCTTGCGCAGCGCCTTGGCCAGCTTGAAGCAGGGGAAGGCGTAGTCGCCCAGCGCGGCGTCCGGCGGCACCTCCAGCGCCAAGGAGATTGCGGCCTGGTCCAGCGGCGCGCTTCCAAAGACCTTCGTCAGGCCTTCTTCGATCAGCGCGGCAATGCTCGTGCGAAAATCCATTCCGGCACCCCGTTCACAATAGATTGAATTTGGTACGATTATACCACGAAACCCGGGTGGTATGTTGTTAAGGCTTAAAACAAAAACACGGGCCGCAGCGCGGCCCGCCAACATCCGTCGTATCTTTATACCAATCCAAAACATTCTTACGTCGTCGCGGCGGGCCTTTTGCGCAGGAAGGTTGGTTTCCCCTAGGAGAAACCAAGTCGCTTCGCGACCGCAACATTCCAATGGATTGGAATGTTGCGCCGCTGTGTCGCCTTCTGCGGGGCCGTAACGCCGCTACGGCTCGCTCCGGCTCCTTGCCCTGCATCGAAAATCCCTCGCCGCTTTGGACGCAATAATGTTCCGTCTTGGTATTAGGCGTTCTTCAAAACGATCTCCTCGACCGCGTCGGCCACGTGCTCGCACTCGTCGCAGCACTTCTCCAGGAAGTTGTAGATGTCCTTCCACACGCCGATGGAGACCGCGTCCTCTTCGCTCAGGTACAGCGTGTGCATGGCAGAAATGTGCAGCCTGTCGCCGTCTTCCTCCAGGTTGTTGACCTCGATGATGCGCTTTTTCATTTCGTTGGCCTTGCGCAGGTGGTGGAAGTCCTTCAGCAGCGACACCAGTTCCTGGGTGGCGGCGGTGATGATGTGGGCCAGGCCCACCGCGTCCTCCCGGCAGGTGGAGACGCCGTACATGTACATCGAGATCAGCACGTCCTCGATGGAGTCGATCAGGTCGTCCTGGATGGCGGCCAGCCGGTTGATGTCCTCCCGGTCGATCGGCGGCAGGAACTCCGCCACCAGGTGCTCGGTCATTTCGTGCTTTTTCATGTCGGCGTTGTGCTCGATTTCGTGCATCTTCTCCATGACCGACTTGAGCGTGGCGGGTTCGAAGCTTTCTAGCGTCCGCTCCAGCAGCTTCGCGCCTTCATGGGCGCATTCCATCATCTCGGTAAAGAAATCAAAGTAGTCATAATTTCCGCGCTTGCCCATACCCGCACCTCACGTCTTAGAATATCATTATAAATAGTTTGGCCATCAGAAAACCCAGCAAACCGCAGCCGGGGAATGTCAGCACCCAGGTCAGCACCATCTCCCGCACGATGCTCCAGTTGACGTGCTTCAAGCTCCTGGCGGCGCCCACGCCCATGATCGCCGTGGTCTTGGTGTGGGTGGTGGAAACCGGAATGCCGGTGATCGACGAGATCAGAAGGCAGCCCGCGGCCGCCAGGTCCGCCGAGAAGCCCTGGTACTTGGACAGCTTCACCATGTCCATGCCCACGGCCTTGATGATCCGGTAGCCGCCGATGGAGGTGCCCAGGCCCATCACCAGCGCGCACAATACCATCAGCCACAGCGGGATGACGACCATGTTGCCGGAGGCGCCGCTCTGCCCCTGGCTCAGCAGCATGCCCAAGAGGAACACGCTCATGAACTTCTGGCCGTCCTGCGCGCCGTGCATGAAGGCCATCGCCGCCGCGCCGCCGATTTGCGCCTGTTTAAAGAATTTATCGGTCTTGCGTTTGTCCATGCCCCGGCAGATCAGTTCCACAACCTTGACCGTCGCCCAGCCCATCACGTAGCCCAGCACGGAGGAGAGCACCAGGCCGTAGATGACCTTTATCCACTCGCTCCCGTTGATGCCGCCCATGCCGCCCTGCAGCGCGATGGCCGCGCCCGAGAGGCCGGCGATCAGCGCGTGGCTCTCGCTGGTGGGGATGCCGAACTTCCAGGCCGCCGTCGCCCAGGCCACAATGGCCACCAGCGCCGCGCACAGCGCGTAGAGCGCCTCGTGGGTGTCGCCGTTGAAATCGACCATGTGGTAAACGGTTTCGGCTACTTTTTGGTTGATCATCGTCATGACCAGGACGCCCGCGAGGTTGAAGATCGCCGCCATGATGATCGAGGGGCCGGGGCGCATCGCCCGCGTGGATACGCAGGTAGCGATGGCGTTGGGGGCGTCGGTCCAGCCGTTGACCAGGATCACCGCCAGCGTCAGGATCGAGGTGATGACCAGCGCGGGCGAGGAAGCCAACTGCCCCAGGAAATTTAGTAAAGTAAGCTGCATACGGATTGCATTCCCCCGAAATCTCAAATCGGTTTGATTATACCACATCGATTATCAAGACAGGGTCAGATATCTGTTAATTCCACATAAATCGATCCACATCCAGAAAAATCGCGGCGGAAAAGCGCCAAAATTCGGCGGCGGCCGTCTATCCGCGGCTTTCCACGCGCGCATCGGGATTCAGTCTGCGCAGCGGCGCCCGATACAACACATGAAGCCGCCGCGCGAGCCGGAATTTCCCGGAATTTCACGCCCGCGCGGGCTTTTTTTCGCGCATCGAAAAACCTTCAATGTAGATTTTTGAATCCAAGAAAATAATGTGTTGACATTCCTTCATTATGGATTTATAATACGGCAGGATTTTCAGAAATCCTGTATTTTGTATTGAAAGGCGCGGGATTTTGGGACATGGAAACACTTGATGCAGAGGTGCCTCTTGCCCGAAGATTGACGAACGTCGCGCTCCTGTACAATCTGAAGAAAGGCCTTGACGGACGAACACCGGACGCCGAAGCCGAGTACGACTCCATTGACACCGTGCATGCCATAGAGCGGGAACTGGAAGCGATCGGGCTTAATGTAACATTGATCGAGGCTGACCGGAACCTGCCGGAGCGCCTCAAGCTGTGCCGCGCCGAAATTGCGTTCAACATTGCCGAAGGCCTTGCGGGCCGCGGCCGTGAAGCGCAAATTCCGGCGCTTTTGAACATGTTGGGCATGCCGTTCACCGGCTCGGACGAGACCGCGCTGGCGGTTGCGCTGGACAAGGCCCTGTGCAAGAAGCTGGCGGCGGCCTACCGGGTGCGCACGCCGCGCTTCAGGGCCGTCGGCGCCGGCGAGAAGGCGCGGGGGCTCCGCTTCCCGGTCATCGTCAAGCCCAACGCGGAGGGTTCCAGCAAGGGCGTCTCCGAGGCCTGCGTGGTGGGGGACGGGCGCGCGCTGGACGAATTGATCGACAAAAACCTCGAACTCTACGGCGGCGAGATGCTGGCCGAGGAGTACGTCCCGGGCCGCGAGTTCACCGTGGGCCTGCTCGGAAACGGCGCGAACCTGCATGTGTTCGAGCCGATGGAGATCGTCTACAGCCGCCCCACCCAGGGCGATTACCACGTGTACAGCTACAAGGTCAAGCAGGAATACACCAAGTACGTGCGCTACGACTGCCCGGCCGACATCACTTCGGCTGAGTCCCAAGAGATGAAGGACATGGCCCGGCGCGTGTTCCGCATGCTGGGCTGCCGGGATCTGTCCCGCGTGGACTTCCGGCTGGATGAGGCCGGAAAGCCCTGGTTCATCGAGATCAATCCCCTGCCGGGGCTGGCGCCCGGGTACAGCGACTACCCCATGCTGACCCAATTCCAGGGCGTCGCCTATGGCGACCTGATTCGCCGAATCCTGTCGGCCGCGGCCGCGCGCTACGGCTTTCAGTGCGGATGGGAGGGGAATGGGAATGACCACCTCTGAACGCTGGAACGATTGGAAGTGGCAATATGCCCACCGCATCACCAATGCCGACGCGCTTTCGAAGGTCATCCCGCTGACGGAGGCCGAGAAGGCGGATATCGATCAGTGCCTCGAATCCTTCCGGATGGCGATCACACCCTACTACGCCTCGCTGATCGACCCGAACGACCCGTTTGACCCCGTCCGCATGCAGGCGGTGCCCTCCGCGCGGGAACTGGATCCGTGCCCGGACGACCTGAACGACCCGCTGAACGAGACCGGCGACAGCCCGGTGCCCCACGTGGTGCACCGCTACCCGGACCGGGTGCTGCTGCTTGTCACCTACCAGTGCGCCATGTACTGCCGCCACTGCACCCGGCGGCGCGCGGTGGGCGAGGAGGACAAGGTCATTTCGGACAAGGCGCTGGCCCGCGCGCTGGACTATATCCGGGAGCATCCCGAGATCCGGGACGTGCTGGTATCGGGCGGCGATCCGCTGACGATGGCGACCGCGCGGCTCGAGCGAATCTTGAAAGCCATCCGGGAGATCCCCCATGTGGAGGTCATCCGCATCGGCACCCGCGTGCCGGTGGTGCTGCCGATGCGCGTCACGGACGAGCTGACCGATATGCTGCGGAAGTACCACCCGATCTGGATCAACACCCACTTCAACCACCCGAAGGAGATCACGCCCGAGGCCAAGCGCGCCTGCGAGCGGATCGTGGACGCGGGCATCCCGCTGGGCAACCAGAGCGTGCTCTTGAAGGGCGTCAACGACAGCGCGGAGATCATGAAGGAACTGCTGCTCAAGCTGGTGAAGATGCGGGTCAGGCCCTACTACCTCTACCAGTGCGACCTGAGCCGGGGCATCTCCCATTTCCGCACCCGGGTGGAGACCGGCATCGACATCCTGCACCGGCTCACCGGCAACATCTCCGGCTACGCGCTGCCCCGCTACGTGATCGACGCGCCGGGCGGCGGCGGCAAGATCCCGCTGCAGTACGAGTACGTGCTTTCGAAGGACGACCAGGAGGTTGTGCTGGAGAACTTCCAGGGCCGGGTGTTCCGCTACCCGCAGCCCAAGGGATAGACAGCGATCAAGGGCAACCGGTTTTTCAGTGATTTGGATAAGAAGTCGGCCTTCGCAGGGGGCCGATTTCTTGCTATCTGGCAGCCTCGATCTCTGCACGCGGGGGCCCCCGTTCGCATATTTTTCCCGGAACAGGCAAAGGCTACCGGTATCAAACGCCGGGAGGTGGCCCTTTGAACCCGTTCGAACTCAAGCCCATGAAAGTGGAGGATGGCATCAGCGACTGGGCCGGCATCTACCCCAAGCCCTACGACAAGAACGCCGTCGATCCCTATACCCGCATCCGCATCATCCTGATGAACGGCATCGAGGTGGAGCAGGTGTTCTTCAAGCACCAGTTCCACCGGAATTGCGCGGACAACGACCTGCGCCGGGAGCTGGCGCTCAGCCGCCGCGTCGAGCAGCAGCAGCAAAAGCGCATCAACTGGCTCAAGCCCATCGACGAAACCCAGCTGGAGACCACCATCGGCTACGAGCACGTGGCGGTGGACCTAACCGCGTGGCTGGCCCAGAACGAGCCGGACGCGTACGCCCACAAGGCGCTGGACTTCGCGCTGCTCGAGGACTTTGACCACCTGTACCGCTATTCGAACCTGCTGGATTTGGACGCCCAGATTCCCGCCCAGCAGATCGTCAAGAGCTACGTGGACATCACGCCTGGCCGCCCGACCATCGCCGAGCACCGGCACCCGTTCGATTCAATCAAGAACCCGCTGGACTTCAAGAAGGCGGAGCTGCGCACGCGGCTCAACGCGCTGATCATCACCTCGGGCGAGCAGCAGACGATGAACTTCTACATGAACATCGGAAACACCTACGGGAACGACCTGGGCAGGCAATTGTACCTGGAGATCGCGATGATCGAGGAGCAGCACGTGACCCACTACGGCTCGCTGCTCGACCCGAACGCCACATGGCTTGAGAACCTGCTGCTGCACGAGTACATGGAGTGCTACCTGTACTACTCGTTCCTGGAGGACGAGACAGACAGGAACATCAAGCCCGTGTGGGAGGCGCACTTCCAGATGGAGGTGGCGCACTTGCACCAGGCCGCGGGGCTGCTCAAGCGCTACGAGCGGAAGGAGTGGCAGCAAGTGATCCCGGGCGGCCACTTCCCAAAGCTTCTGCAGTTCCACGACACCCGGGATTATGTGCGCCGGGTGCTTGCCGAGCAGATCCTGCTGACTGCCGACCGGGAAAACTACCGCGCCGTCCAGGAGCTGCCGCCCAGCTTCGACTTCTTCGCCTATCAGAATAAAGTTAACAAAAGCGTGGATCGGGTTGCCAGCCACGCGGCCGTGCTGCAGCACCAGAACCGGTTCCAGGTGGACTACCGCGCGGAATCGAAGCCCAACCCGGTGCCCGCCCTGGCGGATCGCGCCAGCGACAACACCGAGATCGCACGCAACCCCGCGGCGATGTGACAAAAAGCGTTCGAAATCCGCAAGCGGCTTTTGAACGCATGGGAATGCACGGGGAACGGTTCGAGGTTCTTCGACACGAAGAGCCTCTTTTTTATAACGGAAGCCCATATGTCCGCCATACGCCCCTGCGCATAGGATAACGGGGAGGTTCTACCCAAAATCTGATGCGAGGGATCAAATATGAGTTGCGGATGTGAAAAATGGCAGGGCATGGCGTTTGCCATGACCAACCGGCTGAACAACGGCGTGAACGTCTTTCTGCGCGACCTGTGCGGCGCGCTGCGCTTTCAGGATGAGCGGACGACCGCGGGCGCCGGCACGGGGGAGGCGGTGGTCGACCCATTGGCCTCCCAGGGCTCCTTGGTGCTGGGCGGGGGCGGCCGCTTCGTGTTCGCGGTCAATGCGGGCGACAACACCGTCTCCAGCTTCCGGATGGAGCAGGGCGTGCTGACGCTGGCCAGCGTGATGCCCTCCGGCGGCGTCCGGCCGGTCGCCATCGCGGTGCATGGAAGCCTGGTCTATGTGGCAAACGCCGGGGACGCAACAAACCGCGCCACCATGAACGGCTTCTTTGTGGATCAGAACGGGGTGCTTTCGCCGATCCCCGGCTCGACGGCGCTGCTCAGCATGTCCGACCCAAAGCCGGCCTGCGCCGTGTTCAGCCCGGACGGCAGGTGGCTGGTGGTCAGCGAGCGGGGCACGGGCTTTTTGGTCGCGTTCCCGGTCATGAAAAACGGCCTGTTGGCCGACCCCACGGTCACCGTCTCGAAAGGGCCGGGGCCGTTCGGCATGGCCTTCACCCGGCAAAGCGTGCTGCTGGTCACCGAGGCGGGGCCCAACGCGCTGTCCAGCTACCGCCTTTTGAACGATGGCGCGCTCAAGGTCATCAGCGCGTCAATCCCGACCAACCAGGGCGCGACATGCTGGGTCTCCATCACGCCCAACGGCTGCTGGGCGTACACGTCCAACGCGGCCACCGGCACTATCTCGCTGTTCAGGGTCGCCCGGAGCGGGGTGCTGACCCTGATGGAGAGCGTGCCCTCGACGCCACTGATGAACGGCGCGCCCATCGACAACGCCATCGATCCCTGCGGCGAGTTTTTGTACGTGCTGAACGGCGCGCAGGGCTCCATCAGCGTTTTTTCGCTGGAGCGCGAGGGGCACCCGGCGCTGATCCAGATCTACGAGGACACCGACCTGCCGGCCGTGGGCGCGCAGGGCATCGCGGTTGTCTGACCGCAAAAAAGGATTGAGAGGTTTCGCGCCTCCCAATCCTTACATGGCCCGCGGGACGCCTCAGCGCACCTCGATCGCGGTCTTGGGGCGGGTGCGCTTGAACAGGATGCCCAGCGTGTTTGGGCCGCAGTGACCCGATATCGTGCAGCCTGCCCGGGTCACCAGGAGTTCCGAAAACGGCGCGAGGCTTTGGACGAGGTCATGAACCCTTTGCACCGTCTCGGGCGCGCAGCCGGAATGGGTGACGATCATCCGGCTGAAGTCGATGTCCCGCCCCCCTTCCAGCTGGTCGCGCACATAGTGCTCCAGACAGTGCTCAAAGCTGCCCCGATACTTTTTGCCCACCTTCATCTCGCCGTTCACCACCTCGATGCAGGGTTTAATCTGCAAAAGCCTGGCCCCCGCCGCCTCGAGCCCGGAGCACCGGCCGCCGCGCCGGAGATACTCGAGGCTCTCGATCACGAAGCTGGCGTCCACCCGGGGGATGATCTCCCGGAGCGAGCGCACGATCTGATCCGCCTTCATGCCGCTACGCGCCATCTCCGCCGCGTCCAATACCGCGTGGCCGCTGCCGCTGGACAGGTTCCGGGAGTCCACCACGTACACGTTCGGAAAGCCCAGCGCGGCGAGGCGCGCGTTGTCAAAGCAAGTGGAGAACTGCTGGCTGATGCTGATGTGGACGACCGCCTCGAAGTCCTTTGAGAAGCGCTCGAACAGGCGCTCGTAGTCGTACTGGTTGGCCGCCGCCGTGCGCACCTTGCGCCCGGCTTCCACGCAGCGGAAGATGTCGGCGGGGGTGATGTCCATGCCGTCCTGGTAGGATTCCGAGTCCACCAGCGTGTACAGCGGCGCCAGCGTGACGTTCCACTTTTCGAGGATCTCCGGGGAGAGGTCGCAGGTGCTGTCGGCCGTAATCTTGGTCATGTTCCACCTCGCATTTTTACTGGGCGGGGCACGGTACTACTTTGGGCGGGGCGCGGTATGCACAATAGCCGGAGCGCGCTCATTGCGCATCTCCGGCTATCGTAGGGGGTGGGAATTCGGGGCCGACTGTTAGGCCCCGAGGGATACCGGCTTTTTCGCTTCCTGGCAGCCGGAACAGCCTGCGCAGGCACCACATTTTTCCTCCCATAGCCTGCCGGCGGTTTCGGCCCAGCCCTCCGCGGCTTTGTAGCACTTGGCGCTGAGCTCGTGCACGTCCTCCGGCGCGATCATGTCGGTGGATTTCGCGTTCGAATCGTCCACCATCCGGGCGAGGGCGTCCGGGTTGTCGAGCAGCGGGCAGGGCCGCAAGTGGTTCTCGTTGAACGGCTGGTTCTTATGGTACTGCATGAACAGCGGCGATTGCAGCGCCTGAAGCAGCGTGTGGTTGTAGATGTTGCTGTCGGCGTAATGGATGAACGCGCAGGGCTCGATGTCGCCGGCCGCGTTGATGTGCAGATACCTGCGCCCGCCCGCGATGCAGCCCTTGACGTATTCGCCGTCGTTCCAGAAGTCCATCGTGAAGATGGGCTTGGTCTCCCGGAACTCACGGACCCGGCGGTACATGAATTCCCGCTGCTCCGGCGACACCATGAGGTCGGTCACCGCGTCCGCGCCCACCGGCATGTAGGTGAAGAACCAGATGAACTTGGCGCCCTTGTCGACCATGTCGTCGAAGAAGGCCTCGCTTCCGATCACCTCGGTGTTTTTGCTGGTGTAGCAGCAGGACGCGCCGAACAGCAGCTTCTTGCGCTTCAGAATCTCCATCGCCTTGACGACCGCTTGGTAGGTGCCTTTCCCGCGCCGGGAGTCGGTGGCCTCTTCGAAGCCCTCGATGCTGATGGCGGGCGCGAAGTTCTTTACGCGGAGCATCTCGTCCGCGAATTCCTCGTCGATCAGCGTGCCGTTGGTGAACGCGGTAAAGAAGCACTCCGGGTGCCTTTCGCACAGCTCGATCACGTCCTTTTTGCGCACCAGCGGCTCGCCGCCCGACAGCACGTAGAAGTAGACGCCCAGATCCTTGCCCTGTTTGACGATGTCGTCCATCGTATCCAGGCTCATGTTCATGCGGTGGCCGTACTCCGCCGCCCAGCAGCCCGTGCAGTGCAGGTTGCAGGCGGAAGTCGGATCCATCAGAATCGCCCAGGGCACGTTGCAGTCGTACTCGTCCTGCAGCTTCATCTGACGCTGCCCGCCGATGACGGTGGCGTTGACGACGAAGTCGGTGAACAGCGCCTTGCGGATGCCGGAGTCGATGTCGTCCCACATGGAAAGCAGCAGCTTGTACCAATTTCCATCTTTGTTTTCCAGGACCTTGCGCACGGCGTCGCGCTGGCCGGTCATCGAGTCGTCCGAATCCAGGAAATCGACCATCGCCATCAGCTTGGGTGCGTTCTTCTCCGGATTGGAATTAAGATATTTGTAGGCCATCTTCAACGCAGCGGAACTGAGGACTTCCTTCATAATTACAACCCCCGCTCTCTCACTTTTCCAATGGCAGTATAGCATGCCCGGACCGGACCGTATCTAGACAAATCGCTCATTTGTCTGAAATCCTGACAAAGCCGCGCATCTGTCAATGGAGTCCCGGACCTTTTCACGGTACAATACGATCGGGGGGAGAGTAAAAGACCGCGTTAGGAGGAAGGATATGCCAGATATCGACGTGAGGCTGGACCGGCAGGCCGTTGGCATCGCGGTGAGCAAGGCGCTGGAGGATGTGAAGGGCAACGCCCGGCGCGGAATCCGCAACCTGCTCGACTTTGGGGTGCTCTTTTCCCGGACCGAAAACCAGAAGTGGTTCTTCGGGGTCGCCAGGCAGGTGGTTGAAAACCCAAAAAATCCCTACAAGGCGCTGGTCACCCGGGCGGTTCGGGACATCGACGGCGAGACGATCCGGCGCGTCGGGCTAAACCTGGGCTTCAACGCGCTGACCTCCGGCGCCAAGGAGCTGCGCGGGAAACAGGAAGAACTGGGCGTGAGCCTTCCGTGGATGCTGGACGTGGGCGAGGACGGCGGGGAGAATTACGCCGAAAACCTCGCCTGCTGCATCGACGAGGGGCAGGCGCTGGGCATCCACAGCTACGCGCTGCGCATCCTGAATCCGGACCATCTGGCCCGCGCGGTGGCGTTGGCGGAGCGGTATGAGGAGAGCTTCTTCGCGTTCCGGCTGCCCTCCAGCCTGATCGACGACGCGGCCGCGGAGCGCCTCGCGCTGGCCCATAATGTGGCGGTCTCGGTGGACGTGGCGGCGGACGGCGACGGGGAGGACGCGTTCCGGCGGCTCAAGCAGAACCGCTGCCTGTACGGGTATTTTACGACCTATCGAGAGGAGGACGTGCCGCGCGTCACCTCGCCGCAGTTCATCCGGTGGGGGATCGGGGAGGGCTGCCTTTTCGGCGCGTATCAGGCCGCCGCGGGCGTGACCCAGCGGACGAAGGATCGGGTTTACGAGTTCGCGTGCAGGCTGCGCGGCGAGAGCGGGCAGCCGCTGATCGCGCTGGACTGGCCGCGGGATCTCCAGTATATCGGCGAAAAAATGCGGCTCGGGGGCCTGATGGCCGTGAGCCTCTCGAATGAAGCGTTCGCCGGGCGACGGGAGGAGCGGTTTTCCGCCGGCGCGCTGGCCGATTTGTTCCGGGGCGCCGGGATCTGCCCGGCCTGAAGCGATAGAAACAAAAAATGAGCGGCTCGTCAGCGCGGGCCGCTTTTCGTTGGAACTTCAGCGGGGGAAGGTCGTGATTTCTTCTTCCGCTTCTCCAATTCCGTCAGCATGCTGCCGTCGTAAAGGCTGCGGATCTTCTGGATGAACTCGGCGGGATCCTCCCGCATGCCTTGCTGGGACCAGCGCACGATAAAGCTGACGAAGGCGGTGGCGAAGAATTTGGCGAAGAAATCCCACTGCGCCCGGTCGTAGGCGGCGCCCAGCGCCGACTCCACCGCCGACTGCGCGATGCTGCGGATGTAGCCGTACAGGCATTCGGGGAAGGAGTTGGGGCCGACGGTGCACAGCGCGTTCATGTAGAACGTCTTGTTCTCCTGCATATACCGGCACAGGCGGATCAGGCCTTCGGTCCAGTGCTCCACCGTGTCGTAGCCGGACATGAAGCGCACCGTCTCGGTGTAGTAAATCCAGTTCATCAGGTCGTACTTATCCTGAAAATGGTAATAGAATGTCTGCCGCGTCAGCTGGCAGTGCTCCACGATGTCGCCGACGGAGATCTTTTCAAATGGCTTTTTGGCCATCAGCGCCTTGAGCGAATCGGCCAGCGCCAATTTGGTAATGTTGGAATCGGACATGTGCTCCTCCTGCGCAGAAAAACGCCGGTATCAGAGGGCGCGCCAGCGCATTGGGTCAAAGAGCGGGAGACAGGCGCGTAAACCACGCCCCCCGCCGCGCGGCCTCAAACGCCCACGCCCAGGAAGCGGTCGCCGGGCCTGAGGCCGACGCGCCGGAGCGTGCCGGGCGGGTTCAGTTCCGCGACCCGGACCGGGCTTTCCAGGGTATGCATTTCGATCCCTTTCGCCGTATTTTATTCATATTCATCATACCATTCGCCCGCGCGGTTGGCAAGCGGGTTTTGCCGGAATGGGCCCGGTGGGCCGGGCGGAAGCGTGACATAAAGGCATCCTTATAGTAAATAGGATGTAACGCCTTGACCGCGCTCCAGCGGGCCATTCATTGCCAGCCGGGGCGCGTTGAAACCCCGTTGCAAGGCCAAAACAAATTTGTGGCGCTGTTGATTTTTTCCCAAGCATTGGGTATAATACATGCTAGCGCCTGGGGCGCGCAAAATTGGGAGCGGAAGGAGAGTGATTTCATGGAAGAGGAACGGGACCTGGTCGTCTTTACCGACGATGAGGGCAACGAGAAAACCATGGAAGTGCTCGATTATTTCTTCTATGAGGGCCAGGAGTACGCGGTCCTGACGGAAGCGGATGAGTGCGACGGTTGCGACGAAGCGTGCGAATGCGGCGATGAGGCGGATGCCTACATCATGAAGGTTGTGCCCGCCGGCGAGGACGAGGAAGAGTTCCTGCCGGTCGAGGACGAACTGATGGATCGCCTGATCGAGTTCGTGCAGAATGAGCTCTACGCGGACGACGAGGACGAGGAAGAAGAAGAGGAAAACGGGGAAGACGAAGAGGAGTAATTTCCGCGCCCGTTTGACGGATTCCAAAAAGCGCAGGGGCTGTCGCAGCGTCATCTTTTGTTCATCCATGCGGCAAAAGGCGTAGTGCGACGCTCCCTGCGCTTCATCATTTTTTTGCGCCCCCCGGAGGCGGCATTTTCACCCCGTCTCCTTCTAAAAAAACCTTTTGGGTTACATGAGCGCGCGAAACTGGTCGGAACTGACAAAATAATTCGTGCTGGCTGTTTTTTTTCTTGGCATTTATTTGGACATTTTCTACTTGTACTATCCCCCGAAAGGCGTTATAATATTCTTAATGGGTTATAGACGGATGTGAGAAATTTACAGCGGGAAGGTGCAATGCGTGTCGATTCAACCGACAAACGTACCAGCAAGTTCCATTGGGGAGTGGCGCGCACTGCTTAACCGGCTGCCCGGCGTATTTGCCGCCGGCATTCGCACGGGTGAGGACGGCGCGATCAACGAAATCCATGTGCTCGCCAGCAGCAGCCGGAACCCCAAGCAGATGGCGCGGGACATTCAGTCGGCGCTACTCGCGGCGTTCGATCTGGATGTGGATCACCGCATCATCAGCATCGCGCAGCTCGACGGCGATCCGATAGGCGGCCCTTCCGCCCAGCCTTCGGAGGCCGGCGGCATCCGCCTGCGCTACAAGGGCTCCTCGTTTTCGGGCGAGGACGGGCGGTACACCGTGCGCGTCACGCTGTCCAACAACGGAAAGGATTTTTCGGGGACCGCCACCTGCCGGGATAGTACGGCGCTCAGGCTCCGCGCCATCGCGGAAGCCACGCTGAACGCCGTGCACGGCTACGCGGGAATTGACGACCTGTACACGCTGATCGCGGTCCAGACCCTTGAAATCGTCGCATCCCCCGTCGTGATCTGCTTGGTGGAGTTCAACGGCGACCATGAGGGAAGCATGCTGGTGGGCGCCGCCGAATCCGTCGAGAACGAGGTGGTCGGCGTCGTCAAGGCGACGCTGGACGCGCTGAACCGTTCCATCGGACGCCTTACAGGAGAAGACGGTATCTCCTGATCGGATTACAACCCCGGCCGGGCGCGGTTGTCTTCAGCGGAGCGGATACATTCCACGGCGAAAGCCGTGAAATCGCGTGCCAGTTAGCGGAATGGCACAGCCTTTTCTGAGGAGGCTGTATCCATGAAGAAGGCGAAGATCGTCGCCGCCCTGATGGCCCTGGCATCGTTTGTGTTGTCGGCTGGTGCCTTCATTACCTGGAGGTAGTGACTAGTTCTTGAGGGTGCGCGCGGCCGGGGTTGTTTTCCGATCGGTCACTGCTGTACGCAGGAAAAGAGGGCACATGAACCGCAGGGCCGAACGATATATTTTCTTCGTTTCCGCGATCGGGCTGGTTTTGGCCGTGCTTTCCTGTACCCGGTTTGTGCGCCAGGTGGCGGAGGTCGGGTTCTGGAACGACGCGTTTGAGCTGGCCTGCCTTATTTTTCTGTGCACGGTCAGCGTGGCGCTGCCCATCCAGATGCGCGAGAACCAGTGGCTGGACGTGTCCATCATCTCCATACTCGCCGTATACCTGACCCGCGGCATGGACGCCGCCATCGCCATATTGCTGATCAGTTGCGTCCTTTTATACTTCCACGACCTGATCGTCAAGCCCAGGACCACCGCCTCGCGCTCCGGGCTGATGAAGTTCTTCTTTAACACATCCACCATCATCGTGTCCATCTTCCTGGCCTCCAAGCTGTGCCAGATCTTCCCCTGGCGGCCGGGCGACATGTCGTTCCCGTCCGTGCTGCTGCCCACCGCCATATTCTCTGTGGTGGCGTTCATGGTCAACGCGCTGGTCATGCTGACCATGTTCTGGCTCAACGGCGAGATCACCGCGCCGGAAATTCTGGACACGGTTCGGGGCCTTTGGCTCAACGTGCTGGCGGCCATGCCGCTGGGCCTTCTGATCGCGGAGCTTTTGTCGATGCAGTCGGGCACCTGGATCGCGATGATCATGCTGTTCCCGCTGCTGCTGGCCCGTTACGCCTGGCAGTTGTACCTTGACTCCAAAAAGCAGCAGACCCGGCTGGTCGCCGCATTCATCTCCACGATGGAGGCCAAGGACACCTACACCCAGGGCCACTCCGAGCGCGTGGGCGAATTCGCCGAGATGATCGCGCGGGAGATGGGCCTTAGCCGGAAGAGGCTGCTCATGCTCCGCGAGGCGGCCGTGCTGCACGATGTGGGCAAGATCGGCATTGAGGACTACATCCTCAGAAAGCCCGGCCCGCTGGACCCGGACGAGCGCCGCAAGATGCAGGAGCACCCGATGATCGGCGTGAAGATCGTCGAGCAGGTTGGCCTTGCGCCCGAGGTGGTGGAGATCATCCGCCAGCACCACGAGCGGCCGGACGGCAAGGGATACCCGGGCGGCATCTCCGCCGACCGGATCGTGCTGGGCGCGAAGATTCTGGGCGTCGCCGACGCCTTCGACGCGATGACCAGCGACCGGCCCTACCGCCTGGGCATGCCCAGGGAGCGGGCCATCCAAATCCTCAAGGAGGAGTCGGGCAAGCAGTTTGATCCCTCGGCGGTGGAGGCGCTGCTCAAGGCCCTCGAGAAAAAGCCATGATCCTGCTCTACATGATCGCGCTGTCGGTGGTGGTCGCCTACTTCCGGGGCGGGCGGCTGAAGTACTACCTGGACAAGCCGCTCAAAGGCATCTACCTGCCGATCGTCGCCTTCGCGCTGGAGGCGGCGCTGGAATTCGGGGGGAAGAAGCTGCTCGCCCCGATGGTGATCCTGGAATACGCTCTGCTGTTCGCGTTCATATTCCTCAACTGGCGGATCCGGGCGATCCGGCTGGTGGCGGTGGGCGTCGCGCTGAACGCGCTGGTGATCTTCGCCAGCGGCTTCCGGATGCCGGTCACCCCGGTGGTGTTCGACCCCGCACTCAGCGAATTTGCCGAGCGGGTTCGGGCGGGCGAACTGATCGAGTACGTGCTGATCGGCTGGGACGCGCCGCTCTGGTTTTTGAGCGACACCATCCCGATCACCCGCATCGTGCCCGGCATCGCCAGCATCGGCGACGTCGTGATGGCCGCCGGCATGTTCTGGCTGCTCCAGTATTTGATGGCGCCGCCCCGGAAGGATGCGGCAAAACCCCAGAGTGTCTGAACCCCGCGCGCGGCCCTTTGCGGCCGCGCCTTTTGCGCATCGGGGCCGCTGTTTTCTCTCCGCAATCCACATTTTGCCTTGCCCGGCTTGACAACCGGCTCGACCCGTGGCATAATACTTTGGCATGCTTTCTTTGCTCGGCTTGCCGGATCAACAGGCGCATGTCCCCGCAGCCCGGTGTCCGCCTCCTGAGCGGACTGCCGTGTTCGCCTTCGGGCGAGCGGGACAGACTCAAAACTCCATATGTCCCCGTAGCTCAGCAGGATAGAGCGTTCGCCTCCTAAGCGAAAGGCCGCGCGTTCGAATCGCGCCGGGGACGCCATCTGAATGCCGAGAACCTTGATTTTACTGGGTTCCCGGCGTTCTTTCCCCATCCTTGAACAATCCTCGGCGCTGGCGGTGGATTTGGAATGCTGATAGGCCATCCTGAGCCACCGGGCGGCAAATAACGGAGGGAAGAAATGATTGCTTCGCTTACAAACCTTGACCTGAAAATACTGGGCTGGATTCACGATACGTTTTCATCCGGCTTTCTGGATCGGGTGATGCCCTGGATATCGTTCCTCGGAAACGGCGGGATGGTCTGGATCCTCGCGGCCTGCCTGCTACTATGCACAAGGCGCTACCGCCGAAGCGGGATCCTGCTGCTCGTGGGGCTGGCCGCCGGGGCGCTGGTTGGAAATCTGCTGCTGAAACCGCTGATCTCGCGGGCGCGCCCGAGCTGGCCGTACCCGGTTCCCGCGCTGCTGTCCCGGGCCCCGGCCGGGTATTCGTTCCCGTCGGGCCATGCGCTCTCCTCCTTTGCCGCCGCGACCATCCTGGCCCTGACGGACAGGAAGCTCGGCGCGTTCGCCCTCCCGCTCGCGTGCCTGATCGCGCTGTCCAGGCTGTACCTGTACGTGCACTTCCCCAGCGATGTGCTCGCCGGCGCCATTCTTGGCGCGGTCATCGGCGGCTTTGTGTATTGGTTCGGGAAGAGAATTTCTCGAAACGGCGGAGCGGAGAAGGGCTGAACCCTGGCGTTCCGATATCCGGGTCGGCAGAGGCGGCCACAGGGTAATCCCTTTGAATTTTTCTGGCAGGGTGGGGAGCTTTCCCCGCCCTGCTTTTTGTGGTCAGACCGTCACACATTTTCATATGGTTTCGGGATTGTGTAGATGCCGCATGGGAAGGATGGCGATCTCATAGGATAGCGGAGATTGGCAGGTGAGTGAGATGGCCGAACGCCTCCGCCGCTACACCGGCGTGCAGGATATGACGCAAGGCAGGCCAGCGAGTATACTGCTGCGGTTTTCGGTGCCGCTATTGATTGGCAGCGCCGCGCAGCAGCTGTATTCAATCTTTGACGCGGTGATCGTCGGCAGGTTTTCTCAGCAGCAGGACGCCGCCCTGACGACGATCGCCGCTTGCCATTCGATCTACAATCTGCTGATGGTGGTGTTTCTGGCGATTGCCACGGGCACGGGAATCCTGATTTCACAATACATGGGCGCGCGCGACAGGGAAAGGCTGACGCGCGCGATCGGAACGTCCATCTGCCTGGTGCTGCTTTCCTCGATCCTGATCGCGATCGTCTGCATCCCCAATGTGCCGGTTCTGCTTCGATGGATCAACACACCGGAAGATGTGCTGGGCGCTGCGGGCGAATACCTTACCATCATTCTGATCGGTCTGACGGCCAGCGGCCTGAACAATATCCTGGCGTGCGCGCTCCGCGGCATGGGGGATGCGTTTTGGCCGCTGATCCTGCTATTGGGCACGCTCGCGCTGAACATTGCGCTGGATCTTTGGTTTATCGTCGGGCTTCGTTGGGGCGCGCAAGGGTCGGGCTGGGCGTCTGCGATTTCCCAGGCTGCCGCCGCGCTCTTATGCATTGTCCGTTTGTCGCGCCTGAAGGGAATCGTGGACTATGGGAAAATGACGCTTCGCATCGACTGGAAGCTCGCCGGGCAAATCGCCGCGCTGAGTGTCCCGGCGGGCATCGCGCAGTGCGCCCTTTCGATTGGCATCCTGCTTTTGCAGAGCCTGGTCAACCGAATGGGCACCAATGCGATCGTCGTGTCGATGGCGGTCATGCATGTGGATGAATTTGCGGCATTGCACTGTTTCGCCTTTGGCCACGCCGTGGCCACATTCGTGGGGCAAAACATCGGGGCCAGGCGTCCGGATCGGGTGGAGAAGGGCATTCAGGACGCGCTGAAGCTGAGCCTGGGCGTTTCCCTCGCGATGTCGTTCGCGTTTGTTCTGACCGGCCAGCACATCGTCGGTTGGTTCTCCGACGCGGCCCAAATTCAAGGGGCGGGCGCGCGGGCATTCCAAATCCTCGCGGTCAGCTACCTGGCGCTGAGTGCCGGCCAAGTGTACAACGGCGCCATCCGCGGCTCCGGCGATACGATTTCCACGATGTGGATCACGATCGGCGCGCACTTTGCCGTGCGGGTGCCCGTCGCGTATTGGCTTGCGAGCGTATTGATTAGCCCGGACTGGCCGAATGGATCGCCCTATGCGCTGTTCGGCGCCCTTCTGGCCACGCGCGTTGTCACAGCGGCGGCAAACCGCCTCTGGTTTGGGCGCGGCGAGTGGAGAAACCGGTCTCTGATTCGGACGGACGCATGACCGTTGAAAAAGGGCAAGCCGGGCAATTTTAATACTGCCCGGCTTGCTTCACTGCATGCCTTATTGTGTGACAACTCCGTCAGGGCCGTTGATCAGCTTGAAGATGACGCGCTCCTGTCCCGTGGTCACATCGATATATACCAAGTATTTGGTGCCATTGCTTGCCGATGCGCGGACTTCCCAGCACTGTGCCTCGCCGTTCTCAATCGGGATCACGCATTCGCGCACGTTTTCCGAAGTCAGCATGGAGCCGATTGCGGCGGACGCCTGGTCTTTGCTGACCGCCGGGGTGACCAGGGTGCGCGGCGCGTGGTTTTTCAGGTAGTTGGCGGCTTCGAAGCCGACTACCTTGCCGTTCACCATAGATACCTGAACCTTGATGAGATCGGGGTAGAGAATGACCCCATTCTGTGTCGGCGCAAAGTTGATCGTGATATAGCCGTCGGTCTGAGTCCAATAGCTGAAGGCCATGTCGCTGAATCCGCGCGATTTGAGGAACTGCTGCGCAAGGCTTGTGCACTCGTCCACGGTGAGCTTGGCTTGCGCGGCGTCGATGCCCTGGGTTGACATCATGTCGAGCACATACCCCCCCGTCGCAGTGACGTCCGCGGTGAGCACGCCGCTGTCGTTGGTTTGCACATCGAACTGATAGCATTTGCCCATGATGTCGTTGTCGCCTGTATAGTTGATCGCCTTCACGCGGTCAGCGCCAATGAATTGCGTCAGCGCATCCTGGGCCTGCTTGGAGCTCACCTGCGCTCCTTTCAGCTGCGTATCCGGGCCGTTCTGGGCGTCGGAAAATGGGCCGTCATACAGCAGCGCCGGATAGCTCACGTCGGGTTGGGTCTGTTCGCTCATGCTCTGCGCTTGCGTCGTGACGACGCCATTCTCAAAAGGCACGAACACCAGCTCGCCACTTTCATAGCGCGCAACAATGGCGGCCAGTTCCTCATTCAGCTTCACGCATGCGCCGTAAAGTGACGACAGTTGCTTGCGGTCGTTGTCCGACAGCGCCTTCTTGTCTGCCAGATTCTTTGCCAGAATGCGGGCATAGTCGCCGGTTTGGTTGACAAACTTCATGGTATCGCCGCGGATGTTCGGATCGAGCGGCATGTCGGCGAGGTCAGCCTGTGCGCCTTCGCACTGCTTTGCCACGGTGGTCAGCAGCGCCTCCTGCTGGGTGTCGTCCGCCGAAACCAATAGCTTCTCCAAGTTCAATTGCACGCCCTGCAGCAATTCGACGAGCTCAAAGAGAGATTTTTGGTACCCCGAGTTCACCTGATTGGTGAGCGCCGACACCCTCTGGGCCAGGACCAGGCTTACGATGAGGAAAGCGACCGCCAGGCTCAGTGAGGCCGTAAGCAGCGAGTAAAGGCGGCGCCTTCCCGGTTTCCTTCCCGTTTTTTTTGTGTTCTGCATCATTGTACCTCCATTTTGTGGTTACACGGCAAAGGAGTGGTTTCCGATCGTCAATTTCACCTTTCGCGAGAGAATCCACGTTGATTTAATGTCCTTTTTATTGTAGAAGAATAAGCATCCTCCCGTTGGATCCCAGCCGTTGAGCGCCTCGCGGGCGGCCCGGGTGCATTCCGAATCCGGCCCCTTGTTGATCTGCCCATTTGCCACGCTGGAGAAAGCATTCTTTTGGTAGATTACGCCGGAAACCGTGTTTGGGAATTTGGAGGATCTCACCCTGTTGAGCACGACTGCGGCTACTGCAACCTTTCCTTTATAGACTTCTCCGCGCGCCTCCGCGTAGACCAGGTGGGCAAGCAGCGATACATCGTGGGCTGAGGCGGCGGAGGCGGAAACAGCGATGCGCCCATATGGAATGCTGGCCAGCATGAGTGCAAATGCAAGCAGTAAGCTGGCGATCCTGGTTTTCATTGTGGATTCCTCCGTTTTATGTTTTTCGATGCCCATAGGATTCAGCAAAACAAAAATGCGCTATTCGGCTTTTGTCGAATAAACCCAACGAAAATGATTCCAACTTTTATGCCAAACGGAGGCATATCTGAGAACGTTTTTCAAATCGCCGATCTAATGGGAAATGTCTTGATGAGAAAAGCGTATACTCTGTTCATGAGCCTTTCCCGCCTTCAGTTTGCATGAGAGGTGCTGCGCGAATGCCCGTTTGGTTCACAAAACCCCAAAGATGGATCGCATTACTGGTCGCAGCGATTTGGATTGCGGTGGTCTCGTTTGGCATCATTCAAAATTTTGGGGATCAACGCGAATGCGTCGAGCTCAGCGCCTCAGGCACAATACAGTGCGTTGAATTCAACGTTCCTTATTCCATCCTGTTCAAAGCGATGAAGGATGATATCGTATCCCATTCTGAGGGATATTCAGGGCCTCCGCTCCATTGGATCGAGATTCTTGCCTATCTGGGCGCCCAATGTGACGGAAATTTCAATAAGAGCAGCAATAAAAATTATGCCGCGCTCATCACCCAGTTGAAAGCTGGCAAAGGGATCGCCGAGCTATCAAAGGATATGAAGCTCTATCCCTACTATTACGAAGCTTATTCTGCGGTTCTGGGCCAATTCCTGGGCTATTTTGCGCAGGAGGAAGCCGGGCCGAATCATACAAAAATTTGGAAGGAGCATTATGGGCTCAGAAATTTCTCCCCAATCGCAAAGAATTTCTCTTACATCGATGCGGATGATTTTGGAAACGGAAGGAATTTCGGTTATAAGCGCAAGCATATGGGGCATGACCTGTTTGCCGGTGCAGGCACCCCGATCATTGCCATTGAATCCGGGTATATCGAAGAACTGGGTTGGAACCGGTATGGTGGGTGGCGCATCGGAATCCGCAGCTTTGATCGCAAGCGCTACTACTATTATGCGCATATGCAAAAAAATCATCCATACGCAGCAGGCCTAGAGATTGGGAAAACAGTTCTCGCAGGCGATGTGATCGGATATGTCGGCCGCACGGGTTACAGCAGAAAAGAGAACGTCGACAGGATGGTGAGAAGTCATCTCCATCTCGGCTTGAGGCTGATCTTCGATGAATCGCCCGAAGACAGTCCAGACCAGATCTGGGTCGACTTATTTGCGATCACCAGGCTTCTCAAGAATCACACGTCCCGGGTGGTCAAGGATCCCGCGACGAATGAATACAGGCGCATGTATGGCATCTCCGGTTGAATAGAAAGCCCGAACGTGATACATCGAGGAGACTCCCGCCGCTCACAGGTTCGAGACCACCCAGTTCGGCGAACGCGACGCCAGTCGTTTCGTCTCGACGACTTTGGCAATCGCGATCGCCATGAAAAGATGGATGCTCTATTTTCGGGATCCTGATGCGCGCTTTACTGCTTCGCCTCCCGGTGATTCAAGCGCTCGCCCACGGCTCCGCCGGGGTGAATCAGCGCGAAGGACTCGTTCTGATAGTCCGTCATTTCGATCAGCGCGGACTGCATCGCGTCAAACAGCGCGGATAGCACCGTGAAGCTGGTGGTTCCCTGGCTGTTGTAGCGATCGACCTCCCGGGTGATCGAGAGCGGAATCACGATGTCCGCGCCTTCGGCGAGGGGAGAAGCCCGATTTTCGGTGACGGCAATGATCGTGACGCCCTTCGCGTGGCAGATGTCCAGGATGGGCAGCAGTTCTTTTGTCTTGCCGCCGCGGGAGGCCAGCAGCATTACGTCATTGCGCTTCAGGTAGCCCGTCGCGCCGTGCACGGCCTCGGCGGGGGAGATAAAGCGCGCGGGGCGCTCGATGCAGCACATCAGATGGGCGAAATGCATGCAGGCAATGCCGGAGTGGCCGCAGCCGCTGGAGGCGATGCGCTCGGCGCGGGACAGCACCTCCACGGCCCGCATGAAATCCGCCTCTGGGATGGAGCCGAGCGCCGCCGCGATGGCATTCGATTCAATATGGAAGGCCTGCCGGGCCATTTCCCATGCGATCTTTGTATCGCTCATATCGCGCTCCGATCAGCGGCGGTCTTTCAGTTGAAGGTCGAACTGCGGCAGGTAGGCCTTTTCCTCGTCGGTGTACTTGCGCAGCGTATCGATGACCTCGCCGTTGTTCCATTTGCGGTCCTCCACCTCGCCGGTGGTGCCCATGACGGTGACGTTCAACTGGCGGCGGCGCGCGCGGACGTGATCCCAATCGACGAAGTAGACGTGGGCAAATTCGCCGCCGTCCAGTTCGCCGTCCTTGATCGTCAGCGTCTCGCTGCGGCCGAAGAACGCGGAGCGCAGGTGGCCGTCGGTATTCATGCTGGTAAAATCGCCAGGTTCTTTCACATAGCGGCCGAACTGCGCATGGATCGGGCCGGGATGGCGGTACTGATGCTCCTCTGTGAAGTCGGGAATCATCTTGCGCATGATGTCCAGCAGATCGTGCTGCAGGTACTCAAGGTCGAATGAGTCGATGTCATGGGAGCACTCCTGAACGATGACGGAGCACGTGGTGTGGTGGGAAGCCACGCAAACCGTGCCGTTCTTGATGCCGGAGGCCTTGACGATGTTAATGACCTCCTTGGTGACATCGTGAAAGGTCGGAATCCATCCGCGGGACTGCAATTCCAGTTCCTTTTGAACAACTTTGAATTCCATATTGAAAATCCTCCGTGAAATGTACTTGCAGGGCCATTGTAGACCATCGTGGGGACTCCTGTCAACCTAAAAACGACCGAAACAAAAATATTTTGATTGGACTGAACCAAATTTGATTGATTCGATTGACAAGCGTGTGGCGTCATGATATGATAAGCCCAGACGACGGGAGGGCGATTTATTTTATGAAGAGGGCGGACGAGCGAGAGACTCTCCTTTTGAACACACTCCGTCTTCGCAAGCATATAGCGATTGCCGAAGCGGTGGATCTGCTCGGCATCTCGGAGGCGACGGCGAGGCGGCTGTTCTCCCAGCTGGAAAGGGAGGGCAAGGCAATCCGGAACTATGGCGGCATCAAGCTGCCGGTGGTGATGGATAATTATTCGTTTGACCGCCATAAAGAGGTCATGGAATCCGAGAAGCGCCGGATCGGAACCGTCGCCGCGGGGCTGGTGGAAAGCGGCGACAGCATTTACCTGGACTGCGGCACCACGGTGATGAAGATGGCCGAGGCGCTGAGCCAGCGAATCGCCGCCGGAGAGGTCAGCTCGCTGAACATTATCACGAACTCCATCGCGAACCTGGACGTGCTGGCGGACTCGCCGGGCTGCCGGGTGATCCTGCTCGGCGGCGAATACAATCACAGGCGCCGGGACTTTTCCGGCCCGACCTCGGAAAAATGTATGGAACTGTTCTATTTCAAAAAGTGCTTTCTCGGCAGCGAAGGCTATTCGGTGCGGTCGGGTTTTTCATCCAACCATCTGGGCCTGTGCAGCATGAACGCGAAGGCGATCGACCGCTCCGAAAAGTGTTATGTGCTGATGGACTGCAGCAAGTTTGGCAGCGAGGCGCTGACCTCCTACGCGGAGACGTCGAAGATTGACACCATCATCACCGACTCGAGGCCGGAGGAGGGCGTGTGGTCGGAGATCAGCGCGTTGGGCGTTGAAATCCTCGTCGCTTCAGCGCAAACGGGAAAGGCGGAAAACCGTGGAACCGAAGATCAGAACCCCGTACTTTGAAATCGGCACCAAAAACTACATTTACGGCGACAAGGTTCTGGAATACGCCAAGGCCGCGGACGCGGCGGCGGAAAAATACGACATCGACGTACTGTTCATCACGCCCGCGGTGGAGATCCGCCGCGTGGCGGAAAACACCCGCCGCCTGATCGTGCTGGCCCCGTACATGGACACGCTGCGCCCGGGGCGCGGCATGGCGGACATCCTGCCGGAGGCGCTGAAGGCGGCCGGCGCGCGGGGGGTCGTCATCAACCATTGCGAAAGGCCGATGTCGCTCCCGCAGATGAAGGAGACCATCGGCCGGGCGCGGGAACTGGATTTTCTGGTTTTCGCCTGCGCGAACACCGTGGACGAGGCGAAGGCCGTCGCGCAGCTTCACCCCGACATCCTCAACCCCGAGCCCTCCGAGCTGATCGGCGGCGTCGGCGGCGTGAGCGACATGGGCTATGTGCGCCAGATGATCCGCGAGATCAAGGCCATCGACGCGGCCATCCTGGTCGAGCAGGCCGCGGGCATCACGAGCGGCCAGCAGGTTTACGACTTCATCATGGCCGGGTCCGAGGCGGCCGGCGCGGCGTCGGGCATCGTGAATGCCGCGGACCCGATCGCCATGATCGACGAGATGATCGCCGCGACCCGGCGGGCGGCGGACGATCTCAAAAAGCGGGGGAATTGACGGATGGTTTATCGCGAGGCGGTCAAAGTTTTTTCCCATAGCGGCGTTCCCACGTTTCACAACGTGACGGAGGCGGCCAACGCGGTCGTGCGCAATTCGGGCATCCGCAACGGCATCGTCAACGTTTATTCCCACCATACGACCTGCTGCGTCATTACGCAGGAAGCGGCGTTCGACATGTCCATGACCGGCATGGAAACTTTGCAGGCTGATTTCGTCGAAGTCTTCGAGAAGATCATCCCCGCCTGCCGCAAAGAGGGGATGTACCTCCACCCGGGCCCGAAGGCGCTGAAGTTCGCCGAGGAGCACGGCGAGGACGCGCGCGGCTGCCACAACACCGATGCGCACCTGCGCTCCGCGCTGGTCGGCCGCAGCGAAACCATCGCGCTGATCGACGGCGCGATGGATCTGGGCGATTTTGGCTATATCTACTTCGTTGATTTTGATCAGACGCGCGGGCGCGAGCGCACCGTGCAGATCACGGTCATCGGCGAATGAGCGGCGCAGCGGAGGAGTCGGCATGGGAATTTTTCTGACGTTTGACATCGGCACGACCGCCGTCAAGTGCTGCGCGTTTGACGAGGGGTTCCGCCGCGTCGCCTCGGTTAAAGAAGAGTACGCGCTCGAGACCCCGCGCGAGCACTTTGTGGAGATGGACCCGCAGGCGTATTGGCGCGCGGTAGCGGACGGCGCGAAGCGCATCATCGCCGGCGGCGTCTCGCCGGAGAGCATCCTCTGCGTCACGTTTACGACGCAGGGTGAGACGCTGATTCCCGTGGATCGCTCGGGGGAGCCCCTGTCCAGCGCGATCGTCTGGCTCGACGACCGCGCGCAGCGGGAGGCGGAGCAGCTCGCCGGGGTCATCGACAGGGAGACATTCTACCACACCACCGGCATTCCGCAGCTCTCCGCCGCCACACCGCTGGCAAAGCTGTGCTGGCACGTGCGGCAGCGGCGGGATCTCCACGAGAAGGTCTACAAATACCTGCTGCTGGAGGACTACCTGATTTTCCGCATGACGGGCCGCTTCGTGACCGAGCAGTCGCTTCTTTCGTCCACCGGCTATTACGACATCGTCGGCCGCCGGTACTGGCCCGAGGCTCTCCGCGCCTGCGGCGTAGGCGAGGAAAAGCTGCCTGAGGTGCTTCCCTGCGCGGCGCTGGCGGGCGGCGTGACGGGTGAAGCCGCCGCGCAGACGGGGCTGATGGAGGGGACGCCGGTCATCGCCGGTGCTATGGATCAGGTCTGCGCCGCGCTGGGCGCGGGCAACGTCCGCCAGGGCGTGCTGGTGGAGAACACGGGAACCTGCCTGGCGGTCACGGCCACGGCCGACCGGCCCGCGTTCAGCGCCGACGGCGCCGTCCAGGTGTACACGCATTTTGACGGCCGGTATCTGCTGCTGGCCTACAACCCGACGGCGGCGGTGGTGCTCAAGTGGTTCAAGGACGCGTTCCTGGGCGAATACGCGCAGGCGCTTCCGCCAGGGGTGAACCTCTACGACGCGATGACCGCGGAGGCCGCGAAGGTCCCGGCGCTGGCAGGGGGCGTGACGGTGATCCCGCATTTTTCGGGCCGCCTGTTCCCGGACGCCGACCCGGATATGCGCGGCGCTTTCGTGGGACTGGGGCTCGGCACGACGAGGGCGCACTGCATCCGCGCGATTCTGGAGAGCGTGGCGTATATGCTTCGCCAGAGCGTTCAGGCCTTGGAGGCGCTGGGCGTGGGCGTGACGGAGATCCGGTCGGTGGGCGGCGCATCCGTGAGCGATCTGTGGAACCGGATCAAAGCGTCCGTGACGCGACTGCCCACCGCGTCCATGAGCGAGAGCGAATCCACCGCGCTGGGCGCGGCGATGCTCGGCGCGCTGGGCCTGGGGATGTATCCGGACGCGCGCGAAATCAGCGACCGGTTCATCCGCCCCGATCGCGAGTACGCGCCCGCGCCCGGGGAGGCGAGCGCTTATGAATGGGGCTTCGCGCGGTTTGAGGAAATCAACCGCAGGCTGAGCGGCCTGCGCGTGGATCGAAGGGCTTGACCCCAAAACACACGAACGGAGGAAACCAAATGAAGCTGGAAAAGATCCGGGTGGCGGTTCTGTCTGTAGGCGATCAGCAGTATCCGCAGGACAGGCTGGGCGAGGTCATTTCGCGCGTGCGCAGCGCGATTTCCGCGCTGCCCTGCGTGGCTGAAGCCGTGGCCGCGACGATCATGAACGACGAGGATGCCACCCGCGCCGAGCTCGCGCTGAAGGATCAGCACTTTGACGCCATCGTCGTTAACTATGTCTCCTGGCACATCACGCCGTTCGTCATGCGCACGCTGAAGCACTTCCGCGATACCCCGGTGCTCGTCTGGGGCATCGGCGGCCGGACGCAGAACGGCAAGCTGGACGCTCCCGCGGCCGCGGCGGGCGTGACGGCCATCGTGCCGCTGCTCAAGCAGATGGGCTACCGGTATGAGGTGATCTGCGAGAAGCCGGACGAGGCGCTGCGCATCGAGGCGTGCGACCTGTTCCTCCGCCAGGCGGCGGCCGCCAAGGCAGTCAGGAGTGCGCGCATCGGCCTGGTCGGCTACGCGGACATGGGCCTGTACAGCTGCGCCTACGACAAGACGCTGGTGTTCGACCGGCTGGGCGTGGACATCGAGGACTATTATTCCAGCGAGATGCTGGAAAAGATGGACGCCTTCTCCGAGCGGGAGGTCGCGGCGGTCATCGCGGACATCCATCGGGATTTCACCTTTACCAACAACATTCCGGACAGCGTGCTGAACCGCGTCTGCCGCCTGTATCTTGCGATGGCGGACAAGCGCGACCAGCGCGGCCTGGACGCGATTTCGATCAAGTGCGTCAACGGCGTGACCAAAATGGGCTTCAACCCATGCCTGGCGCAGACGCTGCTGGCGGACAAGGACGTGTCCGTGATCTGCGAATGCGACGCGTACGGGATGCTGACCGGCATCATGTTCTCCAGGGCCACGGGCCAGGCGTCCGCGTTTGTGGAAAATTATGAGGTCTTTGACGGCGCCGTGCTTGTCGGCGTGTGCGGCTTCATCCCGAAGGATTTCGTCGACGGCGATCAGCGCATCCGCAGCGCCAATCTGGGCGAGTTCAATACGGGCATCAGCAACGTATCGCGGATGAAGACCGGAAAAGTCACCTACGGCCGCCTCTATCAGGCAGGCGACGCTTACCGCATGTTCCTGGCCGAGGGAGAGGCGCTGCCCAGCCCCAAGTGGACGGAATCCGGCTGGGCCGAGCCCACCCCCGACTTCCCCAGCGTATTGCTCAAGCCCGGCATGGACGTGCAGACCTACTTGGAGAACGTGCCCGGCCAGCACATCATCATGGTGTACGGCGAACATTTGGAGGAAATGAAGCTCTTGTGCAAGCTGCTGGGCATCGAGGTCGACCGCGTCTGATGGGTAATACCAAGACGGAACATTATTGCGTCCACGCAGGCAGGCGTGACGTGTGGTAAACAAAATAGGGAGGGATTTCTGTGAAGCGGGTGTTTTCGATTTTGGTTACTTTCGCGCTGCTGCTGTCTTTCGGACAGTTCGCGTCCGCGGAAGCGACGAAGACTTTGGACGTTTGGTTCTCCTGCTGGTCCGATCAGCAAACCGCGCAGGAAAACTGGAAGATCACCGAGGTCGCCAAGGAATTTGAAGATGCGCACCCCGGCGTCAAGGTCAACATGGTCTACATCTCCGACCAGCAGGTTGGCCAGAACAAACTGCGCGCCTCCGTTCTGGCGGGCGACGCCCCGGACATGGTCAACATTTATTCGGGCTACGTGGTCAACAGCCTGTCCGACGTGCTGCTGGACATCACCGACATGATTCCCGCCGCCGATCGGAAGGATCTGTCCGGCTGGTCCGGGACGGAGGTCAACGGCCGCAACTTCGCCTACCCCTGCGGCTTTAACGAGGGCTGCGCGATCTTCTACAACAAGGAGATCGTTGCCAAAGCGGGGGTCGATCTGGAAGGCGAAAACGCTCCGAAGAACGCGGAGGAGCTGTGGGCCGCGTTCCAGAAGATCAAGGCGACCGGCAAGGATGTCTTCGTCTGCGGCGACGACGGCTTTAACAAGCTGTTCGTCATGTGCTTCAGCTCCTGGTGGTCCCAGCTCTCCGGCGTGGACCGCATCACTTCCGACAGCCTCGCCAAGACCAAGTTTTCGGACGACAACGGCTTTAAAACCGCGCTGCAGTATTGCGCCGACGTCTATTCCAACGGCTTTGTGAACAAGGACTACGAAGCCTGCACCGACGAACAGGCCCGCTTCCTGAACGGAGACGGCGCGTTCCTGATCGGCTCCGTTGTCGACAAGGACGTCTATGCCGCGATGGGCGATAACCTGGGCGTGTTCATGATTCCGGACTACTCCGCGGATGTGGCCAACCCCGGTTATCAGATCGGCGGCGCCGGCCAGTGCCTGGCCATTTTGAAGAGCTGCGAAAATCCGGATCTCGCCCTCGAGTTCGCGAGCTATCTGAGCAGCCACGACGTCAGCCTCCGCCTGAGCCTTGGCGTCGGCGTTTCGCTGCGCACGGACGTCACCGCCGAGGAGCTCGGCTACTCCGGCCAGAAGCTCTACGAGGATTATCTGAACCTGATTCACTCGCACACATTCAACTGGAATGACAACAGCCTGCAGGGCGACGTCATGAACGAGTTCTACGGCATCAGCACCACGGCGGTCGTCGGCCAGATCAGCGTGGACCAATGCGCCGCGCAGCTCGATCAGGCCGCCGCCGACGTCGCGGAGAACAATACCTAAGCGCTGACCGCGCCGCCTATCCCCAAAGAGTCCGTCGATGCGCGCCGCTTGCTGCCTCATCGGTGCGCATCGGCACCTTTCTCCGGTTGAACGACAATGAAAGGGTGGGACATCCATGAAGCCCAAATACGGCCACCCGGCGCCGCCGAAGCGCAGAGACAACATTCAGGGATGGCTTTCCGTCCTTCCTGTTCTCATTCTCATCCTGCTGATCCGCGGATATCCCATCGTTTCCGGCATCGCGAAGAGTTTTACCAACTGGGACGGCCTTTTCAAGTCGGATTTTATCGGGCTGCGCAATTACGTGCACATCCTGGGCAGGCCGCAGTTCTGGCTGCTGCTCAGCAACAACCTGATTCTTTTGATCTTCATCCCCTTTCAGCTGCTGTTCGGCCTGGTCGTCGCCATGCTGCTGTACGAGGATATCCCCGGGATGAAGTTTTACCGCGCCTGCTACTACCTTCCGCAGGTGCTTTCCGCGCTGAGCATCGGCTATCTGTTTTCAATTTTTTTCGGCTACAACGGGCCGATTAACACGATATTTCAGTCTATGGGCCTGCTGAAGGAACCGGTCTACTGGCTTGGCAGCAGGGGGACGGCACTGGCGATCATCATTTTGTGTTTGGTCTGGATCAACATCGGTTGGCAGGGGATGCTTTTCCTGGGCGGCATGACCCAGGTCTCGCCGGAAATCTTCGAGGCAGCGCGCCTGGACGGCGCCGGATATTGGGTGCGCATGTTCAAAATCATGCTGCCGCAGCTGGTTCCGACGGTGGAGTATTCCTGCATCACGTCTGTAATGTGGTGTTTCACCGGCATTTTCAGCCTGATTTTCTCCATCACGGGCGGCGGCCCGGGTTACGACACGACCACCATCGACTACATGATCTACCTGAAGGGCTTCCGCGGCAACAGCGAATTCGGCTATGCCTGCGCCCTCTCCGTCATCCTGATGCTGATCGTACTGGCTTTCACACTCGTTCAGATGCGCGCTTCAAAACGGGCGGACTACAGGGGGTGATTGAATGAAATCCGGAAGCGGCAACGCAATGTCCCTTCGCACAAAGATCGTCGTCACGGTTTTCATGGTGATCCTGACGATTTCCTTCCTGTATCCGCTGTATTTTATGACGATCAATTCCTTCAAGGATACCACGGCGTACTATTTGAACGAATTCGCGCTGCCCAGGGTGTGGGACCCGGCAAACTATACGATTCTGCTGGGAGAATTCCAGTTCCTGCGGTACTTCAAGAACAGCCTGTTCATCAGTTGCGTCAGCACGGCGCTGGTGGTTCTGGGAGCCGTGATCGCCAGCTATGCCTTCGCGAAGATCCGCTTCCGTGGCAGAAACGTCGCCTATATGGCGATTCTGACGACGATGTTCCTGCCCGGGCAGGCGACGATTATCCCGCAGTACGTCATGTTCTCTAACTACCACCTCATCAACAACCACTGGTCGGTCATTCTGGCCTACATCGCCAGCGGCATCCCCGGCTCCATCCTGCTGCTGCGCTCCGCGTTTGTCGGCATTCCCGACGAATTGCTGGAGAGCGCCAGGATCGACGGCGCAGGCTTTTTCTCCACGGTGTTCAAGATCGTCATTCCCGTGACCACGGCGGCGATCGCGATTCAGACCATATTCAGCTTCATTTCCTATTGGAACGACATGCTGACGCCGATGCTGTTGCTGTCCAACGCGGAAAAGCAGACGGTTATGGTGTCGCTGCAGCAACTGTTCTCACGCTATGGGAACTATCCGACGCGCCAACTGGCGGGCCTGCTTCTGAGCGTGCTGCCGGTGCTGGTATTGTACCTCTTTCTGCAGAAGTACATGATGAAGGGAATGCTCGTGGGCTCGATCAAGGCCTGATCCTTCGAAAACATGGAGGCGAAAGCTATGAAGCAAGTCAAAATCGCGATTATCGGCGCGGGGAGCGGCATCTTCTCGATCAACCTGATCAAAGACCTCTGCGTGAATGAAAACCTGAAAAACGCGCGCCTGACGCTGATGGACATCGACGAGCGGCGCCTGGATGGCATTTATGGCATGTGCGTGCGCTATGCCAGGGAAATCGGCCACAACCTGGACGTTTCCAGGACGACCGACCGCATCGAGGCCATTACGGGTGCGGATTTCGTGATCGACGTGGCGCTGGATTACGGGCACGCGCGCCTGCGCGAAGGCTGGAAGATCGCCGTGGAGCACGGCTATCGCTTTGGCGGCAGCCTGCACATCATGCACGACGAGGCGTTCTGGGTAAACTTCTACCAGTTGCGCCTGATGGAGTCCGTCGCGCGGGACGTTATGAGCGTATGCCCGGATGCCTATCTGGTGATGGTGGCCAATCCGGTGCTTGCGGGCATCACCTATCTGACCCGCAAGTATCCGAAGCTGAAGGTCGTCGGCATGTGCCACGGCTTCAACGGCGTGCGCATTTTGAGCGAGGCGCTGGGCCTTGACTTTGGCAGGGACGTCAGCTTTGAGGTCTCGGGCGTGAACCACTTCATCTGGCTGACCAAGTTCTTCTGCAAGGGGGAGGACGCGTACCCGATTCTTGACAAATGGCTGGAGGACGGCGGCTACGACAGGTACTGCGCCGAGTTCAAGGGCGTCAGCCCGGACGTAGGCCCCAAGTCGGTCGACCTTTACCGCCGCTACGGCGTGTTCCCGATCGGCGACACCTGTACCCCGGGCGGCGGCGCCTGGGGCTGGTGGTATCACGCGGAGGACGAGAAGAAGTATAACGAGGATCCCTTCGGATGGTATCAGGGCTACTTCGCGCACGGCGAAGCCCAGGTCAAAAAGATCCACGACGCGGTCGAGAATCCCAGCGCCCGGATGACCGAAGTGTTCAGCAACATCCCGTCCAGCGAGCCGATGATCCCGCTGATCGAGGCGCTGGCCTGCGACGTGGAGCGCCCCGTGATCGTCAACATCCCCAACACCTATGAATATGTGCCAGGTCTTCCGAAGGACTTCGCCGTCGAGATCAAGGCGCTCGTCAGCAAGCGCGGCATCCAGGGCGTGCACATGATCCCGCAGCCGAAGGCGATCACCGCGCTGACCTACCGCGACCGCATCGCGCCGGTGGAGACCGAGCTGCTCGCGTTCCAGACGGGCGACATCCGGATGCTGGAGTCGCTGGTGCTGATGGACCCCTGGACGAAGTCGCTCGCTCAGGCGCAGGGACTGATCGAGGCCATCCTCGTGATGCCCTGCAACGCGGAGATGAAGGCGTACTTCAAAGGATAATCGCCACAGATGGCGATTTGTTCAAGAAAGGGGAGCGCCGATGAATCTGATGGGAAAGCGCATCGACCCGGACAGCATGGAAATCCTTTACGGCGGGCCGTTCACACAGGCGCGCTTTGAGCGGGATTTTGAGGTGCGCGATGGGAACTGGTCTGTGCGGGACGGCTTTCTGATTGGGGAGAGCCGCCGGAACTTCGCTTCCATGACAATTTTGAAGGAAAACTTCTGCGGGCCGGTCTGCCTGGACTTCCATGCGAAGGTGCTCTCGCCGTGCACGCACGACATCAACTGCATGTGGTCGGGCAGCTGGAACGAGGAGACCAACACCCGCGCGCTGGCGTACGTGGCCGGCATCGGCGGCTGGTGGGATGGCAAAATCGGCTTTGAAAAGTCGCCGGAGTACAAGCTCAACTTCGGGACGAAACTGTTCGATTTTGAGCCGGGGCGCCTGTATCACATGCAGTGCGGCTCAATCGGCGGCCATGTCTTCGTGATTGTCGACGGCAGGCTGGCCATCGAAGCGACCGATCCCGATCCCATCGATCAGTCGCGCTTCGGCCGCGTCGGCTTCGAGGCCTATTGCACGCGGGTGGCGTATACGGATTTTAAAATCAGAAGGGCCGCCTATCGGGACGCGCCGGCTGAATACATCCCCGAATTTTAGGCGGCCGCAGCGCGAGAACAATGGCTGCTGCCGCAACGCGAATTCAAAGAGGTTTGGCCGCAAGCTTCAGGCTGATATCCAGCGGATGCACGGAATGGGTGAGCGCACCGACGGATATGAAATCGACGCCGGTGGCCGCCACTTCCCGAAGATCCTTCTCGTCCATATTGCCCGATGCCTCGACGAGGGCGCGCTTGCCGATGAGTTTGACGGACTGGGCCATCAGCTCCGTGGACATGTTGTCCAGCATGATGATGTCCGCGCCGGCGGAGAGCGCTTCTCGCACCTGCTCCAGCATCTCCGTCTCCACCTCGATCTTCAGCGTATGCGGCGCGTGGAGCCGCGCGGCCCGGATGGCCTTTGTGATGCCGCCCGCCGCCTGAATGTGGTTGTCCTTGATCAGCACGCCGTCCGACAGCGTGAACCGGTGGTTATGGCCGCCGCCTACGCGCACGGCATACTTTTCCAGCATGCGCAGCCCCGGGGTGGTTTTGCGCGTGTCGAGGATGCGGACGGGATAGCCCGCGACCATCTCCACCGCCTCCCGTGTGCGCGTGGCGATGCCCGACATGTGCTGCATCAGGTTCAGCGCGAGGCGCTCGCAGGTCAGAATGGGGATGGCGGGGCCGCCGATGCGCGCGATGACGTCGCCCTTCTGAATCCGGTCGCCATCGCCGAAGAAGAATTCCAGGCGGATCGCGGGGTCGACGTGCGCGAATACCGCCTGCGCCACCGAAACCCCGCAGATCAGGCCGGATGCCTTGGCCAGGAACCGGCCCTCAATCTGCGTGCCCTCCGGCACCGTGCTCAGGGTGGTGATATCCCCGGTATTCACATCCTCCGCCAGCGCGGCCTCGATGATCCGGGTCAACTGTTTCGCGTCAAGCATCATTGCACGCTCCTTCGTCGGTGCGGAAATGCGATCCCACCGATTTTTTTCTTGCCAATGCGCCCTCCAGGATGGCCTTGGCGGTCGCCGCCATATTGTTAAGCTCAATTTCGCGAAGCGACCGGGGCCGCGCGCACTCAAGCTCGTCGTTCAATTTGTTGACGAAGGCGAGCCCGAGGCGCAGCCCCTCGCCGTCCCGCAGGATGCCGCAGTGTTTGACCATGATGCCCTTTAGTTCGACGATGCGCTTTTCCACGTCGAAATCCGCCTCCGAGAGATGCTCCTGCCTCGGCAGAGTGGGCTTCGGGCTGCCGCCGCCGGCCAGGCCGTTCACTGTGGACGCGCAGCGCCTGCCGAACACCAGGCATTCCAGCGTGGAATTGCTGGCCAGCCGGTTGGCCCCGTGGACGCCGGTGCAGGATGTTTCGCCGCAGCAGAGAAGGCCTTCGACGTTGGTCCGCCCGAAGAGGTCGGTGCGCACGCCGCCCATCATGTAGTGCTGCACCGGCCCCACCGGAATGTCGTCCTTGGTAATGTCGACGCCGTGCTCCAGGCAGGTCTGGTAGATGGTCGGAAAGCGGTGGATCAGAAAATCCGCGGGCTTGTGCGAGATGCGCAGCCGGACGAATGGCGACGTCTGGTAGTGTATCTGGCGGTAGATTTCCCGGGCGACGATGTCCCTGGGGGCCAATTCGGCCAGCGGATGGCACGCGGGCATGAAGCGCTCGCCCGCGTCGTTCAGCAGGATGCCGCCCTCGCCCCGCACCGCCTCGGAGATCAGAAAGCAGGTGTGGTTGCGGTTTTCGGGGGTATACAGGCCCGTGGGGTGGAACTGGATGAACTCCATGTCCTTGAGGGCCGCGCCCGCGCGCCTTGAGATCGCGAACCCGTCCGCCGTGGCGACCGCGGGGTTGGTGGTGTAGCGATACAACTGCCCCAGGCCGCCGGTTGCGACGATCACGAAGCCCGTGCGGTACAGGTGCCAGCGGCCGCCGTGAAACACCGTAAGCCCCGAGACCCTGCCGTCCTCGGTCAGTACGTCGGCGACGAAGGCGTTTTCGGAAATCGTCACGTTCGGCTTGCGCTGAATGGTTTGCTTGAGCGCGCGCACCATTTCCAGGCCGGTCGCGTCTCCGCCCGCGTGCAGGATGCGGTTCATGCCGTGGCCGCCCTCCCGCGTGGTCATCAGGTGGCCGCTCTCGTCGGTGTCAAACCGGGTGCCCAGGCTCAGCATCACGCCGATCTCGCGAGGGCCTTCCTCGACGATCAGGCGGACGGCGTCCTCGTCGCACAGGCCGGCGCCCGCGTTGACCGTATCGGCGAAATGATAGAGGAAGTTGTCGTCCTTCTCGGTCACCGCCGCGATGCCGCCCTGGGCCAGCGAGGAAGAGCTGGTTTCCATGCGCTCCTTGGTGAGCAGCGCGCAGTTCAGCTTGGGGTCCAGGTGGTAGGCGGCGTAGAGGCCCGCGAGGCCGCTGCCGATGATCGCGATGTCCACGTCGTGGACGAGGTAGTCTGCGCCTGATAAATCGATCACGTATCTTCTCATGAAAACCGTCTCCTTTCAGAAGCGCTCACGCGAGCTCCAGCATCCGGTCAAGGCTCCGCCGCGCCCGGTTCATGACCGCCTCGTCCAGCACGACCTCATACTGCTCATGGGCCAGCGCCTCGTAGACGTCGGTAAGGCGCGTCTTTTTCATGTTGCTGCAGATCAGCCCCGGAGCGAGCAAGTAGAATTTCTTGTCGGGATTCTTCTTTTGGAGCGTGTGCAGGATGCCCATCTCGGTGCCGATCAAAAACGCCTTTTCCGGGGAGTCGGTGGCGAAGCGGATGATCTGCTCGGTGCTGCCCACGAAGTCCGCGCGGCGGACGACCGGCTCGGGGCATTCGGGGTGCACCAGCAGCGGCGCGCCCGGAACGGCGGCGATCGCCTTGTCCACGTCTTCGGTGCCGACCCGGTGATGGACGATGCAGTAGCCGCTGAACGGGATGATCTCTTTTTCAGGCACCTGCGCCGCCACATACCCCGCCAGATGCTGATCCGGCACGAACACGATCCTCTTTTCGGGCAGCGCGCGGACGATGCGAACCGCGTTGGAGGAGGTGACACATACGTCGCACTCGGCCTTGACGGCGCAGGACGAGTTGACGTAGCACACGACGGCGGCATCCGGGTACTGGGCGCGGAGGCGCAATACGTCCTCCGGCGTCACCATGTCCGCCATCGGGCAGCCGGCGTTTTGGGCGGGCAGCAGCACCTTCTTCCCCGGCGAGAGGATCTTGGCGCTCTCCGCCATGAACCGGACGCCGCAAAATACGATCATGTCGGCGTCCGTTTCCTTGGCGCGCTTGCTGAGCGCGAAGGAATCCCCTACCATGTCGGCGACTTCAATGACCTCGCCCAACTGGTAGTAGTGCGCCAGGATCACCGCGTTCTTTTCTTTTTTCAACTTTTTGATCGCTTCTTGCATAATTCCCTCGATTCGCATGCGCCCGGCTGGGCTCGTGATTGAAGATGATTCTATCACACATCGGGTTCAAAGTACAGACCATTTCACACGATACGCTCCATTCTGCCGCGAAGGGGGGTTGGTTATCCCGCCGCGAGCGTTTGCGCGGCATTTTACAGAAAAGTGCTTGTAACCGGTATTACTTCCTCTCATAATATGCGTTGTAACCAATGTTACATTGAGGAAGTGGGCGCGGTGCAGAACGATTGGGTTGCGATCAACTACACGCTGCCGCGGGAGCCGTCCCGGGCGCGGGTGTCCGTGTGGCGTAAATTGAGGAAGGCGGGCGCGGTCAACATCCTGCAGTCGATGTGGATTCTTCCGGCGAGCGAGGAAAACCGGCGCGCGCTGGAGGAGATCAAGGGCGACGTGGCGCAGGACGGCGGGGAAGCGTTCCTCATTGAATTCACCGCGGACGAGGACGGCCGCAGGATCATGGTCGAAAAGCTCAACGCGGCGCGGGACGAGGAGTACCGGGAACTGCTGGAGCAGTGCGAGGAATTCTTCAAGGAGCTTGAAAAGGAGACCGCGCGGCAGAATTTCTCGTTCGCCGAGGTGGAGGAGAACGAGGAGGAGCTGGAGAAGCTCAGGCAGTGGTGCGAAAAGATCGCCGTGCGGGATGCCTTTGGGGCGGGTTTGAGCGGGCAGTCGCAGGAGATGCTGGCCCGGTGCGGGGAGGCGCTGGAGGCCTTCTGCGACAGGGTGTACGAATACAACGAGGGAGAGCGGGCTCATTAGCTATGAAGAAGAAAAAAGTCGCGTCGAACATCGTGCTGCTGGGGCTGGTCAGCTTGTTCTCGGACATGAGCACGGAGATGGTTTACCCGCTGATCCCGCTGTACCTGACGGCGGCGCTGGGCGCGTCGCCCGCCATCGTCGGGATCATCGAGGGGATCGCCGAGAGCGTCGCGTCGCTGCTAAAGGTGTTCAGCGGCTACATTGGCGACGTGCGCCGGAACAAAAAAAAGCTGGCCTTCATCGGCTATTCGGCGGGCGTGGTGTACAAGCTGATGCTGATGCTGTCGAGCTCCTGGCTGGGGGTGCTGGCGGCCCGGGTGGTGGATCGCACCGGCAAGGGCATCCGGACCGCGCCCCGGGACGCGCTGGTCGCGGAGGCGGGCGGCGGGAAACTTGGCTCCTCCTTCGGGCTGCACAAAATGCTGGACATGGCGGGCTCCACGCTGGGCGTGGTTCTGGCGTACCTGTTCGTCATCCACGGCGTCGGGTTCCACAACGCGTTTTTGTACTCGATGATCCCGGCGGCCGTCGGCATCGCAATCATCGCCGGGGTCCGGGAGGACAAGGGCGCGAAGGCGGCGGGGGAGAAGCTGCGGCTGAAAGGCATCGAGCTGAACGGGCAGCTCAAGATGTACTTGGCGGTGCTGTTCCTGTTCACGCTGGGCAATTCGTCGAACGCGTTTCTACTGCTCAAGGCGCAGCAGCGCGGGTTCACGGAAGCCCAGGTGATCCTGTTGTACCTGCTCTACAACGCCTCCGCCTCGCTGCTCGCGATCCCTGCGGGCAGGCTGTCCGACCGGGTCGGCCGGGCGCGGGTGCTGGTGCCCGGCTACCTGCTCTACGGCGCGGTGTACCTGGGCTTCGCGTTGCTGACGGGCAAGGCGGCGGTGGTGGGGCTGTTCGCCGCCTACGGCGCGTTCAACGCGCTGATCAGCGGCGCGGAGCGGGCGTTCGTCGCGGAGAACGCCCCGGCCGGGCTGAAGGGCACGGTACTGGGGCTGTACGGCATGCTGCAGGGCATTGGACTGCTGCTCGCTTCCACAATCGCAGGCGTATTGTATGCGCACAATTCCGACGCGCCGTTCCTTTTCGGCGGCGTGCTGGGCGTGCTCTCGGCGGTAGCGATCGCCTTCATCCTGGGGCGGCGCGGCGAGCGGCGCGCAGCGTAGGAGTTCTATAGAAAACGGGTGCCCGATCGAACAATCCGGGCACCCGCCTTTTGTCTGCGAACGCGATTCCAGGGAACCAAATGCGTTTGCCGCGCGAGCGAGCGGCCGGCGCGGGATCAGCCCGCCGGGGGATCGCGCCAAACGTGGTAAATGTCAAAATTGATCGCCTCAAAACCGTACCCTTCGAAGCGCTCATACTTCAAGCCGGATGCGGGAATGCCGGTTTCTTCGAACGCGCCGGCATTGGCAAAGAGCCAAAGGCCGTCTTTGCCGATCGTCGATAGATTCAAGTCCTCCGGCTTTATGGCTTCGACGGGAACGCCGGGTATGTAGTATTCGAAAACCAGTTTTTGCCAAGTGTTTCCGCCTGAGTCGATGTAATCCGCCGCTTTCCCGTCCAGCGCGTTCTCCGCGACAAAGGCCTGGGTCTTCATAGTAGCCTGGCTTGCGCTCTGTTCCGCGTTCAGGGCCTTCGGCCAGAAAGTGAAACCGGACGTCAAGAGGACCAGGCAGACCAGCCACGGGATGAACGGCCTTTTCATGGTGCCAAAGGCAGCGCTGGCGCCCAGGATCGTCAGGCCCAGCGCCATGATCAGATAGCGCGGGAAAAGAAGCGGCTGTATAAGAAGTTCATAGGCTGCGCCGAAAAGGAGGATGCCCGCGAATGAACCGACGCAGATCAGGCTCCACCATGCGTTCTCCGAAGCCGTTTTTCTGCGGGACACTATGATCCAAACGAAGCAAAGGGCGAGAATCGCGGGGATGATAAGGCCGAACCGGTTCGCGTCGCCAAAGAATGTATTTAGGTAACTGGATACCGGGTATGCCTGAATCCAGTACCCACCGCTGACTTTCTTGATCTGTCCGAAAAATACCGGGATCCACGGCGAATACCCCAGAACCATCAGCGCGCCATAGCCAATCCAGCGCTTGGCAGCGCGCGCATTTTTGCGGGCCAGGAAGAAGATCAGCGCGCCGAGGTAAAGGAACGCAACGGTAATCAGCGCGTAATAATGGGTGTAGGCGGCCAGGAGGGCGAGGATCGAGAACAGAAGGAAGTTCCCGTGGGACGGATTTTTCAAAAGCCTGTTCAGCGCGATGCCGCTGTAGATGCAAAGGCACAGCGCGAGCGAGTACATGCGCGTTTCCAGCGCGTAGTTCATAAAGACGGGAAGGCACGACAGCGCGAGGACGTAAAAGTACATCGCGCCCCGCCCGAAGTTTTTCTTTACGAAGAAAATTCCCGCCAGCAGCGCGATAAACCACGGGATGACCGTCATCAGCTTGATCAGCACGTCGTTCACGCCGAATAGGTGGATGATCGCGTACAATGGGAAGTAGAACAGCGGAGGATGGACGTCCCCAATCATATTGCCGATAAACGCGGAATAGTCCAGCTTGGCCGTCATGACGGACCATACTTCGTCGTACCAATATGTGTTTTTCCGGATCAACAGCAGGTAGAAAACGAGCGCTGTGGTCACCAGCAGCCAGTCCATGACCCTGGACAGCAATGGCCGCTTGATCACAACGCGAAACGGCTGGCCGCGAAGCCCTTCAAGATCTCTGTATTTCTCCCGAACACGGCGCCTTGCCGAGGCTTTCAGCGCGCTCCAGCCCTCCTTGATGTTGGCGATCTTCCGAAACCGCGCCTCAAGCGTCGGCATGTTGCGCTCGCCGAATTTATAGGCGGGCGGTACAAGCGCGGTCAGCAAAAGGCAGGCCGCGATGTATTTGACCAGGTTTCCGACGCGGTAAGGATCGACGATGCGCACGTTCATCACAAACAGCACGAGGAGCGCGAAAAAGTTCAATATAAAGCATAGCGCCAGCGACCAGAAGGCAAACCGCCTTGGCGTCCACGTCCAATTCCTTTTGAACCCCAGATACAGCGCCGCCAGCGGCCCGACCGCGGCGAACAAAATGGCAAACGGCATGCGTTCCCTCCCGTGTTTATTTGTCCGCGCAGTTGCTTTCCCGCAGGATGTAGATCGGGCGGTTTTTCCCCTCGATGTATTCCTTCGAGAGGTATTGCCCGACCATCCCGATGCTGAGCAGCTGAATGGCGCCGAGCAGCAGAACCACGCTCAATAGCGACGGGTATCCCGCGACGGGATCGCCCCACAGGAGCGTCTTGACGACGACCCAGGCGATTGCGATCAGCGCGATCACAAAGAGGATGAGGCCCGTCATCGACACCCATAGAAGCGGGGCCGTGGAAAAGGCGATGATGCCGTCCAGCGAATAGAGAAAGAGCTTTTTCAGCGACCACTTGGAATCGCCGGCGCTGCGCGGCTTGTTGTTGTACGCAAGATAGGCCGTCGGGAAGCCCACCCAGCTGAAGATGCCCTTGGAGAAGCGGTTTTTCTCCCTCAGGCTGAGGATCGCATCCACCATATTGCGCCGCATCATGCGGTAATCGCGCACCCCGTCGAGAATCGGCGTCTGAGAGATCTTTGCGATAAACTGGTAAAACGCGCGCGACAAAAAGGATTTGACGGCCGGTTCGCCCTTTCGGTCGCTGCGGCGCGTGCCCACGCAGTCATAAGCGCCGGCTTCCAGGATGTCGAACATCTGCTTTAACAGTTCCGGCGGGTCCTGCAGATCCGCGTCCATGATGGCGACATAATCGCCGGAGGCGTGTTCCATCCCGGCGTACATCGCGGCTTCCTTGCCAAAATTCCTGGAAAAGGAGAGGTATTTTACCTGACTGTCCGCCTGCGCGAGGGCTTTGAGGATGGACAGGGTTTGGTCCGACGAACCGTCGTCCACAAAAATCAGCTCGTATTGCCCATTCAGGAACGCCAGATTTTTCTTGACGGCTTCATAGAAGATGGGCAATGAGGCTTCCTCGTTGTAACAGGGAACGACGATCGACAGAATTTTCATCGGCCATCTCCGATTCGCATTTGTTTTTACTGGTCTTAAAAATTATATCATCGTTCCATATTCTGGTCAAGGCGTTGGATACCGGGAAATTGTAACTTGAACTAAAGAAATGCGCCGGAAAGGCGAAACCTTCCGGCGCTCACTGTGATCGTTATGACGGGAGTTGGGCCATGCGGCGGCGGCGGCTTACCGGACGATCGTAAGCTCGTACTCCTGCGTGCCCAGCCCGGCCTCCTGAAGCTTGTCCAGCTGCACGTAGGGGTTTTTGCCGTGCAGCCGCTCGAACAGGTGGCCCTCGCCCTCCAGCTTCATGCCCTGGGGGATGCCCTCCGGGATCAGCCGCTCCACCTTGATCTGGTCGATGGAGGCGCGCTCCACCGCCACGATGTCGTCCGACATCATGATGCCGATGTCGGGCACCAGCGCGGGCGTCGTCATGCCCCAGCAGTCGCACAGCGCCGTGATCTGCGTCAGCACGTTGATGAAGTAGTAATTGCCCGGCTCGAAGGTATCGAGCACGGTCTTCGTGCAGACCGCCATGCCGGTCTGGAAGTCGGAATAATCGTGGGAGTCCAGCTTGATCGCGCCGGCGGGGCACACCTTCACGCAGTGCTGGCACAGCGTGCAGAAGTGGTAGTTCACCTGGTATTCGCCCTGGGTGACCGGCCCGGAAAAGCCGTTGGCCTTGTGGTTGCAGGCGGGGATGCATTGGCCGCAGTGGGTGCACTTTTGCCCGTCCCAGACGAGGCCGCCCTCCAGCCCGTGGATCTCGTGGCGGGTGCGGTCTGTCACGCAGCCCATCGCGATGTTCTTGCACGCGCCGCCAAAGCCGCAGGAGCCGTGGCCCTTCACGTGGGAGAAGTCGATCAAAAAGTCGGCGTCGTGGATCAGGCCCGCCACGTCCACGTGCCGGAAGGTCTTGAAGTCCACTTCCTTCGTATAAAAGTATTTGCCGAAGTAGCCGCAGTCGTCCAGCACCGGGCAGCCCAGAATGGCGTCGGTGTAGCCGCGCTCCTCCGGGTGGCGGGGGGCGACGTAGTGGTCGGTGATGAAGCACTCGCCGCCGCTGTCCTTGACGAAGGACACCAGCTTGCGCACGAACACCGGCGGGATGGTGGAGTAGGATACGTCGTCGCCCACGTGCATCTTGATGGCGACCTTCTTGCCCTTGAGCTTTGCCGCGAGGCCGCTCTTTTTCAGCATCCGGGAGAACTTTTCGGGCAGCGTTTGAGAGGCCTTGTACTGGGTGAACGCCATCGGCGCAAACAGCACTTTCGAGGGCATGGGGATACCTCCTGTAATCGTTTTCCGCCGCCCATTATACCATGTTTGTCTCCGGGGAGCAAGATATATCCGGCCCGTCCGCCGCATAGCAATGAAGGGGAAGCGGGGGCATGATCCGCCGCGCTGGAATGGATACGAGGAGGGCTGAACGTGGAGCTGGAAAGGCAAACCATAGAAATTGAGCGCCAGGTGGCCAGCGAGAGCGCGCAGGCGCTGGTGCGGGCGGAGGCCACGGTTTCCGGCGCGGGGCGTGAGGCGGTCGAGCCGCTGATGGAGGAGGCCACGCTGTCCATCGGCACCGTGGAGGTGCAGGATGGGCGGGTGCTATTGGACGGCACGGTGCGCTGCCAGGCGGTGTACCGCCAGGGCGAGGAGGGCAGCCCGCGCGCGCTGGCCGCCCAGGCGCAGTTCAACCAGGCCGTCGAGACGCCCGGGGCCAAGCCGCGGATGATCGCGAACGTGTCCGGCCAGGTGGAGCACGTGGAGGCGACCTATGAAAACGGGCGCATGGTATTTCAGGTGGCGATCAACCTGACGGTCCAGGTCAGCGCGCTGGACACCGCCAGCGTGATCACCCAGGCGGCGGGCATCCCGGCGCTGGAGGCGCAGTTCGTCGAATTGTGCTCCACCAAGCTCTCCGCCGAGGCGGGCGCGGAGGCGGTGCTCCGGGAGAGCGTCTCGCTGCCCGCGCAGCTGGACGCCAGGCTTGCGCTGATCGACTGGTCCAGCGCGCGGGTGGCCAGCGTCCAGCCCGACCTGGGCGGCGTCCGGGTCAAGGGGGAGGTGCTGACCGAAACGCTGATCGGAACGGGCGTGCAGGCGCGGCCGGTGGCGCTGGTCAAGGTGGCGCTGCCCTTTGACGAACTGGTGGAACTGCCCGAATGGCTGACCGGCGACGTCCGCGCCGCCGCGCAGGTGACGAACCTGAACACCAACGTGGAGCAGGGGGGCAGCGAGGAGTCCACGCTGACGCTGGAGTCGAACCTGACGATCGCGGTGCGCGCCTTCGGAAAGGACTGCGCCACCGCGTTGGCTGGCGCGTACACCACATCCGGCCAGGCGCTGGACGCGCCGCAGCAGACGCTGGACGTGTCCACCGGCGCGACCACGCTGGACAGCGCGCAGGTGTTCCGGGGCACGATGCTGCTGCCGGAGGGCGCGCCGGGCGCGGGCACGGTGCTGGCGGCGCGGGTGCGCCCCGTCGTCAGCGAGTGGACGAGCGAGAACGGCCAGACGACGGTATCGGGCGTATTGGAGGCGGGCGTGTTGTACCTGCCCGGCGGCAGCGACCATCTGCAGGCGGCGAGGAACGAACTGCCGTTCACCATCCGCTGCGAGGGCGCGCTGCCCGACAGCGGCGAACTGACGATGGAGGCGACCGGCGCGGAGGCCAACGCGCTGATGAGCGACCGACTGGAAGTCAAGTGCATGCTCCACGTAACCGGGGAGGCCATGCAGATGCAGCCGGTGACCCTGGTGGAGAGCATGGAGGCGGTGGAGGCGGAGCCGGGGCGGAGCGGCCTTTTGATCGTCTGGCCCCAGCCGGGCGATACCGCCTGGTCCATCGGCGAGAAGCACCGGGTCGCGCAGTCCCGAATCGGCGCGGTGGAGCCGGGCAAGCCCATTGTGCTGAGAGTCTAGGCGTGCTATAATCCCCGCGGGGGTACCTATGAGCATCGAAGTAAAGGCGTACGCCAAGATCAACTGGGCGCTGTGGATCACCCGCCGCCGCCCGGACGGATACCACGAGCTGGACATGCTGATGCAGCGCCTCGCGCTGAGCGATCACCTGACGTTTGAGGACGCGGACGGCCTGACGCTGACCGTGGACGGCCGGCCGTCCGAAGATGAGGAGAATCTGGTGCTGCGCGCCGCGCGCGCGCTCCGGGAAGCGACCGGGGCGCGCCGCGGCGCGCATATTTCTCTTGTAAAGCGCATCCCTGCCCGGGCGGGGCTGGGCGGCGGCAGCGCCGACTGCGCGGCGGCGCTCAAGGCGCTGAACGCGCTGTGGGGCCTGAACCTGCCGGACGAAGCGCTCGGGAAGATCGGCCTGAAGCTGGGCGCGGACGTGCCCTACTGCCTGACCGGCGGGCTATGCCGCGTCCGGGGCATCGGGGAAGCGGCCGATCGCCTGCCGGAAGGCCCCCGCGCCTTCCTCGCGCTGACGCGCCTATCCGGCGGGCTTTCGACGGCGGACGTGTTCCGCGCCTGGGACAGGACGCCCTTTTTTCCGCCTTTCGACCCCGAGGGCGCGATGGAGGCGCTGCGCGCGGGCGATTTCGACCGCCTTCGCCGCACCGCTCGAAACGCGCTGATCCCCCCGGCGGCATCGCTTATGCCGGAGATCCCGGAGGCGATCGAGCGCCTTTACGCGCTGGGAGCGCGCTTTGCCCAGATGTCGGGCAGCGGCTCCACCGTCTACGGCGCATTTCCAACCCGCAGTGATGCCGCCGAAGCCGCGCGCATGCTGGGGAAAAACGCGATTGTGACCGAAACCCTGCCGGAGTAACTGCATAAATTCGCCCAATTCCGCCCAGGCTAGAGCCATCCAATTCCGCATGACGAGGAGACAGGGATGGCTCGATTTTTTGCTGTACTTATGGCGTGCGCGCTGCTGCTCAGCGCGGCTCCGGCGAAGGCGGCGCCCGATCCGCTGAAGGGGCTGATCCGGCTGCAGGTGGTCGCCCGCAGCGATTCTTTGGCGGATCAGCGGTACAAGCTCCAGGTGCGCGACCGGGTGCGCGCGGCGGCGGTGAAGTTCGTGCGCGGCGCTGGGAGCCCGGACGAGGCGTTCGCCAGGCTCCGCAAGCACCGCGCATCGCTCGAACGGGTGGCGGGCGCCCGGGTGGAGATCCGCGAGGTGGATTGTCCGCTGCGGGTGTACGGCCGCCTCGTGGTGCCCGCCGGGCGCTACCGGGCGGTGCGCGTGATCCTGGGCGCGGGCGCGGGCCGCAACTGGTGGTGCGTGCTCTATCCGGATCTGTGCGCCACCAACCCGCTCGAGGCTAAGGCGCTCGAGGGGGGCGAGCCGGTGGCCTTCTATTCCGAAGTCATGCGCTGGGTTGAAGCGGTGAGGGGGAACGGGTCATGAGGAGGTTTTCAAGCGCCGCGCTGATCCTGGCGGCGGTAGTCGCCATCGCGCTGGCGTTTCTGCCCGCGCAGGCGGCGGTGCTGCTGGAGGTCGGCTCCAGCGGCGCCAACGTGGTCAAGGTGCAAAAGCGGCTGATCCAGTACGACTACCTGAACGGAACCGCCGACGGCAAGTACGGCGCGTCGACGGAGGCCGCCGTCAAGCTGTTCCAAAGGCGCAACGGCCTGCCGGTGGACGGCAAGGTAGGCCCCTCCACCGCGGCGGCGCTGGGCGTGACGCTCACGTCCACCGGCGGCGGCTCAAAGGCGGCTTCGTCCACGTCCGCGACCATCGTATCCGCCGACCACCGGCTGCTCTCCAAGCTGGTCTACGCCGAGGCCCGGGGCGAACCCTACAAGGGGCAGGTGGCGGTGGCGGCGGTGGTGTTGAACCGCGTGCGCTCCTCCTCCTTTCCCAACACCATCTCAGGCGTGATCTACCAGAAAAACGCGTTCTCCTGCGTCAATAACGGCTCCATCAACAATACCCCGAATTCCGACTCCATCCGCGCCGCCCGCGACGCGATGAACGGCTGGGACCCGACCGGCGGCTGCCTCTACTTCTACAACCCGCGCACGATCACGGACCCGTGGATCCGCAGCCGCACGGTCAAGACCGTGATCGGCCGCCACTCCTTCTGCCTATGAAGTACAGAATTCATTGGGGCGGGCGCATCCAGAAGAAAGGGTTTCTGATCATGCTGGGCGCGCTGGCGGCGGCGCTGCTCGTCGTCAGCGTGGTGATGCAGCAGCGGGTGTCGGCGCTGACGCTGCAGGTCAACGCGGCCTACCAGAAGTCGTTCTACGAGACGACGGAATTGATGGGCGGCATCCAGCTGAACCTGGAAAAACTGATGGTGACCGGCAGCGGCGCCCAGGAGCAGGCGCTGCTCACCACCATCTCCCGGCAGGCGGAGGGCGTGGCCAGCAACCTCAGCCAGATGCCGCAAGGGGACGCGACCCTCGAGGGCTCGCTGAAATTCGTCAACCAGACCGCCGACTTCGCCCGGGTGCTGTCCGACCGCATCGGCGCGGGCGGCGCGCTGACCGGGAAGGACTACGAAAACCTGGGCAGCCTCCATACCGCCAGCGTCCAACTGAACCAGCAGCTCTCGGACCTGATGGCCCGCTACGACGCCGGGGAGCCGGTGTTCGGAAACGGCGCGGTGACGCTCAGCGCCACCCAGGCGCCCCGGGAGAGCAACCCCGCCGTCGATTACCCGGTGCTGCTCTACGACGGCCCGTTCTCCGATTCGCGCGCAAACCAGCAGATCCAGCCCCCGGGGCAGCCGGTGTCGCAGGACGAGGCGGGCAAGATCCTGACCGACTTCATCGGCTCGGAGCGGGTGCAGAGCGTCACCTACACCGGCGATTCCGACATCTACTCCAGCTGCTATGAGTTCTCGGCGAGCCTCAAGGACGGGAACACGCTGACGGCGGGCATCACCAAGGCGGGCGGGCACATCGTCTACATGCTGCCCGAACAGGCCAACAGCGAGATCAACCTGACCGAGGGCGACTGCATCGACCAGGGCGCCCGGTTCCTGGCCGCCCACGGCTATCCGGATATGGAGGTCAATTACTGGCGCAAGCTCGACGGCATCCTGACGGTCAACTACGCGACCACGCAGGACGGCGTGCTGCTCTACCCAGACCTTATCAAGCTGCAGATCTCGATGAAGGATGGCCTGGTGGTCGGCATCGAGGCGGTCAACTACCTGACCAACCACCGAACCCGCACGATTCCGGCGCCCGCGATCACCGAGGCGGACGCCCGGTCCCGGGTCAACTCGACGCTGACCATCGAGCGCGTGCGCCGGTGCATCATCCCGCTGGACGAGGGCGAGGTGCAGTGCTGGGAGGTCACCGCGGCGCTCTCTGACGACGAGCGCTACCTGGTGTACATCGACGCGCAGACCGGCGTGGAAAAGACCATCCTGCGCATCATGCAGGACGACAACGGGATTGTGACGCAGTAAATGGGTAAACGAAAGCGGGGCCGGCGGCTGCAATGTCATTAAGATAATAAGAGCCGACGAACCGAACGCGGCGGAGAGCGAGTGAACGAACGCACTCTGCCGCGTAAATCATGGGCAGAAAAGAGATAGGGGCAAAGCAAATAGGCAGACGGGAAGT
>Ga0268263_1000243_pt1 | contig 117339 bp, 117 predicted proteins | sample Biomet5_FD_190358 | JGI IMG/M metagenome (GOLD analysis project Ga0268263, IMG submission 190358) | Microbial communities from bioreactor (seeded with sewage sludge) at LBNL, California, USA - Biofuel metagenome 5 (SPAdes) (version 4) | ecosystem: Engineered > Bioreactor > Anaerobic >... | reverse complement strand
GCCCGCTGCACCTCTCCGCCCGAGAGGTCGTAGGGGTGGCGGTCGCGCAGGCGCGTGAGCTCCAGCTTGTCCAGCATGGCCCCGGCGCGCCCCTCGTCCCCGTCGGCGCTCTCCAGAAGCTCCCGCCACACGGTGTCGTAGGTAAAGAGCGAGAGCGCGTTCTGCGGCAGCATGCAGAGCTTTTCGCCCCCGGCAAGCTTAACCCGGCCCCGCCACGGTTTCAGGGAACCGGAGAGCAGCCTCATCAGCGTGGTCTTGCCCGCGCCGTTGCCGCCCAGCAGACAGAGTATCTCGCCCCGGTACAGCTCTATGTCGAGGCCGCGCAGTATGTCCGCGCCGTTTTCGCCGTAGCGGAACCACAGCTCCTCCGCTTTGAGCACGGCGTCTCTCTTTTTGTTTTCCTCCCGGGCGCCGGGTCGGCTTTCCGCCTTTCTTTCGTGCTCAGGCGCGCCCAGGAGCTTCTTCAGCTCCCGGCGCCCGTCCCTCACGGTGAGCGGCGTGGTGGGAAGCCCCAGCCCGCTGCCTATCCTCGCCGCCGCCGGCAGGCCGAAGTATATCCGGCTCCTGTCCTTTGCTCCGGAGAGGGAACGCGCGATGTTTTCCGGCGCGCCGTCCGCCAGTATCCGTCCTTCGTCCATGAGCACGACCCTGTCGGCCACCGGAAATACCTCCTCCAGCCGGTGCTCGGTGAGCAGCACGGCCACCCCCAGCTCCTTGTTTATCCTTTTCACCGTCTCCAGCAGGTTCCGCGCGGCAAGCGGGTCGAGCATGGCGGTGGGTTCGTCCAGTATCAGGAGCTTCGGGCCCATCGCCATCACGGAGGCAAGGTTGAGAAGCTGCTTCTGGCCGCCGGATATCTCCGTCGTCTTTTTCCGGAACCAGCCCTCCATGCCGAAAAACGCCGCCATCTCGGCCACGCGCCGCCGTATCGCCGATGTGGCGAGCCCCATGTTTTCCAGCCCGAAGGCCAGCTCGTGCCAGACAAAATCCGTCACGATCTGACTGTCTGGGTTCTGCTGGACAAAGCCTATCTCGCAGGCGGCGGTGAATCCGTCCAGCTCTCTGACGGGCGTGCCGTTGTATATAGTCTCGCCCTCCGTGGCTCCGGCCGGGGTGAGCTCCGGCTTCGCCTGCCGCAAAAGGGTGGTCTTTCCGCACCCGGACGGGCCGCAGAGCACTATGTATTCGCCCTCGTCCAGCGAAAGCTCTATCCTGTCCAGCGCCCGCTCGGCGGCGTTGGGGTAGGCAAAGCTCAGCTTGTCAAACTGTAGGAGCGCCAACGTACCGCCTCCTTTGCCTCAAGTATGCTTGGCAGAAACGCCAGCGCCGCGAACGCCGCGTACATGATGACGCCCGGAATGCCGGTTATGACCGTCTCCATGCGCGGGTAAAACTCCATATATCCATGCCCGAACAGCCGCCCGATGAGCACTATGCCCGCCATGGCGCCCATGGCACCCAGCGTGCGGGCGTCCCTGCTGTCGAAGTGGAACAGGTGGAAGGTGGAACGGCGGCGCAGGCCGTAGCCCCGCGCCTTCATCGAATCCGCCGTCTCCACCGAACTCTCCATGCTCCACGTCAGCAGCGTCGAGAGGTTCCGCAGGGCTGTGCCCAGCTTTTGGAACAGCCGCGTGTCCTCTCCGTGGATGAGGGCGTGCGTCTCGCTTATCGTTTTGCCCTGCTCCTGCAGCTCCGGGATGAGCCGCAGCGTCATGGTGATGAGCAGCGACGCCCCCGGCGCGGCCTTTCCGAAAAGGTACAGGAACTTGTCGCTGGTCATCACCTCCTGATAGCAGGTGAACCAGAATATCATGGCCGAAAGCTCCGTGGCCGAGACAAAGCCGTACGCCACCGCCTCCAGCGTCACCCACTGGTGCTCCATGGTGAACAGCATGGTGACGCCGCGGTGATTGAACAGCGGGTTCGCTATGGATATCAGCAGAAACATGGGCAGCACGAACCGCAGCGTTCCCGCCACGGCCTTCCGCCCTCGCAGCCGCCAGGAAAAAAGCAGCGCGCCCAGAAGCGAGATCCCGCACATTATCGGATGCTGGCAGGCCAGCGTGAACCCTATCACCGCGACAAAGTAGAACATGGAGACCGCCGGATGCAGGTTCGCAAAGTATCTCATCCTCGCGTCAGTCATGGGTGTCTTTCCAGTCCTTGCCGTAGCCGTTGGGATCGCCGTTCTCCAGGTCGCAACCGAGGTCGCAGGTGTAATTCCACTCTATGACATCCCCGGCCTTAAGGTGGTACACGCCGCACCCGTAATTCGGATACCAGCCGTTGACGCAGTACATCCAGCCGCTCCAGCGCCCTCCGTCGAACTCGTAGAGGTTGTTTATCCCCTGTATGTAGCAGCCGCTCTCCGTGCCGCCGGTATACTCCATCTGTATTTTGTACTTGTCGCAGACCCGGGCCAGCACGCTGTAGACCGTCTCCCCATCCTCTATCTCCACCGTTGTCACGGGCAGGATGACGCCGGAGGCCGGCACTATGCCCGCCCACTTGGACTGCAGGTGCATCCCGTTGTTCACCGCCGTGTGGCAGGTTATCGTGATGGTGACGGTGTTTCCCGAGGGCGCGGATTCGCTCCCGCTCTCGCTTTGGGAGCTTGACGATGAGGATGAGCCCGCGTCCTTCTTCTTGTCCTCCGCCCTGCCTGAGCCGCTGTCTTTTTCCTCTGCGGCGCCTGACGAGGACGAGCTTTTCTGCTTCTCCTCGTAATCCGCCGCGCCCTTTTGATATATGTCCTTCACGGTGTCGGGCTTGGAAGCGGACGCCGCCGCCCCGGACGAGGACTCCGACGATTTCTTGTTTCCTGTGGAGCGGTCGGCCGTCAGCGCGTTCCTGAGCCACGCCAGCCATCCGCCGTCATCCGAGGGACCCGACTCCGTGCTCTCCGAATCCTCGCCCGCGTAGTCCAGCTTCAGTTCTCCCCCCGCGCCGGAGCCCGACGCCTCGGCGCAGCCGGAAAGCGTCAGCAGCAGCGCCGCGCACATCAGCGCGGATATGAACCTGTCAATTGTTTTCCCTGCCATGGAATCTACCTCCCGTCACGTTTCCCCGGCCTGACCGCAGCCCTTTTTACCGTTTCCGGCGCTTCTTTTCTGCTCCGCCTTGTATTCATCACCCGTTTTTGCTATACTTATGTATAGCAAAAGCACGCCTCCCGTAAGGGGGCTTGGTTTTGCGGGAGCGGCTGTCACAGAAAGTTCGCGAGGCTTGGCTGTGGCAGTCGCCTTTTCATATTCATGTCGTCGGGCTCAACGTCAGCCCTCGGCGCCCTCCAGCGCCTTTGAAAATCTCTCCGCCTCATTTTTCAGGTTTTGCAGCACCAGGTCGGAGACGAGACGCCTCTCGTGCATCGTTTCCACAAGATAGACCATCTTCTTGTTGAGCTCGCCGGCGGCCGCGTAGTCTCCCGCTCCCACCGCCTTTTCCAAAGCGAGCGCGCCGTTCCTTATTTCCGGAGAAACGTCCATTTCCTGCACGTCGAACCTCAGCCTGCGGTAGATGCTGAGACACCTCACCCGGTATTTCGACGCCTCCTGCATGACCGCTTCCTTTTGATCCATGACCACGCCTCCCAAATGTTTATAATAAAAAAAGCGACAGCATCAGCTACCGCTTTTGATTCCCCGCCATGACGACACGCGCAAAACGCGCATCGGCACAATGTAGGTCTTCTGACTTGCACGTTCAGGCATCTGCGCCAACGCACGCCCACAGCCTTCCCAGCTCCGCCATTACAGCTGCCAGTGACCCGCTTTCGCGGCAAAGGGGCGTGCTCCGTGCTCACAGCTACTGAATCAGGCATCCATCTGTCTCTGCCTGAAACGTGTTCGGGATCTTCACCCGATTCCCTTGTTCAGCTGAACAAGAATGTGTGTCCTTTCCGCAGGGTCGGGGTCGCACATTTGCCACAAAAGCCGGAGCTGTATTCAGTTTCGTTTTTTTATTGTCAGAATGCGCTCTGACAACTTAAACTATATATTAATTTACCACAAATATCAAGTACCAAACCTGCGATATATTGGCGTGCGCACAGCTTTCGCTGTCCCGAATCGTGAACTTCCGCCCCTCCCCCCGGCCTGTTTTTCCGAAAAAACTGTTTCGCCGCGCCGAATATCCGTATCTGCGCGCAGCGGAAAAAATTGAAAAATGTTGTCCCGAAATGCGGCATTTTTTTATTCCGGATATGTTATACTTTTGGTGTAATATATTTTGGAGGTCTTTGTCGATGGACAGCAACGAAAAGATCGGAATTGCGGCGGCTTATATAGACGAGCATTTTGCGGAGGAGATAACCATGTCGCGCCTTGAAGAGGTCTCCGGCTACTCCCTGCGCCACCTTGAAAGGGAATTCTCGGGCTGCTACGGCATTTCCGTGGCGGCGTACATAAGGCGGATGCGCCTGCGCGCGGCGGCCGGGAAGATATACGCCGGCGTTTCGGTCACCGCAGCCGCGGAAAAGTACGGCTTTTCCTCCGCAAAAGTGTTTTCGCGCGCTTTCCGGAGGGAATTCGGCGTGAGCCCGCGCGAGTACAAGGCCCACAGCTCCGCCATACGCGAGTCCGCCCCGGCGCCGGCCGGCGAAATGAAGCCCCGCCTGAAAATCTTGCCGAGGATCAGAGCCGTCTGTTACCCGCTGACGCGCAAGCAGTCGAGCGTACAGAACCTGATAGAGAACTCCGCTTACTGGTATAACGCGGATTTCTCAAAATATGACACGGACGGTTTCTCCCGTGTCTCGGAGAGCGGCCGCGGCGAGATCGGCGTATGGTACCGCAAATTTCCGGACGCCAGGACCATCACGTACATGTACGGCGTCTGGGTGGATGAGTACGGCTATGTGCCGCACGATATGCGCTGCATCGAGCTGCCGGCGGCCTGCTACGCCGTTTTCACCACCCAGCCCACCGATCTGTCCCACGACGTGCCTTCGTTTTACCGCTCCGTGGGCGAGCTGTGGAGCAGGATATTCAAACAGTGGCTGCCGGAAAACGGAAAATACGAGCTGGATCCGAACGGGCTTTGTTTTGAATCGTACGCGCCGGCCAACGGCTGCAATTCCAGCGAAAACGCGGTGATGGATATTTATGTGCCCGTGAGGACGCACAGGCAGTGAGATCGCTGTCTGCGCACGAGCCGGGGCTTGTTTTTCAGGGCGGCGTGCGGGGACCGGCCGCCGCCGCGTTGCAGGGGGCCGGCCGGGAAAAGCGGGAGCGGACGCAGGGCTTTTCCCGCCACGGGCCGGGCGGCAGGCGCAAAAGCTGCGGCCACGCCGCGGAGGTCCATCGCCAGAACCGCGCTCCTTTCTGTTGGCCGCGCTGCCGCACACGGCGGAAAAGAGATCTTCGTTTGCGTTCCGATCCCCCATGCCGGCGCCGCTTTCTGAGCGCCGCGCACATTTCCGGACAACAAAAAAGCCCGCTCGAATGACTTCATAAAGCCATTTGAACGGGCTTTTTGCTACAGCTTGCGTCAAGGCTCGGACCGGCTGCCTCATCCCGCCAAGGATGGCGCGGCAGCATATATGCGATGCTTGCAGGTTCTGCATGACGCCCGTTTTTCATCCCGCCCGGGGTGTTTTGGTTTGCCGTTCGCATTTCCCGCGGCGGCGAACTTTTAACAACGCCCCTTTTTCTCCGGCACGTTGACGGGGACTCCCTGTATTTTACAGCTTCGATTCGCGCCGTGACTGCCGCCTCATGCTGCTTCTGCACGCAGTCATATACAGCCCGCTTGTTTTATGCGAATGTTCCTCTCCCGCGAAATCACAAAGCGGCATAAAACACGCTGCTCAATCACCAATGGGAGTTCTCGGTGCGTTCGATGATGTCAAGCTGAGAAACCGGATCCAGCTCTGTAAAATAAGCGACGAAGCTGGCCACTCTTACAAGCAGATCCCGATATTTATCCGGATTCTTCATGGCGTCGCGGAGCGTATCGCAATTTATGACATTGAACTGGGCATGGTATACGCCCAGCATCTCGGCGGTCTTCATGTATTCAGCGAAGCGCACCACGTCCTCATCCGTCTCCAGCAGCTCTTTCGTGAAGCGCTGGTTGAACGCCGTCCCCATTCCGAACCTCGCGTGCGGCAATTTTCCGAGAGACTTCAGGACTGCCGTTGCCCCATGCGTATCGCGGCCCTGCACCGGGGAAAGTGTGTCCGCCAAAGGATGCGGAAATTCGCGCCCATCCGGCGTGGCGCCGGCCTGCGAACCCATGGCCACAGCGCCGTTCCCGATCAGTATGCAGCCCTTGAGACGCCCGCCATAGTAAGGGAGCATGTCCTTCTGATTGTTGTAATAATCTATGGAATCACACCAGGTGTTTAGGGCAAACGAAACCATGGAGTCCGCGTAATCGTCATCATTTCCGTATTTCGGCACGTCATTGATGACCTGCTGCTGTAACTGTTTATGCCCCTTCCAGTTGTCGTTTAAGGCCTCTATGAGCTGATCCCACGTGATCTTCTTCTCTTTATATATCAGAGTGTCGATGACCCCCAAAGAATCGCCCACGTTAGCGGCGCCGCTGACCAGAACGCCAAACCCGTTGTACCAGCAGCCGCCCTCTATCATGTCGCGCCCTGTCTCGATGGGGCCTTCCAGCAGACAGGAACCAAAGGGAGAATACGTCCACTGAGCCTGAATATCCATCTGGAATTTTACGCCCTTTACCAAATGCTTCATCCAGTAGAACGTCTGCTTGCGAAAAGCTTCCTTAAACTCATCAAATGTTTGGAAATCCTTGACATCGCCGGTCCTCGGCCCTATTTGCTGACCACACACGGAACACACGCCGTTGTGGATAGTGAGATCGAGGATCTTTGTCATATTTTGCAGGCCGGTAAAGCTGTTTTGTTGGGTGATGTTCGGCAAAGCGATCTCAACACAGCCGATGACGGCATAATCCCGGTAATCCTCAATAGACAACTCGGGATATTCCTGCCGCATTATCTCGATGGCTGTGCGATCCCCATAAAATTTCGGCTTGCCTCTGCCGAGACGCACTATCTCGCAAGCGTAAGACAGATATTCCATCGGAGTGCCTTCCCAGATGCGGAAAGAGATCTCCGGAGAAAGCAGCGCCACCTGCTCGTCCGCCTCCAGCGCCAGCAACGTCACCTCATTGCACGCGTCTGTTCCCTCTCGTGTTTGTCCGCCCACCTGCATGTTCCAGGTCTGGTTCATTCCGGGTTGGAGCACCGAATTGTTATAATCGTACAGTTCCGTATTTTCGCTCATTTTGATGAAAGACAGTTCCAGCAGTTCCAGCGCTTCATCCCGGCTCAGCTCGTGCTCATCCAAAACGCTCTTTTTATAATACGGATACATATACTGGTCGAAACGGCCGAAAGATTCGCCGTAGTTCCTCTGCTCGCAGAGGATCAGTACCTGCGTCATCCAATATGACTGCACGGCTTCCCACCAGTTTCGAGCGGGTTTTGCCGGCACCTGGCTGCAAACCTCGGCGATCTTCAGGAGCTCCGCTTTGCGCTTGGGATCCGTTTCCTTTTCCGCCATTTCAAGCGCGAGCTTGACGTATCTCTCCACATACGCTATTGCCGCGTTCAGGCTTATAAGCGCAGATTCGTAAAACTCCAGTTTGCGCTTTTTGTCGAAATGAATGTATGCTTTTTCTGTTCTTTCCTTTGCGTCAATCACCTGCTGACGGATACCCTCAAGCCCTATGCGAAGGACTTTTTCATAGTTTGCCAGCATATGTCCGGCATCCTGTCTGACCATTTGGTCGCCCATGTTGGGAATATGGGGGCATGAAGAATGCGAGGCAAAGCTTTTTTCTTTTATATCTTCAGGGGCTACGCTGTACATATATTCCTCCATGGTCTTGCCATGGAAATACGGCAGTATTACCTCGTTGAGCTCCTTCTTCTGCTGAGGGGTTATATCGTGGCGATCCACATCGCGAACGTCAAATCCGATCTTGGGATCATTCAGTTCCTGTTCCAGAAGGACATTGTAAAGCATGGGGTCTATGATCGAACCCCTGACCTTCGAGTTGATGTTGCCCACAATGAGTTCGTCGTCAAGTATCCATATTGTTTTTTTCTGAAGAAAACGTTCATATATCTTGGCACGAAGCAAGCGTCTGGAAATTGGTTTATCCTTATATTCCTCAAGGACCTCCATCTCTGCCCGCGCGCGCTCCAGACAGATCTCCGGCGCCTTTATAACTCTGTCCCTGGCCTTTTGAACGCGCGGTGTCCTTGTGGAAATAAAAGCTTCCTGCCAACTGCCTATCTCGCTGACATCAACATTGCATGTTGTTCTCATGATTACGCCTCCTCATATAAAAATCCAGCTCGAGACATTTTCTTCGTCCCTCGCTATACCGTTCCCGCATGTCATCGCTGCAAAACCAGTAATTCAATAGTTTATTTTACACTTGAATCCATGAGCTTCTATCAATTCTTTTTTGGCATTCAGACATTGTTTATCCAACGGCGCGGTATCTCCCATCAGATAATCGCGGCAGATATATTCATAACGCTTTTTCCCAAGATGATGGAAATTTATCAGATCTATTTCTTCTATGCACTTCATCCCTTTGAGATATGCGCAGGTCTCCTCAAGGTTTTCGTCGGAATCCGTCATATTAGGCACCTGGATGCAGCGGATATACACGCGTGTGCCGTATTTTCCTGCCAAAGCCTCGACTTTTTTCAGATTCTCCAAAATAAGTCCGTTATCCACTCCCGTGTATTTTTTATGCTTCTCAGGATCCATGACTTTCAAATCCCACAGGAAAAAGTCCACGTACGGCAATACCCGTTCTATCGACTTCCACGGTACGTACCCGGTGGTATCGACGCCGATCGTTATCCCCAGCTCTTTTATGCCTTTATAGAGCGCCACCATGTCATCGTCCACGAACATCAGAGGCTCCCCGCCTGAAAAAGTCACGCCGCCGCCGGAATTTTTGAAGAAAAGTTCATCCTTCCTGATTTCGGCTATCAGCTCTTCCACGCCCCAATTGCGCCCGATACGGCTCAGGGCGTGCGAACAGCATTCATCGACGCAGTCAAAACACCGCGTACATTTGCTGTAGTCTATCTTCATGCCGGGTTTCCCGTCGCCAACGGGAGCAATCGCCCCGGCTTGGCAGACAGACATACACCGGCCGTCGCCGATGCAGCGCTGGACCTTATTCCCCAGTTCATCGTCCCGACACTGCGATTCCGGAGTTGAGCACCATATACACCGCAGCGGACAGCCCTTAAAATGGACCAAAGTGCGTATTCCCGGTCCGTTATGGTTCGTCATCCTTGAAATTTCAAATACTTTTAGCATTATGAAGTAACCATCCATTCATGCATTAAATTGTTATCAAATATTCCCCATACCGTTATCTTCGCATCTGCACTGCCGTTGTAAAGCCCATGCCGTCTGCCCGGAGCCCTTCTTCATGCGTTTGTTGCATGGGCGGCATCGAGTTCCTTTACGATCTCGCAGTATTTGCTCTTGCTTAAATTGTACGGCAGCGTGACCAGAACGAAAAGTATGCCTCCCGCTATGAGGATCCCACCGTGCCACCAATAAAATCCCATGCGTATGGACTCCGTTATCTCTGCGCCCTTGACATATCCGATCATGTTAAGCGACATTGCCGCTAACCACGACGCCAGCCCGATACCGCATTTCTGCGCAAAGGTCACGGCAGCGAAGACAAATGCCGGAGCGCATACCCCCGTCTTCCACAGGCCGTATTCCACACAATCAGGCACTGTACCCCATACGGTCGAAAAGGACAGAGACATAAGAAAGCCGAACAAAACGCTGCCCACCATTATGACGGGGATGTTCACGTTGCCGACCAGGAAAACTATGCCGTCCACAACGAACAAAATTCCGGAAAGTATCAGCATCGTGCGTTTTTCCATCTTTTTGAACATAAAGTTGATGATCCAAAACGAAACTACGGCTACTACAGTCTGGACCGTATTCATCGTGGTGATTACCCCCGCGTCGGCCCCGACATATATCTGCATATAGTACATCGTATAGGCAAATCTGAAATTGATGATGATTGCGGCGAAAAACAGCGCAAAGACCAAACAAAGAACCGGGCGGTTTTTAAGCAGCATTTTCATGGAGTCGGCGAGTTTGAATTTCTCTTTGGCGCCTTCTTCAACGGATATGCCTCGTTCTTTAAGGTTTTTGCATCCGAAAAATATAAGAGCTGCAGCGACCAGTCCGAGCACCATGACCGCTTTGGAATATCCTCCCGCCATGTCGGCGCCGTTGTTGCTGAACAAAGTCACCATCGGCAGTATACTGACCGAGACGATCACGTTTGCAATGTTTTCTCCGAAATTGCGGTAAGAGCCCAACAAACCGCGCTCTTCCGTATCTGTCGTGATCGCGTTGCTCACGGAGCCAAACGGCACCTGGCCCATCGTTTGAGCCATGGTATAGAGCACATACAGTGTGGCGCACCAGACCACCTTTCCCACTTCACTTGTGATAAAGGATGGTACGGTAAAGGAAAACACGAATGTCAGCACGACAAAAGGTATGCTCAACAGTATCCATGGACGGTAGACGCCCTTTCCCTTTTTAACGAAAGGCCGCAGATCGACTATGGCGCCCATCATAGGGTCGTTTATGGCGTCCCATATCCTGGTAAACAGAAAGATGCTCGCCGCCGTGGCGGCATTTATACCGATCACATCGGTATAAACGTAGAGTAAGTATCCGCCGATCCCCATAAAGCATATGCAAAAACCGGCTCCCCCGCTCGCATAGGACAACTTTTCAAGTAAACTCAGCTTCGTATGGTTTTCCTTGTTTCGCATGTTTTCCATGGTCCCCATCCTCCTTGTTTTACGGAAGTCAATTCGGCGAATATTGTTTATAAAACATCGCCCGATTTGCCTTTAATTTGCCTGCCATCCGCAATTGGTTTTCAGGCGCAATCCCAAATTCCACGCCTTGATTTTAGCTTATACTCTTTTTTTTGTATATCAATGGTGCTTCATTTATAAACAGGAACTTATTTGTTGCAAACAAATAAAATATATCTACTGGTCGGTACAAATATGTAGAATATTGCATATTTTTTGACGGTTTTTATGGTCATTTTTCCGGTCCCGAAATGGCGCATACTGCGATCCCGATCTCGCCAAAAATCGGCCAAAAGGAGCGCCCGACTGCGCCTGCTCCAGCTTCGCCGCAGATGTTTGCCGTCCAAATTCGATCACGATTTTGCGTGTCCCTCCTGCGGCAAGGCGCGCCTCGGTCCTGGCCGCTATTTCGCGTCATTATGCGGTCCAAATATAACGCAGCCGCTTTACAATATTTTAAAAATCGCTTTTAAAAGCCTTTTATCGTGTTGCTTAAAGCGGAAAAATGGTGTAAAATATATGTTAAACGGTGTTATCAAGTTGAAAAATAAACGCGTGACATCCCATACGGAGCATAGATTTTTTTTATTGTCTCCGTTCGCGTGTATCCACTGCTTCCGTAATAAATATGCTTATCTTCCTGTCCGTGACCGATATTATTTTTGCTCGCGTATCTACGATTTTTATTCCCAAACATATTGTGAATTGTGATGCTTGAAGATGACAAAGTCATAGTAAATCCCGTGCAATTGATTGACAGTTGATGACCAAAGACGCTGCGGTGGAGGTATGATAGATGGATGAATCTTTAAAAAAAGCCATTGATGCAGCCATTTCAGATTATCAGGAACAGGTTGGTCTTAAATGCGTTTTTTTGGAAACCGGATGCTTTGACCGCGATGACCACACTGAATGGGGATTGTGCGATTTCTGTAAGATTATACAATCCAGCGCCAAAGGCAGACAAAGTTGTTTCAGCCAGTGTAAATCTTTGGCTTTCGACGCCCTCAGAAATCACACCTGGAAATTGACGTTATGCCATGCCGGACTTCTTGAATGGGTGGCTCCGGTTTGCAACCACGGTGAAGAAGCGGGCTTTTTGATCTCCGGAGGCGTCAGCACGAACGGTGTCGGCTTTTCACGTATACAGAGCCAAAAAGGGCTTTATCTGGCCCGATATCAAATGGATGAGAAAGAACTGGATAAGGCTCTCAGTGAAATCCAATTGATACCCAAAAACAAAGCCAAGCCATACGCGGAGATGCTGTTATCGCTCAGCGAGATGTATGTTCCCTGGGATCTTCCGGAGAACAATGAGCGATTTGTGGAGACCCTGTTTTCCAAGTACACCGAATTTTTGAACGATAAATGCCTGCCCGCCAAGTTCGACGTCACTCACCCGCTGTCGCATTACATATATGACAGCGATCTCGACAGTGAGTCGCTGTTGATTTTTTGGAAGCTTGTTGAAACAAAGGCAAGCAATGTATTTTCAAACGTGATGTCGGGCCGCATCGTCGAAGCCCGCCGCGGCTTTGATGAAATAATGCAGTGCGTCTACATGGAAACAGATTTGCGCAAGGCCCAGATCGGGGCGGAAATAATATTCCACATATTATTTTTAAAATATTACAATGCCGCTCTTTATGATATAAGGTTTTACCGGCTCGCATATGATACGGTATCGCGTCTGTTCCAGGCGGAAAGCCCCAGCGATATTCCGAATATAATGACCGACTCGTTTGAGCATCTGTATTATTTCTATAATGTCAAGGACGGCCCGTCAAAGAAAAACACGATATCAAAAATGATCATGAGCTACATCGAGGAGAACTACAGCAGTGAAATAAGACTCGAAGATATCGGGAAAATCGTATATATGTCTCCAACGTATGTCAGCCGTCTTTTTAAGCAGGAAACCAGTTTTACGATAAAGTGGTACATAAATAACGTAAGGATGCAGCACGCCCAGGAGCTCCTGCTGAACTCCAACATACCGATTAAAAATGTCGGGCCGGCGGTCGGATATAACGATCTCCGCGGCTTTTATAAAATGTTTATGAAGCATTTCGGTATTACGTGTTCCGAGATGCGGCAAAAATACAATTACCTCAGATGATTCACGGGCGCCGCCGCTCTGTGTCCGGTATCCGTTTATAGCGCACGCACAATTTTACTTTTAATATGAAACAAAAGAAGCTCGGCTTTTCGCTGAGCTTCTTTTGTTGGATTCACATCCATTGGTTATTGAGAAGTACATATCTTTAGGAGTGAGAAATGTACGAGTCCCTTTAGTTGGCAAGGCAAAACGTCAACGGCGTCAGATCAATCGTCCAGAACTTCCGCCATGATCTCTTCCGGAGTAAGGACCCTCTTGTCCTCGAATATATCAGAAACTATGGTGTAATTGAGCATATCTCTGTAATTCACATTGTGATAGACACTGTTGCCTCCCCAGTAGCCGCAGCCAAGGGAAACGGTCTGGGTAAGGCCGTTATTCTGCCTGCCGCTGCCGTTAGTGGCCGGCTGGTTGATCATCACGCGGCCTGCAGGGCTTTTTGACGCATAATAGTGTATATGCTCGCTGTTATTGCTCCAGATATCGGTGCAGTGGCCCGAGCCCTCTCTAAGCTGGATGGCTCTCGCTCTTTCCACCGCCTGCTCGAACCTGTCATACGGAAACAGCCGCGTAACGGGGGCGAGTATTTCCTTGGTGAGCACTTCTTCTCTGTCGCTGCTGTTTATCAGCAGATTGAGTATCGTGGTATCCTTCGGGATATCTATTCCGGCAAGTTTGCAGACTTCATACGACGGTTTGCCCACGATGGCGCGGTTGATCGTTCCGTTTATAAAAATCGTTTCGCGCAGCTTCTGGATCTTAGCCGGGTCGTCTATATAGTAGCCGCCGTATTTTTTATAAGTATCAATGACCTGCTGAAGTTTATCAGCCGGGCAATGAAGGGTCTGCTCGCCGGTGCAGGGCATACCGAAATCGAGCATCCTGGTGCCGACTATCGTTTTGACCATTTTGTCGATATCTTCGTAACCCTCGTCAAGGATGCACTGGGTATTGCCCATGCCGACTCCAAGCGCCGGCTTGCCGCTGGAATAGGCTGCTTTTACCATTCCCGGTCCGCCAGTCGCCACCACGAGGTCCACCGCAGACATAAGGTCTGCTGCATCCTGCATGGTGTTGTCGGGAACCACCTGTACAAGGTCTTCAGGATACCCGGCTTCTTTAAGCGCGGCACGCATCACATTTACGGTCTCGCCTGTGGCTAACTTCGCGCTCGGATGCGGGCACACTATCATGGCGTTCCTTGTCTTGAGTATCGGCATGCCGTTGCCAATAGGGGTGGTGCAGGGATTCGTAATAGGCGAGATGCAGGCGAGGACGCCGACCGGCTTGGCGTATTTCCAGAGCTTTTTCTTCTCGTCATAGTCTATCAGCCCAACGGATTTCCTTCCCTTAAGGTAGAGATAGACAGAACCCAGCGTGTTCTTCATCTTTGTGAGCTTGAAGTCATATGTACCTTTTCCGGTATCATCCACGGCCAGCTGCGCAAGGCGTTCTTTTTCAAGCCAGCATTTTTTTGCCACGCACCGCACCATCTCATCTGCCTGCTCCTGGGTGCAATCGGCGATCAATGCCTGAGCCGCGCGAGCTTTTGTCATCAGTTCTTCGATTTTTTTATTTTCCATAAGAATAACCTCCTTATTTTAATAACTCAAAACTGAAACCAGAAATATGTATTCACATGATAATCGGTTCTTCGGCCCCAACAAGCACCCTGTAAGCGCCCAAAGCCAGAGCTTCCTGTTCCATCTCGCCCGGATATACTGCAATCGGGGCAAAATCCCCCACGTACTCCGTAATTGCGCTTATCATGGCGTGGCTGTACGCTATGCCGCCGGTAAACAGGATCGCATCGACTTTCCCGCGGAGAACCGCATAACAGCGTCCGATCTCCTTTGCGATCTGATATGCCAACGCATCAAATATCAGCTTTGCCTTCTTATCCCCGTCCGCGATCCTCTTTTCCACCTCGCGAAGATCGTCCGTACCAAGATGTCCTTTTATTCCCGCTCCGCTCCCGCGGACCATTTTGAAAGCCTCTTTCCGGCTCAGTCCCTTGTCAAAACAAATATTGAGCATGACGCCGGATGAAACCGTACCGGCGCGGTCGCTGGAGAACGGCCCGTCTCCTGAAAAGCCCTCGTTGGCGTCTACCGCTATGCCGTACTCATGAGCCCCGATGTCTATTCCCCCGCCCAAATGGCAGATTATCAATCTCAAGTCATTATATTTTTTCCCAATATCGGCGGCATATTTTCGAGCGACAGCCTTGTGGTTCAGGTAATGGATGCTCGGCTTTCTCGGATAATCGGGGAGCCCCGACACATGGGCGATCTCAGAAAATTCATCCGTGATATCCGGATCCACAAGATACAGAGGAATTTTGCGGTCACCGAGCATGGAATCCACCATGGGCAACACAACGCGGCTTCCGTGAATCGGCCGTTCGTCCGGGAAATAGTTTGCCATTATAATATCCCTGCACTTACCTTCCACGAGGTAGGTTCCGCCTTTTTTCACATTCAGCGGCGGCCAGCGCATGGCAATCGCATCCAGATCGTCTACGGAATATCCGTTTTCCGACATGAATTCCACGACCAGTTTTTTCCGATATTCTACCTGATCTTTTGAAAGCGGATTGGCATCCATCTCCTCCGGCGAATGCAATATCGACTTCGTGGCAACGTGTTGATCGTCTTTATAAATCGACACCTTGGTAGATGTTCCACCCAAATTCAGGACCAAAATATTGTAAGACACGGCGTAACTCCTTTTGTGAAAATCGAGCTTACGATACGAAACAACAGATTCGCACAGTATTATTTCATCGCCGCCTGCCTCCACGAACATCAGAAAAACAGGAACTTTTCCTCTCAGAAAATTCGCAGCACGCCATTTCGCGCGATGACATTTGACATCAAAAACAACTGTAATCGATGCTTATATGATAGACTGCGACCATAAATCAGTCAACGGATTAAGCCTAACATAAGTGAACTTTATCTACACGAATAGATACACTGTTATAAATAAATACACGTATGCCACGTAAAGTTCATGCGGCAAAAGCTGAGACGATTCGTGAGATTTCGTCATGCCAAACCACATGACCGAGTCTGTCCGGCAAAATATGCGGCATATGCTATGGTCCTTTTTTACGGGTCCTGTTTGTATTTTCTCCGGGCCGTCAGCGCCTCTAAAACGCGCCGAAACAACTATGCGCCGCCGCCATCGGCCCACTGCGAAAACCGGCGGGGATTTCCCCGTTTATGCTCCGCTTTTCTCGTTACGTCCGCCGCTTTCCGCCGCGCGTCTCTTTTCCGTCACATCGGCTTCCGGGCCCGCATTTTTATGAATGATTTTATCCGCCTTTTTCGGCCCGCTTCTAAAAAAGCGCCGGGTACTTTTATCGCTAAAAGTATCCGGCGCTATCCATGATTTATGAGGCGAATTCTGCAAAACGTTTATTCGAACTCCCGCAGATTGTTCATAAAACGAATGGCACAATATCGTCAGGCATTTGCCGCAACAAGCTCCTTCTGCTTTATCTCCCAATCTCTTGTCGAAGTGAAAATATTTTTGCCCCACTTGAACCAATAGATGCACAGGAGGATGAGAGAGGCGATCGGGCAAATCGTTGTAAAATAATACATATTTGCATAGCCTACGGCCTGAATGACAAGCGCCCAAATAAACGGCCCTATTCCGTAGCCGACGTCTATGGCCAGCAGATACATGGAGGATGCAAAGCCACGGCGATCCAGCGGGCAGGAGGCGACGATATTCGTATTGTTTACCGCGGCGCAGGTGCCATGGAGCAGACCATAGAACGGAGCGATTATGCAGAGCATAAGCGTACTTGTGGCATTTGCAAAGCCTATATAGCAGAATACGGCGATAACAAAAATAGGCGCAAGGATCTTAAATGTACCTATTTTCTTTGTCAGCGGGCAGAGGAGACCGCTGGCAACGAACATACCCACCGTCTGGAGCAGAAAATAACTTGCAAGGCCTGTCAGGCCACGCTCGTTGGCCGACAGAAGCAGGTACGCTCCGACAGACTGGTGACCGGCAGCTTCAAACATCAGCATCGCCCAGCAGACCCAGGCAGCGCTCGTCATACCGAATATTTTCTTCATCTGAGGAAGCACGGGTCCGTCAACAGGCTTGTTATTTTCTTTGTTTTCGCGCTCTTCTTTAGCACGAGCCTGTCTCTCTTTAAACCAAGGCATTTTCTCGTAGTTCAGCGGGATGCAGAGCAGCAGCGAGAAAACTGTGGTGGCAAGGGCTACAGCATACAAAGCCATCCACGATCCGGTGGCGTTGTATTGTTCCATTCCCCATGCGGCTACGCTCGGTCCTATGAACGACGACAGACGAGACATGTTTCCGAACCAGCCGATACCCAGCGGCAGATTGTCTTCCGGCGAAAGGTCCGCGCCTCCGGCATAGTTTGCGGAAGATGTCATGGAAAACGCGATACCGTTGATAACGCGAGAGAACAATAACCAGTATATGTTCGGCGAAAGCATAAAGCCTACGATTGCGAGGGCCGTAAAGATCAAGCCTATCACATTCGTCTTTATGCGCCCATATTTCTCGCACATTATACCGCTTAAAGGACGGCACACCATTGCCGTAACAGAGTAGATGCTGGCAAGCAGTCCGACAAGCACCATGTTGTCAGTCAGACTTTTTGCGATGACCGCCATCGAAGAGTTGAAATAATATGTACCCGTCGTATTACCCAAGTACATGATCGCGTGGATGCAATACTGAATGCTGAAAACACCAAATAACCATCCCACATTGTTTTTCAATGACGGTTTAATTTTCTCAGCCACAACACACACTCCTTTTCGTTTCATATCACATGCTCTTTGCAAGACCCTGTATATACGATACCGCTATCGATAAGAATCTGCGGGAAGACTTACCGATATATAAAGAACCTCGCAATGAACTTAATGCGGCCGCAAATTTTCAAACAGCGGGAAAATATCCCGATCTCACATAATTACGGGCTTTTCAGCTCCCGTAAGGACCCTGTATGCGCCAAGGGCAAGCGCCTCCTGCTCCATCTCTCCAGGATAGACGACGACCGGGGCAAACCCGCCGATATATTCTTTAATGGTGTCTATCATAGCTTTACTGTACGATATTCCACCGGTAAACAAAATGGCATCCACTTTCCCCTTCAGCGCCGCATAGCATCCTCCGATCTCTTTTGCTATCTGATAAGCCATTGCATTGAAGATCAGCTCCGCTTTTTTATCTCCCTGGGATATGCGTCTTTCGACCTCGCGCAAATCGTCTGTCCCCAAATGTCCTTTGAGGCCCGCTTTCCCGCGGAGCATCCCGTGCGCTTCCTGTTTTGTCAGCCCTTTATCGAAGCATATCTCCAACATTACGCCTGTGGACACGGTCCCTGCGCGGTCAGTGGAAAACGGCCCCCAGCCTTCGCTTCCTTCATTGCTGTCTATGGCGACGCCATATTCGTGGGCCCCTATGCTGATACCGCCGCCCAGATGACAAATGATGAGCCTCAAAGAATCATACGGTTTCCCGATGTCCGCGGAATACTTGCGGGCAATAGCTTTTTGATTCAGATAGTGTATGCTCGGTATTCTCGGATACTCCGGGAGTCCAGACACATGGGCGAGCTCCGAAAATTCGTCCACCATGTCCGGATCCACAAGATAAATCGGGATTTTGCGCCCTTCCAAGAGCGAATCTATAAGAGGCAATACGATACGATTCCCGTGAATCGGGCGTTCGTCCGGATGATAGTACTCCATGATGACTTCCCGGCATTTGCCCTCCACCAGGTAAGTGCCGCCCTTTTTCGCTCTAAAAGGCGGGGCGCGCATTACGATGGTATCGAAATCGTCCACAGAGTACCCGTTTTCTTCAATGAACTTTGTTACAAGTTCCTTCCGAAATTCCACCTGATCCTTTGAAAGCGGATTAGCCTCAATATCTGCCGCGGAATGCGAAATGGATTTTGTCGCCATATGCTGATCGTCTTTATATATTGAGATCTTTGTCGATGTCCCGCCCAGATTTAAAACCAGAATATTGTAAGACACCTTACACCACCTCCTCATATTTATGGTTATCTTCAGCCGCTTTTGACGGCGGCCGCGTTCTCACTTTTTTCCGAGCATCGACGCCAGCGCCAATTCTATGGACGTAAGCTTTTCCTCGGGAGAAGAACCGCGGCTCGACATGATTATCGGGCACTTTGCCCCCGTGACAAAACCGGCCGTAACGGTGCGGGTATGCGTTATCAGCATCTTCGCCATGATGTTGGCCGCATGTATGTTCGGCGCGACAAGAATATCACAATCGCCTGTGACAGGGCTGCTATAGTTCTTCTGCCTGGCGCTCTCCGGATTCATCGCGCAATCGTAGGAAATCGGGCCCTCAACGATACAATTCCCGATCTCTCCGGAAATGTTCATCTGTTTCAGCGCAGCGGCGTCGACCGTTTCCGGCATCTTGGGATTCACCTTTTCAATGCACGCGAGCAGCGCCACCTTGGGGCAATCATAACCAAGTTCTCTGAAAATGTTCACCGCGTTCTCAATGATACCTTTTTTTTGCTCCAGAGTCGGGTATGGGATCATCGCCCCATCTATGATCGACACGAGTTTGTGGTATCCCGGTATTTCTGCAAGCAGAAACATGCTCATAAGTTTGCCTGTGCCGAGACCCGTTTTCGGGTTTACCACCGCACGGAGCAGCACGGCTGTATCCAGCCTGCCTTTCATGAGCAGTTCGGCCTTTCCCTCATTTACAAGCGCGACCGCTTTTGCCGCGGCCTCTGCCGGATCAGGCACGTTGACTATATCCTCATTGGGTACGCTTTCGTTCAGCGAGCCTAGGATCGACTGGATCTCTCCCGCGTCTCCCACCAATACAGGAGAAATTATTCCTTTACGTTTGGCCGCCACAACCGCTTCCAGCGTATGGCGATCTCCCGCCGAAGCAACTGCTACACGAAAACATTTGCCTGAACTCTCTACCCTGTCCGTAAGTTCTTTAAAGCTTTTGATTTCCATTGCTCTATCCTTTCAAATTAAATATTTGTATATCGAATTGGGTGTGCGAATCATCATATTGGGTAATTTTGCGCGCACAAAATACAAGGGTCATCTTTCTATGCTTTTGAATGATCCTCTTTGGTTTTTCCGTTTTCCTGAGCATTTTTTTTATTCCCGCCCGGCACATATCCGCTGGCCACGAAAAGCAGCGGCAAGGTCGGCGTTATGCTCCTTAAAATGCTGCTGTTGCCCTGGAGCATACAGTCGTTTACGGCGCCTATCAATATAGATACGATCATTGACGCCAACTGACATGTTTTCACTTGGTCGAGGCCGCACTTTTCGATTTCGTTGTAGAAATAGTAATCGAAGTGTTGACTTGTCTTTATTGCCTTATCGCGTAAGCTTTCATTGACCTCGGCCATTTCTATGAGCATGAGGTGTATGGAGATGCTGCAACAATGCTTGTCAATCTCATCGGCCATAGAAAGAAAATAATCAGTGATGTCTCGTAAGGGTTCTCCCTTCGGAGTAAAACAATCCTCAAGCTTTTTAGACGTCTTTTGCGCCACATTTTTTATTACGCACTCGGCCAGTTCTTCCTTTCCGCCGGGAAAGTAATAATACAGGCTCCCGCGGGTGGTACAACTGGCCTTTAAGATATCGTCGATGCTCGCCATGTTGTATCCCTTTGTCCGGAACAGAGTTGTAGCTGCTTCCACAATGTTCTGTGCCGATTTGCTGCCCTGTGCTTTTGCTTTCAATGCTGTAATACCCCCTTATGTCGATAACGGGAGGTTGCTTACCCTTTAAGCAGAATTCCAATCTGCATTATCACAAGCAACGGCTTACGTATGTTAATGTTCAAGGCGTTCTTTATCGTTTTCCTTACGGTCTATGTTGTTTCATATAAATACCCGAACTCATTGACGACTCCGGTATTTTTGTTCGCTCAAAATTGTCTTTCGCGGATCGATATGCCGCGGCGCCGATTTGCGCGCCTGCCCCACGAATCGACTTTATATTAACTTTTCGGCCGACAACCGTCAATGGTCGATGGATTACAACAGCGAACATATTTGCGAAAAGTAAACGTACCATTCCATCTAATATGGCAATCATGACGAAGAAGTTCGCATTGTTGTCGAATTATACATTGATATTTATTCGCAAATCTGTAAGCTTTAGTTGTGGGATTGTCTGGCACCCGACGACGACATTGCCGAAGATACTGATTTACCGTTCTGTTTTCATCATTTACGTATCCCACGGCTTTTATCTTTCATTTCAACGGAACCGCGCATCGGGTCTTCGCTGCGGCGTCAGTTGGCTGTGCCAGTGATTGGCGCAAAATTGTCATGAACATTTTAAGCGGTGCTTTTCATCATGTATCTTGTCAATATCCGGCAAACGCGCCCGCTCCCGCCTCAAAATAACTGCACCTTGTTTTGACCGGAACGCGGAAACGGGCCGCTGCGGCTGCCGGCGCCGCTCATATACGTATTTTTTAACTGTACATTTCAAATCGCGTGTACATGCTAATAAATAAAATCAACGGAAAAGGAGTTAAGGCCATGGACACCAAACCAGTTGAAAACCCAAATGAAGTTGGAACTTGGCAAAATTATTTTGAACGGACTTGTTCTTCTCGTGTCAAGCAGGCTATAAAACGTGCGGTCCGCACGCCTGAGGTCTGTCTCGAACATGCGCTTACAGAGATCGAAGTGCATAAAGAAACAGATGGAAAAATCCCGCATATAATTCAGCGCGCGATGATATTTAAGCGTTTTGAAGAAACACGCACCCTTAATATCTACGACGGGGAGCTTATAATAGGCAACGTCAACAGCAAAATCCGCGGTTCGCTGATATTCGGATACCTGCTGGGAAACCAGCTCGACACGGAACTCGATGACCCGGTCTACGACTACGAGATACGCTCCAATGACCGTCATCACATCTCTGCCGAGGAACGCAAAGTCATCCATGAGCAAATAGTGCCTTTCTTTAAGGGGCATTGCATGGAAGATGCGATATATGCTTCCGCTGACGGCGATGTGAAAGATAAAGCCTTTGCCGGAGGTATCTGCCCCCATCTGCCTAATTTTGCAGACCTTATGACCCGCGCGGATGCCGGACACGCTCTCTCCAATTACGAAAAAGTCCTCAAGATAGGCCTTTCCGGAATTCGTAAGGAAGTTGAGTTTTACAAAAACGCCAATGCTCAGGAGTATAATCACTTTTATAAGAAGAAAAAAGCCGATTTTTATGACGCCTGCCTGATAAGTCTGGACGGCGCGGAGACGCTCTGCAATCGGTATTCGGCTCTGGCCGCCGACATGGCCGGAAAAGAAACCAATCCCGAACGCAAGAAAGAGCTGCTGGAAATATCCCGCATAGCGAAGAAAGTCCCGATGCAGCCCGCCGAATCCTGGTATGAGGCGCTTCAATCCGTCTGGATGATCCAGGTGCTCATCCTGGGCGAGCAGATGAACTATGCCGACTCTTTCGGCCGTTTCGACCAGTACATGTATCCTTACTACAAAATATCCGTTGAGGATAAGAAGGAGATCAGCCGCGAGAAGGCTTTGGAGCTTCTGGAGTGCTTCTTTGTCAAGACGTCCGAGTGGACCCAGCTTTATGATTACAACTCGGCTTCTGTGCAGGTAGCGTTCCCGATAACCCAGAATCTTCTGATCGGCGGACAGACAAAGGAAGGCAAGGATGCCTGTAATCCCGTCACCATGCTCTGTCTCGAAGCCGAGGAGCAGGTAGGACTCATACAGCCGGAAATAGCCATGCGCATCTGGGCCGGCACTCCGACGGAGTATCTGTTCAAGGCCGCCGAAGTCGTGCGTCTGGGACGCGGCAAGCCGAAATTCTACGGTGACCGCAAGGCCATCGCCATGATGCACAACGCATATCCGGACATGGATGAAGAGGATCTTCGCGATTACGCCGTGATAGGCTGTGTTGAAATAAGCATGCCGCATATAACGCAGCAGCATTCCGCATCCGGCATATTCAACATAGGCAAGATACTCGATCTAACCCTGCATAACGGAAAATGTTCCGTCTGCGGGAAACAGCTCGGCCCCGAAACCGGCGACCCCAGGTGCTTCAAGACGATGGATGAGTTTGTCTCCGCTTACAGAGCGCAGAACGACTACTTCATGGATATACTGTGCCGGGCCGTGACCGTGGAAATGAAAGTGCAGGCAAAGTGGTCGGAGGCTCCGTTCACCTCATGTCTGCTCGAAGGTCCTCTGCAGAAGGGTACCGACCTCATACAGGGCGGCTGCTGGAACACCTCTTTCGGCCTCATGCTCGCCGGTTCGGCGAATACCGGAGACTCCATGTCCGTAATTGACACGCTCGTTTTCAAAGACAAGAAATACACGATGGACGAGCTTATCACCGCACTCGATGCCGATTGGGTCGGCTACGAAAATATGCGTCAGACCTGTATCAACGATGTTCCCAAGTACGGTAATGACGACGATTATGCCGACGGTTGGGTATCCACCGTGCAAAACATCTGGTATGACGCCATAGATCGCTGCAACCTCAACCGCGCTAACTTCCCGGAGTACGGCGGCTATTTCCGCGGAGCTTCCTGCCTCGGCAACGCTGCCGTTTCCGCCGGATTTGCCGTTGGAGCATTGCCGGACGGCTTCAAAAAGGGAACTCCCATGGCCGACGCCATGTCTCCCACCCAGGGGCGCGACGTCAAAGGTACCACCGCCGTGCTCAAATCCATGAGCAAGCTGCCCTCATCAAGGTTTGAAATGGGTACGCTCCTCAACCAGCGGCTCACTCCCCAGATACTCACGACCGATGAGGATGTTGAACGCTTTGTGGATTATCTGAGGACCTTTGAGGCTCTCGGAGATTATCACGTGCAGTTTAACGTTATAGACGGCAAGACGCTGCGCGCCGCTATGAAAGAACCCGAAAAATACAAGGACCTGCTCGTTCGCGTTGCAAGTTATGTATCTTATTTCATTGAAATCGATCCCGTCGGCCAGATGGATATCATCAATCGTACGGAACAGGATGAGTGGTAATATTTAAAAACGCACGCGGGCGTGGCAAACCCCAACCACGACGCACACATTCGCACCGAATTTTCAGACGTGTCAAAACTGATGATTGTGTTTGAGATTTATATGAGAAAGGATCAAAGCAATGAGAACATATGGAAAAATCATTCCGTTGGTGAGCAATTTTCAGTCTCTCGAGGGAAATAATTTTCACACCTGCGCATATTGCCTTATAGCCGACAAGCCCTATCTGATGGATGCCGGAAATCCCGGCGATGCTGTGAAACAATATGCCCCCGAGCTCGCATTAAATAATATCCAGCTGAAAGATCTGGGCGCTGTGCTCGTCACTCATGCGCACGGAGACCACGCGGGCGGTGCTTTCGACCTGCACGCTCAAGGTATACCGCTGTGGCTTCCCGAAGCCGAAGTGACCTATCTTGAGGATATGCCCAAAGCTTTCGACGAGTTTTTTGGCCCCAGCTTCCGCGCTCTCGGACAGGAGGATCTTATCCCTTCTATGCGGCTGGGGAAAAAACTCGGTTACATTGCCGGCCCGTGTAAAGTGGATCGCGGCCTTAAAGACGGTGAGGTCCTCGAACTGGCTTCCGACGTGCATATCAAAGTGGTGCCGATCCCCGGACATACAAACCACAGCGTCGGATATTATTGGGAAGAAACCGGAGCCATGTTCACCGGCGACGCCGTCCAGGGTTATGGCCAGGTCGTAGGTGCGCTGCCTATAATTCTTAACCCGCCAGCTTTTGAGCGCACTCTTAAAACTCTGCTCGACATGGATCTTCAATGCATGATGACGGGCCATATGTTCCAAACCAGCAGCACTCACAGTTGTACTGCCAATCCGGTCAAATTCCACGGCGAGATAAACAACTTCCTGCTCGAAAACGAGGAGATACACAATATCATCCTTGACGGCACGACAGAAGCTGTCGCCTCAAATGGAGACGCGCCGTTTGTTGACCTCATAGTGCCCGCCATGGACATCATTTCCAAACACATTCCCATTCTGGCAGACTACAAAGCGCCCATCCCCCGTCCTTACAATTTCCCGCAGCTTTGGCTCGATACGTTAGTCGCTTATTACCGCACGGTAAAAGGCGAACTCAAATAAAATGAGGCCCGCAGTATGGCGCGGACATGTAAAAACATGATTTACGCGCATATTCGCACAAAAAAGAATGCGGCATCATTGTTGAGTATATCGTGGCGCTTTTAAGCCGACATTAAAAAGAGGAGATGCGTCTCCTCTTTTTTGTTTGCACTTTTTTAAAGTGAGTGTCGAAAGGCGGAAATGTTCTGCGCTGCGCTTACGCGTGACAAAGCGTGAGGCAATTGTGAAGCGTTGAGTACCGCTGAAAGCATGAAACGGGGCGGTCTCTTCCGGCGGCTCAAATACCGCGGCAGCAGGGCCGCACGCCGTAAAGCTGAAATAAGCTGCCCAAAAGATCGAAATACCGCGGACGAAGCGCCGACCCATGCAGATCCCCCCGTCTGAAAACCAGAGGCGTATCCGCATCGCCAATGTCATTTGATCACGGATACTGAAATGCGTCGGGGTGCCCGTGCGGCAGGTTGCCTGCGGGCAGTGACCCGGCGCCCATGCCGGCGCCGCTTTCGGGGCGCCGCGCACATTTCCGGACAACAAAAAAGCCCGCTCGAATGACTTCATAAAGCCATTTGAACGGGTTTCCGATGGAGCTGATGGCCAGACTCGAACTGGCTACCTCATCCTTACCAAGGATGTGCTCTGCCTAGTGAGCTACATCAGCAATTTGGCGACCTGGATGGGGATCGAACCCACGACCTCTAGCGTGACAGGCTAGCGTTCTAACCAGCTGAACTACCAGGCCACATACCGACCGCAGAAGCGGTCAACGTTGATTATTATACATGAGTTCCTCTCCGCTGTCAACATCTTTTTTCGATTTTTTCCTTAGTATTAATAGCCGGCGCGCCCGCCGCGGTTTCATGAGGCCGGCGGCCCGGAACACGCGCCCCTGCGCGGCGGTTTCGCGGCGCGGCACTTGCGCGTCCTTGAAATATGTTGTAAAATATATGCGTACAGGCGAGGGGCTGCCGCGCGGCTCCCCTTCCCACCGCAACATCGACCATTTTATGGAGGCAGCAAAATGAGCAGCAAAAAACTGGTAGCGTATTTTTCCGCAGGCGGCGTGACGAAAAAACTCGCCGAAAAGCTTGCAGCGGCGACCGACGCCGACCTTTACGAGATAAAGCCCGTCGTGCCGTACACCGCGGCCGATCTTGACTGGCGCGACAAAAACAGCCGCACGACCATCGAGATGAACGACCCCGCGAAGCTCCCCGCCATGAAGCAGGACGTCCCGGATATGGCCGGATACGACACCGTGTTCATCGGTTTCCCCATCTGGTGGTACACGGCGCCCACCATCATCCACACCTTCCTTAAAAGCTGCGACCTCTCCGGAAAGAAGGCGGCCCTGTTCGCCACCTCCGGCAGCAGCGGCATGGGCGACACCATGAGCGATCTCAAGGCCGTCTGCCCCAAAGACGTGCGCTGGCTCTCCGCCAGGAGGTTCGGCTCCTCCGCTTCCGAAAGCGAGCTGAAGGCCTGGGCCGACGGCCTGGACGCCTGAGCGCCGAAAAACAGATAAAAGCCGCGTCCCGAAGCCTTACGGCAGACGGCGCGGCTTTTTTTATCTCACCCGGCGGCTCCCGCGCGTCACTTTACGGCCATCAGGTGGCCGCCCGCGCGCATGGCGTCTATTATGGCGTTCACGGCTCCCTCGCAGCGCGCGTCCGTGTCTGCCTGCGCCATCACGCGCAGGATCGGCTCCGTCCCGCTCTTGCGCAGCAGCACGCGCCCGGAATCCCCCAGCAGCGCCTCCTGCTCCCTGACGGCGGCCTGCACCTTTTCGTCCTCCAAAGCGGCGGTCTTGTCGTCCACCACCACGTTTTTCAGCACCTGCGGATAGATGTGCAGCGGCGCGAGCAGCTTTGAAAGCGTCGTCTTCTTGTCCAGCATGACCTGCATCACCTTTATGGCGGTTATCATGCCGTCGCCGGTCGTGGCGAACTTTCTGAATATGATGTGGCCGGACTGCTCCCCGCCCAGCACGTGCCCGTTCTTCCTCATGTTCTCCCAGACGTACTTGTCGCCCACGGCGGTCTTTTCGTACTTTATGCCGGCCTCATCCAGCGCCTTGTAAAGGCCGAGGTTCGACATCACGGTCGTGACGACGGTGTTCGTCTCCAGCTCGCCGTTGTCCTTCATGTTCGCGGCGCAGAGGTACATGATGTGGTCGCCCGTGACGACGTCGCCCTTCTCGTCCACGGCAAGGCAGCGGTCCGCGTCTCCGTCGAAGGCGAAGCCTATGTCCAGCCCGTTGTCCAAAACGAACTTCCGGAGATTTTCTATATGCGTGGAGCCGCAGCCCATGTTGATGTTCGTGCCGCTGGGCCTGTCGGCCGTGACGTATGTGTCCGCGCCGAGCGCATCGAACACGCTCCTCGCTATCTGCCAGGTGGAGCCGTTCGCGCAGTCCAGCCCCACTTTCACGCCCTTGTAGGAGTGGGTGGACAGCGTTATCAGGTATCCGATGTAGCGGTTCCGCCCGGCGGCGTAATCCACCGTGCGGCCTATGGCCTCCCCGTCGGCAAAGGGCGGATCCGGCAGCTCCCCGTCGAGGTACTTCTCTATCTCCTCAAGGAAGCCCTCGTCCATCTTCTCTCCCTGGCTGTTGATGATCTTTATCCCGTTGTCCGCGAAGCCGTTGTGGCTGGCGGTTATCATTATGCCGCAGTCGAAGTCGTCCACGCGCGCTATATAGCTGACGCTCGGCGTCGTCGTCACGTGCAGGAGGTACGCGTCCGTCCCCGAGGAAGTTATCCCCGCGCAGAGCGCCTCCTCGAACATGTAGCCCGAAAGCCGCGTGTCCTTGCCTATGACGATCTTCGCCCGGTGGTCCCTGCCGTAGTACCAGCCGATGAACCGGCCCACCTTGAAAGCGTGCTCCACGGTGAGGTCGCGCCCGGCCCTGCCGCGGAACCCGTCCGTCCCGAAATACCTGCCCATGCCATCCGTCTCCTCCGTCGATATATTCGGCCATATACCGGCCCAGCCGATCGTTTCCGTGTCAATAGATCATATGCCAACATTATACACCGGACGCGGCGAGAATAAAAGCGAAAAAATATCTTCGCCCGCATCTTGACTTGGAGCCAGCTCCATGTGATAATATGTGCTATCGGAAAATACGGGACCGCACAGGAGGAAAAAAATATGATCTACAGGGATTTTCACGGGACAAAGCTCTCCTCTCTCGGCTTCGGCGCCATGCGTCTGCCGGTGAGGGGCGGCGTCTACTCCGATATAGACAACAGCGCCGTCGGGGAGATGGTCGACCTCGCGATGGAAAAGGGCATCAACTACTACGACACGGCCTACGGCTACCACGACGGCAATTCCGAGGCCGCACTCTGCGGCGCCTTGAGAAAATATCCGCGTGAGAGCTGGTACCTCGCGGACAAATTCCCCGGCTACGACCTCTCCAACATGGACAAGGCGGAGGCGATATTCACGGAGCAGCTTCGCCGCTGCGGGGTGGATTATTTCGACTTCTATCTCTTTCACAACGTCTGCGAGATGAATATCGACGCTTACCTCGACCCGAAATACGGCATCTTCGACTACCTGATGAAGCAGAAGGAGGCCGGCCGCATACGCCGCCTCGGCTTCTCCGCGCACGGCAGGCTCGACGTGCTCAAGCGTTTCCTCGACGCCTACGGCGAACACATGGAGTTCTGCCAGCTGCAGGTGAACTGGCTGGACTGGGATTTCCAAAAGGCCGGCGAAAAGGTGGAGCTGCTGCGCTCCCGCGGGATACCCGTCTGGGTGATGGAGCCCCTGCGCGGCGGACGGCTCGTCAGCCTTCCCAAAGACGACGAGGACGAGCTGCGCGCGCTGCGCCCGGACGAGAGCGTGCCCGCGTGGGCTTTCCGCTTCCTGCAAAGTCTGCCGGACGTCGTGGTCACGCTCTCCGGCATGTCGAACATGGAGCAGCTCCGCGAAAATCTGCGCACCTTTGAGACGGACGCGCCCCTCTCCGAAAACGAGCGGTCGGTCCTGCTCGGCATAGCGGAGAAGATGACGAAAAAGGGGCTCCTGCCCTGCACGGCCTGCCGCTACTGCACCAGCCACTGCCCGCAGGGGCTCGACATCCCCTCCCTGCTCGCGCTGTACAACGAGCACATGTTCACCGGCGGCGGTTTTCTCGCGCCCATGGCCATCTCCGCCCTGCCGGAGGACAAGCGGCCCGGCGCCTGCCTCGGCTGCCGCAGCTGTGAGACCGTCTGCCCGCAGCAGATAAAGATCTCCGAGGTCATGGCGGATTTCGCCGCGAGGCTGCCCCAGCCGCCCGCGGTCTGAAACAGAGCCGCGACGATAATTTTGCCCCGGCGCCTCAAATATGATATAATGTAGCTATATTACGTCAAAGAGGGCGGCGGATTTGAAGCTCAGTGTCGATCTGATATACGAGGAACTGAAAGGGCGTTTCGCTCTCCAGCGCTTTGGCGCGGGCAGCGACGCCCTCGTTTTGAAACCTCCGCGCTTCTACTCCTCCGGCGACGAGACAGACGCCGCGCGCGTGTACATAGTGGACGGAGCCGCCCCTCCCAAGGCGGCGAAGCGCGGGAACTGCCTTTTCATCGGCCCGGAGGAGGGGCTCTCCCCCGAATGGAGGGCCTGCGGGGAACGGCTCGTCTCCGTCTCCGGCGGCGTCGGCCCGGCGCTCATCTTCAACGCGGTGCTCGATATTTTCGAGCGCTACTCTCTTTGGGACGAGCGGCTGAAATCCGTGCTCACGGAGGGCGGCGGCATACCGGGCCTCGTGCTCGAAGGTTCGGCCGTGTTCGACAACTGCGTCACCGTGTGCGACAGGAGACTGCGCGTGCTCGCCGCCACCGTGCCCGACGGGGACGGCTGGAAGGTCGGGTATGAGGACTACTCCCTGCCGATAGAGATGGCGGCCAAGATCCGCGCCTACTTTGAGAGCGACACCTCCCGCACCGAACCGTACCTGCACAACGACGGCGGCGGTTACGGCGGGCACTGGGTATACACCGTGAACATCTTCGTCTCCGGCGAGTACAAGGGCTGCTCCTCGCTGGTGGATTCCAAAAAGCCGCTGCGCCCGTGCGACTATTCGCTGTTCCGGCACTTTACGGAATATGTGGACGCCGCCGTCAAAAACAGCCTGAACAGCCGCGACCGGGTGGCGGACGAGATGAAACAGGCGGTGCGCGACCTGCTCGACGGCCTGCCGGTCAGCGACTCGATGCTTGAGGCCATAACGGAGGCCTACCGCGCCGCCGAGGGCTCGGAGTGGATCGCCGCGCGCATAATCTCCGGCAGCGGCCCCGACCCTCTGCCGGTGGATTACATCTGCCGCGCCATGAACGACCTGCTCGACGGCTGCGGCATACTCCCCTACAGGGACGGGATCGTGGCGTGCATCCTGCTGACAGGGCGCATAGACGAGAACGAGCTCGAGGGGCGCGTGCGGCCTCTGCTGGACGAGCTCGGCTTCAGGATAGGCGTCGGCTTTCCTTTTCGGGATCTGCGCTTTTTGCGCACGAGCTACAGGCAGGCCTGCGACGCGCTGGAGCTCAGCCCCGTTCCCGGCCGCGGCGGCGGCTTCTGCCGTTTTTCGGACTGCGTGCCGCGCTACATCCTGCGGCACAGCACCGGCGATTACGACACGGACGAGCTCTCCACGCCCGGCACGAAACGGCTCAAAAAGCTCAGCGACGGCTCCGCCGTGGACTATCTGGAGACGCTGCGCGTTTACCTCGACTGCGAGACGAACGCGGTGGAGGCGGCAAGACGCCTCTCCATAAACCGCAGCTCGCTGCTGAAGCGCCTCGCGCGGATCAGGGACGCCCTGGACGGCGAGCTGGACACCCCGGGCGGAAGGCTCCTGCTGCGGTGGTACCTTTACTACTGCGAATACGCGCAAAAGAGATAGCAACATAAAAAACGGCAGCGTTCCGAGGCGTACAATGTGTATGCCCCGGAACGCTTTTTTTGCGCATTCTGACGGATTGACTCGCTACAGTTTTATCGGTAAACTTACAGCGTTCGCAGGCCTTTAAATATCTGTGATCTGTGGAGGCGATATTTTGGAAAAAGAAAAGCTGTCCCAGCAGGGCGAGGAGCTGAACGCCATGTACAACAGCGCCGCCGCGCCCGTCTGGATAGGCGGCATCCCGGCGATGATGGTGCACCACGTGCACGTCATAGTGGACGACATAGCCGCCGTACAGGCCGCTTACAAGGGCGTGGCCGGCGTTGAGAGCGCGGATATCCACGACGTGCGCGAATTCAACGGCTGCCTCGCGCTCATGGTGACCGCGAAGCCCGTCAGCGTGGAGTACCTGCAGGTGGTGGACAAAGAGGTCGGCCTCGCCAGGCTCATAAAGGACGACCCGCTCGGGCTCAACGCCATAGACCTCCTCGTCCCGGACGGAGACGCCGCCATAGCCGCGGCCAAAAAAGCGGGCTACATCGTGACGGGGCGCATGAGCATTTACGGCTGTCAGGAGATATGGCTCAGGCACCCGGAACTCGCGCTCTCCATCGAATTCATGGTACCGCCTCCCGCCGGTTACACGCCCGGCAGCGACCGCGAGAAGGACCGCGCAAAGGTGCACATATACGGCAAAGACGGCAAAGAGGATCTCTATTTCGAGCAAAAATAAAAATTCGGGAAGGAATGGATAAGAATGTTCGATTTTAAAAACAGGACGGCCTTCGTGACCGGCGGAGCCAGCGGAATAGGCTACGCGATAGCTTGCTCGCTCGCGAAAAGGGGCTGCAAAGTGGCCCTCGCGGACATAGACGCGGAACAGCTCGAAAAAGTCATGCAGGATTTCCCCGGCGAAGCCATGGCGGTCAAGCTCGACGTGCGCGACCGCCAGAACTGGGCTGAGGCGAAGAAAGAGGTCGAGGCCAAATTCGGCTGCGTGGACATACTCATCAACAATGCCGGCATCATGGACAACCCCATGAAACCCATGCCTGAGCGCGGACTGCTCGATTACCAGCCCGAGCAGTGGGACAGGATGATAGGCATCAGCCTCACCGGCATGGCCAACGGCATCATGACCTTCGGCCCCGGCCTGCGTGAGCGCCGTTTCGGCCACATAGTCAACACCTCGTCCACCCAGGGCCTCATCCCCACGGCCGGCGTCGCCGCCTACTCTGCGGCCAAATTCGGCGTCGTGGCCATGACTGAGGCCGTGCGCGACGAGCTGGCCCCGTTCGATGTCGGCGTGTCCGTGCTGTGCCCCGGCGTCACCGCCTCCCGCCTCGCCATCAACGCGGCGAAAGCCATCGGCATGAAGATAGACGACAACCTCAAAATGCCCGGCCTCGCGCCCGCCGTTGTGGGCGAAATGGTCGTCAAGGGCATCCAGAACAACAGCCTTTACATCTTTACTCACGGCGAGTACCGCAAATACTGCGAGGACCGCTTCACCAGGATCATGGCGGCCTTCACGGAGACGCCCGTGAGCCCGGATTTCGTTCCCGGAAAGCCGCTGGCCGGCACGAGGGAATGGGCCAACGACCCCAACGCGTGGGGCAAGGCATAATAAAGACATCCTTTGCTCCTGCGGGGCCGGCCTCCCGTGTTGCCATCTTCCCTGAGGCCACGCCCCGCGCCACACAAAAATACCCGCGTGAAGCCATACGCTCCGCGCGGGGTTTTTTATGCTCATTTACTTTGCGCTCACCGCCGCGCTCATGATCTCTGCGGCAGCGTATCCTTCGACGCAAGCACGGTCCCCAGCGCCATGACCGCGAGCGCCAGCCAGTACGTCTTCGCCAGAGCCGTGCCGAACACGGCGAGCGAGAGCAGCGACCCGATGAACGGATTCACCGAATAGTACGCGCTGGTGCGGGCCGCGCCGAGATCCCGCTGCGCCCTGACGTAGAAAAATATCGAAAGCCCATACGACACGCAGCCCAGCGCGAGCGCCAGCACCGCATACAGCAGCGGCGGCGCGCTCTCCCCCGAGACCAGCGCCACTATGAGCGAGCCGAGCCCGGAAAATACGCCCTTGAGCAGCACTATCTGCCGCGTGCTCTTGTCAGAGAGCATCCTCGTGCAGTTGTTCTCCAGCCCCCAGCAGACGCAGGCCGCGGCCACGAACAGCGAACCCCGCGAAAACCGCAGGCTCTCCGCCCCTTCGAACGACAGCAGCGCGCTCGCCGCGGTTATCAGCGCGAGCGAAAACCACATGCGCCGCGAGATGTGCTCCCGGAACGCAAAACGCGCTATCAGCGAGGTGGCGACTATCTCGAAGTTGCCCAGCAGCGACACGTTGGCCGGAGACGCGCTCTCGAGCCCCAGCATGAGGCAGATCGGCGCGGCTATGTCCAGCAGTATCATCCCGGCCGTGTACGGAAGATCGCGCCTCGTCAGCGGAGCCTCCCCCGTCTCTCTGTGCAGCGCGCCGCCCAGAGCCATACCGGCGCCGGCGCCGAAATACAGCAGCGACGCCATGAACACCGGCTGCACCCGCTCGAGCAGCAGCTTTGAAAACGGGATGTTCACGGCGTAGAGCGCCGCCGCCAGAAGCGCCAGCAATATCGCCTTCGCGCCGCTCCCCGTCTCAGGCCGCCGCGCACACTCTTCGACAGACAGAGCTCATTCCTCCTGTTGCGGCGCGGCGTCCGACACCAGGCTCTCGTACGTTGTGCCCTTAAGTATTTCTTTCGCCTCGTCCGTCGTGCCCTTAACAAAGCAGGACTCCTCCCCCTCGGGGTAGACGACCTTCATGCCCTGACCGCCGTTCGTCAGGATGAGCTGCCAGCGGTCGTCGCCCGTGTCGAGGAACACGTTCCCCCGCTCGAAGAACCATTTATAGGAGTCCTCGAACGAATCCGCCTCAAAATCCTCCGGTGAGAGCCACGCCCTGCCGTCCGCGGTGAAACGGTGTATCGCGGGCATCTCGCCCTCCGGCACATCCCTCTCTACCCACCAGCCGTCCAACAGACCGCCGAGCTTTTTCTCATCCTCCGCCTTCAGCAGCAAGTGACCTTCCTCCTTCGCGTTTTCCCAAAAGACGCAGCAGCGCCCCTATCGTTTTCCAATATTATTATATCATAGTGCCGCCGCGGAATAAAGCGCAAAATCAAAGTTTGCGCCGCGCGTCATTTCGGCACGGGGCGGGAACGGCGCACATCGCCCTCGGTCTGCTCGCGCAGCTTCTTTATCCTGTCGCGCAGGTAGGCGGCGTGCTCGAACTCCAGTATCTTCGCGGCGTTCTTCATCTCCGCCGTCAGCTTCGCTATCTCCGCCTCAGCCTCGCGGTGGGTCAGGCGGCGCTTGCCGACAGGCTCGTCGTTTTTGTGCGAGGATATTTCGATTATCTCGCGCACGTCCTTCTTTATCGTCTCCGGCGTGATGCCGTGCTCCTCGTTGTACTGCTGCTGCAGGGCGCGGCGGCGCTCCGTCACCTCTATCGTTTTTTGCATGGAGTCGGTGACCTCGTCCGCGTACATTATGACCTTGCCGCCCGCGTTTCTGGCCGCGCGGCCGACCGTCTGGATCAGCGACGTCTCACTGCGGAGGAAGCCCTCCTTGTCCGCGTCGAGTATGGCGACGAGCGAGACCTCCGGTATATCCAGCCCCTCGCGCAGCAGGTTTATGCCCACCAGCACGTCGAACTCCCCGAGCCTGAGGTCGCGGATTATCTCCATGCGCTCTATGGTGTCTATGTCGTGGTGCATGTAGCGCACCTTGACCCCCAGCCCGCCGAGATACTCCGTCAGATCCTCCGCCATCTTCTTCGTCAGGGTCGTGACGAGCACACGCTCGTGCCGCTCCACCCGGATGTTTATTTCGGAGAGCAGGTCCTCTATCTGCCCCTCCACCGGGCGCACGCTTATCTCCGGGTCCAGCAGGCCGGTCGGACGGATGACCTGCTCCACTATCTGCGTGCTGGACTCGCGCTCGTGGTCGCCCGGAGTCGCGCTGACGTAAACGATCTGATTTATCATGCTGTTGAACTCGTCGAGGTAAAGAGGCCTGTTGTCCAGCGCGGAGGGCAGGCGGAAGCCGAAGTCTATCAGGCTCTTTTTGCGGGAATAGTCTCCCCCGCTCATCGCCTTGACCTGCGGCAGCGTGACGTGGCTCTCGTCCATGAACATCAGGTAGTCGTCCGGGAAGTAGTCGAGCAGCGTATACGGGCGGGAACCCGGCGCACGGCCGGACAGCACGCGGCTGTAGTTCTCTATCCCCTTGCAGAAGCCGACCTCCGTCATCATCTCTATGTCGTAGTTGGTGCGCTCGGCTATGCGCTGCGCCTCTATCAGCTTGTCGTGCTCACGGAAATACTTCACGCGCTCGTCGCACTCCTGCCGTATCTCCAAAAGCGCCCTGTCCATCTTCTCCTTCGGCACGATGTAGTGCGAGGCCGGATATATCGCCACATGGTTCACGAAGTCTTTCACCTCGCCCGTGACGGCGTGCACCTCGCTGATGCGCTCCACCTCGTCCCCCCAGAACTCCACCCGCACGACCGTGTCGCTGGAGTAGGCGGGAAACACCTCCAGCACGTCGCCGTGCACGCGGAACTTGTCGCGCGAGAGGCTCATGTCGTTGCGCTCGTACTGCATGCTCACGAGTTGCTTCACCACTTCGTCCCTGTCCTTTTTCATCCCCGGGCGCAGGGAGATGACCATGGTGCGGTAATCTATCGGGTCGCCGAGGCTGTAAATGCACGAGACGGAGGCCACTATGAGCACATCCCTGCGCTCGGAAAGGGCGGCTGTCGCGCTGTGGCGCAGCTTCTCGATCTCGTCGTTTATCGCGCTGTCCTTTTCGATATACGTGTCCGTGGAGGCGATGTACGCCTCCGGCTGGTAGTAATCGTAGTATGAGACGAAATACTCCACCGCGTTCTCCGGGAAGAACTCCCGAAACTCGCTGCAGAGCTGCGCCGCCAGCGTCTTGTTGTGCGAGAGCACAATGGTGGGGCGGTTCACGCGCTCTATCACGTTGGCCATCGTAAAAGTCTTGCCGCTGCCCGTGATGCCGAGGAGCGTCTGCTCCCTGTCCCCGCGCAGCACGCCCTCCGTCAGCCTGTCGATAGCCTGCGGCTGGTCGCCTGTAGGCTTGAATGGCGATACGAGCTTGAAATCCATCTGCCGCCCTCCCCGGAACGTTTGTTCTTGTCGTTAAATTTTATTGTACCACAACGGTCTGTCCCTGTCAACCGCAGGGCTGGCGGCAGCAAAAGCCGGCGGAGCCGCCCGCACCGGCAGCCGCCCGCTTCCCCGCTCCCCGAAACCGAGGCCCGCGGGAGCGCGGCGCAAACAGACCCGCCCGGACGCACCGGGAACCATCCGCTTCCTCACTCTCCAAAACCGAGGCCCGCGGGAGCGCGGCGCAGACAGGCCCGCCCGGACGCAGACGGGAGCCGCCCGTCTCACCTGAAGACCATCTCGAACTCCTCGCAGACGACGTTCATTTTGGGAGAAAACTCCAGACCGCAGCGCGCGCACTCCTCACGGAAGAACTTCTCGTGCACGCGGCGCCAATACTCCAGGCTCTGGTCGCCCTCGCCCTCCTTCTCCGCGATGTCCTCGCCCACCTCGTCGAAGGGCAGCACAGTCACCTTGCGGGTGACGACGATGCACTCGGGGCGCCCGTCCGAATTGAGGATGATGGAGCAGTCCCCCTCCTGCGGCACAGGCTCGCCGTCCGCCGCGTAGCAGTCGTAAAGGCCGGAGGTCGCCGTCTTTATCTTCGCCAGCACCAGCGCGGTCAGCCTGTCCGCGGACTTCCCGCCGCCGCAGAACTGCCACGCGCTGTGCCTTGCCTCCTCGTACTCGTCGTTATATATCACGAACCGGTCCCAGTAATCCTCCACGCTGTCGTTCATTTCTTTTTATCCCCCTTTTTCGGTTCACTGAAGCAGTTCTCCACTATGCGCGCCGCCGTCTGCCGCAGCTGGCCTGACAGCGAGCAGAGCGTCATCACCAGCAGCGCGGCGTCCTCGTCCGTCAGCGTCTCCTCCCCGGGCAGGATAGCGTCCACTATGCCCGGCAGAGTCTGCGCCTGCGCCTCCCTTATACTGAGAAAACGCCCGTAGACGCCCGCTATGTCGTCCGAAGTGTTGAGCGTCGCCAGCACGCGCTTTATCTCCTGTATCGAAAGGGCAGGCTTCATATAATATATCATCAATATGCGGATGAGCTGCTCCCGCGTGTACTTTTTGCCCTTCACCGGCAGCAGCAGGCCGTCTTTGCTGTAATTGTTTATCATGGCCTTTGTCAGCTGCGCGGGGTCTCCCTCCCCGATGTTCCCCAGCAGAGAGAGCACCTGATCCATGTACAGGTCTATCTCCGGTATTTTCTCCGGCGCGAGCACAGGCTCCGCCACCGTGTCCCTGAACACCGCGTCAACTGTCTCTTTTGTGATGCTCATGCGGTCTGTCGCCTCCCGATATCTGATAGCGATATAGTAACACGATTTTTCTGAAATTTCAATATACCGCTTGTATTATCGCCAGAACGTGTTATAATAATCACGTAATGTAGTTTTAAAAACTACGTAATGTGGAAATGGAGGTTTTATCATGAGGTTTTCCGATCTGGCGCGCGACCCTGTAAGCTTTGAGACGCATTTCTGGGGCGCTGTCGCCGCAGTCATAGGCACCGTTGTATTGATGATAAGGGCGTTGGCCGTGCCGGACGCCGACGTTCTGCACGCGGTCGGGGCGGGCGTGTTCGGCCTCTCGCTCATCGCGCTCTACACGGCGAGCTCCGTCTACCACTTCATCTCCTGGGACGCGCAGACCTGGCTGCGCAAGCTCGACCACTCTATGATCTACGTGCTGATAGCCGGCACCTATACGCCCGTGTTCCTGAACTACGCCGACCGCAGACGCGCGCTGTTCCTGATAATCTACATCTGGGCGTTCGCTGTCGCGGGCATCGTGGCGAAGCTGATACGCATCGGCATCCCGCGCGCGCTGACATCCGCCATCTACCTTTTCATGGGGTGGAGCGTACTGTTCGACATGCCGGAGTTCCTCTCCCTGCCGCTCGGCGCCATCGTGTTCATCGCGCTCGGCGGGATAATGTACTCCATCGGCGCCGTCATATACGCCATAAAGAAACCCAACGTCTCCGCGCGCTTCGGCTTTCACGAGATATTCCACCTGTTCGTGCTCGCGGGCAGCCTCTGCCACTTCATAGCGGTGTTCGGCTGGCTGGCCTGACCGTGCGCGCGAAGGGGACGGACATCGCTGCCCGCCCCCTTTTTGTACTATAACAGTCTATATGTTTGCCTCGGAGGTCTCCTTCTCGATCAGATACGTGGCCTCCAGGTCGGCCAGGTGGAGCTTTACGGCGATCGGGTACTTCTCGAAGGCGTGGCTGATGGCGAAGCCCCCGGACTTCACGCTGTCGTCGAAGCCGCCCATGTGCCAGCGTATGGCCATGGCCTCCGACGGCGTGAGCCTCAGGAACCGCTCTATCAGCCAGACGGATTTTTCCCCGTGGCCGTAAGGGAACTGGTCCTCCACCGTGTAATACGGCCTCTGCTCCCACTGTCCCTTCTCGTTTTTCACGTTCCGGGTCGCTATGGAGTAGAAATTCGCCTTGCACACGTCGTGCAGCAGGCCGCAGATGGCGATGCTCTCGTCCGTCTCTCCGTCGCTGCGGTCCTCGCAGAACTTTTTCAGCAGATGATACACGTTGAGGCTGTGCATGACGAGGCCCTGGTCGCACGCGCAGTGGTAGCGCGTGGAGGCGGGCGCGATAAAGAAATCCGTCTTTTCGAGCCACTCGATCAGCTCCTGCGCCCCGGCCCGGTGCACGTTCGCGCTGAATATGTCGCAGAAATCCTGTTTGTATCCCATATCTACCTCCGTATGCCTCAGCCTTTGTCCGGATAGGTGCGCGACGGGCGTCGCTTGTGCTCGGTCGCGGCGTGCGCGCGGGATATTATCTCCAGCTCGCGCTCGTCCCCCTCGCCTGTCGCCAGGAACCTGTCCACCGCGGCGTAGGTCACGCCCATCTCGCCCTCGTCCGTCTGCCCCTCGAAAAGGCCCGCGGAAGGCGCCTTTTTTATGATATGCTCCGGCGCGCCGAGGTAGCGCAGGAACTCGTATATCTCCGTCACCGTGAGGTCCGCTATCGGGTCAAGGTCGTAAGCGCCGTCGCCCCACTTCGTGAAGTAGCCCATGTACGCCTCGCTCCTGTTGCCGGTGCCGACCACGAGCGCGCCCCTGCTCTGCGCCACGGCGTAAAGCGCCGTCATGCGCAGACGCGGCGCGATGTTGGCCACGGCCGGAGCCGAGAGCTCGGCCGCGCTGCCCGCCGCGGAAAGCATCTCCCGCTGCACGCCGGAGAGGTCCACCACCTCCATCGGTATCCCGTAGGCGTCCGCCAGCGCGCGCGCGTCGTCCAGATCCTCGCCGAAGTTGCGCCTGGAGCCGCACGGCAGCCCCACAGCCAGCACGTTATCCGACGCCTTGCTGCACAGTATGCCGACGAGCGCGCTGTCCTTGCCGCCGCTGTTGCCGAAGACGAGGCCCTTCGCGTGCGCCTCCGCCATCACCCCGCGGATAAAGGCCACGCGTTCCCCGAGCTCCTTCTCATAGTCACGCATAATGTCACCCCCAAAAAGTCGCGCATCAGAAGCCGCCGCCCACGTTCAGCAGACCGGCCGCCCCGTATGCAGCCACGGCGCCGTCCGCCGCCGCAGTGACGAGCTGACGCAGCTGCTTGGTCCTCGTGTCGCCCGCCGCGAAGACGCCCTCTATATTCGTGCGGCAGTCCTCGCCCGCCACGATGTAGCCGCTCTTGTCCAGCTCCAGAGTGCCGGCGAAAAGGCCGTTGTCCGGCGCGAGGCCCACCGCCACGAACACCGCGGAGACCGGTATCGTCCTCGCTCCGTCCTCGTGGCAGTTCTTTATCGTGACGCTCTCCACCGCGCTGTCGCCGTTTATGCTCAGCACGTCGCAGGAGAGCTCCATCTGTATGTTCTCGCGCTCCTCCGCGCTCTTCACCAGCACCTCCGCCGCGCGGAAACCGTCTCTCCTGTGTATCAGGTACACCCTGCGGCAGATGGTGGAGAGGTAGAGCGCATCCTCCAGCGCCGTGTTGCCGCCGCCCACCATGGCCACGTCTTTCCCGCGGAAAAAGGCCCCGTCGCAGGTGGCGCAGTAAGACACGCCGTGCCCCGCGAGCCGTTCCTCGCCCTCGCAGCCGAGGTGACGCCGCTTGGCGCCGTTCGCGATGATGAGCGTCCTGCCCTCGAAGTGGCCCGCGCTCGTCTCAAGGTGCTTCGCCTGACCGCGGATGTTGGCGGCTGTCACGTCGGCGTATTCTATCTTCGCGCCGAAGCTCTGCGCCTGATTGTAAAGCGCCATGGAGAAATCGAAGCCCGTAACGCTGGGCAGCGCCGGAAAATTCGCCACTTCCGGTGAGTTGAGTATCTGGCCGCCGGCGGCCTCCTTCTCTATCACCGTGCAGGAAAGACCCGCTCTGCAGGCGTAGATCGCGGCCGTGAGCCCCGCGGCTCCAGCCCCTATAACAAGTACATCCGTCATTTTTATGCCTCCTTGGGGCGATGCGCCCTTCTGCTGATATTTGTTTGATATTATACCACAAAAATATCCGCATTTGTACACAAGGCGTGTGTTTTGTGATAAAATACATGGAGAAATACATCGGAGGCGGTCAGATGCGCTGCGGCGTGATAGATTTCGGCACCAACACCATAAGGCTCGACGTTTTCGAGTGCGAGGACGAAAAGTTCTCCGTAATATATGACCAGGCCGTCTTTTCACAGGTGGTGGAAAACACCGCGGACGGCGCGCTGACCCAGGACGGCGTGGAACACGTCATCCAGGGGCTGGAGGAGCTGCAGCTCGCGGCCCGGCACTACCGCTGCGACCGGGTGGATTGCTTCGCCACGGCCTCCCTGCGGTATGTGTCCAACGCCGACAACATTGTGGAACAGATCGCTTTCAGGACGGGGATAAACGTGCGCCGCATCTCCGGCGACGAGGAAGCCCGCTACGACTACCTCGCGCTGAAGGCCGTATCCGGCCCCGGCTCCGGCGTGGGGATGGACCTCGGCGGCGGCAGCTTCCAGCTCTTCACCTTCGCGGAAACAGGCCCGGTGAAGGCGCAGAGCTTCCCGCTCGGCAGCAGCCGCATGGCCAGGTTCCACGTCGCCGGCCTGATACCCACGGCGGAGGAACTCTCCGCGATAAAAACCGACGTCACCGATGCGGTGGACGCTTACGGCTTCGGAAAGCCCGGCGGCGCGCTGCTCGCCATGGGCGGCACGGCAAAGGCTGCTGCCCGCTTCTGCAAGCGCACGATCCTCAAGCTGGGATACGGCGAGGACGACGGCGCCACGATACATCTGAAAGACCTCGACGCGGTGATAAAGGTGCTCTCCGGCGAACCCGAGGACGCGCGGGAGCTGCTCGAGGCGGTGGAGCCGGACCGGGCCTCCACGCTGATACCCGGCATGCAGGTGCTCTCCGCGGTGGCGGAAACGCTGGGCTGCGACAAACTGAAAGTGTATGCCGTCGGCGTCCGCGAGGGCTTCCTTGCGGATATGCTGTCGAAGAAATGAGGTAATAGCTACGGAACAGGAAAAGATCGCCATACTCACGGATTCCGGCACGGACGTGCCTCAGGAATATATAGACAGGTTCGGCATGTACGTGCTGCCGCTGATCGTGAATTACCACGACGGCTCCTACCGCGACAAGCTGGAGATAACCTCCGACGAGGTGGCGAGCCGCCTTGCCGTGGAGATACCCAAGACTTCGCTGCCCTCCCCCGGCGAGATAGAGGACGCCTTCGCGCGCATAAAGGCGGACGGCTACAACAAGGTGCTGGCGGTCACGATCTCCTCCGGCCTCTCCGGCACGTGCAACTCCATACGCATCGTCTCCGAGCTGTTCCCCGAGATGGAAACGCTCGTCGTGGACACCAAAAACATCGGCATCGGCGCGGGGCTGGCGGCCATCTCGGCCGGCGAGCTCATAAGCCAGGGCCTGCCGTTCAGGACGATATACCGCCGCCTGTGCGACGCGGTGAACAACAGCGCCGTTTTCTTCTGCGTCAACACGCTGGAGTATCTGGAAAAGGGCGGACGGATAGGGCATGTGGCCGCCGCGCTGGGGCGCGTGCTGAACCTGAAGCCCATCATCACCTGCAACAAGGAGGGCATCTACACCACCGCCGCCAAGGTGAGGGGACGCGCGGAGTCGCTCATCAAGACGCTGGATCTGGCAAAGGCTTTCGCCGCGCGGTACGACAAATGCATGGTCGCCGTGGCGGAGGGAGCGGCCAAGGAGGAGGCGGCCCGTCTCTTCCAAAAGGCGGCCGGTTCCGCTTTTCCCAACGCGGAGAGGCTGCTCTCCGGACAGATAAGCCCGGCGCTCGTGGTGCACACCGGCCCCGGCCTCATCGGCATCGGCGTGCAGAAAGTCGTGTTTTAAAACTTTATAAAAAGCAAAGGAGCGGAAGTACCGCTCCTTTTTTCGTGCGATCCCGCGTCCCTGCCGGGCGCCCTATCTGCATATGCCGTAGAGCCGCGCCACGGCGTCCCACGTCTCCCGGTCCACGGTGCCGTCCCGGCGGCGCGTGCCGGCCGCCCGCTGCACGTTTTCCACCGCCGCCCGCTCCGCTTCGCCGTACTCTGCCGGTTCCGCCGTCCCGACATTGGGATACTTTGCGCATATTGCCGCCAGAGCGCCCCTGAGGAAGTGTACGGCCGGCGACGCGCTGCCAGGCGTCAGTTCGCCGCCGCTGCCGAAGGGGCTCACGGACAGGCCGTCGGCGCGCTCCCGCAGGGAGCGGAGGTATGCCTCCTTCGCCGCCGTCCAAGTCACGAGATCCACGACGCCGGTGACCGCCAGCCCCTCCCGGAGCTGCAGCGCCTTCACCGCAGCCGTCGTCTCCGGCCCGAAGATGCCGTCGGCGGCTATGAGCGGCAGACCGTCGTCCTCCTTCGCCGCCGCGCGCAGATATTTTTGCAGCGTCTCCACCTGCGGATCATACCGCGTCTCGTCAGGCATCGGCGTTCGCCTCCTTCAGCTCGTAGCCCGGCCAGTTCCCCCCGGGCGCGCCGCCCGCTCCGAAACAGCGCGCCGGCACCGTGCGGAGGATGCCGAGGTAATCGTCGTATATGGCGTTCCAGGTCTTTTCCCCGACCACTCCGTCCGGCTCAAGGCCCTCGGCCTCCTGAAAATCCATCACCGCGTCGCGCGTCTCCGCGCCGTATTCGCCCGTCATGGCCACCGGCGGCAGGATCTCGTAGAAGGCCGCCAGCATGTTTATAAAGTACTGCAGCACGGTCACCTCCCGCCCCTTCCTGCCGAGAGAGATGGCGTCCGGGTACTGTTTCGGCACCTCGGAGAGCTCCACTCCCTCTCCATAGAGCTCGGCCAGGCGTTTGACCGCCACATATATGTACGAGATCCTGTACCACGTGGCGGAGCCCACCACGCCGTCCGCCTCAAGGCCAAAGACCCGCTGGAAAGATCTCACCGACTGCTCTGTTTTCGCCCCGAAGATGCCGTCGGCGGACGACGGCGAGGGTATGGCCGGGTAGTTCCACGTCACGCGGTCGAGCTGGCGCTGTATCAGCTCCACGCTCCTGCCCGTGGCGCCGCGCCGCAGAGGATAGCCCGGGTACGACTCCATGTAGGGCATGACCGGCGCCGTCCTGAGGTCTATGTCATCCCCGTAGTAGTGCTGGAGTATCCCGTAGGGGGTGTAGCCGTCCCTTGCAAGGTCCACCGTGCCCCACTGGGACAGGCCGGAACACGTGACCGTCGTACCGTTGCAGAACTCCGTGAAATACGGGTTCTGCTGCCCTTGCCGCGCGACGTACCTGTCGAACAGCTCGTCGGCTATGCGGCTGACAGAAGCGAAAACGCTGCGACCCTTGACGAACGCCTGGTCGTACTGCGTGGAATTTGTTATGTCGAAAGGATAGCCCCGGCTCCTGTACCACTCGGTATATATCCTGTTCAGGGCGAACGACACCTGCGCGTATATGTTGGCGCGCAGCGACGCGTCCGGCCACGTGGGATATATCTCGCTGGAGGCGACGTTCTTTATATAGTCCGGGAACGTCACGGTGACGTTCTCGGCCGCGGCATCCGGCTTCCCCAGGTGCACCGTTATGTATTCCGGCACATAGACGTATGTTTTCAAGCGTCTCCCTCCTCCCCGGCCTGTTCTTCCGGCAGCGGCAGCAGTTCGAGCGGCACTTCCGACTCCTCGCCGCCGAACACGTCCACCGGCTCCCCGTCCACCCGGCAATAGCCCGCGGCGGCGGCTTCCACGATATAAGCCGCAAACGGGTGCGGGTCGCCCGGCTCCTGAGAGAGGCTTGCCGGTACGGCTTCCACCTTCATCGCCGGGGTGCGCCCGCTCTCATCCGTCACGGAGAGGCACACGAGCTCCCGCGAGCCGTCCTTCTCCCGGCTGACCGCCACAGATGCGCCGGCCACGGGAACGGCCTCGTGCGCGGTAAACGTCATCACCCTTATATACCCGTATGCGGTGGCCCGCTCCTGCGCGTCCTCAGGTCCATGTGCATCCTCCGGCGCGTCTTCCGGCTCCGGCGCGTCTTTCGGCTCTGACGCATCTTCCGACTCCGGCGTGCCCTCAGGCTCCCGACCGGTGGACGGCGGCTGCACAGCGGCCTGCACGGCGCCGGCGTTTACGCTCTCCAGCGCGTCCGCCGCTGTCTGCGGCGGCGGGCCCGTCTCCGGTCTCCTCGCCTCATAGATGCGCCGCATCTCCTCCTTGTACCGCTCCATCATGGCATCGAAGCCCCTGTATCTCTCGCTCAACTCGCGCACCGCCTTTCGCATAACTCTATGCCCGGCGGCAAAAAAAAAGACCTCCGCAAGCGAAGGCCGTGCCCAAAAAAGAAGCGGCGCCCCAAACCCGGAACGCCGCTTTTCACACTTATTTGTTGCCGTTGAAAAGGCGGAGCAGGTCGTCGTCCACGAGGCTCTCCTCCGGCTCCTTCGCGTCCTGGCCGAAGCCGAACTTCACGAAATCCGGCATGCTGGAGGGGGCGGAAGCCGTCTCCGGATCGTCGAACCCGGTCGCGATGACGGTGATGCTCATCTCGTCCTCAAAGCTCGGGTCGAACGTGACGCCGAAGATGAGGTTGACGTCCGGATGAGCGGCGTCGTGCACGAGTGTCGTGGCCGCATCCACCTCGTCGAGGCCGATGTCTTTCGACGCGGTGACGTTGACAATGACGCGGCGGGCACCATTGATGGAAGTCTCCAGCAGCGGGCTGGAAATGGCCTCCTTCGTGGCCTTCTCCGCCTTGTCCTCGCCCTTCGCGTGGCCGATGCCCATGTGGCAGATGCTGGAGTCGCGCATTATGGCGCAGACGTCCGCGAAATCGAGGTTTATGAACGCATCCGCGTCGATGATGTCGGAGATGCTCTGCACGCCCTTGCGCAGCACGTCGTCCGCCACCATGAAGGCGTTCATCAGGGTTATCTTCTGCTCCGAAACGGACTTCAGCCGCTCGTTCGGAATGATTATCAGGGAGTCCACATGCTCGCGCAGGGCAAGTATGCCGCTCTCCGCCTGCTCCATGCGGTGCTTGCCCTCAAACAGGAAGGGCTTTGTCACTATACCTATCGTCAGCGCACCCGTGTCCCTCGCTATCTCCGCGATAATGGGGGCCGCGCCTGTGCCCGTGCCGCCGCCCATGCCCGCGGTGATGAACACCATCTGCGCGCCTTTTATAGCCGCGGCTATTTCGTCACGGCTCTCCTCGCCGGCGCGCTGCCCGATGCCGGGGTCGCCGCCTGCGCCGCGCCCGCGCGTGAGCTTCTCGCCTATCTGTATCTTCTGCGTGGCCTTTGAAGTCATAAGCGCCTGCTTGTCCGTATTTATCGAGATGAACTCCACGCCCTGTATACCGCAGTCCACCATGTGGTTTATGGCGTTGCCGCCGCCGCCGCCGGCGCCTATCACTTTGATGTTCACTACTTTGCTGCTTTCGCTATCCATATCGAAATTCATCAACATCCTGATGAACCCCCCGTTCCCTGCCTGATTCGCCCGCTTGGCCCTTTATAATAGATTAACAGATTTTGTGAGAAGATTCAATACAAACTTTAATATTAATAACGATTTTATTGCCTGTTTCATTCTTCCTCGTCGTCGGTCACCGTTTGCGGCGACTGCGAACTGATGGTATCCCACGGGGAAACGGTCAGATCCTTCGTCATGACTTCGCCCGGCGAGGACGCGTCTATCAGAATGAAGCCGGAATCCGCCACCTTTTCCTTGACCACCTCGTCTACGAAACGGAGCTTGTAATCCAGCTCCAGCTCGTTCCCCAGCTCTACGCGCAGGCGGTCCTGACAGATCATGACGATGTCGAGTGTATCGGAAAGGTCAATAAAATTGTAATTTGTCATGTCGTATTCGTCCATATAGCCGATGATCTCGCGCAGGAGCTCGAGCCGATGCTCGTCCTCGTCCGTCGTCAGCACCGTGCTTATGCCGCGCACCTGCATCAGGCCCTCCGGCGGCTGCTCGAGCGCACGCTCCAGCACCTTGCCCTTCGCGCTGACCAGGGTGTAGCCGTCGGCCTCCTCCAGCGCGGCGAACGGCTCCGCCTCTTTGACAGAGATGAGCACCCGCGTCGGGAACTGCCGCTTCACCTCGGCCTCATCTATGTAGCCGAACAGCGAGAGGAGCTTGTCCTGCGCCTTATCCGGGTCGATTTTAAAGAGGTTGTCTCCGACCTTGATGCCGGTGGCATCGATCAGCTCCTGGTCGTCATATTTGTCATTGCCTTCCACGAGTATCTCTTTGACATTGAAAAACATCGTGAGGCTGAGGTACACGCCCGCCCCCACCGCAAAAAGGGCCAGCAGAACGTAGAGCAGCGTGTAATTCCGCCTTCTCCTGCGGATGTGCCGCTGCCCGCTCCTCGCTTTCGCGTCCTGCCGGCTCTTCGGTTTTTCTACTCGTTTGTATCTCATCTGTTCTCTTTCCGCCAGTTTATTCTTCCAGCTCTATCCGCGCGCCGAGGCTCCGCAGCTGCGCCGCGATGTCGGCATAGCCCCTCTCTACGTACCGCACGCCGCTCACTGTGCTCTCGCCATCCGCCGCCAGGGCCGCCGTTATGAGCGCCGCGCCGCCGCGCAGATCCATGGCCGTCAGATCCGCCCCGTGCAGCCGTCCGACCCCGCGTATCAGCGCAAGCCTGCCCTTTTGGCTTATGTCCGCGCCCATTTTGACGAGCTCCGGCACGTGGCGGAACCGATCTTCAAATATGTTCTCCACTATCACGCTCAGCCCGGAGGCTCCGGCCGCCACGGCCGCGATCAGCGCGCCCGCGTCCGTAGGGAAACCGGGGTAGGGCTCCGTCCTGACGACGCCGAGGGACGAGAGACGCCCGCCCGCGCGCATATACACGCTGTCGTCGAACACCTCCGCCTCGCACCCGGCGAACCTCAGCGGCTCCAGCACTGCGGCGATGTGTTCCGGCACTATGCCTCTCAAATACAGCTCGCCCCCGGCCGCAGCCACAGCGGTCAAATATGTCGCCGCCGCTATCCTGTCCGGGATGACCCTGTGCGCGGCGCCGTGGAGCCGGGCCGCCCCGTTTATCCTGTAGACCCCCGGCGTCGGGGAAACGATGTCCGCCCCGCACTCGCGCAGGTAGGCGGCGAGATCCCCGACCTCAGGCTCCTTCGCCGCATTATGTATCAGCGTCGCGCCCCTCGCCGTGCTGGCCGCTATAAGAGCGTTCTCAGTCGCGCCGACGGACGGAAAGCGCAGCCTTATGTCCGCGCCGTGGAGCCCATGCGGAGCTTCGCACCTTATGACGCCGTCCCTCTCGTCTATTCTCGCGCCGAGGCGTTCCATGGCGTCGAGGTGGAGATCGACCGGCCGCGCCCCTATTGAGCAGCCGCCCGGCTCTGTCAGCTCGGCGCATCCGCGCCTTGCCAGCAGCGCGCCCATGAAAAGTATCGACGAGCGCATGCCGAGCATCATTTCCCGCGGTATCCCGCACTGGTCTGAGCCGCCCGGCTCCACCGTGACGGCCCCGCCCGATTCCTTCACGCCGCACCCCAGGTGCTTCAGTATCCCGATGGTCAGGCCGACGTCCGTCAGCCGCGGCACGTTCTCTATCACGCTGGGCCCGTACGGCAGCAGCGACGCCGCCAGTATGGGCAGGGCGCTGTTTTTCGCCCCGGGCGCCTCAAGCTCCCCAAAAAGATGTTCTCCGCCGGTTATGTGGTATCGCGCCATCCGCAGTGACTGCCCCTTTCGCAAATATCGTTACCCGGTATACTATGCGAAAGGGCGGCGTATCGTTACTTTTCCGCGGCGGCGTATATCTCAGCGCAGATGCGGTCGTTCGCGTCCGGCACGGCGAGCTTTCTGGCGTTGCCGCCCAGCTCCCTCAGCCTCGCCGGGTCGCGCGTCAGCTCATCCACCGTGCGGCAGAGGACCTCCCCCGTCAGGTCCTTCTCCTCTATCACAACAGCGGCCCCGTGGTCGGCAAGCACCATCGCGTTGTGGTACTGGTGGTTTTCCGCCACGTTCGGCGACGGTATCAGCACCGAGGCGCGGCCCGCGGCCTCCAGCTCCGTCAGCGTGATGGCGCCGGCGCGGGAAATAACGAGGTCGGCAGCCGCAAGACAGCGCGGCATGTCGTCGATGTATTCGCGCAGGATGATGTTTTCGTGCTCCGACGCGTCCACCCCGCGCTCCCGCAGCATCTCTCTGTAGGCGTCGGGCCCGTAATACGTGCCGGAACCGTGTATGTGGAGAAAATCCTTCCCCTCTTTGATGTGCCAGGCCATCAGGTCGGCCACGGCCTCGTTCAGCCGCTGCGCCCCCAGGCTGCCGCCGAAGGAGACGATGCACACCCTGTCCCCCACGCCGTAAAATTCCCTTGCGGCTCTCCTGTCTGCCGTAAAGATGTCGTCCCTGACCGGGTTGCCCGTGACGATGTATTTCTTCCCCTCCGGGAGATATTTCCGACACTCCCCGACCACGAGCAGTATCTCATCCACGTACTTCACGAGCAGCTTCGTCGTGAGGCCGGGGTAGGCGTTGTTCTCCATGGCTATCGTGCGGCAGCCCATCTGCGCCGCTTTCCGCAGCACCGGCCCGCTGACGTAACCGCCCGTGCCGAAGACGACGTCCGGCGCGAAATCCCTTATTATCTTCGCGGCCCGCCTGCCGCTGCCCATCAGCAGCCACGCGGCCTGCACGTTGTTCCTGATGTTCCTCAGCGTGAACCTGCGCTGCAGCCCCAGCACGCGTATCGGCGCAAAGGCGTAGCCCGCTTTCGGCACGAGGCGCGCCTCCATCCCGTCCGGGTTCCCGGCGAACTCTATCACTGTGTCGGGGCGTTCCGCCATGATGTGGCCCGCCACAGCCAGCGCGGGGTTTATGTGGCCCGCCGTGCCGCCGCAGGCAAAAAGTATCCTCATAGGCAAACCTCCGTCATTCCTTCTCCAGCGTGGCGTCGCGCGAGACGGAGAGTATGACGCCCATCTCGCCCAGCAGCATCATCAGCGCCGTGCCGCCGTAACTGAAGAACGGCAGACTTATGCCGGTGTTAGGCACCGTGTTGGTCACCACCGCGATGTTCAGCGCCGCCTGCATGCCTATCTGCGCTATGCAGCCCGCCGCCAGCAGCGAACCGAAACGGCTCTTTGCGCGCATGGCTATGACAAATCCGCGCCACACCAGCAGCGCGAAAAGTATTATGATTATGGCCGCGCCCACGAGGCCCAGCTCCTCGCACACGACGGAAAAGATGAAGTCGTTCTGCGGCTCCGGGATGTACAGATACTTCTGACGCGAGTTGCCTATCCCGGTGCCCCATATCCCGCCGGAGCCTATGGCTATGAGCGACTGTATCGTCTGGAAGCCGTCGCCCTGGGGGTCCGACCACGGGTTCTGCCATATCGCTATGCGCGTCTCGGCGTACTCCACGAGGCCCGGCACAGCCAGTATGACCAGCACCGCGCCGACTCCCGCGCCTATCAGTATGGCGAACCACTTCAGATCCGTGCCGCCGAAGAACATCATCGAAATGCCCAGCAGCATTATCAGTATCGTGCCCGAAAGGTGGTTCTCCACGACCACGAGCAGCGACACCGTGCCGAGCACCAGCGCGAAGGGCAGCACGCCGTACTTGAACGTTTTCATCTTGTCCGCGTTCTGCGAGGCGAAGTGCGCGAACAGCACGATTATGGCAAACTTCGCTATCTCTGAGGGCTGAAAGCTGAAACGGCCGATGTAGAACCAGCGCGCAAAACCGTTGGCGTCGCGCATGAACAGCACCAGCACCAGCAGCACCAGCGAGCCCCCGAACAGCAGCAGCGAATATTTCTGGAATATCTTGTAGTTTATCCGCGAGATGACAAGCATGGCGGCAACGCCGGCCAGCGCGAAGAAAAGCTGCCTCTTTATATAATAGAAGCTGTCTCCGTCGTTGTAGTATGCGTAGGCGTACGACGCGGAGAACAACATCACCAGCCCGAAGGTCAGCAGCACGAGCACGAGGATGAGGAAAGTCACGTCAAGACCGCCGCGCTCGCCTTTTTTGGTGAAAAGACGCTCGTGCAGCGCTGTAGTCGGTATGAAATCGATAAGATTGATGGAGGACATATCTCGCCTTTCGTGCTCAGAAAATTTGTGCCGTGAGCACCGTGCTCACAGCTGCCGCGCCGCCAGCAGAGCCAGCACAGAGCCGGCCGCCCCGACGAGCGAAAACACGATGACTATCTTCCACTCGCTCCAGCCGCACATCTCGAAGTGGTGATGTATGGGCGCCATCTTGAAGATGCGCCTGTGGGTGAGCTTGTAGTTGCCTATCTGTATTATGTCGCTGAGCGTCTCGAGCATATACACTATGCCCGAAAAGACCAGCACCACCGGAAAGCCGACGCCGAACGCCAGCGCGACGCATACCCCGCCCAGAAAGAGCGAGCCCGTGTCGCCCATGAAGACCTTCGCGGGGTGCGCGTTCCACACCATGAATCCCGCGGCTCCGCCCGCCAGCGCCGCCGCCAGCGAGGTCATGCCGGAGTAGGAGAGCGCCGTCGCAATGAATATGAACCCCACCGCAAACACGAACGTGACGCACGAGCACAGCCCGTCTATCCCGTCCGTCAGGTTCACGGCGTTGACCGTGCCCACGACGATGAACACCGCTATCGGATAATAGAGCCACCCGCACTCCAGCTGCCCGACGAAAGGTATGGCGAGCGAGGTGGAGACACTGCCCGAAAGCGCGAGCGTCAGCACGTACACCGCCGCTATGAGCAGCTGCAGCGTGAACTTCTGCTTCGCCGAAAGCCCGAGGTTGCGGCGCATCACGACCTTCACATAGTCGTCGATGAACCCCACGATGCCGTAGGCGAGCGCCATCAGCACTCCCGCGGCGAAACGCACCTTGTCCGGAGAGGAAGCCTCCCCTGAAAACATGAACCAGACGACGCCCGCCGCGACCGTTATGCCGGCAATGAACATCACTCCCCCCATGGTGGGAGTGCCCTCCTTGCCCTTGTGCCAGCTGGGGCCTATCTCGAGTATCGTCTGTCCGTAATGCAGCTTTTTAAGCGCCGGCACCAGCCAGTAGCCGGACACCGCCGTAATTATGAACGCAATTCCCGCCGCTAACGCTGTCTGCATCTCCTCTGTTTCCTCCGCACGCCAACTTTTTGAAACTCACGCCTCCTCGCGGCAAAGCTCAATGATCTCCTCGAACTTCATGCCGCGGCTCGCCTTGAACCACACTATATCCCCGGGGCGCGCCTCCGCCTTTATCAGCCGGGCGAGCGCCTCCCTGTCGTTTTCGTAAAATACGCGGCCGAGCCCCGCCTCGCGCGCTCCTTCGGCTATGCCCACGGCGAGCGGCCCGCAGCAGAACAGCGCGTCGCAGACGCCCGCGGCCTGCCTGCCCACCTCACGGTGCGTGCTTTCGGCCCAGTCGCCCAGCTCCAGCATGTCGCCGAGCACCGCTATCCTCTTTGCCCCGGGCGCGAGCTTCCAGCCGGAGAGCGTTTTCAGCGCCGCCGCCATGGAGTCCGGGTTCGCGTTGTAGCAGTCCGCCACTATCGTGACACCGCCGCTGTGCTCCACGCGCTGCCGCATGCCCGTCTGCTCAAAGCGGCCCAGCGCCGCGGCGCATTCCTCGGGCTCCATCCCGAGGGCCACCCCCGCGCCGAAACCCGCCAGCGCATTGAGGACGTTGTGCTCCCCCACGCACGGTATGCGCGCCCGGTAGGTCCTGCCCTGCCAGACGATGCCGAAAGCCGTCTCCGCCTCTCCGCCCCCGATGTCCACCGCGCGGATGCCGGCGCTTTTATCCTCAATACCGTAGAATACCACATTGAGCCGGGGGAAATCAAGTGTGCGGAGCATATCGTTGTCCCTGTTGAGCAGCAGGGTGCCGCCGTCCGGCATACCCTCGGTCAGCTCGAGCTTCGTCTTCAGGATGTTCTCGCGGGAACCGAGCTGCTCTATGTGGGAAACGCCGATGGACGTCACCACGCCCACGCAGGGCCTCGCCGGCACCGTCAGCTCGCGTATCTCGCCCATCGCCTGCATGCCGAACTCCAGCACCATGGCCTCGTACGACCTGTCCAGCGACAGCAGTGTTTTGGGAACGCCCACCTCGTTGTTCTGGTTGTTCTCCGTCCTGAGCGTCCTGTAGCGGCTCGACAGCACGGCGTAGACCATCTCTCTGGTGGTCGTCTTGCCCACGCTGCCCGTCACCGCCACGCACGGTATGTCGAACTTCGAGCGGTACAGGCCGGCTATGTCCAAAAACGCCTGCCTCGTGGTCCTCACTTTGAGTATGTTCCCGCTGCCGTAATCTCCGTCCCTCTGCACCACGGCCCAGGAGGCTCCGCGCTCGAACGCCGCCCTCACAAACGCGTGGCCGTCGAATTTTCCGCCCGACAGCGCCACAAAAAGGCAGCCCGGCCTGACGTCCCGCGAATCCGTGCAGACGTCGTTTATCGTCATCTCCGGCAGGCCGCCGTCATATTCGGCGCGCACAGCGCGCGCTATTTCACGAAGTTCAAGCGGCTCCATGTCTGCCTCCTCAGTTTTTCCCGGCGCGGTCCATCTCCGCGAGGATGTCCTCGACTATCACGCGCTCGTCGAAATATATGGTCCCGTAGTCGAGCACCTGGTAATCCTCGTGCCCCTTGCCGGCCAACAACAGTATGTCCCCGGGCTGTGCGTTTTGCAGCGCCCATTTTATGGCCTTGTATCTGTCCGGCTCCACCATGTACGGCGTGTCGTGCCCCTCGAAGCCGGGGAGCGCGTCCTCTATTATCTGCATCTCCGGCTCGGAGCGCGGGTTGTCGCTGGTCAGTATGACGAAATCGGAGAGGGAGGCCACTATGTCCGCCATCTTTTTACGTTTGCCGCGGTCGCGTTCCCCCGCGCAGCCGAAAAGCGTCACCACGCGGCCCTCGGCGTACTCGCGCACGGAGGTCAGCATCTTTTCCAGCCCGTCCGGCGTGTGCGCGTAGTCGCGTATTATCGTGAAATCGCGCCCGGTGGGTATGTTCTCCGACCGGCCGCTGACGCCCGGACAGCTGCACAGGGCCGCTATCATGGAGTCGAAATCCACGCCCGCATCCATGGCCGCCACGCCCGCGAGCATCGCGTTCGAGACGGAGTACGCTCCCGGCATCCGGAAATCCACCCGCCCTATGAGCGAGTTCCCCACCATGGCGAATTTGCAGCCCGCGGCGCTGTTCTTTATGTCGTGCGCGGTGAAATCCGCCTCGTCCAAACGGACGGACACCGTCGTCTTGGGGCAGGCGACCATGTCCGCGAGGCGCTTGCCGTACTCGTCGTCTATGCATATCACGGCCCTGTCGCACATGGAAAACAGCTTCGACTTGGCGAGGAAATAGTTCTCCATCGTGCCGTGGTAGTCGAGGTGGTCCTGAGTCAGGTTCGTGAATATCGCCGTCTCGAACCGGCAGCCCGCCACCCTGTCCTGGTCGAGCGCGTGCGAGGAGACCTCCATCACCACGTACTCGCACCCGGCGTTCGCCATGCGCGAGAGCAGCACGTGCAGCTCGGCGGGATCCGGCGTGGTGTGCTTCGCAGGCAGCGTCATGTCCCCTATCACGCTTTGGATGGTGCCTATCAGCCCCACCTTTTTGCCCGAGGCCTCCAGGATATGTTTTATGAGATACGTTATCGTGGTCTTGCCGTTGGTGCCGGTGACTCCGATGAGCTTCAGCCTTTTGGAGGGACGGCCGCACTTGTTGCCGCACATGATGGCGTACGCCTCGCGGCTGTTCTTCACGAGGAGCTGGCGGTCGAGGCCCGTGTCCTCCTGCGCCACTATCCACTCGGCGCCGGCGCGTCTGGCCGCTTTGGCATACTCGTGCCCGTCCACAAGTCCGCCCTTCACACAGACGAACACAGAGCCCGGCTCCACCTTGCGCGAGTCGCAGGTGACGTCCTTGACTTCGCAGTCCGTTATTTTGCCATCATATTCCACGTCCCGCAGGATCTCTGACAATAGCATCGTGCCGCCTCCGTTATGTTAGTTCTGCGCGGCGTCGGCTCCCTGGGAGCTTTCGCTTTCCCCTGCGGAGCTGCTCTCCGACTGCGCCTGCGCGTCTGTCTGCTCGCTGTTCGGCGTGCCTATCGTAAATTCGACTTCCACCGTCGTGTTCGGATCCACCATCGTGCCCGCCGTCGGGAACTGGGTGTACGCCACAAAGGAGGCCCCGCTCTCGTCCACGCCGGAGAGCTGCAGCCGCAGGCCCGCCCCGACAATGGCCTTGTTCACTTCCGTCACCGACATGCCTACGACGTCCGGCACCTGCACCTGGCTCGGTATCGACGCTTCATCCGTGTACAGCAGCACCGTGCCGCCCACTCCGTACTCTATGCCGGCCTCCGGCACCTGCTTCACGACGGTGGTCCCGTCGCCTATCAGCGTGACGTTGTAGCCGGAGCGGCGCAGCGTCGCCATGGCGTCGTGCACCTTGTAATTCACAACGTAATCGACCTTGCCCTTCATCGCGGCAAGCTCTTCCTCCGTGTACTGCGGCTCTATGCCGAGATAGGGCAGCATCTCCGAAAGTATCGCGCCCGCGACAGGAGCGGCGACGACGGAACCGTAGGGGTTATCCATCTGCGCCTCGTCCAGCAGCAGGAGCATCACTATCTGCGGGTCGTCGGCCGGGGCGAACGCGAGGAACGAGGAAACATATTCCTCTTTGCCGTTCTCGCCTATGGAGTCCAGTTTTTCCGAGGTGCCCGTCTTGCCGCCTATGCGATAACCCGGCACCTGCGCGTTTTTGCCGGAACCGCTGGAGACGACGCCTTCGAGCAGCTCCCGCATGATGGCGGAGGTGTCCTCCGAGATCACCTGGCGCTTTATGACGGGCTCGGTCTCCGAAATGACGCTGCCGGAGCTGTCTATGACTTTCTGCACGACGTAGGGCTGGTAAAGATAGCCGCCGTTCACCGCCGCCGTAATGGCCGTGACGAGCTGTATCGGCGTCACCTTGAAGGTCTGGCCGAACGAGCTGGACGCAAGGTTTATCTCGCGGAAATTGTTCTCGTCGTGGTAAATGCTGGTGTACTCTCCCGGCAGGTCTATGCCCGTCGGCTCCGTCAGGCCGAACGCCGCGAAATATTTGCGGAAATTATCGGCGCCCATGTTGAGGCCTATCGTGATGAAAGCCGGGTTGCAGGAGTTCCTGATGGCCTCCGCCAAAGTCTGCTGGCCGTGGCCGCCGGCCTTCCAGCATTCTATTTTCTCACCCGCGACCTCGATATATCCCGGGCAGTAAAAAGAATCGTTCAGAGTGGTGGTGTTGCACTCCAGCGCCGCCGAAAGGGTGATGATCTTAAAGACCGAGCCCGGCTCGTACCTGTCGGAGATGACCTTGTTGTTCCACTGCTCGAACTGCGCCTCCTGCAGCGCCTCGTTCTGGACTTCCTCGGTGGTCAGCTCCTTGCCGTCCTTGTCGGTGGTGCCGTCCGCTTTCAGGCCGTCTATGTATTCCTTCACGCTGTCGGACACGTCGAGCGGGGTGTTCGGGTCGAAATCGCCTTTTGTCGCCATGGCGAGGATGGCGCCGGTCTTTGCGTTCATCACGACGCAGCACGCGCGGTTCTGCACGTCGTACTCCTTCGCCGCTATCTCAAGGTGCTTCTCGACGAAATGCTGTATGCCCTCGTCTATCGTCAGCACCAGCGAGTTGCCGTCGTCCGCCTCGTAGAGTTTGTCGTACTCATCGCCCATGTTCGCGCCCCACGCGTTTTTCAGCGACACGAGCCGCCCGCTGGAGCCCGACAGCACGGAGTCGTAATAGGACTCTATCCCGTACGCGCCGCCGCCGTCGGTCCCGGTGAAACCGAGCAGCTGCGCCGCAAAGTTGTCGTACGGGTAGTAACGCTTGTTGTCCTCCTGCAGGCTCACGGCGTTCAGCTTGTTCTCCGTCGCAAAGGCGCTGACCTTTTCCATCAGAGGGCGGTCTATCCTCTTTTTGATTATCTCATAGTAGGTGCCGCGCTCGCACTTTTCGCGCACGAAGCCCGGGTCCAGCCCCAGCAGCTCCGACAGCCCGCTGACGATCAGCTCCCGCTGCTCGTCGCTCGTTATCGACTTCGGTGAAACGCACACGGTCCACGCGGTGGAGCTCATGGCGAGCACGTCGCCGTTTGCGTCCAGTATGGAGCCGCGCTTCGCGGAAATGTCAGTGACCCTGAGCTGCTGGCCCGTGGCCTGGCGCTGATATTCCTCCGCGTTGACCACCTGCAGGTCGAAAAGGCGCACTATCAATACGCCGAAGGCGACTATCGACAGCGCGATGGCCACGAAAAATATCCTTTTTTTCACAGAAGGCATAGCCGGACTCTTCATCTTTCCACCTCCGCCGGCGCCGCGCGCCGCGTTCCATATTACAGACAAAGCGCCGTTACCCGCCACCGCGGCCTTAACGGCGCCTCATAAATTATTATTTGTTCAGAAGCCGATGTATTCCCTGACCGATGAAATTAAACTGTTCCACCACTGGGAGATGACAAAGCTGCTGCTTACGTTTGCTACCTCTATCTTGTCGGTGCCGGCGAGGTTCACATACTCCACCTGGCTGGAATCTATCTTCGTCAGGCCGAGGCCGTTCACCGCGCTGTCCTCCAGCGACTTCATGGATTCGCCCGCCTCGAGCTGCGCGGAAAGACGCACGCGCTCGCTGTCGAGCACCGTTATCTTCGACTGGTAATCGCTTATCTCGGCGTTCAGCTCCATGATCGTAACCCGGTTGTATATCATCAGCGTAGTCACCGCGAGCACCGCCATCACCGCGAGGATGATCTTGTAAGGCGCCACAGCCTTTACGCGCCGCTTGTTCTTTATGACCCGCAGCGTCCTGACCTTTATGTCCTTTTCTACCTCTTCCGCCGGCTTTGAGCTGAAAGCGCCGAGGTCGTATGCCGCGTTGTCCACAGGTTCCATCCTTGTTCCTCCGCTTATCTACAGCTTTTCTATAGTCCTGAGCTTCGCGCTCCTGCTCCTGCGGTTCTGCTCCAGCTCCTCGGCGCAGGGCTCGATGGGTTTTCTGTTCACCAGGCTGCCGCGCGGCTTCTTCCCGCACACGCATACCGGGAAATCCGGAGGACAGGTACACCCTTTGGTGTACTCGGCGAAGCGCTGCTTCACCATCCTGTCCTCCAGTGAATGGAACGTGATGACCGCGAAGCGTCCGCCCGGCAGCAGCCTGTCGAACGCCCTGTCCAACGCCTCAGACAGCCTGTCAAGTTCCCCATTGACCGCTATCCGAAGCGCCTGGAACGTTTTTCTTGCGGGATGGCCCTGTTCGCGCCGCGCCGCGGCCGGTACGGCTGCTTTGACTATCTCCGCAAGCTCTGTCGTCGTCTCGATCGGGTGTTCAGTTCTCGCCGAGACTATATGATTAACGATTCTTGAGGCAAATTTTTCTTCACCATACTGGTAAAGTATCCGCGCTAGCTCCTCGCCGGAAGCGGTGTTCACAAGGTCGTAGGCGGACGGCCCGCTCCGGCTCATGCGCATGTCGAGCGGAGCCTCCTCGTGATAGGAAAACCCGCGCGACGCATCGTCCAGCTGGTGGGAGCTGACGCCCAGGTCCAGCAGCACGCCGTCTATCCCGGCTATGCCGAGCCTGTCCAAAACATCGGGTATGTCGGCAAAGTCGCTCTGCACCACGGTGGCGCAGCCAAACGGCGCCAGCCTTTCCGTGGCGGCGGCTATGGCGTCCGGGTCCTTGTCCAAAGCTATCAGCCTGCCGGTGGTGAGACGCGAAGCTATCTCCGACGAGTGCCCCGCTCCGCCCACCGTGCCGTCGACATATACGCCGTCCGGCTTTATCGCAAGCGCGTCCATGCATTCATACAGCATGACGGGCGTATGTGCAAAATCCATAAGGCCGCTCCTTCCGTCAGAAGCCCAGCTCGTCCATCGCCTCCGCAATGGAGTCGGAGGTCATGTCGCCGCAAACGGCAGCCCAGCGATCCTTGTCCCACACCTCCGCGTGGTCGGACGCGCCGATGATCACGACGTCCTTCGTCAGCGCGGCGTATTCGCGCAGCACCGGCGGCACAAGGACGCGCCCCTGCTTGTCCATCGTCACGGCGGCGGCCGACGAGAACAGGAAACGCTTCAGGTTCCTCGTTTTGGCGGTGGGCAGAGCCTCGGCGCGGTCGTTTATCCGCTGCCACTCCGCCTCGGAATACGCCGCCAGGCACCCGTCCAGCCCCTTTGTCAGGTAGAAGCACTCGCCAAGGTCCTCGCGCAGCTTTGCCGGAAAACTGACCCTGCCTTTTTCATCAAGGCTGTGTGCATACTCGCCTATCAGCAAAACGCGCGCCCCCTTTCGAGTTGTCGGCGGGCGAACTGTGGGACTCGTCACCACTTTGACCCACTTTTCACCACCATGAGTATATTATAACTCATCAGGTCCAAATTGCAAGCGTTTTACATAAAAAAGAAGCCGCAAAAATGGCTTCATTCTGTCAAATAAACTTGTTTTTTACTGCCGCGTAAATATAGGGCATCGAAAGAAAAAACAGTAACGTTTTCCTGTATTTTCTGCCGTCCGCGGGCCTCCGGCGGCCCCGTTTCCCGCCCTGCGGCGGCCGATACGCGCCTCCCCGGCCGCAAAAGCGCATAAAAAAACAGGCCCCCGCAAAGGAGCCTGATCTTATATCCCCAGCAGGGGCTTTTTCACTTTTTCTGCGGCGCGGGGGCGCTCTGTGCCGGCGCGGAGGGCTGCGACTGCTGGTTGTGGAAAGCGGCGCGGGTGTTCCTGACCTCGGTGAGCGAGGAAGTCAGCGCCGTCTCCGTGCTCTTAAGCAGATTGTCCACGAACTCCGCCGCGGCGCGCTTTGTATCGCGGCTCTGCTGCTGCGCGAGCTGGGTTATCTCCGTGGCCTTGGCGTGGCTGGCGCGGACGATCTCCTCCTCCTCGACCAGAGCCTTGGCGCGGGCCTCGGCGCGGCGGACTATGGCCTCCGCCTCTTTCTTCGCGGTGTTGACTATCTCCGTCCTGTCGGCCACGATGGACTGGGCCTGCCTGATCTCCGTGGGCATGTTGAGGCGCACGTCGTCCAGCAGCTCCCTCACCTTGTCCGCGTCCACGACGCACCTTCCGCCTGTCAGCGGCAGCGACCACGCGCGGTCTATCAGTTCATCCAGCTGATCCAGTATCTCTTCAACGTTCATAGTGATTCCTCCTGCTTTATTATGTCGGCGGGCGCTGCCCGGTTTCAGTTCTCGCTGAGCCTTTTATCTATCTCATCCCGGATCTCCGGCGGCACGAACTTGCTGATGTCCCCGCCGAAAGACGCTATCTGCTTGACGATGCTGGAGCTCAGATACATGTTCTCCGCCTTCGTCGTGAGGAACACGGTGTCGGCTTCGGGATTCAGCTCCTTGTTCGCCAGCGCCATCTGGAACTCATACTCAAAGTCAGACACTGCGCGCAGGCCCTTGACGATAGCCACCGCGCCCTTGTCCTTTACGTAGTCCGCGAGGAGCCCGCAGTAGATGTCGGCCTCCACGTTCGGCATGTCGGCGATCACTTTGCGTATCATGCCGACCCGCTCCTCCGCCGTGAACGCGGAGTTTTTGGCCGGGTTGCGCACGACGAGGACGATGACCCTGTCGAACAGTTTCGAGGCGCGGCGGATTATGTCTATATGCCCGAGCGTCAGCGGGTCGAAGCTGCCGGGGCAAACTGCTGTCCTCACAGCTCCGCCTCCCCGCCGAAACGGTAGCGCAGGACCTTGGTGCGACCGTAACGGTATTCCTTCTCCAGACGGAGGCCGCCCGCCTCCTCCGGCAGATCCACGCGTTTCGCCGTCTCGCAGAGAACCACGCCGCCCTCCTTCATCAGTTTCCCGACGAGAGGGAGCACGAGCGGCAGCTGCTCCGCGGCATAGGGCGGATCAAGGAACGCTATGTCGAACCGCTCCGCCGCCCCGGAAAGGTATACGAGCGCGTCCATCGGCTTCAGTTTAGCCCTGTCCCCGAATCCGCAGCTCCTGATGTTCTCATTTATGGCGTCCTGCGCGGCCTTGGAATTGTCCACGAACACGGCGGACCCCGCCCCGCGGGAGAGCGCCTCAATCCCCATCTGGCCGGAGCCGGCGTAAAGGTCGAGCACGTGCGCGTCCTCCAAAAGGAACTGCACGGAGGAGAACACCGCCTCCTTGACCTTTTCCCCGGTGGGGCGGGTCTCCATGCCCTCCGGCGCCGTGAGCTTCCTGCCGCGGGCGGAACCTGTGATAACTCTCATCGCTTCAACTCCATACCGTAATCATGTAATAATTATATTATCGTTATTTTTGTCCAAAAAGTCAATCATATTCTTGTGCAAGCCAGTCATGCAGGCTTTGCGCGGCCGCGCGGGTCATGCCCTCGGCCTGTTCTATCTCCTCCACGCTCGCCTCGCGCAGAGCCTTCACCGTCCTGAATTTCTTCATTACGGCGGCGGCGCGCTTCTCGCCTATGCCCGGCGCCTTCGTCAGCGACATGGCGAGCGAGCCCTTCGCGTGCTTCGCGCGGCTGTAGCCTATCGTATAACGGTGCACCTCGTCCTGCACGGAGGTCACGAAGTCGAACACGCTGCGCCAGCCGGAAATCGCTATCTCGCCGCCGTTCTCCGCTATGGCCCTGGTGCGGTGCCTGTCGTCCTTCACCATGCCGAACAGCGGGACCGAAACGCCCATCTCGTCCAGCAGGCCCTGTACCGCCGAAACATGCCCGCGCCCGCCGTCCAGCAATATCAGGTCGGGCATGCGCCCGAAAGACGTGCCGCTGTCCTTCTCGTCGAAATATCTTTTAAAGCGGCGCTCCAGCATCTCCCTCATGCAGGCATAGTCGTCGGGCGCCACGGCCGTCTTTATCGAGAACTTGCGATAGTCGCTGCGTTTGGGGCGCGCGCCCTCGAACACCACCATGCCGCCCACGACCGTCTCGGAGCCGAAGTTGGAGATGTCGTAAGCCTCTATGACGGAGGGCGCCTTTTCCAGCCCCAGCACCCGCGCCAGCTCGTCCAGCACCGCAACCTCCCGCCCGGTGCGCGCGCCCTCTATGGACAGGCGCTCCGCCGCGTTGTTGTAGGCCATCTCCGCCGTCTGGCGCTGTTCCCCGCGCTGCGGCACGAAGATGGTCACCTTGTGTCCGCTCTTTTCGCAGAGCCAGCGGGTCAGCAGCTCCTCGTCCTCGCACGGCTCGTAAAGCGTCACCTGGCGCGGCACGTCGTCCCTGCCGTTGTAGTAGCTCTGCAGGAACTCCGACATGCCCGCCGCGCCCTGCTCCAGCTCCTGGATCAAAAAGTCGTCCTTGTCCACGAGCCTGCCGCCCCTGAATTTCAGCACCGCGGCGCAGGAGCCGTCCTTCCCGTGCACTATGGCCGCCACATCCTGCTCCTCCACCTTTGAGTAAACGACTTTCTGCCGCTCGGTGATCCTCTCTATGGCGCGTATCCTGTCGCGCAGCGAAGCGGCCCGCTCGAACTCCTCGTTCTCCGCCGCCTGCTCCATGCGCTCCGTCAGCCGCTCCACGGAGACGCCGCTGCCGCCCCTGACGAACTCCAGCGCCTCCGCGAACGTCTCTTTATAAGCTTCCTCGCTTATCCTGCCGCGGCACAGCCCGCAGCAGTTTTTGATGTAGAAATTGAGGCACGGCCGGCCCTTGCGGAATTCCTGCGGGAACTTGCGCGCGCAGGTGGGCAGCATGAAGACCTTGTTGGCCTCCTCCACCGTCTGCCGCACCACGTAGCTGCTGATGTACGGGCCGATGTAAGTCGCCCCGTCGTCCTCCTTCTGACTTTGGAACACGGCCGTCAGGCGGCTCCACGGCCCGGGGGACACGCGTATGTAGCTGTAGCCCTTGTCGTCCTTCAGAAGGATGTTGTATTTGGGGGCGTATTGCTTTATAAGGCTGCACTCCAAAATCAGCGCTTCAAACTCGCTGCCCGTCACGATGAAGTCGAAATCCCACACGTGCTCCACCATGCGGTACACCTTCGGGGCGTGGCGCTCCACCGCGCGGAAATAGCTGGAGACGCGGTTTTTCAGCTTTTTCGCCTTGCCGACGTATATGACCTTGCCGCTCTTGTCGTGCATTATGTAAACGCCCGGCTCCAGCGGCAGCTTGTGCGTCTTTTCGCGCAGCTCCGGCAGACGCGGGTTGTCCATCGCGCTCGCCCCTTTCCCCAAAAGCTCCGGATAAGAAAACAAGCACCGCAAAATCGCTCTGCGGTGCTCGGTTAACTGCCGTTGATTACTCTGCGAAACCGGACTCGACCAGTTTTACGAGGCCGTCCACCGCCTGCTGCTCATCAGAGCCGTCGGCTATGACCTTAACGGTCGTTCCGCCTATGATGCCGAGGGAAAGAACGCCCAACAGACTTTTTGCGTTGACGCGGCGCTCATCTTTCTCCACCCATATGGAGGACTTGAACTCGTTGGCCTTCTGAATGAAGAAGGTGGCCGGACGGGCGTGCAGGCCGACCTGGTTCTGCACAGTGACTTCTTTAGAAAACATATCCTATTCTCCTCTATATCAGATGCGATTTTACAATAGACATATTATAGCATGTTGGCGCAGAGTTGCAAGAATTGCGATGATTTTCTGCTTTTGTTCCATATCGCGGGATAACTGAAAGCCCGCGTTTGTGTATTATGGCCATAAACTTTTCAACAAAGTCAGCAGGTTATACAGCATCGGAACGAGTATCGCGGGCAGCATGTTCGCGGTCTTTATTTTCTGTCCTAATATGAAATTGATCCCTATCGTTATGATTATCGCGTTGCCGACCATGGAGATCTGTCCGGGCAGCGCACCGGTGAGATAAGGCGCTATGGCGGAGGCGGACAGCGTGACCGCGCCCTGATAGACGAGCACCGGCAGCGCGGCGCACAGTACGCCCGGCCCCATGGTCGAGGCCAGTATCAGCGCGGTGATCCCGTCCAGCACGCTCTTGACGAGCAGCAGCTCCGTGTCGCCATAGAGCCCGTCGTTTATCGCGCCCATCAGCCCCATCGTGCCGACGCAGAATATGACGCTCGCCGTGACAAAGCCCTTTGCGAAACCCACGGCGTGGAAACGGCGCTCCACTTTTTCGCCGATGCCGTTCATCCAGTCGTCTATTTTCAGCAGTTCCCCCGCCAGAGTGCCCAGCACGAGCGAGACGAGCAGCAGCATCCCGCCCGACTCCGTCAGCGCGCCATCCTCTCCGACCGTGAACATCGAGGATATGACGCCGTTGGCCCCGACTATGAGCACGGCAAGGCCCTCGGCCTTCATTATCGCCTCGCTTATGCTCTCTTTGACGCCCTTTTTCAGCCACAGGCCGGCAAGTCCCCCCACCAGCACTGCCGCGACGTTGACCAAAGTTCCTGTCATTCGCCGCCCTCTTTCCCGGCCAGCATATCGGGCCGCTTCTTCCTCGTGTTCTCGACGGCCTGCCCGTGGCGCCAGCGCGCAATTTCCGCGTGGTCGCCGGAAAGCAGCACCCCGGGCACCTGCCTGCCGTGCCACTCCTGCGGGCGGGTGTACTGCGGATACTCCAGAAGCCCGTTGTAATGGCTCTCGTCCTCAAAGCACACGTCGTCCGACAGCACCCCGTCGCACAGCCTGCCCACGGCGTCCGTCAGCACCAGTGCCGCCAGCTCGCCGCCCGTTATCACGTAGTCGCCTATCGAAACTTCCTCGTCCACTATCTCCTCTATCACGCGCTCGTCCACGCCCTCGTAATGCCCGCACAGCAGCAACAGGTGGCCGTATTTGGCGGAATACTCCGTCGCCATGCCTTGCGTGAGCACGCGGCCCTGCGGCGACATATATATCACGTGCGGTTTTGAGCACGCCTCCGCACACACGTGCTCATAGCACCTGTATATCGGGTCAGCCTGCATTATCATGCCGTTTCCGCCGCCGTAAGGCGCCGCGTCCACCCGGCTGTGTTTGTCGGTCGTGTACTGACGTATGTCGTGGCAGTACACCTCCAGAAATCCGGCGCGGCGGGCCCTGCCTATTATGCTCGTGTCGAGCACGGCCTCGCACATCTCCGGGAACAGGGTGGCGATGTCAATCCTCATCGTCGAACAATCCTTTCAGCGGGCGCACCAGCATGACGCCGGCGTCCACGTCCGTACTGACTATCACCTGTTTTATCGCCGGTATCCAGACTTCGCTCCCGTCGTCCCGCTTTACGCAGTATATGTCGTTCGCGCCGGTCTGTGCCACGTCGGACAGCTCGCCGTAACGGACTTTGCTGTCGGCGTCCACGACTGACAGGCCTATCACGTCCTGTATGAAGTAGCTCCCCTCGGGCAGCGGTATCTCCCCGCGGCTCATGTACGCCGTCCTGCCGCGGAGCTTCACGGCCTCGTCGGGCGTGTCTATGCCGGCGAGCTTTATCACGTAGACGTTCTTGTGCGGCCTTGCGCGCTCCACGTCGAAGCACTTTGCGCCGCCGTCGAAGTAAAGGTGTTTTGCCGCCTTCAGGTCGTCCGGATCACAGCAGGGGTTCAGACGCACCTCGCCCTTTATTCCGTGGGTGGTGACGATCTGCCCCACTTCAAGGTATTCCTTCCGCATTTCTCCACCTCGCAGAATTCCCCCACCATACGGCGAGGGAATTCATAAAAAATATCACTCTATCGTGACCGCAACTTTTTGTCCGGCCCGGTTCGCCGCGGTGCGCATAAGCGTGCGTATCGCGCGCGCGATCTTGCCCTGACGGCCTATCACGCGGCCCATATCCGACTGTGCCACATGGAGGTGGTAAACGATCGTGCCATCCTCCGCCGGCTCGTCCACGGTCACCTGGACCGCGTCCTTGTCATCGACCAGGCCGCGTGCGATCACCGCAAGCAGCTCTTCCATATTGTTCTCCTCCATTTATCAGAGGATGCCTTCGATTTTGAGCAGAGCCTTTACGGTTTCGGTGGGCTGTGCGCCGGAAGCTATCCACTGTTTGACCTTCTCGCCATCCACTTTGATCTCGGAAGGCTCCTTGGTGGGATCGTAGGTGCCGAGCTCCTCTATAAAGCGGCCGTCGCGCGGATAACGGGAATCCGCCACGATGATGCGGTAAAAAGGCGCTTTCTTTGCGCCCATGCGGCGCAGTCTGATCTTGACCATTGAATTTTCCTCCTATAGCTTTGATTTTGTTAAATAATTATCTGAAGTGACAAGCACTTGCAAATCTGTTACAGCTGCATGCCGCCCGGCATGCCCGGCATCCCGCCGCCCTGGCTCATCTGGCTCATCATCTGGCGCAGCTTCTTGCCCTGCTTCCCGTGCCCGTTCATCTGGTGCACGAGCTTCTGCATCTGCTCGAACTGGCGCAGCAGGCGGTTCACATCCTCCACCTTCGTGCCGGAGCCGGCCGCTATCCTGCGCTTGCGTTTCGCGTCAATGAGCGACGGTTTCGCGCGCTCCTCTTTCGTCATGGAGTATATCATTGCCTCCGTCAGGCGGAGCTGCCGCTCGCCCTGCGCGGACTGCTCATCCGTCAGCTTCTTCCCCGCGCCCGGTATCATGGAGACGATCGAGTCGAGCGAGCCCATCTTCTTCACCTGCTTGAGATTGTTCAGCAGGTCGTTCATATCCATGCTGTTCTCGCCCAGCTTTTTCGCCATGCTCTCCGCTTCTTTAGCGTCGAAGTTCTCCTGCGCCTTCTCTATCAGCGTCAGCACGTCGCCCATGCCGAGTATGCGGCTCGCCATCCTGTCCGGATAAAACGGCTCCAGATCCGTCAGCTTCTCGCCCGTGCCGGTGAACTTTATCGGCTTGCCGGTGACGGCCCTGACCGAAAGCGCCGCGCCGCCCCTGGTGTCGCCGTCGAGCTTCGTCAGGATCGTGCCGGTGATGCCGAGCTTCTCATCGAACGAGGAGGCCACGTTCACGGCGTCCTGTCCCGTCATGGAGTCTATCACGAGCAGTATCTCTTCCGGATGAAGCTCGTTTTTCAGCTCCAGCAGCTCGTTCATCAGCGTCTCATCCACGTGCAGACGGCCAGCGGTATCTATTATGACAATGTCGTTGCCGTAATCCTTCGCATGGGACACGGCCTTTTTCGCTATCGCCAGAGGGGCTATCTGCCCCATCTCGAACACCGGCACGCCGGCCTGTTCGCCCACGACCTTGAGCTGTTCTATGGCCGCCGGGCGGTACACGTCGCACGCCACAAGCAGCGGGCGCTTGCCCATCTTTTTAAAGTACAGCGCCAATTTGCCGGAATGCGTCGTCTTGCCGGAACCCTGAAGGCCGACCATCATGATTATAGTCGGTATCTTTGAGGAAAAATTGATGTGTGCGTTCGATTCGCCCATCAGCGCGGTGAGCTCCTCATTGACTATCTTTATGACGTGCTGCGCCGGGGTCAGGCTTTCCAGCACCTCCGCGCCGACCGCCCTCTCCGTCACCCTGGCGACGAAATCCTTGGCGACCTTGTAGTTTACATCCGCCTCAAGGAGAGCGAGCCGCACCTCGCGCATCGCCTCCCGGACGTCCGCCTCGGAGAGCTTGCCGCGCCCGCGGAGTTTCTTGAAAACGTTGCCGAGTTTTTCAGAAAGACCTTCAAACGCCATCTGAGTCCTCCTAATCGTTCAAATGCTGCGCTATCTCGCGTATCCTGGCGGTGCGCACCGTTATATCCCGCACAGTGGCGCCGCGCAGCGCCTCGTCCTCTATAGCCTGCGCCTCCGACGATATGTCCGCGAGGCCCTGCTGTATGCGCCTGAACCGCTTTGCCAGACCCAGGCGCTCCTCCATATCCAGAAGTATGGCCTCGGCCCGCTTTATCGAGTCCCTGACTCCCTGCCGCGTGATGCCGAGGTGCTCGCTTATCTCCGCGAGCGAAAGGTCCTCATTGTAGTAGTAATCTATCACGTCGCGCTGTTTGTCCGTAAGGATATCGCCGTAAAAATCAAAAAGCACGGTGATGTTCAGATCCTTTGCCACGGCCTCTCCCCACCTTTTGTAAAGTCTTTTTCTTTACAGAACACAATTGTTATTATAAATGAAAAGCGCCCCCGTGTCAAGCCTTTTCGGGAACGCTTTCGCTTATATTTCAGGCCCGTTTTTTCCCTGTTTTTCGCCGTACACGCGCAGGAAGTTTTCCGCGAGTATCATGCGGTTCTGTTCCTCCGAAAGGCCCAGCGCCATAAAGCGGCCGAGCTCCTCGCTGTGGTCCCACATCGGGAAATCCGACCCGAAAAAGAAATTCTCCAGGCCGAATTTGTCGAAAAACCTGTATGTGAGCTTTTTATCCATCAGGTAGAGGCTGCTGGAAATGTCCATCCACAGCATGCCCGGCTCGTAAGCCTCGTAAGCCTCGTCCCAGGCGTGATAGCCGCCGAAATGCGCGCCGAACACTTTCAGCTCGGGTATCTCGTCCAGCACGCGGCGCATCCTCTCCGGCTTCGTGTACGGCCTCTCGGCGTCCCCCAGATGGATGAGCAGGAACATGCCGCGCTTCGCTATCTCACGGTACATCGGCATGGCGTCCGGCGAATCTATGTTGAACTCCTGAAAGTCCGGGTGCAGCTTTATCCCGCGGAACCCCAGCGACAGGCACCGGTCCAGCTCCTCCGGTATGCCGTCCATCGCGGGGTGCAGCGTGCCGAAACCGATGAACTCCAGGTGCTTCGCGCACTCGCCGGAGACGAAATCGTTTATCGCGGTGACCTGCTTCGGCACTGTGGCCGTGGAGCAGACTATGTATTTCTCGACGCCTATCTTCCCGCCCGAAGCGAGCAGCCCCTCGCTGGTGCCCTCGCCGCTGTGCTCCATCGGTATGCCGTAAAAGGTGCCGATGGCGTCCACGGCCTTCTCCTGTATCTTCATCGGGAATATATGCGCATGTGTGTCGATTATCCGGTATTTCATGGTGTTTCCTCGCTTTCTTTGCTATTTTAGCACCATCCGCCCTCCTTTGCAACACCGCGCGCGACGTCAAAACATACAAAAACGCCGCCTCCTTGCGGAAGCGGCGCCTTCGTGTTTAAAGATTACTGATTCGCCCAGTCTGCCGGATAGGAGATGTACAGGAATCTCACATGATCCGGAGCGCAGAAATGGATGGAAGTGCCGTTCGGGATATAGGTGATATCTCCGGCTTTGGCAACAATGGTGCCCTTCTCGGATTTCAGATGGATCTCGCCGTCGATGATGTATTCGCACTCATCGTAATTGAGGGTCCACGGGAATTCCGCATGGTCCATCTCCATGATGCCGATGCCCAGATTCGGGCTCTCTTCCAGCGTGACGACGTCCAGCAGCTTCGTTCCGGCATTGGCGTCGCCGATGTCGAACGGAAAATCTCCGCACACGACTGTATCGGTCTTGATGCCCATCATGCCGTTTGTCAGCTTGGTGCGCTCGAACGGAACGTCACCGCAATCCATGTTCGCGCAAACCTTGGCGACAATCTCTTTGATCAATTCTTCACTGATATTCATTGAATTACCGCCCTCTCCGCGCAGTAGAATAAAGGCCCTTGCCCCGGCCGCGCGTCGCCGGAACGCCTTGCGATTTTACAGCAGGGAAGCGTAAAGCTGAGGCGCGTATTTCGGAATGACGGTGGAACCGACAAGATAGCCGGACTGGCCCGCTTCCTCCGTTGCGCTGGCAACAGCCGCACGCACAGCGCCCACATCACCCGTCAGGGTCACGATGCCCTTGCCGCCGACCGCGAAGCCGATGGTCACGTTGATGAGGCAGATCTGCGCCGCTTTTGCAGCCACATCCGCAGCTTTGATCGCCGAGGCGATGGAGTAGAACTCCATGGCGCCTATGGCGTCTCCCTTTATGACCTGCGCAGTGCCACTGAGTGCCGGGACAAGCTGCGGATGCACGTTCTGTATCTGCATTTTGTCCACGACATGAGGTCCGGCATTAGCTTCGCCGGCTATCATCGAGGCCTTGACCGAGCCCGTATCACCATAGATTATGACGATATATTTGCCGGGGCAGACTGTCGAAGTCCTTATCAGCTCTACATCAGCGGCTTTGAGCATTACATCGCAGGTCTCGATTCCCTTTGCAATGCTGTTGAATTCGAGCATTCCTATGGTTCTGATCACTCTGCAACACTCCTTACCGTGATTCTGGAATCGACACTAACGACGACTCCGTCGATGCTGGCATGCACGTTCGCACCCATCTTGCCTTCAGCGATCTCGCCGATCAGGTCTCCCTTTTTCACCGTATCGCCCTCCTTGACAACCGCGGTTGCCGGAGCGCCTATATGCTGCTTAAGAGGAATGGTTACCTCTTCCGGTGAAAGCTCGATCACGTCGCCCTGCGGATGACGTCCGTAGTACTTTGTAAGCCCCAGCCTTGCGATCAGACGATCGGTCGGCACTTTGCGAAGCTCACGGTCAGGACGCGCAACCGGATTGGCCAGCTTCGGAACGTCGATATTGCGCTCACGCAGCTTGGCTTTTATAAACTGGTTCGCTTTCCTGGGTGAAAGCTGCATCGGGCAGGCAAACATCTCGCAGATGCCGCACTCGCTGCAGTTGGCAGCCTCGCCAAAGGCTCTCAGGAACTCGTCGTTGCTCTCTATGTTGTCCACGCGGTACAGGTTCCTCATTATCAGATGCGGACGCATATTGTGTCCCGTCTGATAACGCGGGCACATATCCGTGCACATACGGCACTGGATACATGAGCTCTTGGCCTGGTTCTGCATGTGCTCAACAGTGAGAGTTGCGCGCTCCACAAGGTAGTGATCTTTAGGCAGCACTATTATGTTGCCGTCGGTTTTTGTGATTGTGAGTCTCTTTATATCTTCTTCCTCGGTGTAGAGCTTGCCCATCATCGGGCCGCCCATGATCACCGCGAAATCGCGGATAGTGGGATGCGCCGCCTCGATGCACTCCGTCACCGGCGTGCCTATCGGTACATGCAGCATAACGGTCGCGCGGACTTCGCCCACCACAGACAGATATTTATCCGTCACAGGTTTGCCGTCCAGCGCATCCACTATGTTGAGGACCGTGCCCACATTGTCGATGACCGCGCCCACGGCGATAGGGATACCCCTCTCCGGAACGCTCTTGCCGGTTATTTCACAGGCGATTATCTGCTCATCGCCGGCAGGATAGAAATAAGTCATCTTATGGAGCTTGATATCCGAGCCGGCTTTGGCTATTGCCTCTTCCAACAGGGCTATCTCGGTCTTATACGCCGCTTTCAGCGCGATGTACTTCTTGGTGGCGCCTATCTCCTGCGAGATAATCTCCACTCCGCGGACAAGATCGTCCGCCCGCTGACGCATCAGGAATTTGTCCGTCTCTATCAGCGGTTCACATTCGGCGGCGTTCACGATAAAATACTCTGCCTTCGTATTAAGTTTCACGTGCGTCGGGAAACCCGCGCCGCCTGCACCTACCACGCCCGCAGATTTTATCGCTTCTGTCAGGTTCATTTGATGCACCTCTTTCCGCCGGGAATTTAACGATCAATCCATTATTGATCCGAAATGTCAATGTCATCGATAACACCGACTATTGCGGCATCTATAGGAATACGCACGTTCGGCGTGACCGAAAAACTGGCCGGGTTGCCCGTCACGATCAGCACCTTGTCCCCGATGCCGGCATCGACCACGTCGGCCGCTATGTACGGCTCACGTGTCTCGTTGCCTTCCATCTTGAAGTTCAAAGGCTTCACGATGAGCATTTTCAGCCCTTCGAGCTGAGTCAGCTTCCTCGTCGCCCAAACGCTGCCGATTACAACTCCTATTCTCATTCAGGTACCTCCGTAAAGTCGTCAGACGAGTTCGATCTCAAGGTCGCGAGCGGTATCCAGAGCAAGACTGGTGATCAGCGGCTTCGCGGGAAGCTTTATCTTCTTCACGTGCTGAGCCGCGGCCTCCTTGATGTCTCTCTCAGTGATAACCTTCTTCGTGATCTCGTAGATCGGACCATCATCCGGCACGCTCGCCGGAACGCTTGCCTGTGCGGGAACCACAGCCGCCGGAGCAGCCGCGATCTCCTTTGCTGCCGGTGCGTCGCCGTCCTGTTGGAGGGCGTCGCGCAGGTCTTCCTTGGCAATCAGCTCAACGCCGCTGTCAAGCAGGATCTGGAGATTTTTATAGATATTCGCATACAGGGCTTTGGCCGGGGAATCCTGATACTTCAGGATCTCCACGTCCTCCTTCACCATCAATACCCGTTTGCCCTTCAAAACCGCCTCGGCTGCCAGGCTAAGGAATTTGCTGTCTGTGCAACCGTTGGCAAGTTTGAACAGATTCGCGTTCGTCATATCGTAGAGCACAACGGTGTCGTAGCAGTCGATGTCAACATCATAGTTTTCCATCAGGGCGCAGGTGACTTCGCATATGTCGCTGCTGTTCTTCTCTTTGGAGCAGTAGTCGCTGCAATGATCCTCCGTCAGCACGAGCGCCCAGCGCTTGCGCGGTTTCGGCGCGGATTCGACAGGGATACCCTCGGAGACGAGATAAGACTTCACGGCCTTAACAGCGAGCTCTATCAATAAATCCATATCCATATTTATCACCTTCTTTTCCAGCGACCCGGGCTTTGAACCCTGGGCCATGAGTGCCGTGGGGAAAAGATATGGGGCCGCGCCTCGCTCCTTACGGAGCCAGGCAGTTCATGGCGATGCCCGTGGGCGTCACCAGGAACGGGTCTGCGGGCTTGATGGTCGGGATGCCGACTGTATCCTGGAATATCTTCTCCATGCCGGTCAGGCAGCATGTACCACCGCAAAGATAGATGGTATCGATATTGTATCCGGATGTATAACGTTTGACTATGGTCGCCATTTTTTCGATAACAGGTTTCACCACAGGCAAGATCTCGCTGTGACGGGAGTTGTCGGTCTTTATAGCTTCCGCTTCCTCAAAAGAGATGTGGTAGCTGCCGGCCAGGACCAGCGAGAGGTGCGTGCCCCCCGTCGGCTCATCCGCCGTACTGATAACTTCGCCGTCCTTAAAGATGGCAAGCCCCGTGGTACCGCCGCCGATATCGACGACAGCGCCGTCAGTGATGCCGTAGATCGAATTGGCTGCCGTCGGCTCGTCCAGAACGTTCGTGACCTCCATGCCGGCGCCTTCGACAACGTATTTGTGTGTCTTCGTGCTCGATTCCGTTCCGGCAGGCATCGCTATGGCTGCATATTCCAGCTCACGGCCAAGACGCTCTTCCAGCTTCTTTTTCAGCTTGCGGACAATGGAAACGGCTCCCACGTAGTCCACTACCACGCCGTCCTTCAGCACCTGCGCGAATTGCTTCTCGCAGGCAATGGGGTTGTTGTGTTCGTCGAGCACCACCAGCACGATATAAGCCGTGCCAAGGTCGACTCCCACTTTCAGAACATTGGACACAGGCTTGCGGACTTCGGTCTCGACCGCCTTCACGCGAGCCATGTATTCATTTATTGAGTCGAGATCAAGCATTATGTTTATACATCCTTATTTGATAATTCTGCCAAGCACGAACCCGGATATATTCGCGGCGTTGGCTTCGTCGAAGTCCACATGCATGCGCGTGCGGAACTTCGGGCTGACGCGGATGACCGTATCGCTGAAAACAACGGGACGGTCGGTCAGCGCCTCCACGGATACCACCTGATTGTCCACCAAACCAAGCAGCTCAGCGTCCTCAGGGGTGATATGCACGTGGCGCAGCGCGACTATGGCGCCGGATTCTATGGTAATTTCACCTTTCGGTCCTTTGATTGTCACTCCCGCCGAACCGGCAATGTCCCCCGATTGACGAACCGGAGGATCTATGCCGAGTACGAAAGCGTCGCTCCTTGAGACCTCTACCTGCACGGCCTTCCTCTCCGGACCGAGCACGGCGACATTAGCGAAAGTGCCTTTCGGCCCGATCACGTCGACGCGCTCCTCCTCAAGAAACTGGCCGGGCTGGGAAAGCTCCCTCTTCGGGTGGAGCTGGTAGCCCTGCCCGAAGAGTGCTTCCACAGCCGCCCTGTCCAGATGGACATGGCGGGCGGAGACCTCCAACTGAACTAAACCGGCGGCCCTGATGCTGTTCACGGTCGACTCTACGATTTTTTCTACAGTCATTGGTCTCCTCCTACTTCTTTGCAGTATATTCGCCCGCCAGGTACATGCACATCATGATGTGCATCGCGCTGGACAGACGGTTCATGGTCATAAGTATCTCGCGCTGACTGACGTTTTTACCGTCAATGAACGCATTGAGCGCAGCGAGCTCCGTCTCACGAACGGCGGTACGGATCAAATTCAACCTCGCATACTCGCTGCCCATCGTGTAGTTGGGCAGAAGCATTTGTTTGATGTTGAAATATTTCTCCGGGTGGTGGCTGCGGTCACGCAGTTCGTCCGGCGTCAGCCCGATAATGGTGAGCTCCTGAAGTTCGACATCCATGACTTCGCAGTACATGATCTGATTCAGGGCTTTAAAGACGTCCCCCAGATCGTCTATGAGCTTCTGGGGAGCGCCGCTCTCAGCCATTTCGGCCTGCATAAGGATTATCTGCGCGCCGAGGCTATCCAGTTTGCCGCGGAAAACGATCCTTGGGTGATTTTTGTAGACCAGTCTATTACCATGCAGTTGAGTCATATACTCAGGCTTCTTCACGTAGTAGGCGCCAGTCAGATCGTCCACGTACTTCGCAGTACCGACATCTATCATTTCCTGGGACCTGTCGGAAGACGATTTCGCCACAGGAGCAGGCGGCGGATCACCGAACTCGACCTTTATTTTCAGTTGGTTCAGATACTCCTTCGCAGCCGGAGAAAGCAGCTTATCCTTCGGCACATAATATACCTCCGGATGCTCGCCCTTCAGCTCTCCACGCAGCGACATCTCGGTAATGACCTTCACTCAATCACCCCCTCTTCTTTTCAAATTAAAGATATTAGATACGAAATATCTTAATCGTCAAGATGCGGGAGGATATATTCGAGTTCGGGATGGGGTCTCGGAATGACATGCACGGAAACCAACTCGCCAACGCGGTCCGCAGCAGCGGCGCCAGCGTCAACAGCGGCTTTGGTCGCGCCGACATCTCCGCGCACGAACACGGTGACAAGTCCGCCGCCCACATGGACCTTGCCAGCAAGGCTCACGTTGGCCGCTTTGACCATCGCATCCGCAGCTTCGATAGAACCGACAAGACCTTTGGTCTCTATCATGCCCAGTGCAAGTTTTTCACCCATTGCCATCTTAATTCCTCCTATAAGACAAGAAGAGATTATTTCTCCAGAGAAGGAAGAATATATTCTACCTCTTCATGGGGCCTCGGGATGACATGAACGGATTTCAGCTCGCCAACGCGGTCCGCAGCGGCGGCACCGGCATCGACAGCGGCTTTGGTCGCGCCGACATCACCACGGACGAACACGGTGACAAGTCCGCCACCGACATGGACCTTGCCGATAAGGGTAACGTTGGCAGCCTTGACCATAGCATCGGCCGCTTCAATGGCGCCGACGAGACCTTTGGTCTCAATCATGCCCAGCGCTTGTTTATCTGTCATTGTGTAGTTACCTCCTTGATTATTGGGGTTACTGAACCCTTACGGTTCACGACGAATATCTCCGGGTCGATTATAACTCTTTCAGCGCCGCTATCACCATTTTGGCGATAGCATCCGCGTCCACTCCATCGCAGCTGCTTCCGGCGTCTTCCTTCTCCACCAGATCCTCGGCCTCGCGAACGCCCCAGGCGACGCGGCGCACGTTGATCAGGTTGAGCGGAGAGACGTTATCACTCGTCGCGGAACCGCCGACAGAGCCGCAGCCCAAAGTCAGCGAAGGCATCAGGTTCGTGGTGGCGCCTATGCCGCCCTGAGAGGACGAGGTGTTGACCAGGAGCCTGGATACCGGTTTCTTGAGAGCGAATTCGCGGACGATCTCGTCGTTGTTGGTGTGTATGGACAGCGAATGTCCGGCACCGACGTAGTCCAGCAGCTTGATGCACAGCTCACAAGCGGCATGCCAGTCTTCGGCGAAGTAAAGGGCGAGGCAGGGCGAAAGCTTCTCGATGGAGAAGGGATACGCGTCGCCAATGCCTTTTTCTTCGTACAGAAGAACTCTGGTGTCCGCCGGAACGGTGATGCCGGCCAGCTCAGCTATCTTGGTAGCCGGGCGGCCAACGACTTTCGGGCTTACCTTGCCGGGAGCCCTCACAAGGATCTTGCAGACCTTCGCATACTCGTCGTCGTTCAGGATATAACCCTTTTCGTCCTTGACAGCGGCCAGAATCTCGTCCTTTATGCAGTTCTCACCAACGATGGACTGCTCGGAAGCACAGATAACGCCGTTATCAAAGGTCTTCGACGCAAAGATACGATGCACGGCCAGCTTGACATCGGCAGAACGCTCGATGAAAGCAGGCACGTTGCCGGGTCCGACGCCCAGTGCGGGGATACCGGAAGAATAAGCAGCCTTGACCATTTCTTTACCACCGGTCGCAAGGATCATGTTGACGCCGGGATTTGTCATCAGCTCATGGGTACCCGCCATATTGAGGATCTCCATGGTCTGGAACATATCAGCCGGTGCGCCCGCGGCCACTGCGGCCTCGGACAGGATCTCGCAAGTCTTGGTGATGCAAGCTATGGCTGAAGGATGGGGGCTGAAAATTATCGGATTTGCAGTCTTCATGCAAATCATGCATTTGTAGATCGTGGTGGAAGTCGGGTTAGTGCACGGAACAAGTCCGCATACCACGCCGACAGGCACAGCCACTTCGATGAGCTTCTTTTCCGGATACTCGGCAATGATGCCGACTGTCTTCATATCCTTGATGGCTTCCCACATGGATTTCGAGGCAAACTGATTTTTTACGATCTTGTCCTCGTATTTACCCATGCCGGTCTCTTCGACCGCCATCTTGGCAAGCTCTTTCGCGTGGGCGTATGCGGCGTCCGCCATGGCCTTTACGATTTTATCTATCTGCTCCTGGGAAAGCGCTTTCGCGGCTTCGAAGGCGACTCTCGCTTTCTTGACTTTATCGCGCACTTCCTGGATTGACAGAAGATCGCGGTCTTGCAGCATAGTCTACGCTCCTTTACCCGTTATTTTTTTGCGCCTTAAGGATCGCTTCGATCAGCGGTTCTTTCTTGGCGTCTCTGATTTCGATCTTTGTGAGCTCAATGTTCGGGTACTCGCGTGCGAGCTTCCTCAGGTCGGTCGTCTTGATCTCCTGAAGCTGTTCGTATGTATATTTCCCCTTTACTTCACTCACAGTGGGTTCGGGGACGGGTTCAGGCTTCGGGGCTGGCTCTGCGGTTTCCGCCTTTTCGGGAGCAACCTTTACCGGGAATTCACGTCTGTGGATCCCTGTGCCCTTCTTGCGTCCGGCGGGTCTCTCCACGGGAGCAGCGATAATGCTCGTGCTCTCTGCAGGCCGCGGGATGACGTGAGTAGAAACGACTTTACCGATCTTGCTGGCTGCGGACTCGCCGGCTGAAATAGCCGCGCGTACCGCACCGGTATCTCCAGTTACGAAGAACGTGACAAGACCACCGGTGACGTATTTGAACCCGCTCAGGCTGACGTTGGCCGCTTTAAGCGACGCGTCAAGACCTTCCACAGCGGCGATAAGGCCGAATGTCTCTATCATGCCCAATGCGCCTAAGCTCATAATCCGTCACCTCCCGTTATCTTGTGGTATTATTCTGCCGATAACTGGAGGTAATCAGTATTTCAGAGCGTTCTCAACACAATAAACTACCGCGTCAGCAAAAGCATCGCAAGCAGCTTTGCAAGCAGACTGGGTGCCAGTGAGATGAGCGCCGGAGAAGTTAGTCTCAGACGGAGGCTCAAAATAGCAGGTCATTCTGACGTCGGCGGCTTTCAGAGCAGCATCGATCGCGTACTGAGCTTCGATAGGCGGAGCGATCAGATAAGCCATCGGGGAGCCGACCGGAATGCCATCGCCCTCAGACAGATAAGTGCCGGTACGGGAGATGCAGTATGCATAGTAAGCAACGGAATCGTCCTCATTCGCGGAATAGAAGGTGGCGTCCGCGTTCAGAAGATCGAAAGCAGCGGCGAGGCCGGCTTTGACTTCTGCGGGGTTCGGGCCGGAGAGCATGCCGATGAACTCACCAGCGTACTTCTGGGAAGCATTGCTGGCGCCGGCGTACATGGACTTCGCAAGGCAGACATAAACATCAGCCTTTTTGGTAGCCTCATCAACGCAGGTATAACCGACATCATCGCAGTCAGTGGAGAAGAAGCCGACACTCCTGTGGCCCTCAGGAAGGTTCCATTGTTTGACCAGGTCAGGGCTAACGTTCGGGATAACCTTAACCATCAGTACAGTTGTTCTTAATTCGTCGTATTTCACGAAAATGTACCTCCTTCAGAATATAAGGTAAATGAATAGAAATGCGTCACTCGCATTTTTACGAGACATAGGGCTTACAGCTTGAGGTCAAGGCCGGAAGCCTTCTGTTTCAGCATCTCGTTGATAATGTCAGCGATATGCGCACCAGCTTCGGCAGCCGGAGTACCAGCATTGTGGATGTTGGACACGACAGTACGCCTGGACTCAGACATACCGATGGTGCCCTTATAGGTCAGGTAAGCGGACATGGACTTTGCGGTAGCAAGTCCGGGACGCTCACCGATGAGCACGACGCAAACGTCGCAGCCGGTAACTTCAGAAACCTCGTCCATAACGGCGACACGGCCATACCTTACGAAGAAAGGCTCGCCCGCTTCGATTCCGTAGGCTTTGAGGCCCTGCATGATAGCCGGGACAACGATGTCGTAGTTGGCTTCGATAGCCGTGCCAGACAGACCATCGGACGCGTAAACAACGACCTTCGGGGTCTTCTTATAGAATTCCTTCAGCTTCTTGACGGAATCCTCATCGAGTCTCCTGCCGAGGTCCGGACGAGTCAGATACTCATCTTTGGAGCCGCAGCGGGATTTGAGCTCCAGCAGTCCGCGCTCAGAGCAGAAATCAGCCGGGAACTCGTTGAACACGGCGTCCTGAGCAGCAGCATGGTCCGCACGGAAACGGAGCATGGTGTTGGTCATCAGCCTGGCGCCCGCGTGCCACACACCCAGACGAGCAGGGGTCGTCTTCTTCAGACGGATATACTCGGCCTCGTTGTGAGCATGGGGAACCTGATACCAAGTGGACAGATCATAAGCGGTGAGATCCTCAAGATCGTCATCCTTTATATCGTCGCCGGCGCTGGAAGTGCAAGCCTTCGGAGCTTTGGCGGCGGCAGGAGCGTCTTTCATCATTTCACCGACGACCTGCGCTATTATCTCTTTCAGTTTGTCATCGGATACCATTATTCATATATCCTCCCGTCAATGTATTTTCGCCCGTATCCCCTTAGTTATCAAAGAAATACGGAAGCGTCGCCGGCGTTCGGGCCGAGGGTGAGGCCATCGTCTTCGAGGAAGCCCATCTTCTGGCACCATTTCTCGAACTCAGGCAGAGGTCTCTTATGCGTGGCCTGACGAGTGGCGTGGTCATCATGATAACCGGTGGACTGATACATCAGCATGCAGTCATCAGCGCAAGGAACGCCCATGAAGAAGCAGCAGCCGGCCGCGGCAAGCAGAGTCTCAAGGTTCTCGTTGTCGTTCTGGTCGCACTTCATATGGTTGGTGTAGCAAGCGTCGCATCCCATTGAAATGCCCTGCAGTTTGCCCATGAAGTGGTCTTCCATACCGGCACGGGCGACCTGCTTGCCATCATACAGGTACTCAGGTCCGATGAAGCCGACGACGGAGTCGACGACGAACGGATGATACCTCTTGGCAAGTCCGTAGCAGCGGGATTCCATGGTGAGCTGGTCGGCGCCCCACGCACCGTCAGCGGACAGCTCGGAGCCTTCGCCGGTCTCGAAGTACATCGGATCGGGGCCCTGGCTGGTGCCCTGATGGAGCATAAGGTCAATGGCCTCATCCAGCATGGCAACACTGATACCGAAAGCGTCGTTGGCGATCTGGGAACCAGCCAGAGACTGGAACATCAGGTCTTCAGGAGCGCCGTTCTTAACGCATTCCATCTGAGTGGTGACGTGAGCCAGGCAGCAGGTCTGGGTCGGGATCTCCCACTTCTGGACGAAATCATAGTAGGAACGCAGGGTACGGTCAACAGCGCCGATAGTGTCATCGACGGGGTTCATGCCGAACAGAGCGTCGCCGCAGCAATAAGAGAAGCCTTCCATGTAGGAGATAGCCATGCCGTCGACATCATCGGTAGGATGGTTCGGCTGCAGACGGAAGGACAGACGATCGGGATATCCGCAGGTGGTGACGCAGGTCTTGAAAACCGGCAGCTTCTGTCCGCCGATCATAAGGTCGAGGCTGGACATCAGCTTCGTAACAGCGGAAACGACTTCGGAAGACAGACCGTTAGAGATCGCGCGGATGTCCGCAGTGGAAACATGGTCATCAAGGATGAACTCACGCAGGTGAGCGATGGTCCAGTTCTTGACTCTCTCATAAGCCTTGAAGTTGATACCATCCTGGATAACACGGGTGACCTCGTCCTCTTCGTACGGGGCTACCGGGTTCTCATAGATGTCCTTAATGGTCAGATTAGAAAGGACTTCCTTCGCGGCAATACGCTCCTGAACAGTTTCAGCGGCTATTCCCGCAAGCTGATCGCCGGACTTGAGTTCGTTAGCTTTCGCTAATACGTCTTTGACATCCTTGAACTCGTAGACTTGTCCGAATAATTTGGTTTTAAGTCTCAAGAATCCTCACTCCTTTTTTGATTTGGGGAACGCTCAAGCTTATGTTTTCTTTGAAGCCGTTTCCTCCTCTCCGAAACATTATTGGTATATATGCTTTCTGCCTATTAACATCCTTACCGGTATCAGTTGAAGACCAGCGTCTTGACAACCACCGGGAGTACGCGCCCGCGCATCAGCGGAGCGCCTATATCTATGTAATCGCCCTGGTTCACGTCTATGCTGTCGATGCAGATGATGGTCTTGTCGCGCCCGAGCCTGACCTGAAGGGCCTGCCCGAGCACCTTGCCCATATCCTCTTTCAGCACGACGATGAGCGGATGAGGCGAATCAATTATCGGCTTCATGCCCTCGACTATCATGTCGGCGTAACGCTGCACCTCGGGGAACAGCACGCAGTTGACGCCTTCGAGCGAGAGCGCCACCAGCTCCTGCCCCTCCTCACTGTTGTACCAGTTGAGCATGGGCTTGAGCTGCTCGGCAAAATCGTGGGAGGAGAGCTTCTCGTCCTCCTTGGGCATCTTTATGATCGGCACCGTCTTCAGCGGGAACTTGATGTTGTCGCTGTAGGCGATGGTGGAACCGGATATCTCCGTCGAATACATTCCGGCGCCGATGACGGTCGCCCTTATCGTCTCCACAGGCTCCACTATCTTGTCCATGAACGGCTTGAATTCGTCGCGCATGGCCCTCGCGAAGATGACGCCTATGTCGTCGAACGGGAAATCGCCCTTCGTGCTCGGCTCGTGGTAGAACATGTCGCCCACGCCGCCGGAGAACGTCACGAACGAGATCGGGTCGCTGCATTTTATGCGGTGGTCGGTCACCATTATGTCCACATCGCTCCAGTCGAACTCCCTGATCCCCAGGACGGTGAGGAGCACGCGGCTCATCAGCACGCCGAGCTTGTAAACTTCGCCGGTATCTATCTTCTGCCCGACCTTGATGTTGATGCCGTGCTTGGCTATCAGTTTTCCGACGTGATCGGATATGTACGTGACCTTCTGGCTCTTGTCCAGCTTCACTATGCGCCCGCCGATGTCGAGGCAGGAGGTGCCGATCGCGTGGTTCTCTTTGAAAACGCCTATATTCGAAGTGCCGCCGCCGATATCGACGTTGGCCATGATAACGTGTCTCTTTAAAGATTCCGAGGACGTCCCGGCGCCGCGGCCGGCGATCACGCCCTCCAGCTCCGTGCCCGCCGTCGCGACCACGAAGTCGCCCGCCAGACCGGACATCGCGCCCAGCACGCTGCGGGCGTTATCTTTTCTTGCCGTCTCGCCGGTGATTATCACGGCGCCCGTGACCACATCCTCCGGCCTCATGTTCGCCAGCTTGTACTGCTCGACCACTATATCGTGAACAGCCTTCTCATCTATCTGCGTTTCGCTGAGCAGCGGCGTCGTGAAGATCGGGCTCTGATAAACTATCTCTTTGTCCGTGATGCTGATCCTCGGCACCATGTATTCGCCTGACGTGTTTTCGATCGTGAATCTGCTGAAGATCACTTGAGTAGTCGAAGTACCAATGTCGATACCGACACTGATAATCTTATCTTTCGCCATCTTCTCTCCTCCTGTTGGTTACGTTCTTTTATCACGAGGCTCAAGCCTTGCATTAACCGTTTAACATCACGGAAATCAATAATCCGTAAGGTCTATCGTCGCTATGAGCTCCAGGAGCTCCTTTATCCCTCTCCCCGTCAGCGCGCTGGTCACCACGATGTGCCTCGCGCCCGCATTGTAAAGAAAATTTTCAGCCATCGAGGTGTCCGTCTCCGGAGTATCGGCTTTTGTGACGATGCCGATGACCGGCTTGGCGAACGTCAGGGAAAACATCTGCGGCAGACGGCAGAGGTTCGACCCGCAGTCATGTACGAAGCCGACTATCTGCGCGTCGCACGCCGTGGTTATCGCCGCCCGCCTGAACATCGGGGTATCTATAAACTCTCCCGGCGTGTCTATCGCGTCGGAATATATCTCCACTTCCTGCGTCTTGTGATACTCCATATCCAGGTCGTGCATACGGCGTATCAGCGTGGTCTTTCCGCTGCGCGAGCGGCCCATGAGGATTATCCGTCTGCCGGATGAGGGCTTGCCGTCAAGATTTATCTGCGCCTCATACTCCTGCCTGCTCATTTCCTCCATGGTCAGGACCTTGTTATTTTCACTGTGTCATATCTCATTCCCGCAAACACGGCAATGGTGGCCTCGAGCGCGGACCTGACCGCCGCTATCTCCCCGACGAAAATAACCGAACCCGAGAACCTGTCCACGAACCCCAGCTTTATGTTCGCGGCTTTCGTGCAGATGTCCGCGGCGATGATCGCGCCCTCGGCCGGCGTCAAAGTGAGTATACCGATGGCCTCCGAGAACTCGGTATCCATCAGCCCCAGCTTTTTATAGATCACCGGATCCGGCTTTGAGATCAGGTGCGCAAGGGTTATCTGTTTGCCCGGTACATACTCTTGTATCGAACGGGGCAGATCCTTGTTATCGGGAGTTTCAGGCATCTAATCAGTCCTCCTGAACGGCAATTTTGGAAAAATCAACAAAAAGACAGACGGACGTACCGCTGTACGTTAACATTATACATAGTATAATTTGATTTGTAAATAGCCATATTTGAAAATTTGAGCATTTTAAATAAGTTTTTTTATTAACGTTCGGGGGGAGTGCCGACCCCCTCCCCTTCTGTAACCATTTTGTTTCCATTTGGCCTGTATTTTGTTACTTTTGTGGCCGTTTTGTATTGGTTTTTTATGTAAAATGGTGCTCAGTTCACAAATTGTTCACATATCATGAGCACACAGTATACTGTACAATATGCAAAAAAGGAGCCCGAAGGCCCCTTTCCGAAGCGTCGACGCCGCTCCCGTGCTCAAAGAGAAAACTTGGTTTTCGCCAAATGCTCAAAACAGAAATCGCAGAATTTTTTATAGTTTTCCTCGCCCGTTTTTTCCGCTTCCGGGTCGTCCGGCCGGCGGATTATCCTCGCGTACGCCTTCCCGACTCCGTCGCGCCTGCCGTCTTTTCCCTTGCGGCAGAGCAGATATATCGAGAACGCCCCGGAGCGCGAGATGCTCTCATACAGCGTGAGATTGCGGCGGCGTATCTCGTCGTAAAACTCGTTCTCGGCCGACTGCGCGATCACCGCATTCGGGCAGCAGGCGTTCATCGCCTGATCCGCCACAAAGGTGTAAAGAATGCAGATGTTGCGGCGCTCAAAATCCGCGGCCGCCTCGTCATAGTACGCGATACCGTCCGGCGCAAACAGCTCGCCCGCGAAGAAGCGGCCCAGCTCGTGGGCCACCTTAAGATTGCCGCTGCTGCGTTCACGCTCAAAAAGAAGCGCGGCCGCCTCGCTCTCATCCTGGGCCGGAGCCGCAGGCTGAAAGTTGCCGACGATCTTCATATCGCTGTCGTCATTGCCGTACATCTTTGCCTCCTCAAGCTCCGGCGGAGCGTCAAAGCCGCCCGTTCAGCCCCTCGCGGATCCTGCGCAGCAGCTCCAGCGCCTCCCCCGGCATCGTACAAGTGCCTATCGGGTGCGGATTGGATGTATAAAAACCATGGTAATCGCTGCCGCCCGTAGGCACCAGCGCATACTCGTTTATCAGACGCATGATGGCTTTCTTGTCCTCGTCCGTGTTGCGCGGATGCGACAGCTCGATGCCCTGTATCGCGCCGCTCTTTGCCAGCTCCTCCGCCAGCTCGAGCGAATCGTACCACCCCGGGTGAGCGAGCACGGCAACGCCGCCCGCTTCACGCACCAGTTTCGCCGCGTCGCGCACGTCCGGCAGCTCCACCTTGTACGGGATGCTGCTGAACACCTCTTTAAAGAAATCCGTAAATACGGCCTGACTGTAGCCCTGCTCCATCAGCGCGCGCATGATGTGCTGACGATAGATCGTCGTGCTGCCGTCGGCTGCGCGCTCCACATCCGCCTTTGTGACGGGATAGTGTTTGCGCACCTCCTGAAGGACGCACTCGGCCTGTTCCCTGCGGCTGGCGAGGGTGTGCGACGTCATCGCGAGCAGCTTGTCCGGATACTTCGGCAGGTAACAGAGCAGATGAGCGTTGCGGCCCGTCTTTCCGTCCACTGTAGATATCTCCAGGCCCGGAACGACCTCGAGGCCCGCCTTTTTGCCCAGGCTCACGGCGCGCTGCACGCCGTCCATCGTGTCGTGGTCGGACAGGGAGATGAAATCCATCCCCGCGCGGACGGCGTACTCGACAATACGGTCCACATGCGTGGAGCCGTCCGACAGGTTGCTGTGACAATGCATATCGCCTATCATTGCCGATACCTCCCCCCTGCTATACTGTGTTTATTATACAACGTCCCGCCCGGAAGTTCAACCCGAAACTATTAAAATCACATTAAACTTGACAGAATATAAAAAAAGAGAAACGGGGGGACCGTTTCTCTCTGGAGCGGGTTACGAGGCTCGAACTCGCTACCTCCACCTTGGCAAGGTGGCGCTCTGCCAAAATGAGCTAAACCCGCGTGTTGTACAGGTGCTATTATATCAATACGCCGTCTCTTTGTCAACCGCGTCCAGCCAAAAATATTTTTGTAAAATCTTTAGTGCAAGGACACTCCCTTTCTGTTATAATGTTATCATTCATATAGAAAGGGGCGGTCGGTATGGGCTACAGACTCAGCCTGGGGCTGCGCGGCTCCATATTTCCGGTGCCGGCTGACGTGGTGGACAGCGGCCTGCGTCTCTGCGGCGGCACCCAGCTCAAGGTGCTGCTGCTCGCCCTGCGCGAGAACCCGCCCGAGATACTTCCCGGCGACATCGCCGCAAAGCTGGGGCTCAGCGACGGCGACGTGCGCGACGCGCTGGATTACTGGGCCGGGCGCGGCATCATAGAGTCCGACATCGCCGCCTCCCCCGCGCCCACGCCGCCCCGCGAAAACGGGGACGCCGCTCTCCGGACAGCGGCCGCCCCGCCCGCCGAAAGGGACGAACCCATCCGCAAAAAACCGAGCATGACAGAGGTCGAGCAATATCAGAAGGACGACCCCGCCGTGGCTTTCGCGCTGCGCCAGTGCGAGGCGCTGCTCGGCAAGGCGTTCTCCTCGTCGGACACGGCCACCCTCGTCTGGCTGATAGAGTGGGCTGGCGTGCCGGCGGACGTGCTCGTGACGGTGGCGGAGTACTGCCGCCTTGCGGGCAAGCCGAGCCTGCGGTACATAGAGAAGACCGCGCTCGCCTGGCTGGACGCCGGTATAGACACCATAGAGGCCGCAGACGAGCGTATAAAGATACTGACCGAACAGCAGGGCTGGGAGGGCGAGCTGAAAAACATCCTCGGCATAGGCGGGAGGGCTTTCTCCGTAAAGGAAAAGGAGTTCTCCGACGAGTGGATGCGCCTCGGTTTCTCCCCCGAGCTGCTCAGGGCCGCATATCAGCGCACGCTGGACGGCGCCGGCAAGCTCTCGTTCCCCTACATGAACAAGATACTGCTGGAATGGAAGCGCCAGAACATCACCACGCCGGAGCAGGCGGCTGTCGAGCCGAAGCCCGGCGGCGAAACGCCCTCGTTCGACGTGGACGATTTCACCCGCCGCGTCATGCTCACGACGCCTACGCTGTGACGCGCTGAGACCAGGGAGGAGGATACTCATGGCCTATTCCGAAGAAATATTTGCACGGGCGTCGGCCGCCCTTTCCGACAGGAGAAGACGCGCTCAGCTCGAGGCGGACGCGCACAAGGCCGAAGTCTACGCCGCGCTGCCCGAGGTGGCCGATCTCGACAGGGCGATCTTTTCCACCGCCGTTTCCCTCTCGAAGCTCGTGCTCTCCGGCGGACTGGATTTTCAGAGCTCGTTCAGCGAGCTGCAGGAGCACAACATCGACCTGCAAAACAGGCGCGCGGCCCTGCTGGAGAACGCCGACTACCCCGCCGACTACACCGAGCCGAAATACGTCTGCGGAAAATGCCGCGACACCGGACGGGTGGGCGGCGTGATATGCTCGTGCTACCGCGAGCTGTGCAGGCAGGAGGCGCGGCGCGCTATTGACGCCTGCACCGGCTCCTCGACGTGCTCGTTCGCCGATTTTTCGCTCGCCATGTATCCTGAGGCCTGCCCGCAGCCCGGCGTCAAACCCCGCAAAAAAATGGAGGAGATCCTGAACTTCTGCAAGGGCTACGCCGATGATTTTTCGGCCAGCTCCCCGAGCATACTGATGATGGGCAAAACGGGCCTCGGGAAGACCCACCTCTCGCTCTCGATAGCCAAAGTGGTCACAGACCGCGGTTTCGGCGTCATGTACGGCCCGGCGCAGCGGCTTTTCGACAAGCTGGAAAAGGAGAGGTTCGGCCGCGGAGGCGAGTGCGACGGCGCCATGCGCTCCATGTCCGAGTGCGACCTGCTGATAATGGACGACCTCGGCGCGGAATTCTCCACCTCGTTCACAAACGCCGCGCTGGGCGACATCGTCAACACCCGCCTGCTGGAAAAGCGGCCCGTGATCATCAGCACCAACCTCGCGCCGGCGGAGATCGTTTCCCGCTATTCCGAGCGCACCGCCAGCCGGATGTTCGGCGAATACCGCACGCTGATGTTTTTCGGAGAGGACATACGCCTGAAAAGGCAGAGCGGCCGGGCCAACGAAGAAAACGAAGGAGGAACAGTATGAAAGTACGCCCCGCAAAAAAATCGGACATCCCGGAGATACTGGGCATCGTGTCCGCAGTACGCAAAGAATATTTTGAGAAAAACGGCATCCCCCAGTGGAACGACGGCTATCCCGACAGAGCGATATTCGAGGAGGACCTCGAAAACGGCGGGCTGTTCGTCCTTTCCCAAGGCGAGAACGTCATCGGCACGGTGACGGTGACATACGCGCGGGAGAGCCGCTACGACGCCATAGAGGGCGAGGGCTGGCAGGAGGACGGGGATTACGCCGTCGTGCACAGGATCGCCGTGTCGCCCGATTTTCACGGCATGGGCCTCGGCGGCGCGCTCATCGCGGTGGCGGACAAGCTCTGCGAGCAGCGCGGCCTCCACAGCGTAAGGAGCGACACGCACGAGGCGAACATCGGCATGCGCCGCACGCTGGAGAAGGCCGGGTATACCTGCCGTGGAACGATACACAACAGCGACGGGGCCGCGCGTCTCGCCTACGAAAAACTGCTCTGAGCACGCCGCTGCGCCTGAAATAACGATGAAAAAAGAGCTCCGCTCCGGTGCTGTACCGGCTGCGAAGCTCCGTTTTTTATGCTGCGGCGGCTCCCGCTCACGCGTTCTCGCGGCTGTTCATCTTGAGGTAGGCGTTGATGAAGCCGTCGAGGTCGCCGTCCATGACCGCCGCGATGTTGCCGACCTCGTAGCCGGTGCGGTGATCCTTTACGAGCGTGTAGGGCATGAACACGTAGGAACGTATCTGGCTGCCCCAGGCGATCTCCTTCTGCACGCCCTTGATGTCCTCTATCTTCTCGAGGTGCTCGCGCTCCTTGATCTCCATCAGCTTGGACTTGAGCATCGTCATGCAGACCTCGCGGTTCTGATGCTGGCTGCGCTCGATCTGGCAGCAGACCACGATCCCCGTGGGGATGTGCGTGAGGCGCACGGCGGAGGAGGTCTTGTTGACCTTCTGCCCGCCCGCTCCGCTCGCGCGGTAGACGTCCATCTTTATATCCTCATCCGGTATGACGATGTTGTTGTCCTCCGCGATCTCCGGCATGACCTCCAGCGACGAAAAAGACGTGTGGCGGCGGCCCGAGGCGTCGAACGGCGATATCCTGACGAGGCGGTGCACGCCGGCCTCGCTTTTAAGGAAGCCGTAGGCGTTCTCGCCCTCTATCATGATGCAGGCGCTCTTGATGCCCGCCTCCTCGCCGTCCAGCCAGTCCACGAGCGTGTACTTGAAGTCGTGCCGCTCCGCCCAGCGGGTGTACATGCGGTAGAGCATCTGCGCCCAGTCCTGCGCCTCCGTCCCGCCCGCGCCGGCATGGAACGTCAGTATAGCGTTGCTGGAGTCGTACTCACCGGAGAGCAGGGTCGCGAGCTTCATCGTCTCCAGCTCCGCCTCCAGCTTGTCCACGGCCTCCTTCGCCTCATCGTACAGGCTCTCATCGTTCTCCTCGAGCGCTATCTCGATGAGCGTCATCGCGTCGTCGTAATTCGCGGCCAGCTTCTGGTAGCCGCCTATCTTGCTCTTTATCGAGCTGGTGCGGCGCAGCACGACCGACGAGGCGGCTATGTCGTCCCAGAAGCCCTGTTCTCCGGCCTTGGCCTCCAGCTCCGCGAGCTCCTTTTTAAGCTTATCCAGGCCCAGTGCGTCCGCCATGTCGTCCACCTGCGGCTTCATCGCAGCAAGCCTTTGCTTTAGTTCTTCAAATTGCAGCATAGGAATCCTCCCGATACCCGTATATAAAAGTTAAAAACAGACAGTTTATTATATAATATCCTTTTCCAAAAGTCAAAGAGAATATATGCGCGCGGGCGGCTCTTCCGCAATATTTTCCTCTGCGGCCGCGCCTTTCCCCGCCCGTGAAAAATATTATTCAAATTTTTATCATTGATATTCAAAAACAAACAATATATAATGGATTCCAATGTCTGAAAGGAGAGTGCTTATGGACCGGTATGCGGGGGCCACCTGCCCCTATTGCGGAAAGCCGTTTTTCGACGGCGACGATATAGTAGTATGCCCGGACTGCGGTGCGCCGCATCACCGCGCGTGCTGGAACGAGCACCATGCCTGCGCCTTTGCCGCGAAACACGCCGAGGGCCATGTCTGGCAGGCTCCGGAGCCCAAGACGGAGCCCGCGACCGTTCCGCACGACGAAGCCGACGTAAAAATATGCCCGAAATGCGGCAGCTCGAACCCCGCCAGCTGCGATTACTGCGAGACGTGCGGTTCGCCGCTCGTCCTGCGCGAGAGCCCGTACTCCCCGCCTCTGGAGCCCGTGAAGGACGACGACCTCATAGGCGACATCCCGGCGCACGATTTTGCCGTATATGTGGGCGACAACGCGGGATACTTCCTGCCCCGCTTCAAGGTGTTCAGCCGCGGCCGGGTGATAGACTGGAACTGGAGCGCGTTCATCTTCTCTTATTTCTACCTGTTTTATCGGAAAATGTACGCGTTCGGCGCGCTCGTGCTGTTCGGCACCATCGTGCTGTCGCTCCCTTCCGCCGCGCTTTATCTTGTGGACTACCAGAACCTGATGATCGAACGCGGCCTGCTCGACAAGATGTTTTTCACCCTGTCGAACCCGGACGCCGCGATGACTTTCTCCAACATCGCGTGGATACTGCTGTGGGTGCTGCGCGGATTTGTGATGTTCTGCACCAACAGGCTCTATTACACCCACGCGCTCGACCAGATACACCGCATACGCGAGCACGGCTTCACGAACGAGGTGGAGTATTCCGCCGAACTCATCAGCAAGGGCCGCACCAACCGCATGCTCGTCACCATCATCTGCGTGGGCTTCATCTCTTTCTATGTGATAGTCACCTTCGCCGCCATGGCGATGAACGTCAGCCTGTTTTAAACAACGGCAAGACAAAAGCTCTCCGTTCTTTCGGGGGGCTTTTTTTATGCTCTCTCCGCCGCGTCCCGTGTCCTGTCCCCGGCGGCGCTCCGGGCGCGCGGATGCAAAAAAGAGCCCCGCTCACGAAGAACGGGGCTCTCTCTATCGCAATGATCCTTGTTTTGAAGCTTATTTGAGATCCAAGCCGGAAGCCTTCTTTTTGAACATCTCCTGGCAGAGCTCGGCGATATAGGCGCCGGCCTCGGCAGCGGGAGTGCCGTGGCTGTGGATGTTGGACACGACGGTACGGTTCGCCTCGGGGATGCCGGGATAGCCGCCGTATACGCAGTAAGCGGAAAGCGAGGAAGACGTCGCCAGTCCGGGACGCTCGCCAAGAAGGATGACCGTGACTTTCGCGCCCAGTATCTTGGCTATGGAGTCCTCGGCGCCGACACGGCCGTACTTGACGAAGAACGGTGTGCCGACCTTGAGGCCGGTGGTCTTCAGGCCGTTGAGGATGGCCGGAAGGACGGTGTCGATGTTGGCTTCCACTGCGGAGGAGGACAGACCGTCGGAAACAACGATCTGGATGTCCGGCTCGTTGATGCAGTCTTTTTTGATCTGGGCCGCAGTCTCGTCGTCGAAGATCCTGCCGAGGTCAGGCCTGGTGAGGTACTCCTCTTTGCTGCCGCACTTGGTGGAATAGGTCTTCAGGTTGTTCCTGTCGAGATATTCCTGCCCGACGTCGTTGAACACGGCGTCCATGGCGGCGGCGTTGTCCGCGCGGACACGAAGGGTGGTCCTGGTCAGAGGACGGGGGCCGCTCCTCCACACGCCGAGGCGCGCGTCGGTCTTGGCCTTTATCCGCATATACTCGGCCTTGTTGTAAGGATTCGGAATGTTGAACTCGTCCCTCAGGCTGTACGCGGAGATATCCTCCACCTCGCCGTCGGAAACGCAGCACTTGTTGCCCTTGTTTTTGTCGACTGCTTCGGAAACAGCCTTACGAACCAGTTCCATTAATTCATCGTTATTCATTTTCGCTGTCTCCTTTCTCATTCTGCAAAGAAGATGGAAGCATCGCCGGCGCGCTCGGTAAGTTTGCCTTCCTCGTCGAGGATGCCCATCTTGATCGCCCATTTGTGGAATTCAGGAGCAGGTTTCCTGTGGCTCAGCTCACGCATGGTGTTGTCGTCATGGAAAGAAACGTCCTGATAAGCAAGCATAACATCGTCGCCCATAGGAACGCCCATGTAGTCGTTGCAGTTCGCCTCGTTGAGAAGCAGGCAAGCGATCTCCTGGTCGTCCTGAGTGATGCCGGTGTGGTTGGTGAAGCAAGGCGCCATGCCCATAGGCAGGCCGATGACCTTCGCCATGAAGTGATCCTCGAGGTTGGCGCGGATCATCTCTTTGCCGTCATACAGCGTCTCCGGGCCGATGAAGCCGGACACGTTGTTGACCATGAAGGGCTCGAAAGAACGGGCGAATCCGTATGTACGGCCTTCAAGCGTCATCTCGTCCGCGCCCTCGTCGCAGTCGATGGACATCTCGGAGCCTTGGCCCGTTTCAAAATACAGCTTGTTGAGGCCGGTGCCGTAGCACTCCTTGCGCGCAAGATCATACGCGTCGAGCAGGAGCTGCTGGGTCACGCCGAAAGCTTCCAGAGCGGGCTGAGTGCCGGCGATGGACTGGAAGAACATGGAGAGCGGAGCGCCCTCCCTGACGGCCTGCATCTGGGTGGTGACGTGAGAGAGCACCGCTATCTGAGTCGGGATGCCCCATTTGTCTTTGAAATCACGCAGCGCGTGCGCGATCCTGCAGGTGGTCTCAACGGTGTCCTCGACAGGATTGATGCCGAAGCAGGCGTCGCCGGAACCATAGGAAACAGCCTCCTGGACACCGAGGACGATGGTCTCCGGGTCGTCGGTGCTGGAGTTGCACTGCGCACGGTAGGTCAGCGTGCCGGGAAGGCCGATCTGCGTCTCGCAGCGGGTGGGCCTTACGCATTTGCTGGAGCCGTAAAGCAGGTCGGAAGCGGAGCAGATCTTCGCGACGGCCGCGACGGTCTCTCCTATAAAAGCGTAGCTCGCGCGGAACAGATCGTCGCTGGTGGTCTTATGGCTCATGATCCACTCACGGAGCTCGCCGATCGTCATATTCTTGAATTTGTCGTACTGGCGCTGGTTCACGCTGTCTATCTCTACGCGCGTGACCTCGTCTTTTTCATAGGGCACGACAGGGTTCTCATAGATGTCCTTGACAGTGAGATTGGACAGGACGACTTTCGCCGCGATTCGCTCGGTCACAGTGTCAGCTGCGATGTGCTGATAACGGTCCGCAGATTTCGGCTCATTGGCTTTTGCGAGCACGTCCGTCACATCGCGGAACTCGAATGATTTTCCGTTCAGATGCGTTTTTAGCTTCATTGCAAGAATCAATCCTTTCTCAAATTTTTACGAAAAGCCGGAAAGACCTCTCCATCACCCCCCAGAACAACACAAGAAGCACTCCTCAACTCCGTGCCCGCATCGGGCGCCCCATTTTTCGCCTTTTGCGCTGGTCTAAATGCCCTGTTTTGGCTGATATTGACAAATTTCAAGCTATTCCTGAGTAAAAACTCATAGTACTATAATAGTCTCCGCGTCCGTTTTTGTCAAGTTTCATGACGGAATGTTCACATTATATTGAATATATAATTCTCTTGACTTTCGAAGTCCTGATGGATATAATTGTAATGCTGTCCCTATATGGGACGCACCACCCTTGCTCCGCTCCACAGGGCGGGGCCAAAGTCCAAAAGGAGGTGTAACAGATGGCAAAGATCGCCGAAAAGTATGAAGTCGTAATGCTCTTCAAAAGCCAGGACGAGGAAGCCACCAAAGCTCTTGTCGAAAAGTTCACAGCTCTCATAAGTGAGAACGGGACCATAGACGGCATAGAGGAATGGGGCAAACGCAGGCTCGCTTATCCTATCCAGGATGAGACCGAAGGTTATTATGTGCTCGTCAATTTCACGAGCGCTCCTTCCTTCCCCGCAGAGCTCGACCGTATCTTCAACATCACGGACGGTGTGCTCCGTTCGCTGATAACCACCAGAAAGGAATAAGGGCTCAGTTATGAACAAAGTCGTTATTCTCGGCAGGATGGCAGCCGACCCCGAACTCCGGCAGACAAACAGCGGCACTTCCGTCACTTCTTTCACCGTGGCGGTGGACCGCCCGTTCACCAAGGGCACCGACAGACAGGCCGATTGGCTGGACGTCGTGGCCTGGAGGAACACAGCCGAATTCATCTGCAAATATTTCCAAAAGGGCAAGCCCATCATAGTTGAGGGGTATTTGCAGACGCGCACATATGAGGACAAGAACGGCAGCAAGCACAAAGTCGTCGAGATCCAGGCTGAAAATGTGGAGTTCGTGCCCGGCACAGGCACAGGTACCGGCGCGAAGCCGGACGCCCGCCCCGAGGGCCGCGCAGACAGCGCCGCTCCCATCGCCGATCCGGCTCCGGTGGCTTTTGCCAACGGCAACGCGGAGGATTTTTCCGTTGTGGAGGAAGACGACCTTCCGTTCTGAGCGGCAGTTCCGAAGAGTATCATGATTTTATAAGGAGGATAAATCCGTGGAAAGACCCGATAGGGCAGACAGGCCCGATAGACCCGGCAACCGCAACAGGCGTGCCCGCAAAAGAGTATGCGCCTTCTGCGTCGATAAGATAAGCGACATCGATTACAAGGATGTTCCGCGTCTGCGCAGGTTCCTCTCTGAGAGAGGCAAGATAATCCCGCGCCGCGTGACCGGCACCTGCGCGCGTCATCAGCGCCAGCTCACCGTCGCCATCAAGCGCGCGCGTCATCTTGCGTTCCTGCCGTACGTAAGCGACTGATAAGCCGTGCCCGGAGAGCCTTCGTCTTTTTGCGAAGGCTCTTTTTTTGTTCCCCGACATCCGCCCGGAGCGTCACGGCGCCCGCTCTCGGCAGTCCCAGCGCTGATTTCTCCGGCGCCGCGGCGGCCGCATCCGTGACTGTTCGGCGGCCCGCACGGCGCGAAACAGCGGGAGGAGCGATTTTTTTGGGGTGACAGATACACTGCTCCCAACAATTTCCGACATCTTCAACAAAAAATATCCCAATAATAAAAATGTGCTTTCTTTTTTGACCTTATAGTTGTATAATATCAGCATACATCGAGCCCTCGCGGCTGCGTAATGACGGAGGTGGCGTCAAGGTGGAACATGCTGACAAAAGCGCGCCCGAAGAATGGAAAGAACTGATCTCTCATCTGCCCTCCGTCCTCAACGCCGAGTTCGTTTTGGATGAGGGCGGGTCCGTGCGTGAACTGCACGTGCTTTCAGGTACGGACAGGAACGCCAAGCAGATCGTGCGCGACATCCAGTCCGCCATGATGGCGCGGTTCGGCATAGAGCTCGACCACCGGGTCATCAGCGTGGCGCAGATCCCGCACAGCCCCGGTTCCATGGAGCTCGTGCGCAGGGATACGGACAGGCTGATCTGTTCCGGAATAGACATCTCCATCAGGAACAGCGGGTGCGAGGTCGCCGTGGAGCTCATGTGCCGCGGCGAACAGTATGTGGGCCACGCAAAGGCCGGCTCCTCCGCCATAGAACGACGGCGCGCCGCGGCCGAGGCCACCCTGGACGCGATATCCCAGTTTGCGGGCGATGCGTGCCGTTTGAGGCTCGGTGAGGTGCGTTCCGCGACGATAGCGGGCTCCGAGGCCGTGCTCGCGGCCGTGACGATAAGCTGCGAAGGGCGGGAGGAACTGCTCGTCGGTTCCTGCGTCAGCCGTGATGAGGAACCTCTCACCGCGGTGCGCGCGACCCTCGACGCCCTCAACCGACGGCTGGCCATGGTACTTTCTTAATTTCATAAGCAACAGATCCGTTTTCTCTGCAAGCGGAGCGGAAAATGCCTGTTTGACAGCGGACAACAGAGCCCACCCATGATGGGAGGCTTTTTTGATGAAGGCGAAGATCGCTGCTGCCATTTCTGCGGTTCTGGCTCTTGTTCTCGCGGGCGGCGCTTATTTCACTTGGTTCTAAAGTCCACAGGGTTTCCTTTTAGGAGAAAACGGATCTGTTTTGCTGTATCGAGGTAGTATTATGAAGACAGGGGCTAAAATATATATTGCGGTCGTTTCAGTCATCGGGCTCGCGCTGAGCGCCTGGTGCGTCTGGGACTATTTTTTTATGGAAAAATTTCTCTCCGGCGGGACCGAGTCGGTGATAGCTTTCCTGATACTCGCGGTCATCACCATCATGTGCCGCTGCCTGCCGCTCACGGTCAGCGACGGCTGCGCGCTGGATATGTCGTTCATCAGCATACTCACGGCCGTGCTCACGCAGGGGCCCGTTTACGCCATCGTGCTCACGGTCATAACCACTCCGTTCGTGTTCGTCAGCCGGGACGGCGACGTGGTGAAATACCGCCACATACTGAATACGCCCATTGAAAAGACCCTGTTCAACACGGCCAACCTTTCGCTGTCCATCGCCTTCGGCGGCATTTTCTATTACCTGTGCGGCGGCGTGCCGGGCGAGCTGCCCGTTCCGCAGTCCATGGTTCCGGCCATCGTGTACATGACCACCTCGATAATCTGCAACACCGCCATAATGTTCGGCCTGTTTTCTTTACAGGGGAAGATGCGCTTCTTCTCCTCCCTCGTCACCGGAATATTCCAGATGGTGCCCAACCTCGCCTGCACCACGCCGATAGGCTATTTCTTCGCTCTGCTGTATCTGCAGCCCTCCGGCGAATACCTGATGCTGCTCTTCATGCTGCCGCTGTGGCTGGCGCGCTATTCCTTCCAGCTCTACCTCGACAGCAAGAAACAGCAGTACGCCATCGTGCAGACGCTCACCGCCGCGATAGAGGCCAAGGACGCCTACACCGAAGGCCACAGCCGCCGCGTCGAGGAGTATGCGGTGCAGATCGCCCGCAAGCTCCGGCTCTCCGAAAAACGGGTGGAGACGATACGGCTCGCGGCGCTGTTCCACGACGTCGGCAAGATAGGCATACCGGACAGCGTGCTCAACAAGAACGGCCCGCTCGACGAGGTGGAGTGGGACGAGATACGTCAGCACCCGGCCATCAGCGTGAAAATACTTGAGAACATAAAAAATTTCAAGGAGATCAGAGACATCGTCGTCTGCCACCACGAGCGGTATGACGGGCGCGGCTATCCCCTTGGGCGCGGCGGGGACGACGTTCCCCTCGACGCGTACATACTCGGCGTAGCGGACGCCTTCGACGCCATCACCAGCGACAGGCCCTATCGGCGCGGGATGGGCATAGAGCGCGCGGAACAGATCATCTCCGAAGAGTGCGGTCATCAGTTCCATCCCCAGGTGGCCGAGGCCGCTTTGGAGCTCATCCACAGCGGAGAACTTGTTGTGGACAAGGACTGACGACATGATAATGCCGCTTTGTGTGCTGCTCTCCGCCGTGATCGGCGTCTGCTGGTTCGGCAGCTTCAAAAATTTTACCTCTGTGGATATTCGCTTTCTTTGGTGCCCCGTGGCCGCCGCGCTGGCTGAGTTCTCGATGCTGCCGCTGTGGAAGCTGTTCGGTGCCGGCTTCAAAAGCTGGGCGTTCGCGCCGCTCGTCCTGTCTTACGCCCTGCTGTTCCTGTTCCTGTTTTCCAACCTGCGGCTGCGCGGCACGCTGCTTATGGCCGCCGGCGCCGGCGCCAACTTCGCCGTGATCGCCGCTAACGGCTTTTTGATGCCTGTCGCCTCCGTCCCCGCAAGCGGCATGACCGAATTCCAGTCGCTGCGCTACGTCCTGATGACGGACGGGGCCCGCCTGCCGTTCCTCGCGGACGTGCTGCGGCTGCCGCTGCCGCTGATAGGAGGATACGCCAGCGTCGGGGACCTGCTGCTCGCGGCCGGCGCGTCCGTCTTTCTTATAAACATCATGCGCCCGCAGGGCGGATATTTCACCGGGATCAGAAAAATATAGACCGCCCTCAGGGGGCGGCCTTTTTCGTCTTCAGCAAAGGTGTATCGGCTCCACGTCCGCGGAGAGCGCTGCGAAGGTGTAGCCCTGGCGCTGCAGCTCCTCAATGATGATGGGCAGGGCCTCGGCCGTCGTCTCGCGCGGGCTGTTGTCATGACAGAGGATGATGACCCGCGCCTTGTCCCGCGCGTATTTCAGGATGCGGCGGGCTATCGTCTCCGGAGCGACGTACTCGGAGGTGTCGTCTCCGCCTATGGAGTTCCAGTCGAACCAGACGAAGCCCCGCCGCGTCATCTCCCGCTGTATCTCGGCGCGCACGGTCTCGCTGCAATGCGAATTGGTGCTGCCGCCCGGAAAGCGGAAAAAGTCCGGCCTCTCCCCCGTCACCGAGCAGATCCATTCCCGCGTCCTGTTGAAGTCCTCCAGCCACGACTCCACCGAGGCGTATATCTGCCCGTACTCGTGACAATAACTGTGCACGCCTATGGAGTGTCCCTCCGCCGCTATCCGGCGCAGCCGCTCGTCCGTCTCTTCCCCCGCCGGGCCGATCACGAAAAACGTCGCTTTTATGCCGTATCCCCTCAGAATGTCGAGCACTTTTTCCGTGACCTCCGACGGCCCGTCGTCAAACGTCAGATACGCCACTTTTTCCGGCTCCTCCGCTTTGCGGGGCGGGGCCGGGGACGCGTACAGCTCCGGATACAGCGACGAGCAGTCCGCCGCCGAAACCACCTCGCCCCACAGCTCTCCAGCGACGCCCGCCGCCAGCAGCGCGGCCGTGAGCATGAGCACGCCCAGCCTCACGCGCAGCCGCCTGCCGCCCCAAAATGATGACCGCAACGCAAAATCACCGTCCATAACAGCTTTTTTCCGACAACACGCAATTTATATGCGTCCGGCACGCTTTTTATCCTTGACTGACCGGCCCGCAAGCCGTAAAATAAGATAATTAAATACTCGGAGGCTTTCAAGTGAACAGAGTTGCAGAGCTGCTTCGTGAGAATCCCATCATAGCTGCGATAAAGGACCAGGAGGGGCTGGAGGCGCTTTCCGGCATCGATTGCGGCGTTGTGTTCATACTATACGGCAATATAATCAACATCGGAGAGATCGTGAGCCGCGTCAAGGCGCTGGGCAAGACGGCGTTCGTGCACCTCGACCTCATAGACGGCATGGCCGCCAAGGATGTGGCCGTGGACTTCATTGCCGACACGACCGGGGCCGACGGCATAATAAGCACAAAGGCCCCGCTCATCAACGTCGCGCACTCGCGCGGGCTGCTGACGGTGCACCGCTTTTTTGTGCTGGATTCCAAATCCCTCGCCGGCGTGGACAGACAGCTCTCAAGCTCCGAAGCCGACAGCATCGAGATCCTCCCGGGCGTGATGCCCAAGATAATCCGCCGCATATGCGCGATGACCGAGAAACCTGTCATAGCCGGCGGGCTCATCTGCGATAAGGAGGACGTGATGAACGCCATCTCCGCCGGGGCATGCGGCATCTCCACCACCAACACGGCCGTTTGGCGGGAATGACACAGTTTTGTAGCATCTTATAGCAAAAGTATTCACGGTTTGTCCAAAAATAGAATTGAAAAGGCGCCTTCCTTTGTGCTATAATGTAACTACCGAAGCAAAGGGGGCTTATCAATGAACATTACGATCTCATCGCGCAACACCGCCGTTCGCGACGCGTTCCGCGAGCGGGTGGACAAGAAACTCCACAAGCTCGACCGTTTCTTCGAGGACGACGCCAACGCCGTCGTGACCGTATCCACCGTGGCTGGCCGCGAGACCGTCGAGGTCACCATCAACTCCCGCGGGATGCTGTTCCGCGCCGAGAGGACGGCAGATGACAGGATGGATTCGCTGGAGGCCGTCGTGGACGCCCTGACGAAGCAGATCATCAAAAACAAGACGAAGCTCGAGAAGAAATTCCGCACCGGCTCGTTCCAGCAGAGCTACGACGAGGAGACGACTTCCGAGGACTACGGCGTGACGAGGGTGAAAAAATTCCCTGTCAAACCCATGGATGTGCAGGAGGCCATCCTGGAGATGAACATGCTCGGGCACAATTTCTACATGTTCCGCAACCAGGAGACGAACGAGATAAACGTGGTCTATCACCGCAACAACGACGACTACGGCCTGCTGGAGCCTTCCGACTGAGTGCCGGACGGCATCCCGCCCCAATAAAAAACACAAAGCTCCCCCGTTTTCACGAGGGAGCTTTTTTGACGCGGAAAATCCGCCTGTTTTTATGCGGTCACGCCTTCTCCGGGCTTTTCACTATATTGCCGCCGCAGACGACCCATTCCGGCAGCGCGAAGCCCGCCAGCGGGTCCTCGCGGAACACGGAAAAATCGGCGTCCTTCCCCGGCGCTATCGACCCCACGCGGTCGTCTATCCCGCATATCTCCGCCGGATATATCGTTATGGCGCGCAGCGCTTCGTCGTGCGGCATGCCGCCGCGCACTGCGGCTGCAGCTGACAGCGAAAGATACTGCACAGGCACCTCCGGGTGATCCGTACAGATCGCCACCCTGACCCCCGCGCGGCTGAGCACCGCCGGCGACACCTCGCTCTGACAGCGCAGCTCCGGCTTCGTCCTGGCCGTCAGCATCGGCCCCGTTATGACGGGAAGTCCCTCCTGCGCCAGTTCCCGCGCGGCAAGGTAGCCCTCCGTCCCGTGTATTATCACGGCGTCGAGCCCGAATTCCTTCGCTATGCGCACCGCGGTGTATATGTCGTCCAGCCTGTGGGCGTGAAAATGCGCCTGCACGCTCCTGTCCAGCACGCCGAGCATGGCCTCGCACTTCATGTCGAATTCGGGCGGGTCGCGCTCCGGGTCGGCCATGGCGTCCTCTATATCCTGCTTATAATGCAGGGCCTTGAGCAGCTGCTCGCGTATCAGCGCGGCGGTGGCCATGCGCGTAGCCGGCGCCTCGCCCTTGGCGTGATACGTGTTCTTCGGGTTCTCGCCCATGGCAAATTTCATCGCCAGCGGCGCCTTCAGCAGCATATCGTCCACACGGCTGCCATAAGTTTTCAACGCCGCCATCTGTCCGGCCACCGGATTCGCGCTCCCCGGGCCGGTCACCACCGTCGTCACTCCGGCGTTCAGCGCCTCCGAAAACGCGCGCTCCACGGGATTGATCGCGTCTATGGCGCGCAGCTGAGGAGTGCAGGGATCGGTGTCCTCGTTGCCGTCGTCGCCCTCTATCCCGATGCCGTCCTCCCACATGCCTATGTGACAGTGCGACTCCACAAAGCCCGGAACTATGAGCGCGCCGCCCATGTCGTAAGCTTCGTCGTCACGCGGCAGCACGGCGTTCGGACCCACGTCTATAAACGTCCCGTCCTTCACCTGGACGAAACCGTTCTCTATGGCGCGGGCGGCCGCGGTAAACACCCTGGCGTTGTAAAACAGCATCCTGCTCTCCCTCTCAGAAAAAAGGGTATTGCGTGCACAATACCCCTTTTCTTACGTTATATGATAGCTCAGCGGCCCTGATTGGCGCGGCGGTTCTGGCTGCCCCGCCTCGTGTCTATTACTTTCTTCAGATCGCCCATCTTCTCGTCGCTGCTCTTCTTGAACTTGTTCATCATGTCCTCGAAAGACATGTCCCCGCTTTGGCGCGGCTTGAACTCGAAGCTGTCCACCTGCTCGGCCCCGCAGCCATGACGGCGCTGATCCTGCGCCTGCCTCGGCTTCGGCTCGACGGCCTGCTTCATCGAAAGGCTGATCTTCCCCTCCGGGGTGATGCTGAGCACCTTGACCCTGACGGTCTGACCCATCTGAACGAAATCTTTGATCTCCTTGACATACGTCTGGGCGACCTCCGAGATATGTACCATTCCCGTCTTGTTCTCCGGCAGATCCACAAATACACCGAAACTGGTGATCCCGGAGACCTTGCCTTCCAAAATGGAGCCAACCTCAAGCTGCATAGATCGTTTTTTTCCTCCTCAAACTTTTGTGGGCTTTACTTTGTCCCCGATATGTCTACATAAAAATGCTCGTCCGAATAAGCGTAACCGAGCTTCTCCCTCGCCATACGCTCCACGAACTCGTTCGTGCCGTAAGTGTCCAGCGTCCTCTGCAGCTCCTCGTTCTCTATGGTCTGCTCGTCGTACTGCTGCTTTATTTCATTTAATGTCGCGCGCTTTCTTGCTATGTCCACCTGGAAGCTCACCAGTGAATACGCCAGATACGCGCCGAAAGCTATCAGCGCCACGCGGATCAGAAAATTCTTCTGCACTTTCTGTTTCGTCTTCAATTCTCGGTAACTCTCCGTTTCTTTCACGGCTGGCGGCCGTGAAAAATTTATGTACGTTTAGTTGTAATAAAGTATACACTACTCTAAAGCGTTTTTGCAATAGCGTATTGGTATGATTTGCCATATTATCGAACTTTTTTTTAATTTTTTCATAACTTTTCCGAACGCCGCGCCCAAAAAACGACAACACGGCGCGCAGCGGCCTGCAAAGGGCCCTTACGGCCGTTTTCACCGCGCCTGTTGCCGCCTTCGCCGCAGACATGACCGCGCGTCCGGCGGTGAAGTACCACGCGGCAAAGCCCAGCCCCTCGCCCAGCAGCAGATAAAGGCGCGGCTGGCCGTAAGTCGCCTTCATAAAGAACGCGAAGGTGACGAACGCGGCCGCGCACATATAAAGGAAATCCATTATGAAAAGCGCGCGCCTGCCCGGCCTTGTCACCAGCCGAAGCACGCGCGCCGCATCGTATAATCCTCCAAGCACAGCGCCCACCGCCAGACTCTCCAGAAAATTTGCCGTCTGGGCGGCGACGATGTTTTGCAACTCCAAGGCATGCCCTCCTAACGGAATATCTTTGCCAGAAGGCCCGCTCTTTTCGGCATGTCGGCGCTGTAGCCAAGGGCGGAGACCTCTCCGGCCACCGACAGCTCCCCCGTCTCCGCCGAAAAACGTTCCACTTTGAGGCCGCGTCCGTGCACCGTAAGTATGCCCAGCGGCGTCACCGCCTCCACCGTCTCGTCGTCGAAGCCCTCCACGTCCGAAACCCCGGTGGCAAACAGCCTGCCGCGTTCCTCAAGCGTAAGGCTGTGCTTTGCCTTGCCCGTCTCCGTGTCTTTCATACCGCGCGCCCCCTGCCCGTACTCCTGAAAAATATTATGACGGCGCGCGCGGTGTTATGTCAAATGAGAGCAAAAAGCCGGAACATCGTCCGGCTCATTGTTTCGCGCTATTCCAGGACCTCGTAATTGCTGGCGGCCTCCTCTTTGCGCGGGGACTCCGTCACGGAGAGCACGCGCACCCTCAACGGCTTCTGGCCGAGCTGAATCTCTATCACGTCGCCCTCCTTTACCTCGTAGGAAGCCCTTGCCGTCTTGCCGTCCACCAGCACGCGGCCCGCGTCGCAGGCCTCGTTCGCTATCGTCCGGCGTTTGATCAGACGCGTGACTTTAAGGTATTTGTCCAGCCTCATGTCTTCACTCCTTAAAAAATACATCCCCTGCCGGAAGACAGGGGATGACCGCAAAACATCTTGTCTTGTGCGATTATTTGGAAACAGCGTCCTTGAGAGCCTTGCCGGCCTTGAAGCCCGGCAGCTTGGAAGCTTCGATGGTGATCTCCTCTTTGGTGCGGGGATTGATGCCTTTGCGGGCGGCACGGGTCTTGACTTCGAAAGTGCCGAAGCCGACGAGCTGGACCTTATCGCCGCCGGCAAGCGCCTCGGTGATGGACTCGATCACGGCGTTGAAGGCCTTTTCGCTGTCTTTTTTGGAAAGTTCGGTTTTGGCTGCGATCGCGGATACCAGATCGGATTTTGTCATTTCAGATAACCTCCATTTTTATAAGTCTTTTCTCTGCGGCGTCGCCGCTTTTTTTATACTGAGCTAATCGGAATCCTTTGCCGCCTTCCAGAGCCTGTTCAGCTCGTCCATGTCCTTCCCGTGCATATCAAGCCCCTCACCAGAAGCCATGGATTCCACCTTAGCAAAGCGCCTTATAAACTTTTCGCTGGAGCGTGTCAGCGCCTCTTCCGCGTCCGCCCCGACAAAGCGGGACACATTCACCGCGGAGAACAGCACGTCCCCCAACTCCTCCTCTATATGAGCGGCGTCGCCCTCGGAGACGGCCTCCTTGAGCTCCGCGACCTCGCTGTCGAGATCAGCCATCGCGCCGGCCGCGTCCGGATAATCGAAACCCGTCTTGGCGGCGCGGTGCTGCAGCTTTTCAGCGCGCATAAGCGCCGGCAGCTCTTTGGGAACGGAGAGCAGCGTATCGGTGGCCGTGTCCTGGCCCTTCTCCCGCTTCTTTATCTCGTCCCAGTTTTTGAGCACCTCCGCCGGGGTGTTCGCGGTCACATCGCCAAACACATGCGGATGGCGCAGTATCAGCTTCTTGCACAGCCCGTCACACACATCGTCGAAATCGAACGAGCCCTTTTCAGCCTCCATCTCCGAATGAAAGAGCACCTGCATCAACAGATCGCCCAGTTCCTCCTTCATCATGGAGCTGTCGTCCTTGTCTATGGCCTCGACGACCTCGTACGTCTCCTCTATGAGGTTCTTCCTGATGGACTGGTGGGTCTGGACTCTGTCCCACGGACAGCCGCCCTCGCCCCGAAGCAGAGCCATGACCGACACCAGATCCCCGATGTCGTACCGCTCTTTGAACTCAAAATCCACCGACACAATATGACCTCCTATATATTACCGCATCAAATGGCTCTTTTCAAGTATTTTTATTATTTTTTCACCTTTTGGCAGCATCTTTAGCTCGCTTTTTGACACTCCATGTATCAAAACCATCACCGCCACATATACCGCCACCGCTATCACGAGCCCAATCACTGTCGCTATGCGCGGCTTTATGACAGTTGCCAGAACGTTGCATGACAGTTTTCCGGCTGTGACACACACTGCGGAGGCAATTCCGGGCTTTATGAACACATCCCACAAATTGACACGGATCCGCGCGTGCCGGCAGATGGCGTTGAGATCCAGCAGCAATATCACCACGTAGCAGGCCAGCGTGCCGTAAGGGGCGGCGTTGATGTTATAGCTCGGGATCCCGACGAAGATGTAGTTGATTATCAGCTTGAACGCCGCGCCGACAAGCATGAATATCAGCGGCAGGTTCTCCTGCCCGATGCCCTGGAGTATGCTGTTCATCGGCAGTACGACCGAGACAAATATGACCGCTATGCCCATGACTTCCAGCATCGGGGCGGCTATCTCTATCTCCATCAGGCGTTTCGGATACAGCAGCTCCAATATCTCGCGCGACATGACCGAGAGGCCGAGGCCCGCCGGTATCGCCATAAGGGTCGTGGTCTTGAGCACCATGTCCACGGAGCGCTTTATCCTGCGCCTGTTGTTGGCCCAGGTGGCGGCGACGTTCGGCAGGGCCGCCGTGGCGAGCGCTATGGTTATGGCCGGCACCAGCGCGAACAGGGTCTGCGGCATGCCGCTGTAAACTCCGTACAGGTAGTTCGGTATGCCGTCGAGCGTCATGCCCGCCGGGAGCAGGTCGCCGTACATGTTCATAATCGTCTCAGAGCTGAGCTTTATCGCGTAGGTGAGCCTGTTTATCAGCGAAACAAGGTCGATGAGCGAGGTGAGGTTCATCGCCATGGCCGCCATGCATATCGGTATGGCGATCTTTACGAGCTTTCTGAAAAGCACCTTGCCGCTCGTGGCCGGAGGCGCCTCGAAAAGCTCCTCCTCGCTGATGCCGTCGCCCACCTTGCGGTGGCGTATCATCAGGTATATCATGCCGCACATCGTGGAGAGCATGACGCCGCCTATGGCCGCCGCGGCCACGTATGGCATCAGCGCAAGCAGCGCCTCGTCCCGGCCCGCGCCGTCGGCCAGCTTCTGCCCGAAGATCAGGCCCGTCTCATCATACTGCTGCATCCCCAGCTTCTCCACCAGCACGGCGAGCCCCAGCCCGAGCACCAGCTTCACGATCGCCTCGATGATCTGCGAGACCGCCGTCGGGTACATGTTGCGAAGACCCTCGTAGTAGCCCCGGTACGCGCTCATGATGCAGAAGAAAAACACGGCGGGAGAGAGCACGGCTATGGCGTACATGCCGCCGGGGTTGTTTATCACGTCGTCGGCCAGGAAACGCGCCCCGAAGAGCATGAAAAGGCTGCCCACCGTGCCCGTGACAAGGAAACAGTACATGGAGATGGTGAGTATCTTCCTCACGTCCCTGTACCGCCCCATTACCACGCTCTCCGAAACTATCCTCGCGACCGCGACGGGCATGCCGGCCGTGGCCAGAGAATAAAGAGGGTTGAACACCTGGTAGGCAGTGTTGTAATAACCGAAACCGTCTCCGCCGATAAGGTTCATCAGCGGTATTTTGAACACCGCGCCGATTATCTTTACGATAACGGTGGCGGCTGTCAATATGAGCGCGCCCTGCAGAAAGTTCTGTTTTTTGTTAGGCAAGCGGCGCCCACCTTTCTTAAAAAATGCAAGAAAACAGCCGCGTCTGCTGTCAGACGCGGCAGACAGTCCGATATGCTTTTATACCTGGGCGAGTATACGCGGCAGATGGTAGCTGATTTTATCCCTGACCTTGGCGACGTCGATGGTCTTCCACTTGCCGTCGCGGTAGAGGACCTCCCCGTCCACCATGGTCAGCGCGACGTCCGACGCCTGCGCGGAAAACACCAGGTTGTCGGTAACGTCATAGCAGGGCGTCATGTGCGGCGCGGAAAGATCCACGACCGCCAGGTCCGCATGCCAGCCTTTTTTGATGAGGCCCGTCTCCGCGCGGCCCTGGCTCTTTGAGCCGTTGATCGTGGCCATGCGCAGTATCTCTTTCGACGAGACCTCGGCGGCGTTTCCGGTGATGCCGCGGCAGATCAGCGCCGCTATGTGCATCTCCTCGAACATGTTGAGGTTGTTGTTGCTGGAGGCGCCGTCCGTTCCGAGCGCCACATTCACGCCCGCGTCCAGCATCTTCCTCAGCGGCATGAACCCGCTGCCGAGCTTCATGTTGCTGGTCGGGCAGTGCGTGACGGTGACGCCGCGTTCCGCGAATATCTTTATGTCCTCGTCGCTGGCCCACACGCAGTGAGCCGCGTTCGTCGGCTGACCGAAGAAACCGAAGCTGTCCAGATACTGCGCCGGAGTGACGCCCGTGCGCTTTATGCAGTCCTCATGCTCCCGCTTCGTCTCGGAGATGTGCACCTGCTGACGCAGGTCGTTTTTGCGGCTGAACTCCGTGGAATCCTTTATCAGCCGCTCGCACGCGGTGTATTCGGCGTGCAGGCCGAACTCCTGGACGAAACGTCCGCGGCTGTGGCCGTATTTCTTTATCGACTCGAGCGATTTCGGGAAGAAGGCCTGCTGCATCAGCGGAGTCCCGTCCGTGCAGATCGGCGCATTCATGAAGTTGCACTTCATCCCCGCCTCAAGCACGGCCTTCGCCATGCCCTCGTCGCCGAGGTACATGTCGGAGAACGAGGTGACGCCCGACGCGAGCATCTCGGCCATGCCCAGCAGCGCGCCCCAGTATACCACATCGTCCGTGAGCTTCGCCTCGAACGGGAATATCTTTTCCGTCAGCCACTCCTGCAGCGGCAGCCCTTCGCCGTATCCGCGCATCAGCGTCATCGCCGCGTGGCAGTGGTTGTTCACCAGGCCGGGGATGAGGAGCTTGCCCGTGCCGTCGTATATCTCGCCGTAGCCCCAGTCCGGCTTTTCCGTCGAGATGTAGTCTATCACGCCGTTTTTCGTGCCGACATAGGCGTCGGACACCATTTCAAAATTCTCGTCGAGATAGGAGATGTTTTTAAAAAGCATTTTCAATCCTCCCCCAGCGTTCTGACCACGAGCCGCAGGAACTTTTTGAAATTCTCGGCCACGGCGGCGCCGGTCTCGTTGACCTCGGTATTTGTAACGGCGGCCCCGGTCACCCCGGCGGCCATGTTGGTCACGACCGAGACCCCGACGGCGGGCAGCCCCACCGCCGAAGCCATTATCGCCTCCGGCACCGTGCTCATGCCCACAAGGTCCGCGCCCATGGACGCCAGAGCCGTTATCTCCGCCGGCGTTTCGAACTGCGGGCCGCCCATATAGGCGTAAACGCCCTCGTGCAGTTCCATTCCGGAAAGCGCGGCGGCGCCCTTTATCTTTTCACGCAGAGCGCGCGAATATGTGTCCGTCATGTCGAAGAAACGCCCCTCGCCGCCGAGGTCTTTGGCGTCCTCTCCGCGCAGCGGGCTGTCCAGCACCAGCTTTATGTGGTCGCGTATCAGAACGAACTCGCCGACTCTGTATTCCGGGCTGATGCCGCCGGCGGCGTTCGTCAGCACTATCTTCTCCACTCCGGCCGCCTTGAGCACCGCCACCGGATAGGCGCACTCCGCCATGGAGTAGCCCTCGTAGCAGTGCATGCGCCCGCTCATCACGGCCACAGGCACGCCCTCGAGCCTGCCTATGTAAAGCACGCCCTCGTGCACGTTGGAAGTGACGAAGCGCGGTATGCTCTTGTACGGGATGCGCACGGCGTCCTCGATGTCCGCCACGAGCGGGCTCAGGCCGGAGCCGAGGACTATCGCCATCTTCGGGCGCAGGCGCGTCTTTGTCAGGATGTATTCAGCAGAACCCTTGATCTGATTGTACGTCATCACGGCGCTCAGTCCTCCGCTATGTCTTTTATCTCGTCCGCGGTGTTCTTGACGGCCTCTCCGGCTGTCTCCGCCGCATCGACAACAGCGGCCTCGGCCTTGTCCTCCGGCGCGGCGGCCTCCTCCTCGTCCCCGCCGAGCTTTGCGCCGCAGCGGGAGCAGAAAGCCGCGCCGACCTCGTTCTGCGCGCCGCAGGCCGGGCAATGCGCGCGCCGCTGCAGCTCCGTCATGCGGGCGGATATTTCGTCCAGACGCTTGTACTGGTCGTCGATCTCGTCAAGATAGATGCCGACGACCTCCTCGCCCTCCTCGCCGGAGCGGTGAGCGTTGTACACCAGTTCGCCGATCTTCGCGAAGTTCTTCTGTATGTCTCCCTTTACGGTGACGCGCTCGAGGCGCAGACGGGAGATCTCCATATATTCGTTGGCCTTTTTGCCCACTTCGCCCGCGACTACCTTCACATCGCTGAGAATATTATCGAGACTGGACATTTCTATTTCTCCTTCCGCAAAATGGCATTTGATTACCTGATATTTTATTATATACCCGTCGAGCGGATAATTCAACACTCGCGTGGAATCAATGAGGGCAATTTGTCACCCCCACGAATTCGCGCAGGAGCGACTCCTTCGGTATCATCTCCGGCGGCAGAGGGTCGAAATGCCCGTATTTTTCGCGCAGCTCCAGCGCCGCGCCATAAAAACGCGAGCCCTCATCTATGCCGCCCAGCAAAGGCTCCACATAGCCGCGCAGCACGGCCGGCTCGTAATCCAGCGTGGAGTCGAGCCGCATGTCCGCAAGGCCCGTGTACGGGTCGATGAACCTCTCCTCGCCGGCGCAGACGCTGCCCCACTGCATGAGCGTCTTTTCCGCACTCCACCCGCGAAAGAGCTGGTCGCGCACTATGCGTCTGGCAAGCCTCACGTCCCTGGGGGAAAAGACCTGCGCCCCCTGCGAATAGAATCCCGTTCCCGCCCCGGTGCAGACGCGCAGCGTGCCGACCTGCGGCAGCCTTTCGGAGAACGCGGGATTCAGCGCGTGCGTCCCCTCGATTATCACTATGCCGTCCTGGCCGAGCTCCACTTCCCGCGTCCGCGCGCTACGGCTCTGCGTGCCGAAATCAAACTCCGGCAGCTCCGCCCTTCCGTCCTCCAGCAGGCGCCTGAAACATTCCTGCGCGAGCTCCACGTCCACGCCGTCCAGCGTCTCCATGTCGTAGGAGCCGTCCGGCAGCACCGGCAGGCACTCGAGCCCCAGGAAAAAGTCGTCTATCGAGATGATGCGCGCCTCGCGCCCGCAGAGCTCCAGCATCTCGCGCAGCTTTTGCGCCGTGGTCGTTTTCGACGAGGCCGACGGCCCCGCCAGCAGCAGCGCCCGCGTTCCCTTTTCGGCCAGCGCGCGGTTGGCTATATCGTAGAGCTGCAACTCGTAGCGGTACTCAGACAGGCGCACCAGCTTTTCCGGACACAGCTCGGCGTATGTGTTCACGCATCCCGCGTCAATCTCCCTGCCCCGCGCGGTATCGCTCATAGAAATCCTTCACCTGGCCCTTCCTCTCGCTTACGGCGGAAAACCGCTCGGTGTATTCATATGGATATTTGAAATTGAATATGCGCTCTATATGCCCGCCCGGCTCCCGCAGTTTCGTCACGCCGCCGGCACCCACCGCGAGGATCGTATGCGTCTCGTCCATTATGTAGATGTTGTAGTACCCCTCTTTGCCCGGCTTGCAGAAGCCGGTGTTCTCCAGGTTGTCGATCGTGCCCTTTTGCCTGTAGAGGTAATACGGAGCGTAGCCCTCCCCGGCAAAGCGGCCGTAGGCGTACTCCAGCATGTCGTCGGCCTCGCTGCCCGCCATCATGTCCTCCGCTTCCGGCGCGAGGTCGGAGGCGCGTTTCAAAGTCAGCGTGTGCAGCGTGATGTTTTCCGGCGAAAGAGCCAGCACGCCCTCGATCGTGTGCCTGAAGCTCTCCATGTCGTCTTTGGGCAGGCCGGCGATGAGATCCGTGTTGATGTCGTCGAACCCGTGCTCACGCGCCATTTGGAAGGCGTCGAAAAAGTCCTGCGCGGTGTGGCGGCGGCCGATGGCCTCCAGCACCTCGTCGGAGAGCGTCTGCGGATTTATGCTGATGCGGGTGACGCCGCGCTTTTTGAGCACGTCGAGTTTCTCCGGCGTTATCGTGTCCGGGCGGCCCGCCTCCACGGTCACCTCCCGCACCTTTGAAAGGTCGAAAACGTTGTCCGTCACGGCGAGTATCCTGTCGAGCTGCGAAGCCGTGAGCACGGTGGGCGTGCCGCCGCCCATGTACACCGTCTCAAGATGCAAGCCGAGTTCCCCGGCCGTTTTCGCTGTGTCGCAGAGCTCGCGGCACAGCAGGTTCACGTATTCCGGGATCAGCTTCGCGGCCTTCTCCACGCTGTGCGAGGTGAACGAGCAATACGAGCACCGCGTCGGGCAGAAGGGTATGGAAATATAAAGCGAGTACGAATCCGGCGTGCTCGCCGCGCGGATGGCCCGCTCGTTTTTCATGGTCTCGAGCAGCAGCCCCAGCTTTTCGTCCGACACGAGCATGGAGCGCGAAAGCTCCTGCCGTATGCGCTCGGCCGAAAAACCGGCGTCTGCCATTTTGAACGCTATTTTCACGGGGCGGATGCCGGTGAGGATGCCCCATTTCGGGCGGATGCCGGTGGCCTTTTCCAGCAGGCCGAAAAGCAGGACGGCAAGGCGCCGCTCGTGCTCAGACGCGGCGCTCTCCCGTGCGGAGAACTCTTTTCCGCCCATGTTGACGCGCGCCGTCAGCTCGTCCCCGCGCACGCCGGTATAAATATAGTCCTCTGCCGGAACCTGCTCGCCCTCGGCAACGGAGAGACCGCCGCCTTGCATGAACATCCGGCAGAGGGCCTCCATCTCATAGTGATAAGGATGACCGTCGCAGATGAGAGTCATGTCAATCCTTCCCCAGCGCTTTCCTCATGCACGGGTTCCAGACCCGCTCCTGTTCCAGCGTCGTCTTGTCCCCGTGGCCCGGGTACACCTCGTAATCTCCGGGCAGGGCGCCGAGTTTCCGGAGCGAATCGGTCATCTCCTGCTCGGAGCCGCCGTAGAGGTCCACTCTGCCGCAGGTGCCCGCGAAAAGGGTGTCCCCCGTGAACAGCTTGTCGTTCACAAGGATCGACACGCCGCCCTTTGTGTGCCCAGGAGTCGCGATGATGTGGAGCTCCAGCTCGTCGAGCTTTATCACGTCGCCGTCGTACAGCACCATGTCCGGCTCTATGTGGTATTTTTCGGAGAACTGCGCCTGCACGCGGTTCATCACCAGCGTCGGGTCGTGCAGCAGCTCCACGTCCGGCTCCCCCACGGCCACCCTCGCCCCCGTGCGCTTAACTATGTCCTTCACCGCGCCGACGTGGTCGAAATGCCCGTGCGTCAGCAGGATGTACTTCACCGTCACGCCGAGGTTCGTTATCCTGTCGGACAGGCGTCCGCCGTCGTCGCCCGGATCTATCACCACCGCGCTGTTCTGCTCGCTTTGCAGAATATAGCAGTTCGTGCGCATGATGCCCACCATTATGGTCGTAATTTTCATATCAAAAGCGCCTCCGCTCTTATTTTTACGTCTTTATGTCACTTTTGGGCGGCCATCTCCGCCGTGTCGAGGATCACGGTGACCGGCCCGTCGTTCAGTATGCTGTAACGCATGTCCGCGCCGAAAACGCCCGTCCCTATCTCCGCGACGCCGTGTTCGCGCAGCTTGTCTATATATCTCTCATAAAGCGCCCGCGCTCGCTCCGGCCTCTCGGCCCGGATAAAAGACGGCCTGCGCCCGTGCGAGCAGTCGCCGTAAAGCGTGAAATTCGACACCACCAGCGCGGCGCCGCCCACATCGAGCAGCGACAGGTTCAGTTTTCCGCCCCCGTCCTCGAATATGCGCAGCTCCGCCGTCTTTTCCGCCAGCTTGTCCGCCTCGGCTTCGCCGTCTCCCACGCAGACGCCCAGCAGTATCGCCAGGCCTTTACCGATGCGCGCCGTCTCCCTGCCGTCCACCTCCACCGAGGCTGCCAGCGTCCTTTGCAGTACCGCTCTCATAACGTACCCCCGCTTCAGCTTCTCTCCACGCCGGTGACCCCGCGCACCTTGCGCACGGCGTCCATGATGTTCCGGAGCTGATCTATGCCCGAAAACTCCGTCGTCACCTGAATCACCACACGGCTGTCCGGCTGCTCTCTCGCCGTCAGCGAATGCATGGGCACGTGCAGGTTCGACAGGGTTATCGAGACGTCGGCCAGCAAGTTCTGCCTGTCCTCCGCGTATATCGTCATCACGGACTTGTAGGTGTCCTTTATCGTGTCGGCCCAGCTCGCGTTGACCCAGCGCCCCTTCTGCGAGTCGTCCATCAGCGCGAGCTGCGCGGTGGAACAATCCGCCTTGTGTATCGAGACGCCGGAGCCCCTCGTTATGAAGCCGATTATCTCGTCCCCGGGCAGCGGGTTGCAGCATTTAGCGAACTTGACAAGGCAGGAATCCAGCCCTTCCACTATCACTCCGCCGCTGCTCGCGCTCGGTTTTTTCACCGCCTTCACAGGCTCCGCCGCGACCGGATGATACCTGTGGTTGAACTCCTCCTTCGCCCAGGGGATTATCTTCGACAGCGTAACACCGCCGTACCCCACGGACGCGTAGAAGTCCTCCAGCGAGTTGCAGTGCTGCCGCCGCGCTATCTCCTCCAGGAACTCCGTATACTGCGGATCGTCGAGGATTATAAGATTGCGGCGGAACTCCCGGTCTATCTCGGCCTTGCCCTCCGCAATGTTCTCGTCACGCCGCTCTTTCTTGAACCAGCTTCTTATTTTCGTGCGCGCGCTGGAGGTCTTAGCGATCTTCAGCCAGTCGCGGGAGGGGCCGTGCCCCTGCGCGTTCGTGGTGACGACCTCGACGATCATGCCGGTCTTGACCTCGAAATCCAGCGGCACGATGCGCCCGTTCACCTTCGCGCCCGTCATCTTGTTGCCCACGGCCGTGTGTATCGCGTAGGCGAAATCCACCACCGTCGAGCCCGTCGGCAGGTTTATCACGTCGCCCTTCGGCGTGAAAACGAACACCTCGTCCGGCGAGAGGTCCGTCTTGATCGAGCGGACTATGTCCTCTACGTCGTCCTCCTCCTGCTGCTGCTCCAAAAGCTGGCGCACCCACGCAAGGCGCTCGTCCAGCCTGTCCTTCCCGGAGAGGCCCGCCTTGTACTTCCAGTGCGCCGCGATGCCGTATTCAGCGGTGTGGTGCATGTCCCACGTGCGTATCTGGATCTCGAAAGGTATGCCCTCTTTGTCTATGCAGGTGGTGTGAAGCGACTGGTACATGTTCTGCTTCGGCGTCGAAATGTAGTCCTTGAACCTGTCCGGTATCGGACGGAACATGTCGTGCATGATGCCCAGCACGTTGTAGCAGTCGTACACCGTATCCACGATGACGCGCACGGCGTAGATGTCGAATATCTCCTCGAAAGAACGGCCCTGCTCATACACCTTGCGGTATATGCTGTAGACGCTCTTGATCCTGCCCTCTATGTGCGAAGGCTGTTTTTCTTCCTCCAGCCTGTCGCGTATGCGCTGCTTTATCGACTCGAGGAAAGCGACGCGCGAGTCCTTCTGCATCTCCATGCGCTGCTCTATGTCGGCGTAGCCGATCGGGTCGAGTATCCTGATGCAGATATCCTCGAGCTCCTCCATCAGCGGTCTGATGCCGAGCCGGTGAGCCAGCGGGGCGTATATCTCCATCGTTTCCAGCGCCTTGCGGCGGCGCTTCTCCTCCGGCAGATATTGGAACGTGCGCGCGTTGTGCAGCCTGTCCGCCAGCTTTACTATTATCACCCTGACGTCCTGCGCCATGGCCAACAGCATCTTGCGGATGTTCTCCGCCTGCTGCTCCTCCCGCGAGACGAACTGTATCTGTCCGAGTTTCGTGACGCCGTCCACCATAAGGGCCACGTCCTTGCCGAACTCGTGGGATATTTCCTCCAGCTTTACGTCGGTGTCCTCCACCACGTCGTGCAGCAGGGCGGTGACCACGGTGTCCGTGTCCATCCCGAGGTGGACCGTGATTATGGCGGCCTCTACGGGGTGCACGATATAAGGCTCGCCGGAGGCGCGCTTCTGTCCCTCGTGCGCCCGCTCCGCCAGCTTGTAGGCTTTCTCTATCCTGTCCATATCCAGCTGCTTGCCGTAGGTCTTGACGGCTTCAGCCAGCTCCTGATATGTCCCCGCCATTGGTATCACCACCGTCCGTCATGCTTTTGGTCCGCTCTGTCTGTTCTTTATGTCGATGAGGATATGCGAAGAATCCATATCCACCTTTTCTCCCGTCTGTTTCAGGGCGATGCGCTGCGTATGGCCGTCGCCCTCGCGCTCAATGAGCCCCATCTCCTCCAGCACGTCCAGCGACAGGAGCATCCTGCAGGCGTCGAGCCCGCTGTCCCTCTCCTGCGCCGTTATGCGTCCGAAAAGCACATCCAGCCGCCCGCTGTAACCGCCAGCCGCCCTGAGGAACCTGTAGACGACGGCGAAATCCGGCCTGCCGGGCACCGAGTCCTCAGGCACCGGCTCTCCGCGCCTGTAGCCGTCGTAGTCAAGGCTGCCGTTGAAAAGCCTCTCCTGCGAAAGCGACGAGGGGCGCACGTCCCTGACCTTTACGGTCACGCGCTGTTCCCCGGCGTACTCGTTTATCTCGGCCGTGGCCGCTATGTCCACTATCTCGCCTATCGAATAGGGGAAATCCTCCGCCGCCATGCCGAAATACACGGCGTAAAAAGTTATCCCGGCCTTTTTGAGCTTCAGCCTCACGTGCCTGCCGCCGCCCACCGGATATATGCCGTCTATTATGACTTTCCGGAAAGCGAACAGCGGCACCTCGTTCTTGCTGCCGAACGGCTCGAGCATATCCAGGGAGCGGATGTTGTCCACCGTCAGCTCCGCCGGATCCATTATCCTGTCTATCTTCAAAGTGTATACCGGCATCCTGTCGAAATGCTTCGCCGCATAGTCGTTCATTGCCCGGCGGAAATCCTCTATCCTGTCGGCGTGCAGCGACATGCCGGCCGCGAACGGGTGCCCGCCGTACCTGGTCAGGCAGTCCGACGAAGCCGCCACCGCGTCTATCATGGAGAAGCCCTCCACGCTCCTGGCGGAACCGCGGGCCTCCTCTCCGTCCGACGAGATGAGCACGCAGGGCTTGCCCGTGCGCTCCACCACCTTGGAGCAGACTATCCCGATGACGCCGTGGTGCCAGCCGTGCCCGTCCAGAACGACCACTCTGTCGTAAAACAGCTCCGGCCTCGTCACGTACATATTCTCCACGTCCGCGGCTATCTGGCCCTCCAGATTCTGCCGCATGCGGTTCTGTTCACAGAGCGTCTCCGCCAGCTCGGCCGCGCGCCCCTCGTCGTCCGTGGTCAGCAGCTCTATCACCTGATACGCGCTGCCCAGCCTCGCGGCGGAATTGAGGCGCGGCGCTATGCCGAACGCCACGCTCTCCGCCGTCAGCAGCCTGTCGGCGAGGCCGGAAGCCTCCAGCAGCGCGTGCAGGCCGAGGTTGCCCGTGTCGCTCATATGCGAAAGGCCCTGCCGCACCAGCGTCCTGTTTTCACCCGTCAGCGGAACGATGTCCGCCACCGTACCTATGCAAAGCAGATCGGCGTACTGGTCGATTATGCCCCAGCCGTCGTCGTTCTCCAGTGCGCAGACGAGCTTGAACGCCACGCCCACGCCCGCGAGCTCCGAGTATATGTTTTCGTTTTCGGCAAACTCCGCCCTGTGCGGGTCCACCACAGCCACGGCGTCGGGCAGGACTTCGCGCGGCTTGTGATGGTCTGTCACCACCACGTCTATGTGCAGCGTCCCGGCGTAGGCCACCTCGTTTATCGCGGAGACCCCGTTGTCCACCGTGACGATGAGGTCCGTCCCCCGCCCGGCCACGTAATCCACCGCGCCGGAGTTGAGGCCGTACCCCTCCGTGTCCCTGTCCGGGATATAGTACCACACGTCGGCGCCTATCGACTGCAGATAATCGTACATCAGCACCGTCGCCGTCATGCCGTCGCAGTCGTAATCGCCGTAAACGCAGATGCGCTGTCCCTCGTCCACCGCCTCGATTATCCTCGCGGCGGCTTTCGCCATGTCCGGGTATGCGTACGGATCGGTGAACGGGACTTCCCTCGTCAGAAAATCCCGCACGCGCGAAGGAGTATCCAGCCCGCGCGCCACGAGTATGTCCCCCACGAGCTCCGGGATGCCGAGTTCCTCGCATATGCGCCTGGATTTGCCAGGATTGCCCGCGAGCAGCTTCCACTTTTTCATCTCCCGGCCACCTTTCGTCCGCTGTCCTTGTAATATATTTAAATATTATATCATCCATGTGCTGAAAATACAAGAAAAAACGCCCCGCCCCGCCCTTATGCGCCAAAACGCCCCGCGGAAGGAGAGTTCCCGCGGGGCGCGATGTGTCATCCATGATGTGCCGCAAGCCGTCCTCCGGCGATGTCGCTCAGTTACGTCATTTCCCGAACCTGCGCACGGACACCGCGCCCGCCGTGATCAGCGCAAGCGCGGCGATCGCCACGGCGGCGCCCACATTGTCCGACGCGCCCGTGTTCGGGTTGGCGCCCTCATCTGTGCCGTCCACGGAGGACTGGCTGCCCTCTCCATCTGCAGCCGGCACGCTGCCTTTGAGCTCCGTGTCGGAGACATAATAGGAGCCGAGCGCGGTCTTGCCGTCCAGCTCGAAGGCGACGGTCAACCTGTGCTCGTAGACGTTCACCGTCTGCGCGCCCTCAAGGGTCATCGTCTTCCCATCGAAGGTGTAGAGCCATACCCGCTGATCCGGGCCTTTCAGCTCCAGCGCGTCCGCGTCCAGCTCCAGCTCCAAAACCGCGCGCGTTGCGAGCACGGCGCTCGGCGAAAGGAAGTTGACACACTGGAACAGCGCCTCCGGGAAAGCCTCCGTTATGTTGTCGTCCGCCACGGTGTTGAAGCTCACGTTTATGCCCTTCTGGTTCTCGCTTATGTTCTTGATCCCGAGCTTCCACGCGCCGTCCGGCGAAAGGATGTTTATGCTTTTGCCGGTCCCCTCGGCAAAGCGGTCGGCGGAGATAATGTCGGTGTCCTCGCCGAGATAAACGGGGGCCTTTTCACCCGCCAGAACGCCTATCTCGCCCTTTGTCAGGTCGCGCCGCACGATGCGGAACTCGCCCTTCACAGCCTCCGTCTTGACCACTTTGCCGCTGTGTGAGCGCAGAAAGTGGTACTCGAAACGGACTTCCCTGTCGGAAACGGTGTAGTCATCCACCGGCGTCAGCGTGATGCGCACGCCCTTGCCCCTGATCGCGGCGGCCTGGCCCTCCGCTGTCCCGCCGCTCTCCGCGGTGTCGTCGAACGTTTTCTGCGTCAGCTTCACGTAGTCCGAGCCGAGGGTGACTCTGAACTGCAGGTCCTCCGGCGTGAACGGGTGCTCCTGCGCGTCGGCCACCCCGGCCTCTTCCGCCATCCGGATGAGGTCCTCGAGCGTGAATTCGATCACCAGCCTGTCGTCAAAATACACGTCATCGATGTCGCCGAACTCCGCCGCGAAAGCGGGCACGGACATAGCCAGCACGAGCGCCAGCGCCATTGTCATTGCAAGCAGTTTTTTCATGGTTGTTCCTCCGATTTCGATGTTGCCGGAACGGCGCCGCTCTCCCCGGTCGCCCCTCCTGCAACAATCGTAACACGCTCGTGACACCGCATCAATACCGATTTGATTCCAAATTGTAATTATATTCGCGGTAATATTTACATATTGTAATATTTTCTGCCTCCAATGGCTCGTTTTTACTCCGCC
>Ga0268263_1000242_pt1 | contig 117379 bp, 102 predicted proteins | sample Biomet5_FD_190358 | JGI IMG/M metagenome (GOLD analysis project Ga0268263, IMG submission 190358) | Microbial communities from bioreactor (seeded with sewage sludge) at LBNL, California, USA - Biofuel metagenome 5 (SPAdes) (version 4) | ecosystem: Engineered > Bioreactor > Anaerobic >... | reverse complement strand
TGTTTCATCTCACCCCCGCAAGCGGCAGCCCGCGCATCTTTCTTGAAGCCGCCGCGCGGCTGACCGATGCGCGGCTGTGGGCCCTGGCGGCTGCCGCGGCGGGCTATGCGGCGCTGCGCCTCGTCGAGGCCTGGGGCCTGTGGCGCGGCCGCGCCTGGGCCGAGTGGTTCGGCGCGCTCTCCGGGGCGGTTTACGTGCCCATCGAGGTCTTCGAGCTGATGCAGCGGGCCACCTGGGCCAGGGGCGCGCTGCTGGCCGCCAACCTCGTCATCGTCGGCGTGCTGGCGCTGGCCCTGCTGCGCCGCAGGCGGCCGGCCGGCCCTAGAAACGCGGGATGAGCCGCCGCAGGGCCGCCAGGAATCCCTCCAGTTCCTCGGAGGACAGCGCCCCGGACAGGTCCTGGGAAAGCTGGCCGTGCAGCTTGTGGTGCTCGGCGAAGAGCCGGACGCCCTCGGGGGTCAGGCCCACCTGGATGGAACGGCGGTCGGCGGCGTTGGGCCGGCGCTCCACGAGGCCGGCGTTCACCAGGCGATCCACCAGCACCGTGAGCGAGCCCGTGGTCACGCCCATCTTCTCGGCCAGCTCCTTCATGCGCAGCTCGCCGCAGGAGCCCAGGATCTCCAGGGTGTGCATCTGCTGCAGGGTGATGCCCGTGCCGCGCACCACGGCCTGCTCCCAGGACGAGAAGCGCTCGTAGAACTCGATGAGCAGCCGGGTGAACTCCTCGGACTGCGCGTGCTCGTCGTGACAGATCATGCCGTCTCCCCCTCCGCCCGCATGCTGCGGTCCCTGTACGCCAGAAGGCTGGCCGAGGCCAGCACCACGAGGATGCTGCCGGCATTATGGAACAGCGAGGCCGCGATGGGCGAAAGCAGGCCGCTCATGCCGCCGTACACGGCCACGGCGTTGGACAGCAGCCCCAGGGCGAGGTTGAACTTGACCAGGGCGAGCATGCGCCGCGCAAGGCCGACCAGGAACGGCAGCCGCGAGATGTCGTCCCGCGTGAGGGCCACGCCGGCTGTCTCCAGGGCCACGTCGGTCCCCGCGGCGGCCATGGCCACGCCGACGTCCGCGCGGGCCAGGGCCGGGGCGTCGTTGACGCCGTCGCCCACGTAGAGCACGCGGCGGCCCTGGCGCTGGAACTCGGCGATGACGTCGAGCTTGTCCGCGGGCTTGAGGCCAGACCAGGCCTCGCTGAGGCCGAGCTCCCCGGCCACCCGGCGCACCGCCCCGGCCTCATCGCCGGAGAGGATGCCCAGCCGCGCGAACCCGGCCCCGCGCAGGGCCTCCAGGGTGCGCCGCGCCGCCGGACGCCCGGCGTCGCTCACGGCCAGCAGGCCGGCCACGACGCCATCCTTGAGCACGGCCAGGGCCGTGGCCCCGCGCCCGCGCATGGCCGCAAGCGGCCCGGCGAGATCCTGCGCCAAATCACGGCAATTCTCCGCCGTGGCCCCGCAGACCTCCACGCGATGGCCCTCCGGATGGCGGTCGCACTCCAAGACGCCGCGCACGCCCAGGCCGACCTCGGCGACCACGCCGCGCGCCTCGGCCGGGGCCAGGCCGCGCTCCCCGGCGGCGCGCAGGACCGCGCGGGCCAGGGGATGGGTGCAGTGGCGCTCCACACCGGCTGCGGCGGCGAGCACCTCGTCCGCGCCGCGCCCCGCCGCCGGGACGACCTCCTCCACGCGCGGCCGGCCCAGGGTCAGGGTGCCGGTCTTGTCGAAGAGCGCGGCGTCGGCCTGGGCGATCTTCTCCAGCTGCACGCCGCCCTTGACCAGCACGCCCGCGCGCGCGGCCCGGGCCACGGCGGCCACAGTGGCCGTGGGCGCGGCCAGGAGCAGCGCGCAGGGACAGCCGGCCACGAGCACGGCCACCGCGCGGGAGGCCTCGCCGGACACGGCCCAGGCCAGCCCGGCCAGCGTCAGCACCAGCGGCGTGAACCAGCGCGCGTAGCGGTCCACGAAGCGCACGGCGGCCGGCTTGTGGGCCTCGGCCTCCTCCACCAGTCGCATCACGCGGCCCAGGGTGGTGTCCGCGCCCACGCGGCCGGCGGTGATCTCCAGCACGCCGTTGTAGCTCAGGGTCCCGGCGAGGACCTCCTCGCCCTCGCCGCGCTCCCGCGGGACGCTCTCGCCGGTGATGCTCGACTCGTCCACGGCGCTGCGTCCGGTCGCCACCACCCCGTCCACCGGGATGCTCTCGCCCGGACGCACGAGAATCCTGTCGCCGGGCCGGATTGCCGCGACGGGCACGCTCTTGACGCCCTCGGGGGTGATCAGCCCGGCCTCCTGCGGGGTCATGGCCGCCAGGGCGCGGATGGAGCGCCGCGCCGAATCGCTGATGGCCTCCTCCACCTCGGACCCCAGGGCCATGATGAACCCGACGACGGCCGCCGTGAGCACCTCGCCCTGCATCAGCGAGGCGGCGATGGCCAGGGCCACCAGCTCGTCCACGTTGACGCGGCGGCGGAGCAGGCCCCGCGCCGCGCCCCAGACGATGGGCAGCCCGGTGAGCGCCGCGGACGCCCAGGCCAGGGCCGTGGCGGTCCAGGCCGGCTGGAGGCTGCGCGCCTCCCAGAGGAACGCGCACAGGGCCAGCGTCCCGCCGGCGAGGCATTGCAAAGCCTCCCGCCTGCGGAACAACTCGCGATATTCGCCCAGCCGTGAAAACCTTCCGATCATGAGACCTCCCCGCCGTTGCGGCGGTGGTTCGTTTGATGTCGAAGAATTCTTGCCATCGTATATTTTGATTGTCAAGATAATTAGGCATAAAAAAACCGCCGAACGGCGGGTCTTGTTTTGAGTAGCTGGCGTCGGAGCGCGTGCGACGCAGAACACGCGCCCCGGCGCCAGCAGGCAAGGGGAGAGTTTAATCCCAATTCATGAAGCGGCTGGCGTCGGAGCTGTCGGCGACGTCAGGATTCGCAGTCTTGAGTTCGGCCTCAAGCTGCTGCGCGCGGGCTTCAAGGACGCGCAGGCGCTGGATGCCGGTCGGGGTTTCGGACTGGGCGGCGGAAAGCGTCGTGACCTCGGAGCCGTCCAGGATGTTGCAATCCAACCGATTGTAAGCCGTGCTGATGAACAGCATGACGAAGAAGAACACTCGGATGAAGGCAAGTCCCGTTCTGTCCAGCATGGTCGTCCTCTTGCGCTCACGAAGGCGAAACCTGTTCTGCATGCACCGCGCCCGGGGGACGCATCCCCTGGAACCGCGCTGTTCACGGCAGAAGAGTGCGTTCCGGGGGCGTTCTTGTAAATGCGGATTTTTTTGAGTATGCTTTCGGCCAGGACGAAGGCAGCATTTCCCCCCCGGAGGCGGTTTCATGTCGTTTGAACTCACGGACCTGCGCCTGTTCCTCAACGTCGTCGAAACGGGCAGCATCACGTCCGGAGCCAAGAACTCCTTCATGGCGCTGGCCTCGGCCAGCGCGCGCATCCGCGGCATGGAGGACACCATCGGCGTGACCCTGTTCACCCGCGGCCGCAGGGGCGTTTCGCCCACCCACGCCGGCCGGGCCCTGGCCCACCACGCCCGCATCGTGCTCACCCAGTGGGAGCGCATGCTCCAGGAGATGGCGGAATACGCCAAGGGGCTCAAAGGCCACGTGCGCCTGCTGTGCAACACGGCCTCGCTCACGGAGTTCCTGCCCGGCCTGCTCACGGCCTACCTCTCCGCCCACCCGAGCGTGAGCATCGACGTGCACGAGAAGCTTTCGGCCGAGGTGGTCCAGGACGTGGTGGACGGCAAGGCCGACGTGGGCGTGGTGGCCAAGAGCACGGACGTGGGCGAGCTGGAGACCCTGCCCTTCCGGCGGCTGACCATGGTCCTCGTGGCCTCGCCGCAGCATCCGCTGGCCGCGCGGCGCAGCGTGAGCTTCAGCGACGTGCTGGAGCACGGCATCGTGGGCATGTTCGAGGGCAGCTCGATCCAGGCCTATCTGGAGGGCCACGCCGCCCGCGCAGGCAAGCAGATCAACTACCGCGTGCGCCTGCGCGGCTTTCTGGCCATGGGCCGCATGGTCGAGAACAACGTGGGCGTGGCGATCATGCCGGACACCGCGGCCCAGCGCTGCAAGCAGACCATGGACGTGCGCATCGTGCGGCTCACCGATTCCTGGGCCTCGCGCCAGCTCATCCTGTGCATGCGCAGCTACGCCGAGCTGCCGCTGCACGTGCGCGACCTCGTGGAGATGGTCCGGGCCTAAGCCGGCCTAGTCGAAGCGCACGGTGGCGAAGGCCCGCGCCCGGCGGTCCGGGCTCCAGAGGGTCGGCTCCGGCGGCGGCGCGGCGGGCGAAGCCAGGCGCACGCCCTCCAGGGGCCGCACGATCTCGCTGCGGCCCGCATCGTTGCGCAGATACACCCCCCGGCCGGAGATCAGCAGCACGCTCAGCTCGCCGGCGTCCAGGAACCCGCCCCAGAAGTCCGTGCCGCGGATGCCGATGACGGCGAAGGGCGTCTCCACCTCGAAGGGCTCCTCACGCTCGGCGCGCAAGGCCTCCAGGCGGCCCGTGACCACGCGGAAGGCCCCCTTGACGAAGCGCAGCAGCACCGCGCCCGCGCCGGGCCGCCGGCCCAGGTCGTAGCGTTCGACGCCCAGCTCCGTGTCCGCGCCGAGGGTCAGCCGGGTCTCGTCGAGCATGGTCAGCTCCAGCCGCGCGCCGGGCCCGGTCCGGAGCACGTCCGTGCGGCGGATCAGGTCATTGACGGCCAGCTCGCGCAGCTCCGCGCCCTGCACGGCATAGGCCGCGCCCTGGACGCGGCTCACGTGGCCGACATTCTCGCCGCCGGCGGCCCAGGCCGAAACGAGCAGGTCCGCGCCCGGCACGAACAGGGTGGCCAGGACCGCCCCCAGGAGGAGGAACGGGAAGGCGAGGGTCTTGAGCGCGGCCGTGAACGTCTTCATGCGCTGCCTCCAAGGCCCGCGGCGCGGGCTGGTTTTCTCGGATATAGCCGCCGCCCCGGGCTTTGTCGATGCCCGGCCTTGCGTCCGGGCGGGTCCGGCATGTACTCTGCGGCAAAACCAGCCGCACGGGAGGTCGTCATGTCCGAACACGGGAAGCATCTCGCCATCCACGGCCACTTCTACCAGCCGCCCAGGGAGGACCCCTGGCTGGACGCCATCCTCCCCGAGGGCAGCGCCGCCCCGGCCCTGCACTGGAACGAGCGCATCTGCGCCGAGAGCTACGCGCCGCTGGCCTTCGCCCGCCGGCTCGACGGCCAGGGCCGCATCGTCGAGATCATGAACTGCTACGAGTACATGAGCTTCAACTTCGGGCCCACCCTGCTCACCTGGATGGAGCGCCACGCGCCCGAGGTCTACGCCCGCGTGCTGGAGGGCGACGCCAAGAGCCTGGAGCGGCTGGGCCACGGCAACGCCATCGCCCAGATCCACCACCACGTGATCATGCCGCTGGCCACGGACCTGGACAAACGCGCGGAGATCGCCTGGGCCCTGGCCGACTTCGAGGCCCGCTTCAAGCGCCCGGCCGAGGGCATGTGGCTCTCCGAGGCGGCCGTGGACACGCGCACGCTGGAGCTGCTGGCCCGCGCCGGCGTGAAGTTCACCATCCTGGCCCCGCGCCAGGCCAGCCACGTGGCCGACATCGGCCGGGACGACTGGGCCGAGGTCCGCGAGGCCGACCTGGACATCCGCCGGCCCTACCTCGTGGAGCTGCCCGAGGGCCGCAGCATCGCGGTCTATTTCTACAACGGCCCGCTGTCCCAGGCCGTGGCCTTCGAGGGGCTGCTGCGCCACGGCGACTTCTTCTGGGGCCGGCTTTCGGCCGAGGCCGGGGACGGGTTGCTGGCCCTGGCCACCGACGGCGAGACCTACGGCCACCACTTCAAGTTCGGCGAAATGGCCCTGGCCTTCGCCCTGTCCCAGGCCCGCTCCGGGGCCGCCGGCGTGCGGCTGAGCAACTACGCCGCCTACCTCGCCGCCAATCCGCCCACGCGGCGCGTGCGCATCCACGAGCGCAGCTCCTGGAGCTGCGTGCACGGCGTGGAGCGCTGGCGCGCGGACTGCGGCTGCAACGCGGAGCACAAGCCCGGCTGGAACCAGCGCTGGCGCGGTCCCCTGCGCGAGGGCCTGGACGCCGTGAAGGCGCGCATCGACCGGCACTTCCTGAGCCTCGGCGCGGGGCTCTTCAGTGCGCCGGAGGAGGCCCTGGTGCACTACGGCCGCGTGCTCGCCGGGCTGGACAGCGAGACGGAGTTCGCCGCCGGGCATTTCAAAAAGCGCCTCACGGCGGAGCAGCGCCACACGGCTTGGCGGCTGCTGACCATGGAGAAGTGGGCGCTGTCGTCCTTCGCCTCCTGCGCCTGGTTCTTCGACGACCTGGGCCGCATCGAACCCCTCAACGCCCTGACCTTCTGCCTGCGGGCCATGCAGATCGGCCTGCGCACCGGGCTGGAGGATCTGGAGCCGCTGCTGCTCGCGCACATCGGCAAGGCCAGCTCCAACGACCCGGCCCTGGGCAGCGGCCACGACCTCTGGACCCACGAGGTGCGGCCCCGGCGCGAGAGCACGGAGACGATCATCGCCCAGGCGCTGATCCGCCTCTGGGCCGAGGGCGGCCTGCCCGACGCGGGCCAGACCGGCCGCGTGGAGTGGCCCGGATTGGCCGTGGAGATCGCCGCCTCCGGCCGCGACGCTGAGGGCAGCCTGCACGGCCAGGCGAGGATCGCCTGGAGCCGGGAGTCGGGCTGCGACGAATGCGACTGGGCCTGGGAGCAGCCCGGCGACGGCGACCCGTTGGCCGGCTGCGTGCGCACGGGCGAGGGCCTGGGGGCCAAGTGCGTGCCCGCGGCCTACCTCTCCTGGGGCAAGCGCCAGGCCCTGGCCGTGGCCTGGGCCCGCCGGGCCGAGGCCGAGTGCTGGGAGCGCCAGCTTGCGGAGACACGCCTGGGCGCGCACCTCTTCCTGTCCTACCGCGAGGCCCAGACCACCCAGACCGTGGCCGACCGCTGGGAACGCTTCTGGGCGGCGCTGGCCTGGCAGTGGATCATGGGCGACGTCACGGCCTCGGGCGATTTCCTGGACTTTTTGCGCCGCTGCGGCGCGACGCACCCGGAGCGCGGGCTGCTGGCCCGGCGCGTGGGCGAATCCCTGGCCGTCCTCCTGGACGCGGAGGAGCCGGAATACGCGGCCGTGCGCGGCGTCCTGGACCGCGCGGCCCAGGCCGGCGTGGCCCTGGACCTGCGCGAGGCCCAGAACCTGTTCTGGACGCGGCGGCTGCATGAACCGGCCGCGCGCGAGGCCGGCCTGGCGCTGGGATTCGCGCCGGAGGTCTTGCCCTGATCCGCCGGGCGGGTTAGAGCCCCGGTCACGCCCGGCGTCTCCGGGCGCGGAGGATAATCTTGCTCACCGAAGCCATCTCGCATTTCGCCATCAGCGTGCTCGGGACCACGGGTCTGGCCGGCGCGGCCTTGCTCATGGCCCTGGAAAGCATGATCGCGCCGGTGCCCAGCGAGGCCGTCATGCCCTTTGTGGGCTTCCTGGTGGCCGACGGCAAATGGAGCGCGGCCGAGGCCATCTTCGCCACCAGCCTGGGCTCGTTCATCGGCTCGTACCTGTCCTACCTCATGGGCTACTACGGCGGCCGGCCCTTCGTGCTCAAGGTGGGCCGCTTCCTGCTGCTCGACGTGCACGACCTGGAGCTGACGGAGCGCTTCTTCCAGCGCCGCGGCAGCTCGTTCACGCTGTTCGTCGCGCGCTTCATCCCGGTGATCCGGCACATGGTGTCCATCCCGGCGGGCATCGGCAGGATGCGCTTCTGGCCCTTCGCCCTCGCCACCACCCTGGGCGCGACCTGCTGGAACAGCTTCCTGCTCTTCTGCGGCTTCAAGCTGCGCGAGAACTGGGAGATGGTCCAGACCTACCGCCACCACTTCGACGGGCTGATCATCGGCCTGCTGGTCGCGAGCATCGCCTGGTACGTCTGGTACAAGCTCAAGCGCCGCCGGGCCATGCGCTCGGAATAGGCGCGCCGGCCAAACAAGAAAGCCCCCGGCTCCGCGAGGAGTTCCGGGGGCTTTTTCTGGTGCGGAAACGGCTACTTCTTGAACACGATCTCCGCGCGAGCGGTCTCGGGGTCCTGGACCGTGACGCTGATGTCCACGGGCGTCCGGAAGTGCTCGGCCGCGCCGCGCAGGATGCCCTCGAAGTAGTGGTGGTAGCCGCGGCGCGACTTGTAGATCATGGTCAGCTTGTCGCCGCGGTCCTCGTAGCTGAAGCGCGGCGGCACGATGCCCGGATTGGCCTTGGTCAGCTCCGCGTGGGTCTCGTTCATGGTCAGGAAGAATTCCTTCAGGGTCTTGGCCTTGAAGTACGGCCGGTAGAGCTTGTAGAACTGGCCGATGGTGTACTTGCCCAGGTCGACGAAGACCGCGCGCACGTCCTTGCCGGTCTCCCGCGCGACGGCCTCGGCCATCTGCCGCAGCACCTGATCCGGGTAGCTCTGGCTGGCCATGAACACGGGATTGCCCAGCGCGGACGAAACCTTGGCGTGCACGGCGTCGCCGTACTTCACCTTGATGTATTCGAGCATGAGCTTGGGCAGGATGCCCTTCATCTGGCCCTCGGAGGCGCGTAGCTTGCTCGCGTCGGCGTGGTTGGCGCTGAAGCTCATGGACATGGTCAACAGCTGCTGGGCCAGCTCGGCCAGCTCGCGGGTGGCGCTGGCGGACTGGCCCGCGCCCTCCTCGGACTCCTTGGCGATGTCCGCGATCTCCTCGATGTTCTTGTTGATCTCCTCGGCGGCGGAGGACTGCTCCTCGGCCGCGGTGGCGATCTGGGCCACGCGGCCGGTGACGTCGTCGATGCGCCCCAGAATCTCCTCCAGGGCCTTGCCGGTGCGGTTGGAAAGGTCCGTGCTGGCCTCCACCTGCTTTTCGGTCTCGCGCATGGTGGCCACGGCGTTCTGGGAGCGCTCCTGGATCTCGCGGATGGAGTGCTCGACCTCCTTGGTGGCGGTCATGGTCTTCTCGGCCAGCTTGCGGACCTCGTCGGCCACGACGGCGAAGCCGCGGCCGGCGTCGCCCGCACGCGCCGCCTCGATGGCCGCATTGAGCGCCAGCAGGTTGGTCTGGTCGGCGATGTCGTTGATCACGTTGATGATGCGGTCGATCTCCGCGGCCTGGGCGTCGAGCTGGCCGAGGACCTGGGCCAGCTTGCGCGAGGATTCGGCCACCAAGTTGATGCCATCGACGCTCTCGTGGACGAGCTGCACCCCGTCCTTGGCGGACTTGCTGGCCGTGGCGGCCGCATCGGAGGACTGGGTGGCGTTCTGGGCCACCTCCAGCACGGTGGCGGTCATCTCCTCCATGGCCGTGGACACCGAGTCGGTCTGGGCCTTCTGGCGGTTGGCGCCCTTGGCCTGTTCGTCGGCGCTGGCGGAAAGCTCCTCCGCGGCGCTGGCCACGCGCTGGGCCAGATCGTTGATGGCGTTGCCCACCTGGGCCAGGCGGCTGGTCTTTTCGGCCAGTTCGGCCTGCTGCCGCTTGAGTTCGGCCAAATCGGTCAGGCAGACCACCGCGCCGATGACGTCGCCCTTGAGGCTCCGGATGCAGTTGACGATGACCATGACGTCGGTCACGCGGCCGTCCCAGAGCTTGAGGTTGATTTCCTGGGAGACGTTGGTCTTGGCGGCCATGGTCCGCTCGGTGATGGAGTCGCCCTTCTTGTTGTAGAAGGCCTCGCTCACCGTCTTGCCCACGACCTCGGCCTCGGGCTTCTTGAGCATCTCCAGCATGGTCCCGCTGACGTGCGTGACCACTCCCGTCGGATCGCAGAGCAAAAACGGCGTGCCCACGCCGCGCACCGCGCCGCGGTAGAACTCGCGGCGGCGCATGTTGTACTCCAGGAGTTCGGCCGCCATGTCCGTCAGTTCGCCCTCGCCGCGCCAGGAGTTCACCTCGTCGAAGAGGAACTCGCGGCGGCGGCCCAAAAGGAGCTTGAGCCCGGCCCGAAGGCGCTCCGCGCCGGGTCCCTGGCCCTTGGCGAAATAGGCCGCCAGGGCCAGAACGAGCACGGCCAGCCCAAGCGAGGCATACAGGTTCGCGGCGAAATGCGCGCCGATCAACAGCGCGCAGGCGACCCCGCCCAAAGTCCACAATGCTGCGGATGGACTCAGGTTCTGCTGCTCTTTCATGAACAACTCCTTGGCGTTTCGACACGCCGCCGCTGGGGGATTGGCGCTGCGCGGGAAAAGTCCGCCGACACATCCTATCGACCGGATCGATGTTTTCCTTTACTTCACGTCATTTCAGCAAATTTCCAGCGGAAAGGCAAGGCCGGCCGGCCCTCGGGCCGATTGACTTGGCGCGGCGCTTTTGGCATCGAACAGGCGCCTGCGCACGGCCGGACCCTGGTCCGACCCGCAGCCGGAGGGGTGGCCGAGCGGCTTATGGCGGTGGTCTTGAAAACCACTGACGGGCGACCGTCCGGGGGTTCAAATCCCTCCCCCTCCGCCAATAGAAAATCTAGCCCAATCCGAATCAGCACAAAACATCAAGAAAATCAGCTATAAATACCGGAATCCGTGTCCGGTATCCTCTAACTGTGTCTATTGACATCTGGGGGCATTTGGGGGCATTGCTGGGGGCACGGGGGCATTTTGAGCCCTCACAAGCGGGAGGATGCCCCCAATGTCCGGCAAACTTACTGACGTAGCCATTCGCAGCGCCAAGCCCGGCCCAAAGCCCTGCCGCATGTTCGACGGCGGCGGCCTCTACCTTGAAATCTCCCCGGCGGGAGGCAAGCTCTGGCGGCTCAAGTATCGCTTTGGCGGCAAAGAGAAACGCCTGAGCCTGGGGGCATATCCAGAGGTGCCCCTGTCGCAAGCCGCGAAGGATGCCCCCAAGGGAGCCCGGCAAAAGGCTTTCGAGGCCCGCTCTCTCTTGGCGGAAGGCATTGACCCCGGAGCCGTCAAACAAGCCCAAAAAGCTGTTGAACGCGCCCAAGAGGAAACCTTTCAGGCCATTACCGAGGAATGGTTTCAAGAGTTCCGGCATACCTGGACCGAGAGCACTGCGGACACAATCATTTCCCGCCTGCGCATGGACGTGTTCCCCTTCCTTGGCGGCAGGCCCATACGCGAGATCACGCCCCCGGAGCTTCTGGCCGTCATTCGCCGCATAGCCGCCCGTGGAGCCGTGGAAACAGCACGGAGGGACATGCAGAAGTGCGGGCAGATTTTCCGCTACGCCGTCGCCACGGGCCGGGCGGAACGCGACGTAACCGCAGACCTTCGCGGGGCGATTCCTCCCCCTACCAAGCGGCACTTTGCCAGCATCCACAATCCGGCGGAGATCGGGGAGCTTCTGCGGGCCATTGACGCCTACCGGGGCTCTCCTGTGACGCGCTGCGCCCTGCGGCTTGCCCCGCTCACCTTTGTCCGGCCTGGGGAGTTGCGCCGGGCGGAGTGGTCAGAAATTGACATGGACAAGGCCGAATGGCGCATACCCGCCGCCAGGATGAAGATGCGCGAGCTTCATATTGTCCCGCTCTCCCGGCAAGCCCTGGACGTGCTGCGCGACTTGCAGCCGATCACTGGCGGGGGCGTGTACGTGTTCCCCGGCGGGCGGTCCGCTGCCCGGCCGATGTCCGAAAACGCCGTCTTAGCCGCCCTGCGCCGCATGGGCTATGAGCGCGGCGAAATGACCGGGCACGGCTTCCGTAGCATGGCCTCTACCATCCTGCATGAACAGGGCTGGCCGTCTGACGTGGTGGAGCGCCAGCTTGCCCACGGGGAGCGGAACAAGGTAAAGGCGAGCTACAACTTTGCCCAACACCTGCCGGAGCGCCGCAAGATGATGCAGGCTTGGGCGGAGTATCTAGACGCGCTGCGCGAGGGTGGCAAGGTGGTGCCGATCTTCAAGGCATCTGAGGGGGCTTGAGCATGGATGCAGATAAGCAACGGCTCATCTATGTGTTAGAAGAAAGCCAAAAAGATAATTTCCGAAAGCAATTATGCTATACCGATAAATGTCCAGGCGAGCTTTCCGAAGAGGTGAATGCTGAACTGCAACTTCTCTTTGCCGACATGCACTTGACCGGAGCACGCCTCGCGTATCTCAAGACTGGCAATCCGTTGTACATCTGGCGTGCATACAAAGAAGCGCGCCGATTGGAGAAGGTGCTTCCGCCTTGGTTCTTTGAATATCTCGACGAGGCAGCACGGAAGTTGGCAGATGCAGTTGATCTTGAGCTAGTCGGAGATTGGAACGTTGCCGTGGCTTCTTCTTTCGGGCTGGACCATGAGAGCAAGAGAACTACTTTCCGCAAGGTTTCAGGGAAACTGGATATGTGCCGAGGGCACGATGCCGAAACGATTGAACGGATGAAAACGGATAAGCATGCGTATCGCTCAGAAGCAAGCCGACACCATTGGTTTGTGCAGAAGCACATTGACGGCGGGAGTTCCGTCAGGGAAGCTCTCGAAGCTGCGTCTAAAGAGCTTGGTGTACCTGTCGGGACATTGAAACGTCACCACTACATGAAACAAGGGATTGTTCTCAAGAAATAGACGACTTTTTTAGAACAGAACACCTATCTCTAATTCTGTTCAATATCCCCCAAGGAACATCAACCTTGGAGGATACCGCCTTGAACACCTCTCGCATCAATCCCGATTCCTTGTACCGCGTCAAGCGCATCTGCCGACACAAAGACAACCCCGCGCCGCTCATAGACGTTAGCCCCGCAACGTGGTGGGCCGGGGTGCGGTCTGGCCGCTTCCCGAAACCTGTCCGCAACGGCTCCATGACCTTTTGGCGGGGCTCGGACCTGCTTTCCATGATTGAGCGCATGGACGGGGAGCGGTCGGCATGAAGCAACGAAAAAGCCCCCTCAGCCAGGCCAGGCGTCAGGGGCAAGAAACAGAGTGCGTATCTGCTCTCTGTGTACTCTTGCCCTTGCCCGGCGTCAATCTGCCTCTGCCCCACGCATGGCGCACCATGAATGCCGTGACGGACGCCGTAGCGGTCCGTGGCTGGCCGTGGTGCCCCGCTGTTTCCCTTTTGGTGGACCGCTGCCACGTGGCCGTTGAATCGGCCCTGGACGCTTCGCAGGCCGGGAGGTGGGCGCAATGAGCACAGACGCCGTGAACGTTTTCCGCGCCCGGCTGGAAGAGGTTGGGCTTGTGCCTGGGGAGATCATCGCGGACGGCCAGCTCCACCGCTGCCCCACTGTGACAAAGCCCCGGTCCGTGAACGGTGCCTACATCGCGCACATGGACGAACCGCCTTCTCTCTGGTGGCTGGATTGGGCCACGGGCCAGGGGGGCACCTGGACCGCCAAGGAAGAGCGCACCATGAGCCCAGCCGAGCGCAAGGTGCTACAGGCCCGTATCGAGGCGGACCGCCGCGCCCGGCATGAGGAAGAGGCCAAGCGCCAAGCCGAGGCCGCTGACAAGGCCCGTCGCATCCTGGCCGAAGCCACGGAATGCACGGCGCACCCCTACCTTGACCGTAAAGGCGTGAAGCCCTGTCCCGGCCTCAAGATCGGTACAGACGGGCGGCTGGTAGTGCCTGTGCTGGGAGAGGACGGCAAGCCTGTGTCGCTGCAATTCATCGCAGAGGACGGCGGCAAGCTGTTTCTCTCTGGCGGGCGCACCAAGGGTGGATACTTCGCTATCAAGGGTGCCGCTGGACCGCTCTACATTGCCGAGGGCCTGGCAACGGGCCTGAGCATCCGAGAGGCCACGGGGCAAACGGTCCTCTGCGCCTTCAACGCCGGGAACCTTGAAACCGTGGCGGCCCATGCCCGGCAGAAATACCCGGACCGGGAGTTTGTGCTTTGCGCAGACGATGACCACGGCACAGACGGCAACCCCGGCTTGAGCAAAGCGACTGCGGCGGCCTTGGCCGTGGGCGCATCCTTGGCCGTGCCGAGCTTCAAGGAACCTGCCGGACGTACCGACTTCAACGATCTGCACCATGCCGAAGGCCTGGACGTGGTGCGGGCGCAACTGGCCGGAGCATCCAAGCCTGTGGCCGTGGCAGAGGCCCCCATAGAGCCCGTGAGCTTCGATGCGCTGAATGTGCCGGACGTGGACCCGGCCTTGCTGCCCCCGATCTTGGGGGAGTTCTGCGGGGCCGTTGCCGAGGGCCTGCAAGTGCCCTTTGAGTTGGTGCTTATCAATGCCCTTGCCTGTGTGGCCGTGGCCGGGCAACGCAAGTTCAAGGTCCAGGTGCGCCCGGACTACACGGAGCCCGTCAATTTCTATGCCCTGGCGGCCTTGCCCCCTGGCGAACGCAAGAGCGCCACGGCGGAAGCCTGCAAGCGCCCGCTCATTGATTGGGAGACAGAAGTCCAGGAAGAGGCGCGGGAGAACATCCGCAACACCCTGAGCGAACGCAAGACGCTGGAAAAGGCCATTGAAGCCAAGCGGGCCAAAGCGGGTAGCGCCAAGACGGCAGAGGACCGCCGCGCCCTCATAGATGAAATCAAGGCGCTTGAAGCGGAGTTGCCCGAAGTGCCCGCCGCGCCCCGGCTGCTGATTGATGATGTTACGCCGGAGGCAATCCCGGCATTCATGGAACGCCAGCAAGAGCGGGCGGGCATCATAGAGGCCGAGGGCGGCCTGTTCGACATTCTGGCGGGGCGCTATTCCAAGGGAGTGCCAAACCTGGACGCCGTGCTGAAACTCTGGTCCGGGGAAGCCGTTCACGTTGACCGCCGGAGCGGGCAAAACATCGTGCTCCATGACCCGGCCTTGACCATCTGCCTCTCCCCTCAGCCGGACATTGTGCGAGGCCTAGCGGACAAGCCGGGATTCCGTGGGCGTGGCCTCTTGGGGCGCTTCCTATTCCTGTTGCCCAAGAGCCGAGTAGGCACCAGAGAGGTGGAGCCGAGGGCCATTCCCCAGGCCGTGCAAGCCCGATATGCGGCCAAGGTGCGCGGACTCTTGGCCCTGCCGTGGGCGCTGGGCTCTGACGGCAAGCCCACGTCCTACCTCTTGCAGATTGCGCCGGATGCCTACCGGGAGTGGGCGGACTTCCATCGTGACGTTGAAGCGGAGCTGCGCCCCGGTGGGGAGCTTGAGCTGATAGCCGATTGGGGCGGCAAGTTGCACGGGGCCGCTGCCCGGCTGGCTGGGCTTCTGCATCTGGTGGAGCATGACGCCCCGCACCTGCACCCAATCGGCCTGGGCACCATGCAACAGGCGCTTGGGCTGGCGGCGGTCCTCACGGAACACGCTAAGGCAGCCTTTGCCCTCATGGGGGCGGACCCGGACATTGAATGCGCAAAGCATATCCTGGCCTGGATTGTGGACAGGCGTGTTGACGCATTCCAGGCGCGGGAAGCCTTCGAGAAGGTGAAGGGCCGCTATCCGAAAATGGAACAGGTGCGAGCCGGGCTCTCCATCTTGGAAGAGCGGGCGTACATCTTTCCGGCCCAGGTGCCAGCACGGGAACCGGGCAAGGCTGGCCGCTCACCTTCACCGGGCTACAGCGTCAACCCTTTGGCCTTAGGGGGTGCGGCATGACCCTTTCCGCCAAGTGGAGAAACCGGGCAGTGGACACCCAAAGCCCGTCTACAAATTCCATTCGCAATATTCGCACAATTCGCACAATACCCCCGCAGACCAATTCTGCGAATACTGCGAATTATGCGAATGCAATTCCAACCCCAGCCTTGAGCCCTGCCGGGGGGCCTTCGGGCCTTCCCTGGCCCATGCCGGAGCCCTTCCCTTTGGTGGTGCGGTCCGTGCCGTGGAAGTATGCCTGCCTGTGGGCAATCGTCTCGCACTTCGGCGCTGTGCTCACCAGGGACGCCGGGGGCGCGCTTACCCTAACCTGCCCGGCCACGATGCCCCATGAAGCCGCACAGGCGGCACGGGATGGCCTTGCGGAGCTGGCCGGGTACATCGGGGGGCGGCTGCAATGAAGATCATCCGAGACACCAGAGAGCAAGCGCCGTTCACCTTTGGCGGCTATGACTGCGAAGTGCAGTCCGGGACGCTCACCACGGGCGACTACAGCCTTGCAGGGCTCTCGGACCGCTGCGCCGTCGAGCGCAAGAGCCTGGACGATCTGCTGGGCTGCCTCACTGGCGAAGGCCGGGAGCGGTTCGAGCGGGAGCTTGCCCGCGCCGCTGGCCTGGATTGTTTCGCCGTGGTGGTGGAAGCGTCCATGCAGGATATGGCCGAGGGCCGCTACCGGAGCAAGATGAAGCCCCATGCGGCGTTGCAATCCGTGCTGGTCTTTCAGGTCCGCTACCGTGTGCCCTTCCTCTGGTGCGGAACCAGGGCCGGGGCAGAGTACGCGGCCTTTCATTTCCTCCGGCACTATCTGCGCGAGGCGTCCACCAGATACAAGAGCATTCTTGAGGCCCACGGGCAGCAGGCAGCATAGGAGCTACGGACATGACGAAAAGCAAGACGAAAGAGAAGCCCCCGGAAATTGTCCATGTTACGGTGCGGGAAATGACCCCGGCGGAACAAGCCCGATATGAGGCGTACAGGGCGTGGAAAGCGGCCACGCCTGAGCCGCTGAAGTATGAAGAGAGAGAAGCACGGGACGGGGTGCGGCAGTTGGTCAACCGCCAGGATGCCCCGCCAGGCTTTGAAGTGTCGGCAATGGCGGCGGCAACGGGCACAGTTGACCTTGATGCAGGCACGGCCTTGATAAATCAGGTAGGCAACGCAGTGCCCACGTATAGCGACCCCGTAGCCCACGGGAACAACATCATCGCTAGAATGACGGACATAGCCCCAGGTGACGGCCTTGAAGGCATGTTGGCTGCTCAAATGGTGACGTGCCACAACGCGGCGATGGAGTGTATGCGCCGGGCTCACGTGGACAAACAGACCTTTGAGGGCCGAAAGCAAAACCTTACCTTTGCAGACCGCTTCTTACGGACGTTCACGGCACAGGTCGAAGCCCTGACGAAGTACCGGGGCAAGGGCCAGCAAAAGGTGACGGTGGAGCACGTCCACGTCCACCAGGGCGGCCAGGCCATAGTCGGCAACGTGACAACCGGGGGAGGGGGGCATGGAACAGGAAATGACGGGACAACCTCAAGCCAACGCGCAATCGAGGCCGCCGGAGAATCAATCACGCTTCGATCTGCGGACGGTGCGGAAGTGTGGGGCGAGGTGCAAGGGGACGGGGAAGCCGTGCCAGCAACCCGCGATGCCGAACGGACGCTGTAAGCTACATGGCGGGAAGTCTCCCGGCCCGCCGAAAGGCAACCGCAATGCCTGGAAGCATGGGCGGTACTCGGCAGAGGCCATAGCGCGAAGGCGAGAGTTGCGAGCCTTGCTGCGAGAGATGCAAGAGGCGGCGAAGCTGGTAGGGTAATATTAAAACTCAAGGGAATTGGTAAGGCCGGGGGCGTTTGTTCCCGGCCTTTCATTTGGTGGCAAAGGCATGGAGCGTATACAACAATTATTCCTTAGTCCTTGTCATGTCATATGCCATGAATAGCATACCTGTTCCAGAAAGAATCATCCACACATATAAGCCATTTACTGAAAGCCTTGACAACACAGCATACATTACAAATAGAACAATGAAGTTGACGATACCTTTTTTGCCTAAATAAAATTGCGCTATTGCTGGATTCAGTAGGCAAAAGGCTAGACCAGTTCTTAAGTTCTTTGGCCTTTTCCTTGCTAGGTGAAGCAGTAGCAATGGGATAACGAGAAGTAGCACAAGGACAACGAGAACTGGCACTAGAGCAAGCCATTGGCTCCCGGCGCTTGCATCCATAACGCACCCCCCCCTTGTATCACGGTTCCAATTCCGAACGGCACAGGCCTAGTCGATACTCATTTCTTGTCTCTTGACCTTGGCTGACCAGTACATGAGCGCAATGTGGGCAGCGGGAACAACTGATCCACCTAATTTACACTTTCGTTGAGCTTTCTATTTAGTTTATCAGAAAGAAGCCGAAGCCCGATCCCAGGGGCTAAAACGACTAAAGTAACCGCCCAGTTGAGGACATTGAACGGGCTCAATATGTTCTGAACTCCTGAAAATCCTCTTTCCATCCAAACCCCGACAATACCTATCAGGATCAAGATACTCGCCAGAACGAGCCAAACAGTCCCAAGGACTCTACAGAAGCTTGCCCAGAACTTCATAATATCTCCTTCTGGCTAATGCGCTTTCAGACCATAGCTAAACCTGTACATGCCTTGGGGGAAAATGGGAAGCGTGGCCTGAATGTGGCGGGCGCTGCTCAGTGAGCATCGAGAACACTTGAGGCGAAAGGGGTAGGAGAGAGGCCAGGGGCGTGAGCTTTCGGCCTTTTGCGTTGAACTGCATACCGCCTGAAGGTAGTAAATGGGGAGAGCGATTATGGGGGCAGCCTGCTAGTGCGGGGGCATAATTGGGGGCATCTATATTTTCATCAACAGAAGATGCTTCGCCATACTAGGCTTTTACACGTTCTGTTCGACCGACTCCCCCCCGCCAGCGAAAGAACAGGATTGTTTTTCCCGCCGGGAAGGACAATCCTTTTTCTTTTCCCCGCCCGAACGCCGCTTCCCATCCGCCGTCTCCTGAAATAGAGGAGAGACATCCGCCGACGCACGGCGGATGAACGATCCCGAACATGGAGGCGGCCCCTTGGCGCAGCTGGCGATTCCCCACCGCTGTCTTGAGCTTTCGAGGATTGCGCCCTTCTTCGCCGGGTGGGACTCGACATTCGTCCGGTCCTGCCTGCAGGGCTGCATGGGCTACGTGCTCGTGGACGCCCTGGAGAACCCGACGGCGGCCCAGATCGTCATCGGCGACTTCTGCCTCTTCGCCGGGCGGCCGGACGCCGGTCTGGCGGCGCAGGCGGCTGCGCCGCTCCTCGTTCCCAGGAACGCGGACTGGGCGGCGGTCATCGAATCCGTCTGGCGCAGGAAGGTCGAAAAATCCCTGCGCTACGCCATGCGCACGCCCCCGGACGGCTTCCCTGCGGAGCGGCTGGCCGCCTATGCGGAATCGCTCCGGGGCGGCTACGCCCTCGTCCCCATGGACGACGCCGTCTACGGAATGGCCATGGGCGAACTCTGGGCCAGGGATTTCTGCGCGCGGTTCGCCAATGCCGACGACTATCGCCGGCGGGGCGTCGGCGTGGCCGTGCTCCTGCAAGGCGAACTCCTCGCCGGGGCGTCCTCCTACATCGTCTACGACGGCGGCATCGAAATCGAGATCGCGACGCGGCGGGATTATCGCCGGAAGGGCCTGGGCACGGCCTGCGGCGCGGGGCTGATCCTGGAGTGCCTGCGCCGCGGGCTAAGGCCCAGCTGGGACGCCCAGGACCTGCGCTCGGCGGCCCTGGCGGAAAAACTCGGCTACGGCCGGGCGCGGCCCTACGCGGTCTACACCAAGCGCTGACGCCGGCTCAGGCCCGGACCTCCTCGCAGTTCGCGGCCGCGCAGGCCCGCGTGAGCGCATAGGTCATGGCGATGCCCAGAACGCAGATGCCGGCGTCCGCCAGCATCAATCCGTCGTAGCCCGACAGGTGCATGGCCCAGGCCCCGAAGACCGGGCCCAGGAAGTTGCCCGCCTGGAGCGAAACCATCATCAGGTTCGAGTTGATGACCTTGAAGCGCGGCGGCGAAATGGCGAACATGTAGGCGTACATGGCGGGCGAGCCGAAGCCCATGCCGATGCCCATGGCGAAGGACGAGGCGTACAGCTGCCAGAGTTCGGTGGAGTGCGCGGCCAGGATGAAGCTTGCTCCGGAGAGCAGGAAGGTCAGCCGGATGAGGGTCACCTTGCTCGCGTGGTCGAAGAGGTGCTTGCCGAAGGCGCGGATGAAGATCATGCAGCACATCTGGATGGTGAAATAGTAGCCCACGTCCGCGAACCCGCGCGACTGGAACAGCCCCTTGGCCATGAAGAACAGGGACGAGAAGGCGATGACGTAGACGAGGTTCAGCAGCAGCACCAGGGCGATGGGGGGCTGGGCCGCGTTGCGGTACATGTCGGCCAGGGAGACCCTGGGCTCCGGCTTGGCCACGGCGGCCTCCCGGCGCTGCCGCCGGGCGATGATCAGGATCAGCAGCAGACCGGGCAGGAGCAGCAGCGACGCGCCCTCGTACTCGTAGGCGGCGGAGGGCGTCAGCGGCGCGACCAGCCCGCACACGGCCGGAACGATGGAGTACGGCAGCAGCAGGGCCACGGAATACAGGCTGAAGGCCTGGCCGCTGCGCTCCGGCGGGATGTGCGAGACCATGATGGTCATGCACGCGGCGGTGATGAGGTACACGGCCGTGCCGTTGGCCAGGCGCACGGCCAGAATGACGCCGGCGTTGTCGGCCACGAGGTAGACCGGCCCGCAGGCCAGCAGGAGCAGCGCGCCCACGCAGGCCCACTTGGGCGCGTTCCGCGCCGTGAGGTAGGGGCTGGCGAACAGGAAGAAGGTGATGGTGGCCAGCGAGGAGCTGCCGATGAGAAAGCCCCGCCACTCCTGGGCGATGCCGATCCGCTCCAGGTGCTGATACAGGTTGTAGAACACCGTGATGTTGCAGTAGCCGAGGAAGATCAGCAGGCAGACGGCGATGAAGTCGAAATTGAACAGGGTCTTGGCGCGCGTCATCGTATGGTTCGGGGGATGAGGTTGAAGGGGGATCGGTCTAGCCGCGAGGCTCCAGGCCGTGTTCCGCGAGACCGGCCACCGCGGCGGCGATGGCCGCGACGTCCTGCGGCGTAAAGGCGTCCATTTCCGCGAAGCGCAGAAAGTTCCTGTTGCGCGAATAGGCGCTGGCCGCGGTGAACAGCGCGTAGGCCACGACCCGGTTGTCCAGGGAGCGCGCGTCGCGGCCGGAGGCCTCGGCCGAGAGCCGGGCCAGCTCCTCCAGACAGGGGGCGATGGCCTCGGCGTAGAGGGCCTCGAAGGCCGGCGTGGGCGTGATGAACTCCCGCTGGAGCAGCAGGCTCATCCACTGCGTGCGCTTGGCGGACAGCAGCGCGGCGACGAGCTTGGCCATGGCCCGGCGGGCCCGGCCGAGCGGCTCTTCGCCGGCGGCGGCGCTTTCGGCCGCGGCCTCCGCCAGAGCGGCGCTGTGCAGGCCGCCCAGTTCCGCGGCCACCTGGCGCACCACGGCCTCGTACAGTCCGTCCTTGCCGCCGAAATGGAAGGCGATGGAGGCGCTGTTCGTGCCGGCCGCGGCGGCCAGCTCCCGCGTGCCCACGGCCTCGAAGCCCTTCACGGCGAAGAGCCGCAGGGCCTCGGCCAGCAGGCGGCCGCGGGTGGCCTGGCCTTTGGCCACGCGGGTGTCGATTCTGGTTTCCGTCATGACGCGCTCGCTTCCTCGCTGTGCGCCGGGCGTTTGCCGTCCGGCGTCCGCGTGAGATAGGCCGCCGGAAGTAGTTTGTCAACCGGTTGATTAACTACTTTTCACGCCGGCCATAGCCGGGCAGTCCGGCGTCCCGGCTGGGCATTTTCGGAATGGCTGGGCCCCGCGCCTCTGGACTCCCGCGCGGATGCGGGGCATTCTGGCCGCAGGAGGACGCCATGCCACAAAGCCAGTGGACCCATTACAATCCGGTCCGGGTGCTCGCCGGCCCCGGCCTATTGAACCGTCTTGCGGAATGGACCCCGCCCGAGGGGCGGATTCTTCTGGTCACCAGCCCCGGCTTCGTGCGCCGCGGACTGGCGGACAGGATCGCCGGGCTGCTGGGCGTCGGGAGGCTGCGCGTCTTCTCCGGCGTCACGCCCAACCCGGACATGGACGCCCTGGACGCCGCGACCGCCGATCTCGCCGGCGAGGCCCCGGCCGGTCTGGTGGCCGTGGGCGGCGGCAGCGTCCTTGACGCCGCCAAGGTCCTCTCCGTGACCCTGCGCTGCGGCCGGGCCAAGCCACTGCACCAGACCTTCCGCGAAAAGGCCCCGGCCGACTGGCCGCAGGGCCTGCCGGTCATCGCCGCGCCGACAACCGCCGGCACCGGGGCCGAGGCCACGCCCTTCGCCACGGTCTGGGACAACGTCGGGCACAAAAAATTCTCCGTGGCCGGGCCCGGCGTGTTCCCCCGAACCGCCCTGCTCGACCCGGAGCTGACCCTGAGCCTGCCGGAGGAGCAGACGCTCTATCCGGGCCTGGACGCCATCTCCCACGCGCTGGAATCGCTCTGGAACCGCAACCGCACCCCGGTGAGCGAGGCCTACGCCGCGCGTTCCCTGGCCATCTCCCTGGCCGCCCTGCCCCGCGTGCTCGCAGCGCCCGGCGATCTCGACGCGCGCGCCCGCATGCAGCAGGCCAGCCTGCTGGGGGGCCTGGCCATCAGCCAGACGCGCACGGCCATCGCGCATTCGCTGTCCTATCCGCTGACCCTGCGCCACGGCGTGCCCCACGGCCTGGCGTGCAGCTTCACCCTGGAGAACGTCGGCGCGCTGTACCTCGCGCAGCACCCGGACTGCCCGTTCCGCGATCTCATCGCCGCGGCTCGCGGGCTGCTGCACGGCCTGGACCTGCACGGCCACGTGGCGCGCTACGCCGACGCCGCGCAGATCGCCGCGCTCACGGGCGAGATGTTCACCGCCGGCCGGGCGGAAAACTTCGACGGAACCATTCCGGACCTGCCGGCGCTGCTGGCCCGGCCCTGAAGACGCGCCCCAAGGAGGCCCCATGAACGCGACCACCGCCTTCCTGCTGTTCTGCGGCGTGGTGCTGCTGGCCGTCGTCGCGTCCCGCCTCCGCCCCGCGCGCGGCGGCGACGCCGCCATCACCGCGGCCGTCAACGCCGCCCTGGCCAGGGAGTTCCCGCTCGCCACCTTCCAGATCGACGTGAAGACCTTCGACGGCGTAGTGATCCTCGGCGGCTTCACGCGCGAATACGAGCAGGTCGAACAGGCCGTGGCCATCGCCCGCGGCGTGGCCGGGGTGAAGTCCGTGGACAGCCGCATGACCGTGCGGGCGGAAGGCTAGCGCCCCGGCCGGAAAAAGGTGTTGCCACCGGTCCGGCGACTGGCTAGCCTGCGCAGCCGGAGACGGCCGCGGCCCGCGACGTTCCCGGCCGCCGGCCCGCCTCCATCCCTTCACCCCAAACGCTGGAGCGCGTCCTATGCGTTGCGCCTGCCTGAACTGCGGCTACATCTATCATCCCGAGAAGGGCGACCCGGAACGCGGCGTGGAGCCCGGCACCGAGGCCAAGGACCTGCCCGAGGACTGGGTCTGCCCCAACTGCGGGTCGGACCAGAGCGCCTTCGCCATGATGGAGGACGACGCGGAGTTGTAGGGCGGAATCAGGCCGTGTAGTTGACGATGCGGCCGGAGGTCTGTTCGGCGTACTCGTGGGCCATGAGGTTGGACGAGTAGGAGCGGTCGATCTGGGTGGCGACGTAGTTCTCGCGCAGCATGTCCAGGGCGCTGCCCTCGCCGGACGAGGCCACGGGCCGCACGAGGCCGTTGTCGTACTGGGCCAGCTTGCCCGAGGGGATCAGCGGCATGCCGGGGCCGTCGGCCACAGTGACGTTGGCCGTGAGTTCCTTGTCGTCCAGGTAGGGGGCGATCTGGCCGCCGAGATGCTCCGCGCGTTCGACGGCGGGCCGGCGATCGTTGTCGCTGTTGGCGCTGGAGATGCGCTCGGAGGCCGCCATGGCGGACACGTCCAGCGGCGTCACCGCCTGGATGTTCCAGCCCGCGTCGATGCTCATGCGCCCTCCCGCCCCGCGTCCGCGGAGGCTTCCACGAAAGCCGACCTTACTCCTTCCGCACGGGACTTTCAATAGCCGCCTGGGCCGAGTGGCCGTGGATGGACTCGAAGGACTCCACCTCGACCTGGAACCAGGTGATCTTGGGGTGCTCGGAAAGGCCCTTGGCCGCGGCGCGCACCACGTCCTCCACGAAGGCCGGGTTGGCGAAGGACGACTCGGTGACGAACTTCTCGTCCTCGCGCTTGAGCAGGGTGTACACCGGCGAGGAGCCGGATCGCTCGGCGATCTCGATCAGGTCCTCCAGCCAGAGGAAGCCCCGGAACTTGGCCTTGATGCGCACCAGGGCGCGCTGGCTGTGGGCCCCCTCGTCGCTGATGGCCTTGGAGCAGGGGCACACGGTCATCACCGGCACCTCCACCCCCAGGGTGAAGTCCAGACGGCCGTCCTCCCAGGCCCCGACCACCGTGCAGGCGTAGCCCATGACCCCCTTGGCGCGGGTCACCGGCGAGGTCTGCTGCAGGAAATACGGGAATCCGAAGCGCGCGAAGGCCCGCCGGGCCTCCAGCCGCTGGGCGATGTCCGAGAGCAGCTTCTCCAGGGCCCCGCGCGAGAGGGACTCGTCCCAGTTCTCCAGGGCCTCGACGAAGCGGCTCATGTGCGTGCCCTTGAAGGCCGCGGGCAGGTCCACCGAGAGGTCCACGCGGGCCACGGTGTGCTGCGTGCCGGACTGCCGGTCGCGCACCACGATGGGCAGGTGCAGGTCCTTCACGCCCACGCGGTCCACGGCCAGTTGGACCGGGGCCGGGTGTTTCTGGACGTCCTCCATCGGCTTCGCCGGAGCGTCCGCGCGCTTCTGGGCCATCTAGGCCAGCTCCTGTCCGGTGGTGGTCAGGCAGAGATTGCCGTGCTTGACCCCCTTGGTGGAGATGAGCTTCTGGCCCAGGCTCTTGATGGCCTCGGCCGGGCCCTTGAGCACGAGCACCTCCAGGCAGTTGCTGTGGTCCAGGTGCACGTGCATGGTGGAGAGCACCACCTCGTGGTGGTCGTGCTGCAGTTCGGTGAGCTTCTGGGCCAGGCCGCTGTGGTGGTGGTCGTAGACCAGGGTCAGGGTGCCGGCCACCTCGCCCTCGGCGCTCTCCCACTGGCGCTGCACGAGCATGCTGCGGATGAGGTCGCGGATGGCCTCGGACCGAGTCTGATAGCTCTTTTCCTTGCACAGCGAGTCGAAGCGGTCCAGGAGGTCCGAATCCAGCGACACGCCGAAACGGATGGTCTCGCCCATATGCCCACTCCTTACGGTTTGCGCGAAATCTCGCGGATGTGCACGGTCATGTCCTGTCCGCCCTGGGCCACGCGCGCCGTGCACGGCGTCGCCACCCGCCAGCCCAGGCCTGCCAGCCGCCCCCACACGCCCGCGGACACGCTGCGCTCCGGATCGGCGATCCAGGCCCGGCCCTCCGGGGCCAGGGCGTGGTCCAGCAGCGCGGCCACGGGCTCGAAAAAGCGGCGCTCGTACAAAATATCCGCCCCGAAGAGCAGGTCCGCCCGGCCGGGGACCAGCGCCGGGCTGCGCCAATCCATGACGGTCCAGAGCGGCCGCGCGCCTTCGCTCAGGCCGTTGAGCCCGGCGTTGCGCCGCGCGTAGGCCAGGGCCTCGGGTTCATAGTCGAAGGCCAGCACGCGCCCGCCGCAGGCGGCCGCCACCAGGGCCGCCAGGCCCAGGCCACAGCCGGCGTCGAGGCAGACCCGCCCGCGCACCTCGACCGCGCGCTCCTCGATGAAGCGGGCCAGCAGCACCGCCGCCGGCCAGAGCTCCACCCAGTAGGGCAGGCGCTCGTCGTCCGCCCACCGGGCGCCGGGGACGTCCTCGCCCAGCTGCGCCCAGAGGCTCTCCAGGTCCGCCGGGCGGGACAGGGTCCAGCGCCGGTCGTGGACCAGGGTCGTGATGCGGCCGCTTTCCGGATCGTTCACGCGCGGCGTCCTCCGACCCCCACCATGCACTCTTTTGGCGACTCCAGTCAAGGAATCGTGCCACGCCGCGGGCACAACAGCAGGGCCGGGAGGGCGCGGCTAGTTGCTGTCGCCGCCGCCGCCCCAGCCGGAATCCGACCCGCCGCCGCCGAAGTCGCCGCCGCCGCCGGAGAAGCCCCCGTCGCCACCGCCGGATCCGCCTCCGAACCCACCGCCGCCGAAGCCGCCTCCCCCGCCGCCGCGGCCGCGGAAGATGTTCGAAAGGATGCCGAGGATCAGGCCGAGCAGAAAGGACGAGCCCCGGCCGTCCTGGATGAACTGGCCGTTCTGGTCGTAATAGCCGCGGCTGACGCGCCGCCGGCCGGCCAGGGAGAGCATCAGCACCACGGCCAGGATGATCAGCCCCAAGGTCAGCCAGGGAATGCCGGAGCCGCCCTCGGGCATCCGCTGCGGGAGCGGCTGGGCCGGCTGCGGCTGGCCCTGCGCGTCGCCGTCCGCCGGCGTCAGGGTCCGCTCGATGGCCTCGACGCTGGCGGCGAGCCCCTGGCCGAAGCGGCCGGCCTTGAACAGCGGCAGGGTGACCTCGCGCTGGATGCGCTTGGCCGTGATGTCCGGCAGGCGGTCCTCGACGCCTCGGCCGACCTCGAAGCGCACGCGCTTCTCCGCCGCGGCCACGAGGATCAGCACGCCGTTGTTCCTGTCCTTCCGGCCCACGCCCCAGGCCCGGGCCACGCGGTTGGCGTAGCCGGAGATGTCCTCGCCCATGAGCGAGGGCACCGTGAGCACCACGAGCTGGTTGCCCGTGGCCTGCTCGTAGCGCCGCAGCTCCGCGCCGATGGCGTCCTTCTCCTGCGGGGGCAGCAGCCGGGCCAGATCGACCACGTACTGCCCGCCGTTGGGCGGGACGTCCAGGGCGCTGGCCCCGGCCGTCCAGAGCAGCACGGCGCACAGCGCGAGGAGCAGGGCGCGAAGCGGCGCGCGCATGGGCCTAGGACTTCTTCTCCGTGCCGAAGCTGACCTTGGGCGCGGACTTGGCGGCCTCCTCGGCCTGGAACACCTGGCGCTCCTTCACGTGGGCCATGAGCGCGTTGACCAAGCTGCCGGGGAAGGTGCGGATTTTGATGTTCAGGTCCGTGACGGCGCGGTTGTAGTTGTCGCGTTCGATCTTGATGCGGTTCTCGGTGCCCTCCAGCTGGGTCATGAGATCCTGGAAGTGCTGGTCGGCCTTGAGGTTGGGATACTGCTCGGAGACGACCATCAGCCGGCCGAGGGCGGCGGAGAGCTGGCCCTGGGCGCGGTTGAACTCGGCCAGCTTGTTCGGGTCGCTCACCGTGGAGGCGTCGAGCTTGAGCTGGGTGGCCGCGGCGCGGGCGGCGATGACGCCCTCCAGCGTCTCCTTCTCGTGGGTCGCGTAGCCTTTGACCGTCTCCACCAGGTTGGGGATGAGGTCCAGGCGGCGCTGGAGCGCGCTGTTGATCTGGCCGGTCATCTGCTCGCACACGGCGTCCTGGGCGATGATGCCGTTGGAGCTGGAGACCATGGACACGCCGCCGAGCAGCAACAGGGCGACAATGGCGATGCCTGCGATGGCAAGGGGTTTCATCTGCGTTCCTCGTGTTCGTTTGCGGCGGCCGGCCGGAATCCCGGCCGCCGGGTTTCGCGGAAGTTCCAGGGAGATTTGGGCATCCGCGCGGGTTCTGTCAAGGGAAACGCCGGGACCGAACGGCTTTGGCCATTCTTCCCGAGCCGTTTCCCCGGCGCGGCGCGCCGTTGGCGAAGATCCGTCTGCGCCGGGCCGCGAAATCAGGGTTTTCATTCGCGGCCGGGGATGCTATGAGGCCTCACCCCGTAAACAACCTTCCTGTCAGGAGGACACCGGTATGATCCCCAAGGAACTGAAGTACGCCAAGAGCCACGAATGGGCCAAGATCGAAGGCGGCGTCGCCACCATCGGCATCACCCATTTCGCCCAGGAGCAGTTGGGCGACCTGACCTACGTGGACCTGCCCAAGGTCGGGGCCAAGCTCGCCGCCGGCGCCGAGATGGGCTCCGTGGAGTCGGTCAAGGCCGCCAGCGAGATCTACGCCCCCGTGGCCGGCGTCGTGACCGAGGTCAACGCCGACCTGGAGGCCAAGCCCGAGATCGTCAATCAGGACCCCTACGGCAAGGGCTGGCTGATCAAGGTGCGGCTCGACGGCGAACCCGCCGGCCTGCTGGACGCCGACGCCTACGCCGAAGTCTGCGCCGCCGAAGCGCACTAAGGAGCCGCCCATGCCCTACGTTCCGCACACCCCGGAAGACATCCGGAGGATGCTCGAGGTCATCGGCGCGCCGAGCGTGGAATCGCTTTTCGCCGAAATCGGCCCCGAGATGCGCCCCAGGAGCTTCGACCTGCCGGAAGGCAAGAGCGAGATGGACGTGCTGGCGCACATGGAGCGCCTCGCGAGCAGGAACGCCACCGGGCAGGTGAGCTTCCTGGGCGCGGGCTTCTATGACCACCACATCCCCTCGGCCGTGGACGCGCTGTCCATGCGCAGCGAGTTCTACACCGCCTACACGCCGTACCAGCCCGAGGCCAGCCAGGGCACCCTCCAGGCCATCTTCGAGTACCAGACGGCCGTGACCCGCCTCACCGGGCTGCCCTACGCCAACGCCTCGGTCTACGACGGCGGCGCGGCCCTGTTCGAGGCGGCCATGATGGCCGTGCGCCACACCGGCCGGCGCAAGCTGGTGGTCTGCGAGGCGCTCAACCCGATCTACCGCGTGATGCTCGGCTCCTACACGGCCAACCTGAACCTCGAATTCGTCACCGTGCCGCACCAGGACGGCTGCTGCGACCTGGCCGGCCTGGCCAGCGCCCTGGACGATCAGACCGCCGCGGTGCTGGTGCAGAACCCGAACTTCTTCGGCACGCTGAACGACTTCACCACGCTCTTCGCCGCGGCCCGGGAAAAGGGCGTCGTGTCGGTGATCTCGGTCTATCCCGTGCTCCAGTCGGTGCTGAAGAGCCCCGGCGAGATGGGCGCGGACGTGGCCGTGGCCGAAGGCCAGAGCCTGGGCCTGCCGCTCTCCTTCGGCGGGCCGTACCTGGGCATCATGACCTGCGCCAAGGATCTGGTCCGCCAGATGCCCGGCCGCATCGTCGGCCGCACCGTGGACCACGAGGGCCGCACCGGCTACGTGCTGACCCTCCAGGCGCGCGAACAGCACATTCGCCGCCAGAAGGCCACCTCGAACATCTGCTCCAACCAGGCCCTCTGCGCCCTGCGCGCGCTGCTGCACCTCTGCCTGCTGGGCCAGGAAGGTCTCACGCGCACGGCCGAGATCTGCATCGAGCGCGCCCACTACGCCAGCGAGCGCCTCACGGCCATTCCCGGCGTGAAGCTGCTCTCGGGCGGCGCGCCCTTCGGCAACGAGTTCGCGGTGGCGCTGCCGGTGAACGCCTACCAGGTCATCGACAAGCTGACCGACCGGGGCTACGTGCCCGGCTTCCCCCTCGGCCGCTACTACGAGGGGCTGGAGAACGGGCTGCTCGTGGCCTGCACCGAAAAGACCAGCAACGAACAGATCGGCATCCTGGCCGAAATGCTGCGGGGTATGCTCGCATGAACACGGTATTCAAGAAGTCCTCTCCCGGCCGCGAGGGCGTCTGGCCGGCCAAGCCCGGCAAGTCCGCCGCCGACCTTCTGCCCGCGGGGCTCCTGCGCCAGAAGCCGGCCGGCCTGCCCGCCCTCTCGGAACTCGACGTGGTGCGCCACTTCACCCAGCTCTCGCGCCAGAACTACAGCGTGGACGGCAACTTCTACCCGCTGGGCTCCTGCACCATGAAGTACAACCCCAAGTTCGCGGAGACCGCCGCCGCGCTGCCGGGCTTCACCCGGCTGCACCCGGTGCTGCCGCAGCTCAAGGGCGCGGGCCGCCTCTGCCAGGGCGCGCTGGAGGTCATGTACGAGACCGAGCGCCTGCTCTGCGAAATCTGCGGCATGAAGGCCTTCACCCTGCATCCCATGGCCGGCGCGCACGGCGAACTCACCGGCGTGATGATCATCGCCGCCTATCACAAGGACAAGGGCAACAAGAAGACCAAGATCATCGTGCCCGACTCGGCCCACGGCACCAACCCGGCCAGCGCCCACATCGCCGGCTTCGAGGTGGTCAACCTGCCCTCCAAGGACGGCATCGTGGACCCGGACGAGCTGGCCAAGGTCCTCGACGACCAGGTGGCCGGCATGATGATGACCTGCCCGAACACCCTGGGCCTGTTCGAGCGCAACCTGCCGAAGATCGTCGAGATGCTGCACGGCGTGGACGCCCTGCTCTACTATGACGGCGCGAACCTCAACGCCATCATGGGCAAGATGCGCGTGGGCGACGTGGGCTTCGACGTGATGCACCTGAACCTGCACAAGACCTTCGCCACGCCCCACGGCGGCGGCGGCCCCGGCGCGGGTCCGGTGGGCGTCTGCGAGAAGCTCGTGCCCTACCTGCCCATCTCCCGCGTGGAGAAGCTGGAGGACGGCCGCTTCTTCCTGAACTACGACTTCCCCAAGTCCATCGGCTACGTGGCCCCGTTCTACGGCAACTTCGGCGTGGTCCTGAAGGCCTACGCCTACATCCTGCGCCTGGGCCGGGCCGGGCTCATCCGCGCCAGCGAGGCCGCGGTGCTCGCCGCCAACTACCTGCGCAAGCGCATGGACAAGGTTTTGGAGGTGCCCTACGACCGCGTGTGCATGCACGAGTTCGTGGCCAGCGCCTGCCGCCAAGCCGCCGACGCCTGCCACGTGCGCGCGCTGGACGTGGCCAAGGCCCTGCTGGACCGCGGCTACCACGCGCCGACGATCTACTTCCCGCTCATCGTCAAGGAGGCGCTCATGTTCGAGCCCACCGAGACCGAAAGCCTGGAAACCCTGGAGCGCTTCGCCGACGACGTGCTGGACATCCTCGCCAAGGCCGAGGCCGATCCGGACTCCGCCATCGGCGCGCCGCGCACCCTGCCCGTGACGCGGTTGGACGAAACCCATGCCGCGCGCAGCATGGAGCTTACCGACGACCTGTAGGGGCCGTCCGCGGAAAGGAAATTCATGACCCAAACGTATGACCTCGTGGTCCTGGGCGGCGGCCCGGGCGGCTTCGACGCCGCCGCGGAAGCCGCCGCCAGCGGCCTCAAGACGGCCCTGGTGGAGGCCGCGGAACTCGGCGGCGCCTGCCTGAACGCCGGGTGCATTCCCACCAAGCTCTGGCTCGGGGCCACCGAGCCCATCGACGAACTGGCCGCCCAGGCCAAGGCGCGCATCGCCGCGGGCGAGGTCCGCGTGGACTTCGCCGCGCTCCAGGCGCGCAAGGACCGCCACATAGCGGCCACGCGCAAGGCCATGGTCCAGCGCCTGGCGCAGCTCGGCGTGACGCTCGTGCCCGGCCGGGGCCGCCTGGCCGGGGAAGGCCTCGTGGAGGTGGCCGGCCCGCTGACCACCTCGCAGCTGGGCTACCGGAACCTCATCGTCGCCACCGGCTCGCGGCCCTCAAGCTTCCCCGGGCTGGAGCCCGACGGCGCGCGCGTCCTCGACTCCACGGGCTTCCTGGCCCTGCCGGAGATGCCCGCGAGCCTCATCGTCGTGGGCGGCGGCTTCATCGGGCTGGAGATGGCCCAGGCCGCCCACCGCCTGGGCGCGCGGATCACCGTGCTCGACGTGCTGCCCCGCCTGGCCGGGGCCGAGGACCCGGAAATCGCCAAGGCCCTGGAATCCGCCTTCAAGCGCATGGGCTGGGACATCCGCCTGGGCGTGAAGGTGGCCTCCGTGACCAGCCGCGGCGACGCGGCCGTCCTCGTCCTCGACGGCGGCGAGGAGCTGACCGCCGGCGCGGCCCTGGTGGCCGTGGGCCGCCGGCCCAACAGCGCCGATCTCGGCCTGGAGGGCGCGGGCGCGCGTCTGGCCGGACCGGGCTACGTGGTCACGGACGAGCACCTCTGCGCCGCGCCGCACGTCTACGCCGTGGGCGACGTCAACGGCCGCATGCTCCTGGCCCACGCGGCCAGCCACCAGGCCCACTACGTGGTCCAGCGCCTGCTGGACAGGACCGCCGGCCCCTACGAATCCGGCCCGGTGCCGAGCATCCTCTACGGCGCGCCCGAGGCCGTGCGCGTGGGCAGCATGGCCGGAGAACTCAAGGCCGCGGGCGAGTCCGTGCTCGTGAGCCGGGCCCAGCTCGTGGCCAATCCCATCGCCCAGGCCCACGCCGCCACCCAGGGCTTCGTCAAGTGCGTCTGGCGGCAGGGCCGGCTCATCGGCGTCACCGCCGTGGGCGCGGGCGTGTCGCGCCTGGCCGTGGCCGCGACCATGATGATCAAGGCCGGCTGGACGCGCGAGGACGCGGAGGGCTTCATGTTCCCGCATCCCACCCTGGACGAGTCGCTCCGGGCCGCGCTTTTGGCCGACAAGGAAGCCGTGTAGGCCGCAGGAGACCGCATGCCCCAAGCCCCCAAGAAAGCCCCGAAGCAGCCCGTCGTCATCGAGACCATCGAGGCCCGGCCGGAGTTCGACTTCTTCACCTACTGCGAGATCTCCGGCGAGACGCGCATCGACAACGACCTGCTGGAGGAGCTGGAGCCCCGCTTCGACGACTGGGCCGACAACCACCTGCAAGCCCGCAAACTGACCGAGGACGGCCGCGGCTACGTGATCATCTGGCTGGACAAGGCCGTGGAGGACGAGATCGAGGGCGTCTGGCAGGACTCCCAGTCCGCCGGCATGGCCTTCCACAATCTGGCCATCCACATGGTCATGAGCGCCGCCCAGGGCCTCGTGCCGGAGCTGGCCGAGCGCGGCTGCGCGCCGCTGCCCGCCCCCAGCCGGGCCATGCAGAAGGCCTTCGGCACGCTCGGGCTGGACTGGAACAAGGAGGGCACCGTGAGCCGCCAGTTCGCGGTGTTCACCCATTTCCCGGCCGTGCCGGGCTGCGCCGCGTGCATGCTGCGGGCCAAGTGCCCCAGCGCGGAAAACTAGCCCGCGGACCCAAGGAAACGCAAACGGGCGGCCTGCCGGAAGCTCCGGCGGACCGCCCGTTCCTTTTGCGCGGCGCGGCTACAGGAAGGCCATGTCGCCCGGCGGGGTGAGGCCGGCGAAGAAGGCCTCCACGGCCTGGCGCTCGTCGGCGCGGATGCGCAGCCCGGACACGGGCAGGGGCTCGACCGCGGCGGCGTAGAGCTTGAGCGCGCGATCCACGAAGTCCGCCAGGAGGAACGCGGCCTGGATCTCGTAGTCGCGGCCGCCCCAGGTGACGGTGATCGGGATGATGTGCGTGGTCAGCGTCCGGCACATGACCAGACTGCCGGTATGGGCCAGGGTCTCCAGCACGCCGTCCGGAAAGGACACCGACCAGCGGGCCATGACCTCCGTGAAGACCGGCTCCAGGGCCAGATAGTAGTTGGGGTCCACCTTGCAGGCCACGGACTGCCCCGGCACGTTGAGCACGTGGGGGGCGTCGCGGTAGGCCTGGGCCATGCCCTTCTGCAGGCGGGTCAGCGATTCCTGATAGTCCTTGAGCGGCATGAGCGGCCTCCTTGGACGGCGGGTGGCGGCGATCGCGGCGCGCAGGCCGCACGCATGCCCTCGAATACAATGCCCGGCCGCCCCCCGCAAGTCCCTTTACGTAGCGGCCCGCCTTGACGGGTGCCGGGCATGCGCATACCACCGAGTCATGAGTCCGGCCCCTGCGGGCGAAGCGCTCGCCATCTTCACCGCCGGCTTCTCCGACCTGCCGCTGGCGACCTTTCTGAACAACCTCCGCATGCACGGCGTGCAGGTGCTGGCGGACGTCCGTTCGCGGCCGTGCTCGCGCCGCGCCCCGCAATTCGCCAAGGCCCGCCTCGCCGCGGCGGCCGGGGAGGCGCAGCTGCGCTACCTCTACCTCGGCCGCGAGCTGGGCGGCCTGCCGCGGGACGCCGGGCTCTACGACGCGGACGGCTTCGTGCGCTATGACCGCATCGCGGCCACGCCGGCCTTCCAGGCGGGCGTGCGGCGGCTTCTGGACGAACTGGAACAGGGCTGGCGCATCGCGCTGTGCTGCGGCGAGGCCGACCCCAGGCGCTGCCACCGCCGGCTGCTCATCGGCCGCGTGCTGCGCGAGCACGGCGTCGGCATGGCCCACATCCTGACCGACGGCGGGCTCGTGGCCGAGTCCGAACTGCTTGACGCGGAAGGGGACAGGCCCGGCCGGCTGACCCTGTTCGGGGATGCATCGGAGCCGGAATGGAAGTCCGTGCGGGCTTTTCCGGCCAAAAGCGGGCTCACCGCCCGGTTCTAGGTGCCGGCCCCGCCGGGACGTGCGCAAACGCATACAGGATCTTTGGCCGGAACCGGCCGGCGAGGGAGCCGAGGCGGACGCCTCCACTCTTTCAGACCTAGCCCAAAAGGCAAGCGGATGCAAGCGGAAGGCCCGTCGCTGCGGCATCCCTTGACATTCTCGCCTCCCTCTCCCTATACGACTAGACCTCGAATATTCCAGATGACCCGCACATGAACCGCCGGAGGCACGTCCCGGCGGAAACCACGATAAGGGAGCATAGGGATGTCGGAAGCGATCAAGACTCAACGGACGTATGTCCTGGTCGGCCACGGCGGCAGCGGAAAAACCTCTGTCGCCGAAATGCTGCTGTTCAACGCCGGGGTGCTCAACCGCCTCGGCCGCATCGAGGAAGGCACCACCGCGCTCGACTTCGAGCCCGAGGAGATCAAGCGCCGCGGCTCGGTCCAGCCCGGCTTCGCCAATTTCAAGTGGAACAAGAACCAGCACTTCCTCATCGACACCGCCGGCGACAACAACTTCAACGGCGACCTGCCCTACACCCTGGTCGCCGGCGATGGCGTGGTCTTCGTCATCGACGCGGTGGACGGCGTCAAGCCCCTCACCCGCAAGGCCTGGAGCGAGGTCAAGAAGGCCGGCCTGCCGGCCATCGTGTTCATCAACAAGATGGACCGCGACCGCGCCGATTTCGACGCCGCCTTCGCCGGGCTCAAGGAAAGCCTCGGCATCAAGCCGGTGCTCCTGCACTACCCCATCGGCCAGCGCGAAAGCTTCAAGGGCGTGGTGGACCTGCTGGAGAACACGGCGCTGTTGTTCGACGGCAAGGGCGGCGCGCAGAAGGCCGAAATCCCGGCCGACGTCGCCGCCGAGGCCACGCCCCTGCGCGAGGCCATGATCGAGAACATCGCCGAGAGCGACGAGGCCCTCATGGAGAAATACCTTGAGGCCGGCGAACTCTCCGCCGAGGAGCTGCAGGGCGCCCTGGTGGCCGGCGTCAAGAAGGGCGAGCTCGTGCCCGTGGTCATGGGCAGCGCGCTGAACAACATGGGCGGCCCGCAGCTGCTTGACGCCATCCAGGCCCTGCTGCCCTGCCCGCTGGACCACTCCGAGTGGATCGGCGAGGGCGAAATCCTGCGCGGCCCCGGCGAAGCCGAGCCCGTGGCCGGCTTCGTGTTCAAGACCATGGCCGACCCCTTCGCCGGCCAGCTCACGGTCATGCGCGTGCTCTCCGGCACCCTCACCGGCGACATGGCCCTGACCAACTCCCGCACGGGCCAGCCCGAGCGCATGGGCCAGCTGCTGCTCACCAGCGGCAAGGACAACGCGCCCTGCAAGACGCCGCTGGGCCCCGGCTCCATCGTGACCCTGGCCAAGCTCAAGGACACCAAGACCGGCGACACCCTCGCCGCCGACAAGCCGCCCTTCGTCCTGGTGAAGCCCAAGCTCGCGCCCACGCTGATCACCTACGCCCTGGCCCCCAAGGAAAAGGGCGACGAGGACAAGGTCTACCAGGCCATGGCCAAGCTCCTCGACGAAGACATCACCCTCAAGCTCGGCCGCGACGAGGAGACCGCCGACACCCTGCTCTCCGGCATGGGTCAGAACCACATCGAAATCAGCGTGGAGAAGGCCAAGCGCCGCTACAAGGTCGACATCATCCTCAAGACCCCCAAGGTGCCCTACCGCGAGACCTTCAAGACCGCTGCCCGCGAAATCCAGGGCCGCCACAAGAAGCAGACCGGCGGCCGCGGCCAGTTCGGCGACTGCTGGATCCACCTGGAGCCCCAGCCCAAGGGCGCGGGCTACGAGTTCGTGGACGCCATCGTCGGCGGCTCCATCCCCCGGCAGTACATCCCCGCCGTGGACAAGGGCGTGCAGGAATCCGCCGCGCGCGGCGTGCTGGCCGGCTTCCCGGTCATCGACTTCAAGGTCACGCTGTTCGACGGCAGCTACCACAACGTGGACTCGTCGGAAATGGCCTTCAAGATCGCCGGCTCCCTGGCCTTCAAGAAGGCCTGCGAAAAGGCCAAGATGATCCTGCTGGAGCCGATCATGACCGTCACCGTGGCCGTGCCCGACTCGTACATGGGCGACGTCATCGGCGACCTCTCCAGCCGCCGCGGCAAGGTGCTGGGCAGCGAGTCCCAGGGCGGCGTCACCGAGATCAAGGCCCACGTGCCCATGAGCGAGGTGCTCAAGTACGCCCCGGACCTGCGCTCCATGACCGCCGGCCAGGGCACCTTCACCATGGAGTTCTCGCACTACGAGGAATGCCCGCCCCCGATCGCCGCCAAGGTCATCGAGGAGAACAAGCGGGAGGCCGCGGCGGAGGAATAGCCCCCCGGCCCCGGAGCGTCTGTTGCGGGCGGCGGGGAATCCCCCGCCGCCCTTTTTGTCGCCCAATTTTCGGCGGCTCCTGGCGCGCAGGAGCTTGTGCGACCCGGACAATTCACGTAGGAAAACGCAACTACGCAGAAGGAACCCCATGCTCAGAGTGCTGCGATTCTTCCTCATGCTCGTGCCGGCCACGATCTACTACAGCGTGCGCCAGCTCATGGTCGATCAGTCCACGGCCACCCTTGACGAGAAGGACCATTTCGGCAAGGTCTACGGCCGCGGCATGCTCCGGCTGGCCGGCATCACGGTGGACATCGACCTTTCGGCCCTGGACCCCAAGGGCCACTATGTCTTCATGTGCAACCACCAGAGCCTGTTCGACATTCCCATCCTGTTCCACGCGCTCTGGGACTACCACATGCGCTTCGTGGCCAAGGAGAGCCTGTTCCGCATCCCCATCTACGGCAAGGCCCTGGGCAACGCCGGGCACATCTCGCTCAACCGCGAAAACCGCCGCGCGGCCATGAAGAGCCTGGAGGCCGCCGTGGACACGGCCAAGGCCGGCATCTCGCCGCTGATCTTCCCCGAGGGCACGCGCAACCCCGACCTCGACAAGCTCATGGACTTCAAGATCGGCGGCATGGTGCTGGCCCTCAAGTGCGGCCTGCCCGTGGCCCCGCTGGTCATGGAGGGCACGGGCAAGCTGCTGCCCAAGAAGCGCATCTTCTTCAACCCCGACCAGCGCGTGCGCCTGCGCGCCCTGCCCCCCGTGGACACCGCGCGCTACACCCTCAAGGACCGCGAGCGCTTCAAGGAAGACATGTACGCGATGATGAACAACGCCTACCAGGAACTGTGCAGGAGCTGACATGACGACCGGCCAAGGCGAACTGACCATCCACCCCCTCGGCGGATTGGGCGAGATCGGGCTCAACTGCATGGCCCTGCGCTCCGCGGACTCGACCGTGCTCGTGGACTGCGGGCTGATGTTCCCCGAGGACTACCTCTTCGGCGTGGACGTGGTCATCCCGCGTTTCGAGCACATCCTGGAGCAGCGGGAGCAAATCCGGGCCGTGGTGCTCACCCACGGGCACGAGGACCACATCGGCGCGCTGCCCTGGCTCCTGCCCGAGGTGGACGTGCCGGTCTACGGCTCGGACTTCACCCTGGCCCTGGTGGAGGGCAAGCTCGCCGAGCGCGGCATCGAGGCCGATCTGCGGCCCGTCAAGGACGGCGACCGCATCGAAATCGGCCCCTTCGCCTTCAATTTCTTCCCCGTGTGCCACTCGATCATCAAGGGCCACGCCCTGGGCATCGAAACCCCGGCCGGGCGCATCCTGCACACCGGCGACTTCAAGATCGACCGCAACCCCCTCGACGGGCACGCCACGGATCTGGAGGCCATCCGCAACTTCTCCGCCCCCGGGGTGCAGCTGCTCATGAGCGACTCCACCAACGTGGAACGCGAGGGCTTCGCGCTCACCGAACGCGAAATCAAGGCCACCCTGCGCGAAATCTTCGACCGCGCCCGCGGACGGATCATCGTCACGCTTTTCTCCAGCCACATCCAGCGCCTGCAGGAGATCTTCGACCTCTCCGCGGCCTGCGGCCGGCAGGTGGCCATCTCCGGCAAGAGCCTGACCCGCAACATCGAGCTGGCCCGCGAGCTGGGCTATCTGCGCATCCCCGGCGGCACGCTGGTGGAGGTGGAGGAGATCGGGGCCCTGCCGGACGAGCGGGTCGTGCTCCTGGTCACCGGCTCCCAGGGCGAGCCGCTGGCCTCGCTCTCGCGCATGTCGCTCTCGGAGCACCGCTTCGTGCACATCAAGAAGGGCGATCTGGTGATCCTGTCCTCGCGCTTCATCCCGGGCAACGTCCTGGCCATCACCAAGGTCATCAACCGGCTGTACAAGCTCGGCGCGGAGGTCCTCTACGAGCGCGTGCAGGCCATCCACGCCAGCGGCCACGCCCACCGCGAAGAGCTGCGGATCATGATCGAGAGCGTGCGGCCCAAGTATTTCGTGCCCGTGCATGGCGAATACCGCCATCTGGTGAAGCACGCGCGCCTGGCCGTGGAGTGCGGCGTGGCCCCGGAGCGCGCCATCGTCCTGGAGGACGGCCAGCCGCTGACCTTCCTGCCGCAGGGCATCCGCCTGGAGGAGGCCGTCCCGGCCGAGCGCATCCTCGTGGACGGCAAGGGCGTGGGCGACGTGGGCCAGAGCGTGCTCAAGGAGCGCCAGCTCCTGGCCGGCGAGGGCATGGTCGTGGTGCTCCTCGTGGTGGACAAGGACACCGGGGAGATCACCCTGGGCCCAGACATCGTGTCCAAGGGCTTCGTGTTCGAGCAGCAGTACGCGCATCTCCTGGAGGACGCCAAGTGCGTGGTCCTGGAGGAGGTCGAGGACTGCGGCCCGTTCAACATCAAGAAGCTCAAGGAACGCGTGCGCGGCTCGCTGCGGCGCTTCTTCCGCAAGGTGCTGGACCGCGACCCCGTGGTGGTGCCGCTGATCATCGCCGTGTAGCCGGACCGCCGGCGCGCGCAAAAAAGCCCCCGGCCGGATGGACGGGGGCTTTTTTGCGTTGTTCCGCCGGCTCAGCGCGTGTGGGCGTAGGCGCTGGCGGCGCGCAGGCGCAGGGTGTTCACCGGCGGCGGCGCGGGCGCGGCCGGGGCCTCCGGAGCGCTCGGGGCCGCAGCGGACTGCGCCGGAGCCGGAGTCCCCGGAGCTGCGGGCTGCACGGGCGGGACGGGTGCAGCCTTCGGAGCCGCCGGTGCGGCGGTCTGCGCCACGGACGGAAGCGGAGCGGCCTTCGCAACCGCCGAAGCCGCGGGCGCGCCCACCGGTCCGGCCACGGCCGCATTGGGCTGCGCCAGGGAGGCCACGCCGTCCTGGGTGGGCAGAATCTGGGCGAAGGCCTGACGCAGGCCGGAAAGAATGGTGATGACCTCCTCGACCATCTCCGGGCGCATCTTGAGGTTGGCCATGAGCAGCCGGCTGTTGCAGAAGAAATAGAGCTGGAAGAGATTCTTGGAGATGTCCCCGCCGCGATCCTTGTTCAGCGACTCCTGCAACTCGCTGATGATGGCCAGGGCCTTGGTGATGAGCACGCCCTTCGCCGCCACGTCGCCCGCGCGCATCTTCTCGATGGCTTGGCGCAGGTGCTTGATGGCCGTGTCGTAAAGCATGAGCAGAAGGTCTCCCTGCGAGGCGGTGGAGACCTGCGTGACAAGATAGGCCTTGGCTGCCTTGAGCATAATCTTCCTCTTCCCCCGCCTAACTGCTGCTGTCGAGCTGGGCGATGGTGCTGGTGAGCTGCGTCTGCTCGTTGGTGAGCGTGTTCAGGAGCGAATCCAGACGTGCGTACTGGGCCTGTAATCGCGACTTCATGGTCGCCAGACGCTGCGTCTCCCGGTCGATCTTATCGTCGATGGACGACATGATGTCGCCGTAGTTGTCCTCCAGAATGGCCAGCGGACCGTCCGTGCTGCTGGTGAGTTCGTCAAGGGTCTCGACGAGTTCTCCGGCCTTGCCGAGCTTGAGGTTGACGGTGCCGTTATAGGTCTGGTTGCTGCCGTGGTTGTCGAGCTGGAGAACCAGACCGGCGGCGTCCCCGGTGAGGCCGGTGACCTTCCAGCCATCGACGCCCGCCTTTTGGCCGTTGATGTAGGCCTCGGAGATTCCGGCCGAACTGGTGATGATCTTTACCGAATACGAACCGGCCTTGGTCGTGCCGTTGATGCGGGACAGATAGGAGAAATCCTGGGAATCGGTTTCGCCGTCGTAGTCGGCGGCGAAGAGTTCCGCCACGGCGTCCGGGGCGGTCGACAGGGCCTCCTCAAGGGTGTCGTCGTCGATGACGAGCATGCCGTAGGTGCTGGAGGACTCGTCCGCGTCCGTGGTGATGCCGATCTGGGACAGGGCCGAGTACAGATCGCCCGTGCCGCTGGAGGAATACAGGTTGAAGCCCAGCCCCAGGTCGGTGATGACGTCCTTGAGGCGGCTGGCGATCATCTCCACGCCGTAGTTGCCGGTCAGGAGCGAACCCGTCACCGAGGTGGACGAGGCGTTGCTGACCTTGGTCAACTCCTGGATCAGGGTGCGCACCTCGTTCACGGCGGAAACGAAGGTCTCGATGTTCTCCTTGATGGCGTCGGTGTCCGTGGTGACGCCGATGCTGATGGTCTTGGAGGCGTCGGCCTGCTTGAGGGTCAGGGTGAGCCCGGGGATCACGTCGTCCACGGTGTTGGAGTCGCGGCTGATCCAGCTGTTGGAGCCGAGGGGATAGCCGTCCACCTTGATCTTGGCGCTCTGCGCCTGCTGGGTGTTCACGAAATCCGAGGCGGAGAAGCTGAGGTTCGTGGTGCTCGTGATCTCGACCTGGTTCCCGTCGCCCTGGTCCAGGCCGTAGATCTGCAGGTGGTAGCTCGTGCCGTCGTAGATGGTGGTGGCGCGGATCTTGTCGTCGCAGATGGCGTTCTTGTTGATGAAGTTCACCAGACCGGTGAGCGTGACCCCGGTGCCGATGTTGCTGACGGTGTAGGACTGCCCGGCGTAGGTGAAGGTGAAGCTGGCGTCGCCGGTGGTCACGGTGGTGGTCAGGCTGGCCACGCCGTTGGAGGTGGTGAGGATGTCGTTCTGCGCCAGCTGCGCCACCACCACCGAGTGCGAGGCCACCACGGCGTCGCTGTCGGCCGAGGCCGAAAGCGCTGTGCTGTCCGAGGTCGTCACGGCCTTGGTGAGAAACTCGTTCACCGTGTCCATGCCCTCAAGGGTGGTCTGGAGGGAAAGCAGCTTGGTGTTGAGGTACTGAAAGCCCTCGACCTTGGCCTCCCAGGTGGCCTTCCAGGTCTCCAGGCTCGTCTTGGTGGCGCTTTCGGCCTCGATGAGGCCGTCAATGAGCGAATTGAAGTCCGTTCCGTTGCCCAGGCCGCTGACATTGATGCTGCCCGACGTGAATGACGTCGTCGCGGAGGTGGTGCTGGTGGAGCTTGATGTCGACATGGCGAACCCTCATTTGGAGGAAAAACTTGCCGGCCCTGATGGTCCACCCATGTTGTGCAAGCCTGGTGCCAGAACGAGACGGGCCGCCTTGCGGCGGCCCGTCGTGTCATCATCTGTTCATGCGGGCGCGCCCGCCGTCTCAACCCGTGATGTCACTAGCCGCTGATGAGCTGCAGGGCGAGCTTGCCGAGGCTGTTGGCCTGGGAGAGCATGGCCACTGCGGTCTGCACCTTGATCTGCTGGCGCGTGAACTCCGTCATCTCGGTCGCCACGTCCACGTCGGAGATCTGGGACTCGGACGCGGAGGTGTTTTCGGACTGGACGGTCAGGTTGGTGATGGTGTTCTCCAGGCGGTTCTGGAGGGCGCCCAGGCTGGCGCGGATCTTGTCCTTGGACACGATGGCGTGGTCCAGGGCCTCCAGAGCCTTCTGCGCCAGGGCCTGCGTGCTGATGGACTTGCCGTCGCCGGAGGCGGAGAGGCCGACGCCCAGGGCCGAGGCCGTGGCGTTGTCGATGGACACGTAGTAGTAGTCCTCGTTGGAGTCGTTGCCGGTGCCGAAGTGGATCTTCATCGGGCCGGTGGACTCGAGCCCATTGCCGTTGTGGGTGCTGGACTGGCCGGAAAGGTTGCCGTTCAACAGGTGGATGCCGTTGAAGTCGGTGGCCTTGGCGATTCGGGTGATTTCCGAAGCCATCGCCTGGTACTCGGAGTCGATGATCAGGCGCTGGTCGGACGAGTAGGTGCCCGTGGACGCCTGCATGGCCAGTTCCTTCATGCGGATCAGCTTCTCGTCGATGACGCCGAGGGCGCCGTCAGCGGTCTGAATCATGGAGATGGCGTCGTTGGCGTTGCGCACGCCCTGGTTCAACGACGTCACTTCCGCGCGCATGATTTCGCGGACGGCCAGACCGGCGGCGTCGTCGGCGGCGCTGTTGATGCGCAGGCCCGAGGACAGCCGTTCGGTCGACGTGGACAGCGCCGAATACGAGGCCGACAGGTTGTTGGCGACGTTCGCAGCCAGCAAGTTGTGGTTGATGGTGAGCGACATATGCCCTTTCCTCCTTGAAAGTTTTTTGGCATCCTTGCCATTCGGTGACCCTCGACAGGCGACATCGCCGCGGGACCAATCCGATTGTTGTTACGCTCACCTCATCGGCCTGCCCGGAGAATTCTTTAGGACCGACCCATTTTTTTTCGCAAAAAAAAATCGCGCGCCCGATTCGGACGCGCGAGCATGGGAAGGGCTTCCGCAAGGGCGGGGTTAATCGGCGGGGATGAGGCGGCCGGCGAAATACCTGGCCTGGTCCACGGAGACGCCGGACAGGCCCATGTCCAGGGAGGGGCCGGGGCCGCGGTCGGCCAGCCCCTTGCCGGCCAGGAGCGAACCGGCCTGCCGCGCGCAGAAGGCCGCGGTGCGCTGCGCCGCCTCCTCCATAAGCTCGGCCAGGCCGGCCGTGCGCGCCTCGCCCGAAACCGGATTGCGGAAGGCCACCGGCCCGGCCACGGCCGCGCGCTGCTCCCAGAGCTGCGGCGCATAGAACAGCGCCGCGATCTCGCGCAGCTTGTCCGGCAGCAGCCAGGCCGCCTCGCGCAGGAAGCGCGCCACGGCCGGCATGCGGCAAAGGGACTGCATGGTGCAGAAGGTGTCCAGGGCCTCGGCCAGACCCTTGCCGGCCTGCGCGGCGGTGCAGCCTGCGAGGACGGCCACGCTCTCCGGCGGACAGGCCAGGCCGACAGGCCCCTCCAGGCCGTCGACCAGCGCGCGCAGTGACTGCCCGAGCACGGCTCCGGGCGAACCCGCCGCGACCATGTCCAGCAGGCATTCGAGGGCGCGGTGGCGGCGGATGGCCCCGGTGCGCCGCTTGGCGTCCGCGTCGTAATAGTTGCCCGTAAGATGATAGACCAGGGGATGGATGACCGCGTCGGTGAAGATGTGCGAGGCCAGCCCCACGAAGAAGGCCGTGGGCAGGGGCTGGTCGCGGCGGGCGAACATGTGCGCGGCCTGGAGGCGCAGCAGGGCGAAGGGGTCCTCGCCGTGGGAGCCGTGCAGGCGGTGCGGCAGGGTCCGCAGACCCTCCGGATGGTCGCCGCGCAGGTAGAACAGCACGTCGTGCCAGACCGCGCCCAGGGCGAGGCCCCTGGGACAGCGCGCCAGCGCCGGGCCGAACGGCCCGGTGGACAGCAGCGCGGCCGCTCGGCCGGCCACCATCCAGTGCACGACTTCCTTGGGCATCGCCCCTCCCCCGCCGGGCCCCTGCGCGGCTTGTCCCTGCGGCAGGCTTGGGCTATACCCTGGCAGGCGCGCCCCCGCAACCGCGCCCGAAGGAGCCGCAGTGACCGAATTCATCCGCAGGGAACAGCACGTGGACGATCCGGACAAGGTCCGGGTGCATGGCGGCCGCGCCGCCCGGCCCGACCTGCCCGATACGGGCGTCCTCTTGCTTATCGGCCTGCCCGGCAGCGGCAAGACGGCCGTCGCCGCCCGCCTGGCCGGTGAGCTGCACGCCAGGGCGGCCGAACTGCCCCTGGAGGGCGCGCGCGAGGCCCTCGAAGCCCTCCTGGCCGAAGGCCCGGCCGTGATCGCCGTGCCGCACAAGCTGCTGACGGACGCCGCCCTGCGCGAACGCCTGCGCGCCGCCGGCCGCGTGATCTACCTCATGGCCGACGCCGGGGCCCTCGCCGCGCGCGAGACCGCGGACCCGCAGGAACGCGAGGTCCTGCGCCAGCGTCTGGCGCGGCAGCTCGCCGCCTACGAGCCCTGGTTCATGCAGACCCTGCACCTGCTCGTGCCCGCCGGCGGCCCCCTCGACGAGGTGGCGGCCCAGGCGCTGGAGCGGGCCCGCCTCTAGCCCTCAACCCCCGGAGCTCCCGATGCCCGCAACCAGCCTCAAGGTCGAACTGCTCGCCCGCACGCCGGACGCCCTCTCGCTCATCTACGCCGCCTTCCGGCAGTGCTACCACGCCGGGTTCGTGGCCGACATGTGGCCCCGGCTCCTCAGCGGCGAAATCAGCCGCGAGGCCCAGGCCGACTTCGTGCGCACGATCATGGAGAGCGGCCACGACAGCCCCGTCGAGCACGCCGGCTTCACCTTCGCCGTGTCCGGCATCTCGCGCGCCTGCTCGCACCAGATCGTGCGCCACCGCATCGCCTCCTATTCGCAGCAGAGCCAGCGCTACGTCGACGCCACGGACATGGACTACGTCCTGCCCCCGGCCATCGCCAGAATCCCCGAGGCCAGGGCCCGCTTCGAAACCTTCATGCGCGAGGTGGGCGCGGCCTACCGCGACCTCAAGGACATCCTGGAGGCCAACGGCCGCAAGGACAAGGCCAAGGAGGACGCGCGCTTCGTGCTGCCCCAGGCCGCGGAGACCCGGCTCGTGATCACCATGAACTGCCGCGCCCTGCTCCACTTCTTCGCCCTGCGCTGCTGCCGCCGCGCCCAGTGGGAGATCCGCGCCCTGGCCGACGCCATGCTGGCGCTCTGCCAGCGGGAGCTGCCGGCCATCTTCGCCACGGCCGGGGCCCGCTGCGAGTCCCTGGGCTACTGCCCGGAGAGCCCGCGCTTCGCCTGCGGCAAGTATCCGACCAAGGAGCAGCTGCTGCGGCCGGCGGAATCCCCGGAGGCCTAGCGCCGTCTTGACTCCTGAGCCCCATGCCTTATCCTGAACCCGTTCGGGCAAGGGAGAACGACATGACCAGCCAAATCAAAACCGTGTTCCTGCTGGCCCTGCTGACGGGCCTCATGCTGCTCATCGGCCAGGCCGCCGGCGGCCGCGCCGGGCTCATGATCGCGCTGATCCTGGCCGTGGCCATGAACTTCGTCAGCTACTGGTGGTCCGACCGCATCGTGCTGTCCATGTACCGCGCGCAGGAGCTTTCGCGCTCCGACGCGCCCTGGCTCCACGCCATCGTGGAGGAGCTGGCGCACAACGCCGGCATCCCCAAGCCGCGCATCTGCCTCATCCCGCAGGAGGCCCCCAACGCCTTCGCCACGGGCCGCAACCCCGAAAACGCCGTGGTGGCAGTGACCGCGGGCATCATGCGCACCCTCTCGCCCGAGGAGCTGCGCGGCGTGCTGGCCCACGAACTCGGCCACGTCAAGAACCGCGACATCCTCATCCAGAGCGTGGCCGCCGTGCTCGGCGCGGCGATCATGAGCATCGCCAACATGCTCCAGTGGGGGGCCATGTTCGGCTTCGGCCGGCGCGACGACGAGGAGGGCGGCGGAGGCGGCGCGCTCGGGGCCATCGCCCTGGCGATCATCGCGCCCATAGCGGCCATGCTCATCCAGATGGCCATCTCCCGCTCGCGCGAGTTCCTGGCCGACGAGACCGGCGCAAAAATCTGCGGCCGGCCGCTGGATCTGGCCAGCGCCCTGAACCGCCTGGAAACGGCCGCGCGCAACGTCCCCCTGGAGGGCAGCCCGGTGGCCGAAAACCTGTTCATCGTCAACCCCTTCAGCGGCGGCGACATGGCCAACCTGTTCAGCACCCATCCGCCCATCCCGGAGCGCATCGCGCGGCTGCGCGAGCTGGCGCAGCGCATGGGCCGGCAGGACCGGGCATGAGCCGCGCGGGTCTGCTCGCCCTCGCCCTGGCGGCGGCGCTGCTGGCCGCCGTTCCCGCCGCGGCGGCGGAGACGGGGCAGACCGCCCGCCCGGATGCGGACCCGCGCCAGACGCCCGTGGTGCGCGTGGTGCAGGAGGCCGCGCCCGCGGTGGTGAGCATCGTCAGCGCGCGCACGGATCTCACGCCCTTCGCCGGCAACAATCCCTTCGAGCGCTTCTTCGGCGAACTCTACGGCCTGCCGCGGCAGAAGCGCACCAGCCAGAGCCTGGGCTCCGGCGTCATCATCGACGGCCGCAAGGCCTACGTGCTGACCAACGCCCACGTCATCGCCGGGGCCACGGAGATCACGGCGCGGCTCATGGACGGCCGCGAATTCACGGCCAATCTCCTCGGCGCGGACCCGGACATGGACCTGGCGGTGCTGCGCCTGGACGTGCCCAAGGGCGCGCCTCCCCTGCCCCAGGCGCGCATGGGCGACTCCAACGACGTGCTCATCGGCGAGTCCGTGGTGGCCATCGGCAATCCCTTCGGCCTTTCGCACACCGTGACCACGGGCGTGATCTCGGCCCTGGACCGATCCGTGCGCACGCGGGAGCAGTCCATCACCGGGCTGCTCCAGACCGACGCGGCCATCAACCCCGGCAACTCCGGCGGCCCGCTGCTGAACCTCCTGGGACAGGTGGTGGGCATCAACGCCGCGGTCTTCGCCCAGGGCGGCGGCATCGGCTTCGCCATCCCCATCAACCGCGCCCGGGCCGTGCTCGACGAACTCATCGCCACGGGCCGCGTGGCGCACCTCTGGCTGGGCCTGCTCGGCGAGAACATGACCCCGGACCAGGCCGCCTACTACGGTCTGTCCAAGCTCGGCGGCATGGTGATCACGGACGTTTTTCCCGGCACCCCGGCGGAGACCGCGGGCATCCGCCCCGGCGACGCGCTCATGGCCATCGGCGGCCGCAAGGTGCAGGACAAGGCGCAGTTCCTGAGCCTGCTCCTGGGCTATTCGCGCAACGATACGCTGGCCGTGCTGCTGCAGCGCGGCCGCACGCCTTTCACGGTGAAGATGCGGCCGCTGATTCTCGACCGCGCGGCCGGGCTGGGGCTCATCGAATGGCGCTGGGGCTTCTTGCCGGCGACGGAAGAACCAGCGGCCAACGGGACGCAGCCGGCGGGCATCGCCTTGGCCAGCGTCCGCGCCAACGGCCCGGCGGCGCGCCTGGGCCTCAAGCCCGGCGATCGCATCCTCCAGGTGGGCAGCCTGCCCACGCAGAAGGAGGCCGATCTGCTCACGGCCTTCTCGCGCTACCAGATGCACTCCATGCTGCTGCTGAACGTGCAGCGCGGCGCGCAGGTCTACACCGTGCGGATGAATATCTAGTCTAGGTGGCGGGCTCGCCCTGGGCGGGCACGCTGGGCGCGATGGGCGTGAGCGGCTCGTCCGCGGGCGGCATGGGGGTCCTGGCGGGCTTTTCGGCGCCCTGCGGCTTCTCCGGCGCGTTCGGCGCGGCCGGAGCCGCCGGCGGCGGCGCGGCGGGCAGCACCACGGACGGAGCGTCGGCCGAAACGCCGGATGCGGCGGCGTTCTGCCTGGCCTCCGCCATCTTGCGCAGGCGCTTCTCCTTGGCCAGGGCCCGCTTCTCGGCCCGGCGGTCCAGGATTTTCTGCTTGGCGATGCGCGCCTCCTCGCGGGAGATCACGCCGTCGTGGTTCAAATCCATCTCCGCGAACTTCTGCTTGCGCCGCTCCAGGTATTCCTTCTGGCTCACGCGGCCGTTCTTGTCCGCGTCGTAGGTCGCCAGATAGGGCTTGGGCGGCCGGCCGCTCTTGTTGCGCGCCTTCACGGGCAGCCCTTTGGCCCTGCGGCGGGCGTCGGCCTTGGCCTGCTTCTCCAGCAGCTTGGCCTTGGCGACCCGGCCTTCCTGCGGCGAAATCACCCCGTCGCGGTTGGTGTCGGCCTTGGCGAAGCGCTTCTTGCTCGGGTTGAGGTACTCCTCGCGGGTGATGCGGCCGTCGTGATTCTTGTCCAGGGAGCGCAGATAGGGCTTGCCGTCGTCCTGCACGCCGCCCTTGCGCTTTTTGGGAGTCTTGGCGACGGTCCTGCGGCCGGACTGGGTGGCCGCGGGCTTGGCTGGCCTGGCCGGCTGGCCCTTGCGCACGGCGGGCCGGGCCTGAGGCTTGGCGGGCCGGGCCGCCGGCTTTTTCGCGGCGGATCTGGCGGGCAGGCCTTCGCCCTCGTGAGGCGGCGCGTCCTGGGCCAGGGCAGGCGGGCAGGCGAGACACAGGGACAGGACGAGGCACGGCAACAGCCGCGCAAGGCCGATGAGCTTCCGGATCACGCGCCGCCTCCCTTGATGCGCAGCAGGGTCTGCGTCCACTGGATGGCCTCGGCGTAGTTGCTGGCGGAGTCCTGCTGATCCAGGTCCCGGTTGTCGAGGAACTGGATCACGTCCTCCCAGTTGCCGACCTCGATGTCCTCCACCAGGGACAGCCAGCTCCAATAGCGCGAAGGCTTGGACAACAGCGCGTCCTCGACCTCCTTGTCCAGGGGGATGTTCTTCAGGAGCTTGTCCATGGGCTGCCCCAGGAGCACGTCCAGCTTGGAGAACAGGCCGAGGAGGAACAGGGTTTCGGCGCGGAACATGCCGCTCTTGTACTGGCGGGCCATGCTCTCCAGATAGCGGGCGCGTTGCAGGGAGCTGTACGCCGCCTCCTGCACCTTGGCCGTGCTGTCGAAGTCCGAGATGATCACGGCCAGGAACCACTGCTTGATCTGCTGCTTGCCCAGCAGGGTCAGGGCCTGCTGGATGGACTGGATCTTGTCGCGCAGGGAGAAGGCCGCGGAGTTGATGAAGTTGAGCAGGCGGTAGCTCACGCTCGGGTCGGAGGAGATGATCCCGGTGAGCTCGCGCACGTCGAAGTCGTCGCCGGAGAGGGCGCGCAGCAGGCGCATCTTGGCCAGCACCGGCGTGGGCACCTTGCTGCCGGTCATGGTTTCCGGCCGGCTGAAGTAGTAGCCCTGGAACAGGGTGAAGCCCAGGGCCTTGGCCAGGACGTAGGTCTCCTTGTCCTCGACCTTCTCGGCCAGGAGCCGGCAGCCGTGGCGCAGGAGGTCCAGGGCCACGGTGGTCAGCTTGGCGTGGTCCATGCCCAGCAGGTCCACCTTGACGATGTCGGCCAGGCCGATGATCTCCTCGAAGCCGGGCTGGCCCACGTAGTCGTCGAGAGCGATGGTGTAGCCGCGGCTCTTGATGGCGCGCAGGGCGGCGGTGATCTCCGGGCCGGGGGTGATGGTCTCCAGCACCTCGACCACGCAGATCTCCTTGGGCAGGGCGTAGACGGTCTCGTCCAGGAGCAGGCGCTGCGGAAAATTGATGAAGGCTTTTTTGGACTTGTCCATGCCGGAAAAGGCCAGGGCGAAGCCGTCGGCGATGACCGAGGCCGTGGCCAAGTCCTCCTCCTGGACTTCGGCGGTCTTGGCCTGGGCGCTGCCGCGGAAGAGCAGTTCATAGGCCCAGACCTTCTCCGACACATCGAAGATGGGCTGACGGGCCACGAAGATCGGCTTGCTGACCTTTGGCTCCTGCTCCGGCAGAACAGCGTCGGACATGCTGGCAGTGTCTCCGTTTTCTCAGCGGGATGCAATCGGAAAGGTTACTGGCCGGCAGGCGCGGGCGCCTCGGCCGGGGCCGCCGGGGCCGTGGCGTTCTGCTGGCCGCGCGCGGTCATGGCCTTGTATTCCTCTTCCAGGATCTTGGGGATGGGCCGGTTCCAGAAGGTCTCCTGCCGCTTTTCCTGGGCGTCCTTGGGCCCCTTGGGCGCGCAGGCCCGCACCCGTCCGCCGGGGCAGTCCTGCGAAGTCACGGTGGTCGTCAGGCACTTGCCGTCCGAACTCACGGTGAAGGGGAACACCCGCCGCAGGGGATGCCAGGTGCGGTCCTGCACGATGACCTGGCCGTCCGGCATCACGGCGCAGAGGTACTCGGAATTTTTGGAGGCGTAGAACACGCTGACGATGAACACGCCCTCGTCGAGCTTGCCCGTATAGCCGAACTCGCTGGTCTTCTTGCACAGCATCCGCGCGAGGACCTGCTTGCACAGGGAAAGCTTCACGTCGTCGCCCTGGGCCCGGGCCGGCAGGGCGCTGGCGAACACGCACAGCCCCAGCAGGAGGGCGCACAGACGTCTAGCCATGTTTTTCATCCGTCAGGAGAAAGGTTTGGAAGCCCTCGGGGTTGTCCGTCTCGCACTGTTCCTTGCACCCGGCGCACTGGTAGCTGCCGGGCTTGAAATACCACTGGGCGCGCCCGGGATTGGCGCAGCGGAAATAGGCGTAGACCGAGGCGGAGACGGTTCCGTGATAGGGCCGGTAGCCCTGCTGCCGCACGAAATCCAAAAAACGCATGCGCCCCGCCTCCCGTTGCGCGCCAGTGTAACTGGAACGCGGCAAAAAGCAACGTCCGCGCCCAACCCCTCGGAACCGCGGTTTTCTTTTGCCGGCAAAAGGGATACAGAAAAGCCAGACGTGATCGAACCGTCCCCTCACGCGCATGCGCCCCCCGGAGGCGGTCTATGTCCGAACCTGGCATTTCGCTGTGCACCTACACGTACAATGACGCGGAGCTGGTCCGCGAGCTGTTGCGCTCCCTGCGCGAATGGCAGATCCGGCCCGAGGAGGTCATCGTCGTCGACGACGGCTCGCAGGTCCCCTTCGAGCCCGAGACCGTCCAGCCCGGCCTGCGCATCATCCGCCTGGAGCGCAACCACGGCATCACCGCGGCCAAGCGCGCCGGCCTTTCCGCCGCACGCGGCGCGGCGCTCCTGTCCGTGGATTGCGACACCCGCCTGGCCCCGGACTGGCTGGCCGTCAGCCTGCCCAACCTTCTGCGCGAAGGCGTGGGCCTGGCCGGCGGAACGCTCATCCACGCCACCGGCCGGGATCTCGTGGCGCGCTTTCTGGAATGCTTCGGCGACCCGTGCAACGCGGCCCACTGCGGACCGGTGGAGTTCGTCCCGGGCAACGCCTTCCTGATGCGCCGCAGCACCTGGCGCGATATCGGCGGCTTCGCGGCCTATTCCGAGCCCCGCTGCCAGGACCATTATCTTTGCCGCCGGCTCGCGGAAAAGGGCTACACGCTCTATTCCGACTCCCGCGCGCGCGCCGTGCAGCTGCGGCGCATCGCCCGCGCCACCATGTGCCGGCGAACCTGGGCTTGGTGCCGGCGGCGCATGCAGGCCCAGTTGCCGCCGGGCGCGGCCCTGCCGTCCTATCTCAAGCTCATGGTCCTGGAGCCCATGCTCGGCCGCTTCACCATCGCCCTGGACCGGCGCGAGCCGCTGTTCTTCTACCTGGACCTGCTGTACATGGCCTACGCCGCGCTGGAGCTCATCGATCACGCCCTGGCCTTGTCGTTGGCCCCCGCTGCCCTGCGCGACGGCTTCGCCCGCAGCCTGGCCCGGCTGTTCGCCGGAACCCCCAGGCTCTGGCGCCTCTACAGCGCGGACCTCGCCCTCCTGGGCCACAGGACGCTCATGCCCCCGGACGGCGACGAGGCGGCCTGGGCGGACTTCTTCCGCTTCGCCGACGCACTGCGCAACAGCGGCCTCTTCGACCTCCTGGAGCGCTGCGGCGTGGACCAGCTGCTCAAGGAGGACCGCGGCGGCCCGCGCGCCACGAACTGGACGCGGGCAGCCCTCCCCACGTCCCGCCGCCTGCAGTAGTCCGGCCGGGCTCCCGCCGCGCGGTCCTCACTTCTTGACTTTTCTATTCGATAAAGAGAAACTATCGGGCAAATGGATAGCAAGCCCAACACTGACGGCAATCCGGCGGCGGAGCCGACCGGCAGTCCGGCGGACAGGCAGTGCGTGCGCGTGGCCGCGCCGCAGGGCCTGCTGCTGGAGGCCGCGCTCTGGGCACGCCCGCGCGGACCGCTGACGCGGCTGCACCTGGCGGATCTGGGCCGGCCGGACCTGCGCTACGCCGCGGGCGACTCCGCCCTGCGCCTGGACGACGTTTCGGCCAACGGCCTGCGCCTCACGCTGGAGCGGCCCGAGGCCCTCGGCCCGGCCCTGGACCGTCTGACTTCCGACGATTGTCTCTGCCTGCTCTATCTCAAGCTCGGCCGGCCGCTCTCCAGCGCGGAGGAGCAACCGCTGGCGCTGTTCCTGGGCGCGACACCGGTCGCCGCGCGCGCGGACGACGGCCGCCTTGCGCTGGCCCTGAACATCCTCTACCGCGCCCAGCCCGAACGCGACGACAAAGCATTGACTTTCTTCAACGTTTCCAGACGGCCCATCCGCGAACTCGCGGCCTGGTGCGACGAGGCGGCGCGCCTGGACCACGCCGAGCCGCGGCCGGCCTTCCGCGGCCTGCACCTGAGCCGCCTCCTGGCGGAGCTCGACGCCCTGGCCGCCCAGGCGGAGGCTGCGGCCCCTCCTGAAACGGAGTAGGACACATGCTCGCGATTCTCGGCATCCTCATCGTCTTCACCGCCGTCATCGGCGGCTTCGCGCTGGAGAGCGGCCCGGTGCGGCTCCTCTACCAGCCGGCGGAGTTCTCGATCATCTTCGGGGCCCTGCTCGGCGCGTTCTGCATCGGCTCGTCCCGGGCCATGCTCCGGCAGGTGCTGCACAGCATGCGCGCCGTCTTCTCCATGCGCCACTACAGCCAGGAGTCGTACATGGAGCTCCTCGGCCTGCTGTCGCAGCTGTTCACCAAGATGCGCCGCGAGGGCGTGGCCAGCATCGAGCACGATGTGGAGCACCCGGACATGAGCAGGGTGTTCGGGAACAGCCCGAGCGTCAGCCGGGACGAGGACGTGGTGCGCTTCATCTGCGACACCCTGCGCGTCTACCTGACCACCGGCGATCAGGTGGAGGTGGAGCGGCTGATGAAGCTGGACATGGAGGCCATGCTGGACCAGTCCCTGGGCACGTCGGACATGCTCTCCAAGATGGCCGAATCCCTGCCCGGCCTGGGCATCGTGGCCGCGGTGCTCGGCGTCATCCTGACCATGGCCCAGATCAGCGCGCCGCCGGAGGTCCTCGGCCACAGCATCGGCGCGGCCCTGGTGGGCACCTTCCTGGGCGTGCTCTTCTGCTACGGCGTGGTCGGCCCCATGTCCATCAAGCTGGAGAATCTGGCCCAGGAGCGCAACATGTACTTCAACGTCATCAAGGCGGCCGTCACCGCCGCGGTGTCCGGCTCCAACCCCGTCATGGCGGTGGAGAACGGCCGCCGCGCCATCCCGCTGGACGTGCGCCCCACGTTCTTCGAGATGGAGCAGCGGCTGCGGAGGCGCTAGGCCATGGCCCTCCGGCGCAGACATGGCGGAGGCTCCTGGAAGGTGGCCTACGCCGACTTCGTGACCGCCATGATGGCCTTCTTCCTGGTCATGTGGATCATGAACATGGTTCCGCCGGAAACCAAGCGCGTGCTCTCCACCTATTTCCAGCCCACCTCGGAAACCAAGGGCCCGGGCGGCCCGGAGATGCAGCTGGACGTGGACAGCAACGCCATGCACCGGCTGGCCCGCGGCCTGCCCAGGGACCCCGAGGCCGAACGCAGCGAACGCTTCATCATCGCCTCCCGGCTCAAGCGCATCCTCACGGAGAGTCCCAAGCTCCTGGACAACAGCGGCCTGACCTCGGACGAGACCGGCGTGCTCCTGCGCGTGAACAGCAGCATCCTGTTCCATCCGGGCTCGGCGCAGCTCACGCCGGAGGCCGGGCCCGTGCTGGCCGGCGCCTTCGACGTGTTGCGGCGCTACAACCTGCACCTGCTCATCAGCGGGCACGCCGGGGAGCAGGAGCATCTGGGCGGCGCGTTCCCTTCGGCCTGGGAGCTTTCCGGCGCGCGTTCGGCCGCCGTGGCCGACGCCCTGCTCAAGCTCTCCGACGGCGCGCTGCTGCCCTCGCGGGTGCGGGCCATGGCCTACGGCTCCTCGCGGCCGCTCCGCCCCTCGACCAGCCTGGAGAACCGCCTGTCCAACGGCCGGGTGGAGTTCTATTTCCACCGGCCCGACGCCCTGAGCCTGGGCCCCGGAATCTGACCCCAGCCGCCCGGCGCACAACGTTTTTTTGTGGCCTGCCTCTTGATTTTTCCAGCAAACCGTCCGAAGTGGAGGTGTCCTCCATTTTTGACCCCAAGCACGGGCCGCGCGCCCCGGAGCACCATTTGGAAGAAAACGCCAGCGCCGCAGCGGAAGCCTCCGCCCAGGCCACAGCCCAGCCCGAAGGCCAGCCGGCCCGGCGCAACCGTCCGGAATGGCCCAAGCGTCTGGAGGCCTACCTGGCCACCCTGCGCCCGCTCAAGGAGCGCAGCGCCATGCGCGAGGTGCTGGAGCGCGAACTCCTGCTGACCTTCATCGGGGTCAACAGCGGCGGCATCAGCGAATATCCCATGCTGGCCACCCAGCAGCAGAGCATCGTCAACCTGCTCTGCCAGCGCACCAACCACCCGGCTGACGCGGTGCTGCGCAAGCTCGCCGGCAACTTCCCCGTGCTCCTCAACCGCCTGGACAAGGAGACCGCCGGCGGCGACGCGGCCGCCGCGGAGCAGACCACCGCGCTTCTGCGCAACACCGAATCGCTCCTCGTGAAAAGCGTGCAGGGCATGGTCTTCGCCATGAGCCTGACCACGGACAACTTCGAGGAGATGATCATGCGCCACTTCGGCGCGCCGGGCCTGGCCCAGTTCAGCGAGCTGATCAAGACCCGCGAGTTCGACCAGGGCTTCTGGAGCGAGTTCGTGGAGCGCTTCATCGCCCAGCACGTGGAGGAGGGCTACGCCCAGCTCACCGGCGAGGGCAAGTTCCACCTCTCCAAGGACGGCCAGCAGGTGGTGCTGCGCTTCCTCTTCGACGACGTGCTCGCCACCCTGCACGACGCCCCCGGCCACATCGACAAGACCCGCGTGCAGGCGGCCTTCGAGCGCGCCAGCTCCGACGAGGGCGAAAGTCCGGCCATACGCCGCGTGGTCCAGTCCTGCCTGATCAAGGGGCTGAGCTTCCTGCCCGGCGAGCTGCTCGCGGATCACCTGGAGGGGGCCGCGCTCATCGTCTGCATGGACGCCGTGGCCGCCAGCCTCTACCGCGCCATGCAGGCCCGGGCAGCCGGCAAGCCGATTGAGGAGAAGCACCCCCTGCCCTTCATTCTGGAGCAGGCCGTGGCCGTGGCCCTGGGCGCGATTCTCGTGCTTGGCCGCGCGCGCGAGCAGTTCCTCGCAGCCCTGGAGCTCCTCCGCGCCGACGAGATCGAGACCGTGCGCGCCCTGGCCCAGGGCCTGTCCATCGAATCCCTGGAGCGCATCCTGTTCTTCCTGCTGGAAAGCGCCTTCGTGAACATGCTGCGCGACAAGGCCCGCGACGAGGGCTCCAAGGTCGTCGTGCGGACCGCGGCCCAGCGCCGCAGCCCGGTGCCCGCCGTGGATGCGCTGGGCTCCCGCGGGCTGACGCGCATCCGCAAGAACCAGCTCTGGACGCCGGACCCCACCCGGCCGGACATGCTGCTCTTCAAGCCCAGGAGCCAGCAGCAGCTCGCCGCGCTCATGAACGTGCTGCAAATGGACGAGCCGCTCCAGCTCCTCGTGCGCGCCCTGTGGGACCGCGCGCCCTTCCGGCGTGACTTCCTGGTGGTCCTGGACCTCGGCCAGATCGCGCGGACCACGCAAAACGTCAAGGGCAAGCTGGCCGAACTCCTGGCCAAGTTCGGCGCGCTCCACCAGCCGGCCGCAACCCCGGCCGCCGATCCGGACGCGTCCGCCATCGAGGACCCGGCCGGACAGGCCTGACGCCCCCCTTCCCATTCCGGCCGCGCCGCCGTATCACGGGCCATGGCCCCCGCCGAACGCTTCATCGCCCACGTGGACATGGACGCCTTCTTCGCGTCCATCGAGCAGCTCGACCACCCGGAGTGGCGCGACCGGCCGCTGGCCGTGGGCGACGGCCCCCGGGCCGTGGTTTCGGCCGCGAGCTACGAGATCCGGAAATTCGGCGTGCACTCGGCCATGCCCGTGCTCCAGGCCCGCAAGCTCTGCCCCCACGGCCTGTTCGTCCCGGTGCGCATGTGGCGTTACAAGGAGGTCTCGCGCCGGGTCATGGCCGTCCTGCAACGCTTCTCCCCCCTCGTGGAACAGGCGTCCGTGGACGAGGCCTACCTGGACGCCACGGGGCTGGAGCGCCTCTTCGGCCCGCCCGAGGACTTCGCCACGGCCCTGCGCGCGGCCGTGAAGGCGGAGACCGGGCTCACCTGCTCCGTGGGCGTCGCGCCCGTGCGCTTCCTGGCCAAGATCGCCTCGGACTTCCACAAGCCGGACGGCCTCACCGTCATCCGCCCGGCCGACGTGCGGGCGTTCCTCGACGCCCTGCCCGTGCAGAAGATCCCCGGCGTGGGCGGCCGCACCCTGGAGATCCTCCGCGGCCTGGGCGTGCGCTGCGCCGGCGACGTGCCGCGCCACCCCGCCGAGTTCTGGCGCGCCAAGCTCGGCGAGCGCGGCCTGTGGCTCCACGAGCTGGCCCTGGGCCTCGACGACACGCCGGTCACGCCCTTCACCCCGGCCAAATCCTCCAGCGCCGAAAACACCTTCCGCCGCGACACCCGCGACCCGGCCGTGCTGCGGCGCTGGCTGCTGCTACAAAGCGAACGCGTGGGCGCGGACCTGCGCGCCATGGGCGTGCGCGGCCGCACGGTGACCCTCAAAGCCAAGTTCGCCGACTTCCGTCAGGTCACCCGCTCGCGCACGCTGGACGTCCCCGTCAACGACACCCGCAGCATCTTCGAGACCGCCCTCGACCTCCTGGACGAGCTGGCCCCGCGCCAGGAACTGCGGCTCATCGGCGTCGGCGTGTCCCAGTTCGGCGAAAAGCCCCGCCAGCTCTCGCTGCTGGAGGAGCCGAGCGCCAGCCGGGCCAAGGACGCCCTGGACAGCGCCCTGGACCGCGTGCGCGACCGCTTCGGCAAGGGGGCCATCACGCGCGGCGACCTCCTCGACTTCGACGAATGACGCGCGCCGCAGGGGCGGCGGCGAAGCATGGGCGGGCGCGGGGGGAGTGGCGTGGTTTATGCCTCCGGCGGCCAGGGGGCTTCACCCCCTGGACCCCGAGCACCGGCGTGGCCGGACGGCCACACCGGCCCGTGGTTGACGCAGGCGGGACAGGAAGTTTAGCCGCCCGTCAAGCGCAAGGGCCGCATGGCGAACGCCATGCGGCCCTTGCGCTTGAATGCAGGGGTCCAGGGGACACGGTCCCCTGGCCGCCGGAGGCATAAACCACGCCGCGACATCAAGCGAACACGATGGTCTTGTTGCCGTCCACGAGCACCCGGTCCTCCAGGTGCCAGCGCACGGCGCGGGAGAGCACCTGGCGCTCGATGTCGCGGCCGAGGATCTTAAGCTCCTCCAGGCGGTGGCGGTGGGACACGCGGATGACGTCCTGTTCGATGATCGGGCCCTTGTCCAGGCGTCCGGTGACGTAGTGGGCGGTGGCCCCGATGAGCTTGACCCCGCGCTCCATGGCCCGGCGGTACGGATCGGCGCCCTCGAAGGCCGGCAGGAACGAATGGTGGATGTTGATGATCCCCAGCCGGAAGTGGCGGACGAAGGCCGGCGAGAGGATGCGCATGTACCGCGCCAGCACCACGAGATCGACCTTGCCGCCGGGGCCGTTCTCCAGAAGGTCGAGGATCCGCTCCTCGGGCACGGAGAGGCCGCGGCCGCGCGGGGCGTCGTGGGCCTCGGGCACATGCACGTGGTGGAAGGGCACGCCGAAGGACTCCACGGCGGCGCGCAGGTCGGGATGGTTGCTGACGACCATGGTGACCTCGGCGGGCAGTTCGCCGCGGTCCGCGCGCCAGAGCAGGTCCATGAGGGCGTGGTCCAGGCGCGAGACCAGGATGGCCATGCGCTTCTTGCGGGCCGCGGGCACCACGCGCCAAGTCATGCCGTACAGCGGGGCGACTTCGCGGCCGAAGTCGCGGGCCAGATCCTCGACGTCCTCCAGGCCGGGCAGGTAGAACTCCTGGCGCATGAAGAAGCGGCCGCCTTCGGGGTCGGTGGAGTGCTGGTCGGAATGGATGATGTTCGCGCCGCGGCGGTGCAGGAAGCCGCTGACGGCGGCGACGATGCCGGGCCGGTCCGGGCAGCTGGCCAGAAGGCGCGCCACGTCGGCCTGGCATTCGACGCCGGGCGCGCAGGGAACGCGGGGGACCATGAGGCTAGTAGTCCTCGATGGGCTTGGCGTCGGGCTCGCCCGCGCCGAAGGCGGCCAGGGCGGCCACGGGTCCGGCCGCGCCACAGTAGCCGGGCTCGTCCTCGCCGGTCTTGGCCGGGTCGGCGAAGCGCCAGAGCATGCACATGGACCCGAGGCAGAACTTCATCTTGTCGTCGCGGGTCTTCAGCAGCGGACAGTACTTGAACTTGGCTTCGGACTGGGCGAGCAGCATGCGCGCGGCCTCCTTGCTGTCTAGCCGGCCTTGGGGCGGGTCTGGAAGTCCACCAGGGGGCGTTTGCCCAGACGGCTCTTGAGATACTCCACCAGGATGGCGCTGATGCGCTCCTCGTGGTTGAGGGTCCGGGCGTAGTTGCCGCCGGCGACGACCTTCTGGAACTCGCTCTTGTTCATGGCCGGGGTGTTCTTGGCGATGTGTTCGATGGCCTGGGCGTAGAGGGCGATCTTATGATCCAGCTCGGACTCGGGCATGGTGACGAGCTCACGCACCCGCAGGGCCAGCTCGTCGGGGTCGGGCAGGCGGTCGGACTCGACGATCTTCTTGAAGGCGTTGGCGTAGCGGGTGACGCCGTCGTTGATGTGATCCTTGCGGACGACGTTCATGTTGGCCCAGCCGGCGCGCAGCCACTTGAAGAGCATCAACGTGGTCTGGTGCGGGTTGTCCTCGACGAAGACCTGCACGGAGGCCGAGTCGTAGGTGTAGGTGTCGGCCCAGCCGATGAGGCCCTTGTTCAGGCCGTTGATGCCGGAGTAGAAGTAGCTCCACTCGTTGTCGTCCAGGATCACGGCCTTTTTGCCCACGCTGGACTTGTCCTTCTGCTTGGACACGGAGATGAGCACGTTCTTGCCGTTGTACCGGGTCACGATGAGCAGGCGGTGCAGGTCATAGCGGTAATAGGCCCCGCCGAAGGAATCCGGGGTGTTGACCTCGTATTCCGTGCCCCAGAGGGTCACGGGGTGGTCGCTCTTGCCCAGGAGGGTCCAGGGCCGGGGCTGCTTGTCCAGGATGTCGCTGCCGCGGTGCCAGCCGGACAGGCGCAGCACGCTGGGAAAGAGCAGATAGTTGGGGATGGCCGGGTTGTAGCAGTAGCGCATGAGCCGGGAGAGCGAGGTGCGCATGTGCATGCGCAACGCGGTGCCGTTGCCGTCGTAGCGCTTGGCGGGAATGATGTCGCGCCCGTCGCCGGCGGCGCGGGTCACGAAGTCCAGCAGGGCCGTGTAGTCCTGGGGCTGCACGGGGGCGTTGCGCTTCATGGAGAGGTCGAGCAGCGCGCCGATGTTCTGCTCCACCGGTTGCGGCAGGGCGGCGGCGCGGGAAAGGGAGGGGAGCAGAAGCGCGGCCAGGAGCAGGCCGCCGAGGCAAGTCCCGCGGAAGACGCGGGCAAATGGGCGAAGGGACATCAAAAGGGACCTCGTGGACGGTTTGGGGCCGGGCGGAATGCCCGCACCCGAGCATTCATGCATAAACTTTCGCGCACCGATTGACAAGATGCGCCGCGGGTTCCCTTCCGGCCGGAAACGCGCTATGTATCCGATTCGCAGCGTCGCCCCGGCGCGACGCCGGCCAGAACCCGCTACCGGAGAGTCCAATGTCCTTTCCCCTTGCCGTCCTCGTATCCGGCGGAGGCTCCAACCTCCAGTCCATCCTGGACAAAATCAGCGCCGGCGGCCTCGACGCCGAGGTCCGCGTGGTGCTTTCGAACAAGCCCGAGGCCTACGGCCTGCAACGCGCCCGCGCGCGCGGGATTCCGGCCATCGCCGTGCCCCACGCCGATTTTCCCCGGCGCGAGGCCTTCGACGCCGAAATGGTCCGGCTGATCCGCAGCCATGGCGTGGGCACGGGCCAGGGCGCGGTGATCCTGGCCGGATTCATGCGCATGCTCACCCCGGCCTTCCTGCACGCCTTCCCGGAGCGCGTGCTGAACATCCACCCCGCGCTGCTGCCGAGCTTCCCCGGCACCCACGGCGCGGCCGACGCGGCCAAGTTCGGCGCGCGCCTGGCCGGCTGCACCGTGCATTTCGTGGACGAGATCATGGACAACGGCCCGGTGATCATCCAGGCCGCGGTGCCGTCCCTGCCCGGCGAAGGCGGCGAGGCCCTGGCCGCGCGCATCCTCCGGCTGGAGCACTGCATCTACCCCCAGGCCATCAGCTGGCTGGCCCAGGGCCGGCTGAGCATCGAAGGCCGCCACGTGACCGTCTCCGGCGCGGCCGAGGCCGCCTGCGGCGACGCCGCGCATCCCTTCCTGACCAGCCCCGGCCTGGAGCCGGCCTTCCTGCCCGCCCCGACCGAGAAAGCCTAAGGAGTCCGCCATGGAGCAGTTCCGGCTGAACCTCACCGAGGAGGACAAGCGCTATCTCAAGGATCTGGCGCTGCTTTCCATCACCGGCTGGCTCACCGGACGGACGCCCGCGGCCATTCCCCAGCCGCCATCGGAGCTGCTCAAGACCGAGCTGGGGGCCTTCGTCACGCTGAAGCGCCAGGAGCAGCTGCGCGGCTGCATCGGCAACGTCACCGGGCACGGCCCGCTTTACCAGACCATATGGAACATGGCCCAGGCCGCGGCCTTCCAGGACCCGCGCTTCCGGCCGCTGGAGCAGGCCGAGCTGAAGGGACTGGAGCTGGAGATCTCGGTGCTCGGGCCGGTGGAACCCTGCCCGGACCCGACCAAAATCGAGGTCGGCCGCCACGGGCTGATCATGTGCCGGGGCGCGCGCCAGGGCCTGCTGCTCCCGCAGGTGCCCGTCGAATGGGGCTGGGACCGCGAGCAGTTCCTGGCCCAGACCTGCCGCAAGGCCGGGCTGCCGGCCTCGGCCTGGCGCGATCCGGACACGACCATCTACTGGTTCGAGGCCGTGGTTTTCTGATGCCGCAAGGCATCCCCTGGCGCTTTGACTTTTTCACGCCGTTCGGCGTATTCTGAAAGTCCCCCCGTTTCGCCCCCCTCCCGCAACCATACGTGGAGGCACTCCCGTGCGGCACCTGACGATCAAGGCGCTCCTCGCCGTCCTTGCGGCCATCACCCTGCTCGGCTTCATCGCGACCCTGGCCCTGTTCACCCTGCAGGACAACCGCGCCACGGCCGTCTTTGAGGGCATCGTCAACGTGGAGGAGGCCCTCCTGGGCCAGCTCCAGGAACTCTACGCCCAAGGGTTGCAAACCGAGCAGGCCACGCGCAACGTCGTGCTCAATCCCGCGGATCAAAAGGCCAAAGCCAACTACGCGGCGGCGGACGGCAAGTTCCGCAAGGCCCTGGAGACCGCGCGCAGCCTGGCCAGGGACGGCATGAGCGACGAGTTGAAGCGGGTCGTCCCGCTCTGGGACGAGGGCCACGCCCTGAAGACCCAGGTCATGACCCTGGCCCTGGAGGGCGACCAGAAGGCCGCCGTGGATCTCCTGAACACCAGGGAGACCGGCAAGTGGCGCGAGGTCAAGGACATCATCCAGAAGCTCATCGCCGAGCAGGCCAAGAAGTCCCAGGCGAGCTTCGTGGACTACAAGGCCGGGGAGCGACGCTGGTTCCTGTCCATCTTCGGGGTGGGCGCGCTGCTCCTGCTGGGCATGGCCGCGCTGCTTTGGCGGGGCAGCCGGATGATCCTCCTCCCCCTGCGGGCCATCCGCGACTTCGCCCGGTGCCAGGCCGAGGGCCGCTTCGACCAGTGCCTCACCGGCATGTACAGCGGCGAGCTCAAGGAAGTTGGCGAGGCCCTGCAGGCCATGGCCGCCAAGGTCCAGGAGTCCCTCGGCTACACCAAGGGCGTGCTGCGGGGCATCGCCACGCCCTTTGTGGTGGTGGACGTCAACCAGACCCTGACCATGACCAACCAGGCCCTGCTGGACATCCTCCAGCATGACGGCCGGCCGGAGGACTACTACGGCGGCAACGTCGCCGAATTCTTCTACGGCGAGTCGGGACGCCGCACCGTCCTGGCCGACGCCATGGATCAAAACGGCAACATCCTGCGCGAGGTGGACCTCACCGGCCGCAAGGGCGCCGTTCGGCGCATCCTCATCGCCGCCTCGCCCCTGCACAACGCCATCACCGGCACGCTCATGGGCGCGCTGTGCCTGTACACAGATCTCACCGAGCTGCGGGCCAAGGAGTCGCAGATCATCGCCCAGAGCCAGGCCGTGACCCAGGCCGCGCGCGACGCCGAGGGCGTGGTGGCGGCCCTGCTGGACTGCACGCGCCGGCTCTCCGAGCAGGTGGCCAGGGCCGAGGACGGCGCGGCCCAGCAACGCGAGCGGGCCGGGACCACGGCCGAGGCCATGGGCGACATGAGCGGGGCCATCAAGGGTTCGGCCGAGAGCGCCGAGGAGGCCGCCAAGGGCGCGGACAACGCCGCGCAGAAGGCCGGCGAGGGCGCGGAGGCCGTGCGCCAGCTCGTGGCCGGCGTGGAGGAGGTGCGCGCCCAGGCCCTGGCGCTCAAGGAGAACATGGGCGGCCTGGGCCGCCAGGCCGAGGCCATCGGCCAGATCATGAACGTCATCTCGGACATCGCCGATCAGACCAACCTGCTGGCCCTGAACGCCGCCATCGAGGCCGCGCGGGCCGGCGACGCCGGCCGGGGCTTCGCCGTCGTGGCCGACGAGGTCCGCAAGCTGGCCGAGAAGACCATGGCCGCCACCAAGGAAGTCGGCGAGACCATCCGCGGCATCCAGGACGGCACCCGGTCCAGCGTGGATCAGGCCGAGCGCTCCGCCAAGGCCATTGAGCGCACCAGCGATCTGGCCGGCCGCTCCGGCGAGGCCCTGCGCGAGATCGTGGGCATGGTTCAGGACACGACCCTGCGCGTGCGCGGCATCGCCACGGCCGTGGAGCTGCAATCCAGCGCCAGCAGCCAGATCAACGCCGCCGTGGACGAAATCAACGACATCGCCCAGCAGACCGCCATCGGCATGGACGAGGCCGCGCGCGACGTGGAGGAGCTGCGCCGCCTGGCCGACCAACTGCGCGACGTGGTCCAGGCCATGGCCGCCCAATAGCGCCCCGGACGCGTCAACGAAAAGGCCCGCCGGATCGCGCGATCCGGCGGGCCTTGCGCTTGTTGCGGCGGAAAGGGCCGGCTAGACCTCGACGCGGCGCACGGTGACGAAGTTCTCCTGCATGGCCACGGCCCCGCCGGCCTTGTCCCAGCGCTCCAGGCCGCCGGGCATGAGCTCGTTGTCCGAAACGCCGCTGCCCTTGGCGCGGCTCTCCACGGGCAGGGTGTGGCCGAAGCCGTGGATGGTGAACACGCATTCGGGGTGGATGAACTCCGTGACGTAGGCGCGCAGCCGGCCGGGACGGCCGCCCGCGGCCAGGGGCGCGATCTCCACCAGATCCATGTGCTCGACGCCCAGGGCCTTGGCCCGGGTCTTGTTGATCCACAACACGTTCTCCGGCATGAGCTCGAAGAGCAGCGGGTTGTTCACGGTGTGGCCCTGGGTGTGCAGCCCGCAGCGGCCGAAGGCGATGCGGAACGCGCCCTCGGGCGGCCGCCGCGGCGCGACATAGGGCGGCAGGGACTCCAGACCGTCCTTGGCCAGCTTTTCCGAAAGCACCTCGATCCGGCCCGAGGGGGTCTTGAAGGCCAGCGGCTTGTAGGTCGGCTTGTCGGCCAGCTCCACAAAGCCCTTGGCGTCGAAGTCGGCGACGCTCACGCCCGTGTCCTTGAGCTGCATCTCCCAGAGCTGCTCCGGCCGGTCCACGGCCAGGGGCCCCAGCCCCAGGCGCTTGGCCAGGCCGGCGTAGATCTCCCAGTCGGCCTTGGTGTCGTAGACCGGAGCCACCGCGCGCCGGCGCAGGAAGAACTGCGGCTTGAGCCCGCCCTTGCTGGCGATGATGCTCTCGCGCTCCAGGTAGGTGCTCATGGGCAGCACCACGTCGGCGTTCCAGGCCGTGTCCGACCAGGAGAAGGTCACGGCCACGAGCAGCTCCAGCTTGGACCAGAGCCGCTTGACGGCCTCCTGGTCCGGGAAGGCCATGAGCGGATCGTGGCGGTGGGCGATGTAGGCCCGGATGGGATAGGGCCGGCCGCTCTCGATGGCCTCGAAGGCCAGGTGGACCAGGCCGGGTCCGCCATCGAAGTGGCTGCGGCCCTCGGCCCAGCCCGCGCCGTCCACGCGCTTCTTCTCCGGCTTGGGGAACAGCTCCTGGAGCGGCTTCAAGCCCTTGCGGCCCACGTCGCCGGCCTTGCAGGAGAGCGGCAGGCCGCCCTTGGCCCCGATGGCGCCCATGAGCGCATTGATCAGGTAGGCCGTGCGCGAGACGTAGAAGGAGGTGGAGAAGCGCGCGGTCATCCAGCCCGGGTGCCAGAGCACCGAGGGCGCGGCCTTGGCGAACTGGCGCACGAAGGCGCGGAGGGCCTGGGCGCCGGCCCCGGTCTCCTTTTCGGCGAACTCCGGGGTATAGGGCTCGACAAAGGCCTTCAACGCCTCGAAGTCGGCCACGTTGGCCTTGACGAAGTCGCGGTCGTACAACTTCTCGGCGATGATCACGTTGAGCACCGCGAGATTGAAGGCGTAGTCCGTGCCGGGGCGGATCAGGAAGAAGAAGTCGGCCTTGGCCGCGGGCACGTTGGCCCGGACGTCGATGACCGTGAGCTTGCAGCCGGCGTCGCGCGCGTCGAGCAGGTCGTTGACCTCCTTGACGTTGATGGCCTCCAGGAGATTGCGCGTCTGCAGGACCACGTGGCGGGCGTTCTTCAGGTCGTAGACCAGGTCCTTGCGGCCGCAGCCGAAGACCGAAAGCGCGGCGTGCTGCACGTTCCGCGCGCAGGCGGAGTCGTGATTGCAGTAGTTGGGCGAGCCGAAGCCGCGCACGAAGGCCCGGGTGAGATCGACGAAGGGGCCGCCGCGGTCGGAGAGCAGCAGCGACTCGGGCCCGTGCTTCCGGCGGATGTCGTCCAGCTTCCCGGCCACGTAGTCGAAGGCCTCGTCCCAGGAGACCCGCGTCCATTTGCCCTCGCCGCGCGCGCCGGCGCGGATGAGCGGGGCCTGGGGCCGTTCGTCGTCGTACAGCAGCGCCGGGCCGGCCGCGCCGCGGGCGCACAGCGCCCCCTTGATGCCCGCGGCGTGGGGATTGCCGAAGACGTTGACCACGCGGCCGTCCTCGACCTCCGCGCGGACGGGGCAGCGGACGGTGCACATGCCGCAGACGCTGTAGACGCTCTCCAGGCCCATGGGAATCCTCCTGACGGTCTGAGGGAACACTGGATACCCCCTTATCCTATTTCCCGTGACATTGCTAGTGCCCCGCCGAAAAACGAGGCTGAGGCTGCGTTTCCGGCTTCCCGCCGGAGATTCTGCGCAGCCCGCGCCTACGTAGCGGGGAGGAAATAAAGAATTCCTCCTGATTGTATTGACAGCAGACCTCGCTTTGTGCTTAGCATGGGAGCACTCGGTATACCTCACGGGGGTTCCCCCCGTCCGGCAGCCGCACAGCCGTTCCCGCACAGGAGTAGACATGAGCCTCTACCGCATCGCGCTCAATCCCAACCGCTGCATCGGCTGCAAGGCCTGCCTGGTGCACTGCAACGTCAGGAACCACATGCCGCCGGGGCTCTCCCTCAACCGCATCAAGGCCCTGGGCCCCTACACCGGCCCGGACGGCCGGCCGCGCATGGAGTTCGTCTACCAGAACTGCATGCAGTGCGACGACCCGTTCTGCGTCAAGGTCTGCCCCTCGGGCGCGCTCAGCAAACGTCCGGAGGACGGCTTGGTCTGGCTGGACATGGACGTGTGCATCGGCTGCCACCGCTGCACCGAGGCCTGCCCCTGGGACGTGCCCGTGTTCGTCGAGGCCTGGGGCAAGGTCAAGAAGTGCGACTACTGCAAGGATCGCGTGGATCGCGGGCTGGACCCGGCCTGCGTCACCGGCTGCACGGCCAAGGCCCTGACCTTCGTCCGCCCGGCGCGCTAGCCCATTCCTCCCCGTCCACAAGGCGCGGGGGAGCCCCATACACCTACAGTCCGAGGAGGAGCACCGTGCCCACGACCAGACGCAACCTCACCGCCATCGCCATCGCCACCCTGGCCCTCTGCCTGTGGCTTGGCGTCGCCGTGGCCCAGCAGGCCGCGCCTGCCCCCGCAGCACCGGCGGGCGAAGCCGCCAAACCCGCCGACACGGCCAAACCCGCCGACGCAGCGAAACCGGCCGAGGCGGCCAAGAAGAAGCTCAGCCTTGAGGAGGCCCTGGCCAAGGCCCCGCGCGGCACCGAGCCCGGCATGATCGACGAGAACAAGCCAGCGGGCTTTCTGGGCATTCCCGGCTCGCCCAGCGTCAACCCCATCCTGGCCTTCTGCTGGGCCGTGTGGGTGGGCTGGATCTTCTCCACCGTGGGCGCCTTCGGCGGCGTCATGGCCGGCGTGGGCCACATGAGCGTGTTCGGCTTCGGCAACTACGCCGGCGGCCTGAAGAAGACCGCCCCGGACCTGGGCAAGATCGTCACCGACTCGATCAAGGCCTCCAACCAGTTCCTGGTCGGCACCTCGGCGGCCATCAGCTCCTTCAACTACCTCAAGATGAAGCGGCTGGTGCTGCCTCTGGCCATCAGCCTGGGCCTCGGCTCGCTCCTCGGCGCGTACGGCGCGGCCGCCCTGTCCGCCGGCAAGCTCGACTTCAAGTCCTACCAGGGCTACTTCGGCCTGTTCGTGCTCCTGCTGGGCTGCTGGCTGTTCTACGAGACCACTCCGGCCGGCCAGGCCAAAAAGAAGACCGCCAAGGAGGCCGCCAGGGCCTTCGAGGAGGCGGTCAAGAAGCAGAAGTGCGGCGAGACGGTGGAGGAATGCAACCTGGGCCTGCACATCCAGAAGTTCACTCCCGCCGCGTGCGAGTTCACCTTCTACGGCGTGCCCTTCCACTTCAACCCGCTGATCCCCTTCCTCGGCGGCATCGTCATCGCGGCTGTGGCGGCGTTCCTGGGCGTGGGCGGCGGCTTCCTGCTGGTGCCCTTCCTGACCAGCGTGACCCAGCTGCCCATGTACCTGGCCGCCGGCACCAGCGCCCTGGCCGTGCTCGTGAGCATGATCACCAGCATCGTCACGCTCATCTCCAAGGGCACCCCCGTCGAGTGGCACCTCATCGGCCTGGAACTGGTGGGCATCACCGTGGGCTCGATCATCGGCCCCATGACCTCCAAGTACCTCTCCGACTCGTTGATGAAGCGCATCTTCATCCTGCTCTCGCTGTACATCGGCATCGGTTACACCCTGGCCGGGTTCGCCGGCATCAAGATCCCCGGCGTGTAGGCCGGGACGCGTCCATCCGGGCCGGGCTCCTTCCGGGGGCCCGGCCTTTTTCTTCGCCGCCGAATATGGGAGCCACGAACATGACCCCCTTCCAGGCCGTCGACGCCCTGCTCATCGCCCCCTTCCGCCTGGTCGCGCCGCCCGAGGCCGGCTTCCTCACGGGCGTCTGCGTCCTGGCCCTGGCCAGCGCGCTCTTGGGCCGCGCCTGCGCCGCCCTGGTGTCGCGGGCGCAGCGCTCCCGGCGCGACCGCGAGGAGGCCGAAACCCGCCGCCGCCACGACCTCTCGCTGGCGGCCCTGCGCGTGCAGGACAAGACTGCCTACCTGGCCCAGAACCACCTGGCCCAGGAGGCCTACGGCAACACGCTGGCCCTCTCCGCCGGCCGCGCGGCCGCCCTGCTCTGGCCCGGCATGGCCGCGCTCGCCTGGCTCGCCTGGCGCTTCGAGGGAGCGCCCATGCCGTTCCTCTGGGAGAGCGCCGGCCCGGCGGCCTGGTTCCTGCCGCTCTACGCCCTGGCCATCTGGGCCAGCGGCCGGTTGTTGCGGCGGCTGACCGCAGCGTGAGGACCTGCGGCGCGCTTGCCCCCGGCCGGGCGATCCGCTACCGCAAGACCATGAGCGAGACGCCTAAACGCCCTCCCCTGACGGAGACGCTCCAGCTGGCCGAAGTCCTGGCGGAGGCCGGACGCGCCTGGGAGGCCCGCGCCCTGTGCCGGGCCGTGCTGCGCCGCGCGCCGGACGAATTGCGCGCGCAGCGCCTGCTGTCCGGACTGCCGTCCGACGCTGACCTTGAAGAACAGGCCGCGCCGGATCTCGTCGAAAAAAAGGCGCTCATCGCCGACTTCCTCGCCGGACGCCTGGACGCGACGACCGAAACCGCGCGGGCGTTCTGCCGGCGCGCCCCGGCGGACCCGTTCGGCTGGAAGGTGCTGGGCGCGGCGTGCCAGCGGCTGGGCCGGACGGACGACGCCCTGGCCGCCTGCCGCGCCGCCGCAGTCCTCGCGCCGGAGGACGCCGAGGCGCGCCTCAACCTGGGCGTCTGCTGGCGGGCCGCGCAGCGCCCGGACGCGGCCGAGGCCTGCTGTCGGGAGGCCCTGGCGCTCGCCCCCGGCCTGACCGGAGCCCTCAGGGAGCTGAGCAGCCTTTTGGCCGCGCAGGGCCGCCTGGACGAGGCCGAAGCCTGCTGCCGCCGGCTCGCGGCGCTGCATCCGGAGGACGGCGCGGCCTGGGGCCATCTGGGCGCCGTGCTTCTGGCCCTGGGCCGGACGGACGAGGCCCTGCCCTGCAGCCGCAAGGCCGCGGAGCTCCTGCCGGGCGACGCCGGTGCGCTCGTCGCCCTGGGCGGCGTCCTGCTGGACCTGGGCCGTGCGGCCGAGGCCGAGGCCGTTCTGCAGCGCGCCGTCCTGATCGCGCCGGACCTTCCGGAAGGCCACGCCGACCTGGGACGCACCCAGAACGCACTGGGGCGGAACGCAGCCGCGGAACGCAGCCTGCGCCGCGCGCTCGCGCTGGCCCCGGACGACGCGCGGCTGTGGTGCAACCTCGCGGCGATCCTGCGCGACGCCGACCGGCTCGACGAAGCGGCCCAATGCTGCCGCACGGCGCTGGCCCGCGATCCCCGGCTCGCCCAGGCCCACAACAATCTCGGCGTGGTCCTCAAGGAAACCGGCCGGCTGGCCGAGGCCCTGGCCAGCTTCCGCCAGGCCCTGGCGCTCGCTCCAGAAGATCTGGAGACGCGCAGCAACCTGCTGTACCTGCTGAACTACTCGGAGGAGTTCCCGCGCGCGATGCGCCGCGCGGAGGCCCTGGACTACGGCCGCGCCGCCGCGCGCCGGGCCCGGCCGTTCACGTCCTGGCGCTGCGAGCCGACGCCGCAGCGGCTGCGCGTGGGCCTGGTTTCCGGCGACCTGCGCGCCCATGCGGTCGGGCATTTCCTGGAAGCCGTCCTGGCCCGCGTCGATCCCGCGCGCGTCGAACTCTGCGCCTACCCCACGGACCCGCGCGAGGACGCGCTCACGGAGCGCATCAAGCCGCGTTTCGCCATCTGGCGGCCCCTCGACGGCCGCGACGCCGAGGCGGCCCGGGCCATCCGGGACGACGGCGCGCACGTGCTCCTGGATCTCTCCGGGCACACGGCGGGCAACCGCCTGCCCGTGTTCGCCTGGCGGCCGGCCCCGGCCCAGGCGGCCTGGCTGGGCTACGCCGCAACCACCGGACTGGCGGAGATGGACTGCGTCCTGGCCGATCCCTGGACCCTGCCGGAGGAGTTCGCGGCGGACTTCACCGAGGCCGTGGAGCGCCTGCCGGAGACGCGCCTGTGCTTCACCCCGCCGGAGGACGCGCCGGAAGTCGCGCCGCTCCCGGCGCTGCGCAACGGCTGCGTGACCTTTGGTTGCTTCAACGACCTGGCCAAGGTCAACGACGCCGTCATCGCCCTGTGGGTCCGCGTGCTCGCGGCCGCGCCCGGCGCCCGCCTGCTGCTCAAGGCCGGGCAGCTGGCCGACCCCGCCCTGCGCCGGCGCACGGCCGAGCGTTTCGCCGCGCAGGGGCTGGCTCTCGGCCGCCTGCTTCTGGAGGGGCCGGAGCCGCGCGCGGCCTACCTCGCAGCCTATGGCCGGGTGGACATCGCGCTGGACCCCTTCCCGCATCCCGGCGGGGCCACCAGCGCCGAGGGGCTGTGGATGGGCGCTCCCTGCGTGACCCTGGCCGGTTCGAGCTTCCTGGCGCGCCAGGGCGCGGGCGTCCTGGCCAACGCCGGCCTGTCCGGCTGGATTGCGGCCGACGCCGACGACTATGTCGCCAAGGCCGCGGCCCGCGCCGCCGACGTTCCGGCCCTGGCCGCAGTGCGCGCCGGACTGCGCGAACGCGCCCGGCTCTCGCCGCTGTTCGACGCCGCGCGCTTCGCCCGGCATCTTGAGGACGCCCTCTGGAACGTCTGGCGGCGCTTCGGCGCGCCCAGGATCTGAGGCGGCCACGCGGGCGGACCGCAACGGCTCAAACGGAAAGGCGGCCCTGGCCGATCAGTCCTTCCAGCTCCACCACTTCAGGCGTTCGGGCTCGGGTTCGGGGGTTTCGGCGAAGTACACGGCGCAGCGCAGCACGTAGAGCATGCAGCGATCCACGTGCCGGCCGGTCATCGTTTCAAGCCGGGCGTACAGCTCCCCGGGGTCACGGCCGCGCAGATCGGCCACGGCGCGCAGGCCCAGGCTCCAGAGGTCCAGGGCGATGGCCTCGCCCACGCCCGGAATGCGCCGGAAATCCCTGAGCACCTGCGGATCGGCGGCGCTCGGCGCGGGCCGGGCGGACATGCCTCAGCCCTCCGGCCGGGAGTTCAGGGCGTAGACCTCGTCGAGGATGGCCTTGCCGCCGGCGGCGAGGACCTTGCGGGCCAGCTCCGCGCCCAGATCCCAGGCGCGGTGCGCCGGGCCGGTGACGGTCAGGCGGATGGGCGTCTCGCCGCGCACCCCGGACACGAAGCCGGTGAGGGTCAGCGAGTCGCCGTTGGGCTGGCTCCAGGCCGCGATGGGCACTTGGCAGCCGCCGTCCAGGCCGGTGAGGAAGCCGCGCTCGGCGGCCACCTGCGTGGCCGTCTCCGGGTGGTTCAGGAAGGCCAGGAGGTCGGCGATCTCCCGGCGGTCGCGGCGGTATTCGATGCCCAGGGCCCCCTGGGCCACGGCGGGCAGGAAGCGTGGCGGCCCGAGGATCTCCCGCTTGGGCGCGCTGAGGCCCAGACGGTTCAACCCGGCCGTGGCCACCACGATGGCGTCGAAGCGGCCCTCCAGGAGCTTGCGCACCCGGGTGTCCAGGTTGCCGCGCAGGGACTCGATGTCCAGATCCGGCCGCAGGGTGAGCAGCTGGGCCTGGCGGCGCAGGCTGCTGGTGCCGACCCTGGCCCCCCGGGGCAGGGCGTCCAGGCCGTCATAGCGCACCGAAAGCAGGGTGTCCGTGGGGGCCTCGCGCACGGGATGCACGCCGACCACGAGCTCGGGCGGGAGCTCGGTGGGCACGTCCTTCATGCTGTGCACGGCGAGGTCGGCGCGGCCGTCCAGCAGCGCCTCCTCGATCTCCTTGACGAACAGCCCCTTGCCGCCGACCTTGGCCAGGGGCACGTCGAGGATCTTGTCGCCCGTGGTCTTGATCTTGAGCAGCTCGACATCGAGGCCCTTGTGCTCGGCGCGCAGCAGCGCGGAGATGTGCTCCGCCTGCCAGAGCGCGAGCGCGCTGCCGCGGGTGGCGATGACGACCTTGTCCATGCGTCCTGGGCCTAGTGGCAGGAGGAGCAGGAGCCGCCGGAGCAGCCGGAGCAGCCGCCCGAGGAACGCGCCGGAGCGGCAGCGGCCGGGGCGTGGTCCTGGCCGCCCGCGCCGCCCATCTTGGAGCGGCAGCAGCTCATGAGCTTCTCGGTCTTGTCCGAGCCGCAGTGCGGGCAGGTCACGGCCTCGTCCTGGCCGAAGACCAGTTCCTCAAACTGTTTCTTGCACTTTTTGCAGACGTATTCGAAAATGGGCATCTCGCGCACCTCTCGGTCTTGGAGTCCCTGGGTTCATCGGGCGGGCCAGGGTGTAGCGCACAAAGCGCTCCCTGGCAACGCCGCCCGCTTTCACGCCTTCTTCGTCTTCGCCGGTCCGGGCCGCTTGGCGGCGGGCGCGGCTTTCTTCCTCGCCTTGGATTCGGCCTTGGGTTCGACCTTGGGTTCGACCTTGGCTCCGGCCGGCTCCGGCGCAGTCCCCGCCGGGGCCTTGGCCGCCTTGGCCGCGGAGCGCACCAGCGGCCAGACCTCGTCCACGCGCTCCACGAACTTGATGACGATCTTCTTGCGCAGGTCCTCGGGGATGTCCTGGAGGTCCTTCTTGTTCTGGGCCGGAATGATCACGCGCTTCATGCCCTGGGACACGGCCGCCAGGATCTTCTCCTTGATGCCGCCCACGGGCAGCACGCGGCCGCGCAGGCTGATCTCGCCGGTCATGCAGGTCTCCGCGTCCACGGGCCGGCCGGACAGGGACGAAATCAGCGCCGTGACGAGGGTCACGCCCGCGCTGGGGCCGTCCTTGGGCGTGGCGCCCGCGGGCACGTGGATGTGAATGTCGCGCTTCTCGTGGAAGTCCGCCGGAATGCCGTACTGCTCGGCCCGGGCCCGGGCCAGCGACACTGCGGCCTGGGCGCTCTCCTTCATGACGTCGCCGAGCTTGCCCGTGAGCAGGAGCTTGCCCGTGCCGGGCATGGTGCTCGCCTCCACGTGCAGGATCTCGCCGCCATAGGGGGTCCAGGCCAGGCCCGTGGCCACGCCCGGCGGCAGGGACAGCTCCTTCTCGTCCTCCAGGAAGCGCGGCGCGCCGAGGTACTTGTGCAGGTTCCTGGCGTTCACGGTGAAGGGCGGCTTTTCGCCCTCGGCCTTCTTGCGCGCCAGCTTGCGGCAGACGGAGCCGATCTCGCGCTCCAGGTTGCGCAGGCCGGCCTCGCGCGTGTATTCGCGCACGATCTTGGCCAGGGTCTCGTCGTCGAGCTTCAGTTCGTCCTCGGCCAGGCCGTTGTCCTTGGCCTGGCGCGGAATGACGAAGCGCCGCGCGATGCGGACCTTCTCCTGCTCGGTGTAGCCGGGGATGCGGATGACCTCCATGCGGTCGAGCAGCGGCTCCGGGATGGTGTCCAGGTTGTTGGCCGTGCAGATGAACATCACGTTCGAGAGATCGAAGGGCACGTTGAGATAGTGGTCCGTGAAGCTGAAGTTCTGCTCCGGATCGAGCACCTCCAGCAGCGCGGACGACGGATCGCCGCGGAAGTCCGTGCCGAGCTTGTCCACCTCGTCGAGCATGAACACGGGGTTGCGCGTGCCGCAGTTCTTGATGCCCTGGACGATCCGCCCGGGCATGGCCCCGATGTACGTGCGGCGGTGGCCGCGGATCTCGGCCTCGTCGCGCATGCCGCCCAGGGACAGCCGGTGGAACTTGCGGCCCAGGCTGCGGGCGATGGACCGGCCGAGGCTGGTCTTGCCCACGCCCGGAGGACCGACGAAGCAGAGGATCGGGCCCTTCATCTTCGGGTTCAGCTTGCGCACGGAGAGGTATTCGAGGATGCGCTCCTTGACCTTCTCCAGGTCGTAGTGGTCCTCGTCCAGGATCTCCTTGGCGGCCTTGATGTCCAGGCGGTCCTTGGACTGCTTTCTCCAGGGCAGCTCGGTCATCCAGTCGAGATAGGTGCGGATGACCGTGGCCTCGGAGGAGTCCGGATGCATGGTCTCCAGGCGGTGGAGCTGCTTCAGGGCCTCCTTCTTCACGTCCTTGGGCATGCCGGCCTTCTCGACGGCCTTCTTGAGGCCCTCGATCTCCTCGTCCTCGCCGCCCTCGTCGCCCAGCTCGCGCTTGATCGCCTTCATCTGCTCGCGCAGGAAGAAGTCGCGCTGGGCCTTGTCCATGCCCTCCCGGGCCATGGTCTGGATCTTGTTCTGCATGGAGGCCACCTCGGCCTCCTTGACCAGCTGGGCGTTGACCAGGCGCAGGCGCTCCACCGGGTCCTCGCACTCCAGGATGGCCTGGGCGTCGGCGACCTTCATGCGCAGGTTGGAGGCGATGAGGTCGGCCAGGCGGCCGGGCTCGCCCACGGAATTGAGCACGCCCATGATGTCCTGGGGCGAGATGCCGCGCAGGGTCAGGATCTTCTCCGAGAGCTCGCGGGAGGAGCGGATCAGCGCCTCCTGCTCCGGGGTCAGTTCGCGCGGCTCGGCCTCGGCCAGGGGCTCCACCTCGGCCAGGTGGAAGGGATCGTCGGACACGAAGCGCTTGACGCGGGCGCGGGAAAGGCCCTGCACCAGCACCTTGAGCCGGCCGTCGGGCATCTTGAGCATGCGCATGATCATGCCCACTGTGCCCACCTGGTACAGGTCGTCCGGGCCGGGATCGTCCACGGACTCGTCCTTCTGGGAGAGGATCAGGATGTAGCGGTCGCCGGAGAGCGCCGCGTCCACCGCCTTCACGGACTTCTCGCGTCCCACGAAGAGCGGCAGAATCATGTAGTTGAACACGACGATATCGCGCACCGGGAGCACCGGCATGGAGCCGGGGATCGCCGGGCGCTGGGCCTTTTCATCGCCGGAGGGGCCGCCCACCACCGGAATGCCGCCCTCATGGGGCTCGTCCGGAAGGGCCTGCCGCGGGGATTCTTTCGGTTCGTTCATATGCTGCTCGGATGCCGCCTGGGCCAGGCGCTGGGCCGCCGTGGGCGCGTCGGCGCGCCGGCGCGGGCGGATCGGTTTGACAGTGCTCTTTTTGCGTTTCAAGTGGCCGGTCTCCTTGTCCTGTCTGGGCCGCGCGGGCCGGTTTGGCAACGAGCCCGCAGGCCCGACCGCTTAGAGTAATGCCGTGTTGAAGGAAGGCAAGGGGGCCGCGCGCAAAAGTCCGGCATCAGGCGCCCTGGCCGCCGGCCTTGGCCGCGGCCTTCTGCGCGCCGTGGTGAAAGACCTCGCGATCATAGGCCGCCAGGACGTCCTGCTGGCGCAGGGTGCCGACGACCCGGCCGCTGTCCGGGTCGAGCACGGGCAGCTGCGAGTACGGTCCGCCGCTCATCACCTGCATGGCCGCGAACACGCTGTCGCCGGGCATGAGCACGGCCAGACGCCGGGTGGCCACGTCCCGGGCGAGCAGGGTCTTCTCCTGGGCGCCGCGGCCCAGGTGCGGCCGGATGTCCCGGAAGGAGATGATGCCCGTGAGCTTGTTCGAGGCGTCCAGGACATGGAGATAGGACGCGTTGTGCGTGCGGAAGGTCTCGATGATCCTCGGCAGGGGCATGTCCTCGGGAATGCTCTCCACGCGCTCGCACATGTAGTCGCGGATGGGCAGGGAGCGCAGCAGCGCCTGGGTGACGTCGCGCTGGAGATCCACGCCGCGGCGCAGGAGCTTGAGCGTGTAGATGTTGCCCCGCTTGAGCGTGGAGGCCACCACCGTGCTGATGATGCAGGACATCATCAGCGGCAGGATGATGCGGTAGTCGTTGGTCATCTCGAAGATGATCAGGATGGCGGTGATGGGCGCGTGGGTGCTGCCGGCGACCAGCGCGCCCATGGCCACCAGGGCGTAGGCCCCCGGTCCGGAGGTGACGCCGGGAAACAGCGTGTGCGCGATCCAGCCGAAGCCGCCGCCGACCATGGCCCCCACGAACAGCGAGGGCGCGAACACGCCGCCCGAGCCGCCGCTGCCGATGGTGATCGAGGTCGCCACGATCTTCACCAGAATCAGGGCGAAGAACATCCAGGCCGCGAGCCGGTCCACCAGCGCCAGATTGATGGCCCCGTAGCCCACGCCGAAGGCCTGCGGGAACACGAGCAGGATGCAGCCCATCAGCAGCCCGCCTAGGACCGGCTTGAGGAGGCGCGGCATGCGGATGGCGTCGAAGACGTCCTCGGTCTTGTAGAGCACCGTGACGAAAAGCACCGCCACCAGCCCGGCCGCCAGGCCCAGGAAGGGATAGATGGCGTATTCCCAGAGGCTGGCGATGCTGTACTCGGGGATGACGAAGGCCGGAAAGTCGCCGAAATAGTGGCGCGAGACCACCGTCGCCGTGACCGAGGACAGCACCACCGGCGAAAACGAGGTCAGGCCGAAGTCGCCCAGGAGCACCTCCAGGGCGAAGAGCACGCCGGCGATGGGCGCGTTGAAGGTGGCGGCGATGCCCGCGGCCGCGCCGCAACCCACCATGGTCTTCTGCTGGAACGGCCCGGCGCGCAGGAGCTGGCCCATGGTCGAGCCGATGCTCGCGCCGATCTGGACGATGGGCCCCTCGCGGCCGACCGATCCGCCGGAGCCGATGCACAGGGCCGAAGCCAGGATCTTCACCAGGGCCACGCGCTTGCGGATGCGCCCGCCCTTGAGCACCACGGCCTCCATAACCTCGGGCACGCCGTGGCCCTTGGCCTCGGGCGCGCCGAAGTTCACCAGCGCGCCCACCACCAAGCCGCCCAAGGCCGGCATGCCCACCACCATCCACACCGGCAGGCTCGCGGCGAAGGTCAGGATATCCTCGGAATTGCCGTAGAACATGCCCTGGAAGGTGCGGATGGCGAAGCGGAAGAGCACGGCCCCGTACCCGCCGAGGATGCCGATGATGATGGCCGGCGGCAGGATGGCCAAGTGCTTGTTGTCCCGGAGGGCCTGGAGCGTCCGGGCGGCGAAAGATTTCACTTCCGGCATGGGCGAGCCCCTTGCGGCCCGCATACGGCGGGTCACGTTCTGCGCATGAAAAAAACTAGGGCATCCCACCGGATGCGTCAAGGGCGCGCGCGCCGGACGCGGCGGGACGGCTCAGCGGCGGACGTGGAAGTCGAGGAAGCGCTCCGTAATCTCCGCCAGCTCCGCGCGGATCTCGGTGACGCGGGCCATGGGCGGCCCCTGGGCCAGCAGCTCGCGGAAGCGCTCCAGCACCTCCGGCCGGCCCTGAGCCTGGCCCTCCACCGCGCCGTCGGGCCGGTTGCGCACCCAGCCGGTGAGGCCGAGACCGCGCGCGGTCTCGATGGTCCAGCCGCGGAACCAGACATGCTGCACGCGGCCGTCGACATGGAAGGTCAGGGTCTTCATGCTGGGCGCTCCTCTACGCCCTATACCCGCAGAAGCGCCCCGGCGCAACGTCCGGCGCGGAAAAATAAGGCCGCGCGGCCCCGGCTTGTGCGCACCGGACGGACGGGGTATGCGCAGGGGACGGTTCCATCCCCTTATCCAGGAGCACGCCATGCCCTTCCGCGTCCCGTTCCTCGCCCTGGCCCTGTGCTGTCTCTGCGCCACCGCCGCCCTCGCCGACGAGCTGACGCAGGCGAAAATCGCGGACACCAAGAAAATGCTCGAAGCCTCGGGCGGCGTCATGGTGGGCAAGCAGCTGGCGTCCAACATGACCCAGCAGATCATCAGCATCCTGCGCAAGACCCGGCCGGACATCAACGCGCGGGCCCTCGCGGTGGTGGAGCGGGAGCTCAACAGCTTCCTGGCGGAGAAAATCGACGCGCCCGGCGGCATGGTGGACCGGCTGGTGCCGCTCTACGCCAACACCTTCAGCCATGATGAAATCAAGCAGATCCTGGCGTTCTACCAATCGCCCGTGGGGCGCAAGACCCTCCGGGAGTTCCCCCAGCTCTACCGCGAGGGGCGGAAGCTCGGCGAGGCCTACGCCAAGGAGTTCGGGCCGGAACTCCGGCTGCGCCTCAACGAGGCGCTCTTGAAGGAAGGAGTGAGTTTGGAGGGGAAGAAGCCGTAACGGCTCAGATCCCCCGTGCCCAGGCAAGCGCCGTGGCGAGCGCCACCCCGACGCCCAGGTACCACCAGTTCTCGGTGAGCACGGTGCCCAGCGCCCCGCCGAGGAGAATCATCACGTAGAACCACGTCTCCGCGGTCGCGCGCACCAGCCGCCCCGCGCTGTCGTCCACGGAATGCAGGACGGGCTCCATGAGCTTCCAGACCGGCTCGGCCAAGCCGCCCGCGCCGCCGTTCTGGCCGCCGCCGTTCGCCCCGCCCTGCCCGTTCTGTCCATTCTGCCCGTTCTGCCCGGCCAGGGCCCAGCGCGATTGCAGCTTGCGGCCGCAGTTGGCGCAGTTCGCCGCGTCGTCCGGGTTTTTGGTGCCGCAGTTGGTGCAGAGAATCATCCGGCCTGCCTAGTACATCTGGTGCCGTTGGAAGTAGCGCGCGCGGATGGCCCCCATCTTGGCCTGAATGTCGCGGATGCGCTGCTCGTTGGTGGGGTGGGTGGACATCCAGGCCGGCACGTTCTGACCCTTGCTCTTGCTGTAGGCCAGCATCTTCCGCCACAGGGAAAGCGCGCCCGCGGGCTCGTAGCCGGCCTTGGCCGCGAGGATCATGCCCACCTCGTCGGCCTCGGACTCCTGGGCGCGGCTGTGCGGCAGCAGCACGCCCACCTGCGCGCCGATGCCGTAGGCCTGGTTGAACACCTGGCTGGCCGCCGGGCTCACCGAGGCGCCCAGGGCGGCCGAGGCCGCCGTGCCGCCCAGCTGGGCCATGAGCGCCATGCTGATGCGTTCGCCGCTGTGGCGCTCCAGGGCGTGGGCGATCTCATGGCCCATGACCGAGGCCAGTTCGTCGTTGCTCGTGGCGAGGTTGAGGAGGCCCGTGTACACGAAGACCTTGCCGCCGGGCAGGCAGAAGGCGTTGACCACGTTCTTCTCGATGAGGTGGAACTCCCACTTGTAGTCCGGCCGGTTGGCCGCGACGGCGATGCGCCGGCCAATGCGCCGCACGCGCTCGGTCATGAGCGGATCGCGGCTCTCCTTTTCGGTGCGCAGGACCTCCTGGGCGGCCTGGAGTCCGAGCTGCACCTCCTGGCCCTCGCTGATGAGCAGCAGCTGGCTGCGGTTGGTGTAGGCGGCCCGGGCGCAGGCGAAAAGCAGGCCGGCGGCCAGGGCGATGAGGACGAACGCGAGGCGGCGGGTCATCGAAACGGCTCCTTGGACTCCTTGGCCGGGCGGTGGTCGATGGCCCGGCATCCGGCCGGAACATACCCTGCCCGCGCAGCGGACTCAAGGGGCCGCGGTCCGGAGGGAAGGTCTAGGCCGGCGAGGGCTGGCCGGCCATGCGCGCCAGCTCGTCCCGGATGCTCTCGGCGTCGAGGCGGGCGCAGCCGGTGAAGGTCAGGCCGTCCACGACCTCCTTGCGCACCTGGAAGTGCCGGTCCGCCAGACGGGCCAGCTGCGGCCAGTGGGTGATCAGGATCATCTGCTGGCGTCCGGCCAGTTCGCCCAGGCGCTCGCCCACGCGTGTCAGCGTGCGGCCGCCGATGCCGGCGTCCACCTCGTCGAAGATCAGCGTCGGCCGGGCGCTTTCGGCCATGAGCCCGGTGAGGGCCAGAAGGAAGCGCGAAAGCTCGCCGCCGGAGGCGATCTTGTCCAGCGGGCGCGGCGGCTGGCCGGGGTTGGGCACCCAGAGGAGCCGCCCGCGCAGCTCGGAAAGCGCGCCGCCGGGGCCCTCGTAGAGCACCGCCGGTTCGAAGGCGAACTCCACGCGCGCGTGCTCCGAGAAGCCCAGGCCGGCCAGCTCCGCGCCCAGGCGTTCGCACAGCGTCGCGGCCGCGGCAGTGCGCGCGGCGTTGAGGCGCTCCAGCGCGGCGGCGAGACGTTTGGCCGCCTCCCCTTCCTCGCGGGCCAGCCGCTTCTCGTCCAGGCCGCAGGAATCCAGAAAGCTCAGATTCTCCTCGACCTCGCGGCCGAGGTTGATGATCTCGTCCAGGCCCTTGCCCAGCTTGCGTTTCAGCCGGGCCAGGTCGAACAGGCGCGCCTCGATGGCGTCGAGGCTCCGGGCGTCCTCCGCGTCCTCGCGCGCCAGACGGCGCAGACGCGACTCCAGGTTGCCCAGGAGATGGCGGAAATCCTCGGCCGCGTCGCGGTCGGCCGCGAAGGACTCGTCGAAGGCGGCCAGTTGGCCCAGGCCGTGGGACAGCCCGGCCACGCGCGCGGCCAACGGCGTTTCGCCCAGCAGCTCGTCCAGGGCGTGGCCGCGGGCCTCGTCCAGGCGCTCGCGGTCCTTGAGGCCGTCCTTCTGCGCGAGCAGATCCTCCTCCTCGCCGGGGAGCGGCGCGACCTTGGCGATCTCCGCACGCTGGAACTCCAGGAACTCGCGCTGCCGGGCCAGGCCGGCCACGCGTTCGGCCAGTTCCGCCCGCGCGGCGAGCACGCCCTTGAGCGCGGCCAGCGCGGCGTCGCGCTCGGCCAAGACCTCCGGCTCGGGCAGGAAGGAATCCAGGATGCGCGCCTGGAACGCCGGCTGGAGCAGCTTCTGCTGGCCGTGCTGGCTGGCGTGGAGCACCAGTCCGGAGCGCAGCTCGCGCAGGGTCTCCAGGGAGCCCAGGCGGTCGTTGACGTAGACCCGGCTGCGGCCGGTGCCGGCGGAAAGCTCGCGGCGGATGATCAGTTCGCCGCCGTGTTCGGCCAGCTCCGGCCCGGCGAAGGCGGCCTCGACCACGGCCTTTTCCTTGCCGGGACGCACGAGATCCTGGCTCATGGCCTCGCCGGTGATGAAGTCGATGGCGCGGACGATGAAGCTCTTGCCCGCGCCGGTCTCGCCGGTGAGCACGTTCATTCCCGGCGCGAACTCCAGTTCGGCGTCCTCGATGAGCGCAAGGTCGCGGATGCGCAGCAGCTCAAGCATGGTCCGCCAGCCTGCGGCGCGCCACCGCATCCATGTGCTCGACGATGTTCCCCAATGGCAGCGAATGCAAATCCTTCACCTTTCGGCCAACATAGCCGTTCTCGAAGCGGTGATCAATGTCCTCCGGCGCGGTGCCGTAGAGCGGCAGGATCTCCCAGGCGATGTCCCGCGAGGCCCCCTCGCCGGCGCGGACGACGTCGCCCGGCCGGTCCTGGCAGAGGTTTTCGCCCGGCCGGCAGGCGGCGCCGAAAACATAGTGCTGCCGGCAGACGAAGGGCCGCAGCGGATAGACCGCGCAGCCGCCGTCCACGAGAAACGGACAGGCCGGGGTGATCTCCTGCACCAGCAGGTTGACGCGCACGAGACGCTGCGTCGCCTCGGGCATGATCTCCGCGCAGTACCACCACAGGCCCAGGACCTCGAAGTCCGACACCGGCACGTACAGGCCCACGCAGCAGACGTGGCAGCCGGCGCGGCAGGCCGGGGGCGCGCCGCGGCGGGCGGTCTCGCGCTCCAGGTTCGCGCGCACGGCCGTATCCGAGATGTGGTAGGCCCGCAGAAGCCCGGCCAGCCAGGGGTGCCGGGCCTCATGCTCCGGAAAGCGCAACCGTTCGCCGGACGCGGTGGTCGCCATGGGGGCCTCCTAGCGTTTCAGTCTGGGGTCCAGGATGTCGCGCAGGCTTTCGCCCAGGAGATTGTAGCCCAGGACGGTGAACAGGATGGCCAGGCCGGGGAACACCGAGAGCCAAGGCGCCACCTCCAGGACCTCCTTGCCGTCCATGAGCATGTTGCCCCAGGACGCGTCCGGCGGCTGCACGCCCAGGCCCAGGAAGGACAGCGAGGACTCCACCAGGATGGCCCCCGCCACGCCGAGGGTGGCCGAGACGAGCACCGGGGCCAGCGCGTTGGGCAGGATGTGGCGGACGATGATCCGCGCCGGCCCGGCCCCGGACACCCGCGCCGCCAGCACGAAGTCCCGGCCGCGCAGGGACAGCGTCTCCGCCCGCACGAGCCGCGCCACACCCATCCACGAGGTCAGGCCGATGACCGCCATGATGTTCGTCAGGCTGGGCTCCAGGAAGGCGATGACCGCCAGGATCAGAAAGAAGGACGGGAAGCAGAGCATCACGTCCACCCCGCGCATGATCACCTCGTCCACCAGCCGGCCGAAATATCCGGCCACCAGCCCCAGGGCCAGGCCGATGGCGGTGGAGATGCCCACGGCCACGAAGCCCACCCAGAGCGACACGCGGCCGCCGTAGAGAATGCGCGTGAACACGTCGCGTCCCAGGGCGTCCGTGCCCAGCCAGTGCGCGGCGCTGGGCGTGCGGAGCAGCTCGTTCACGTTGATGGCGTTGGGATCATAGGGCGCGATCCACGGCGCGAGGATCGCGGCGCAGCTCATGCCGCCCACGAGCAGCAGCCCCGCGGCGAGCATGCCGTAGCGCGCCAGCCACGTGGGCGGGGCCAGGGGCTTGCGCGGGCGGAGGCCGGACCGGCTCATGCGCCCTCCCCTCCGCCGCGGCCGCCCGTGCGGATACGCGGATCGGCCAGGCCGTAGCCCACGTCGGCCAGCAGGTTGCCGGCCAGTGTGAGCACCGCGCCGAGCACCAGACTGCCCATGATCAGCGGGTAGTCGCGGGCCATGACCGCCTGATAAAAGAGCTGGCCCAAGCCCGGCAGGGCGAAGATCGACTCGATGATCACGCTGCCGCCGATGAGTCCCGGCACGGACAGGCCGAGAATGGTGATCACCGGCAGAAGCGCGTTGCGCAGGGCGTGGCGGAAGATCACCGCGCGCGCCGGCAGCCCCTTGGCCCGGGCGGTGAGGATGTAGTCCTGGCGCAGGACCTCCAGCATGCTCGTGCGCATGAAGCGCGACATGCCGGCCAGCGAGCCGAAGGTGTACAGGAACACCGGCAGGACCAGATGCCGGCAGAGGTCCCAGGCCTTGCCCCAGGCCGAAAGCCTCTCGAAGCCGATGGAGGTCAGACCGGAGATGGGCAGCACCGGCCAGACGATGCCCAGGAGCAGCATGAGCAGCAGCGCCAGCCAGAAGCCGGGCATGGCGAAGCCGATGAAGACCACCACCGTCGAGACGCGATCGAAGGCCCCGCCCTGCCGCCAGGCCGCCAGCACCCCGATGGGGATGGCGATGGCCAGCGTCAGGATCAGCGAGGCCACGTTCATGCCGAAGGTCAGCGGCAGGCGCTCGGCGATCTTGTCCCAGACGGGCCGGCTGTCGCCGGACATGGAGCGGCCGAAGTCCAGCCGGGCCATGCGGCCGAGCCACTGGCCGTACTGCGCGGCGATGGGCTGGTCCAGGCCGTAGAGCTTCTCCAGCCGCTCGCGCGCCACGGCCGACGCGCCGGGGTTGAGGGTGATCTGGAGGTCCGTGGGCTTGCCCGGCGCAAGGTGGATGACCCAGAAGCTGATGATCGTGATGCCGAAGAAGACCACCGCCACCCAGGCGGTCTTGGCGAGGAGTTTCATGAGGATGCGGGTCATGGTGCGTTCGCGGGCGTCCGTGGTGCGTGCGTTTCCGGCCAGGAGCAAGCCTCGCCGGTTCTTACGTCAAAGCGCCCGCGGGCGCAACGCCGCCGGCGGCCGGGGCATATTTTGAAAAACATGGCCGATTTCCTGTTGACAGGGATCCCCCCTTTGGCTAGAGACATGTCTCCCGACGGCGTGGGGCTGTAGCTCAGTTGGGAGAGCGCTTGAATGGCATTCAAGAGGCCGTGGGTTCAATTCCCTCCAGCTCCACCACATAAATTTCCTCAAGGGAAAGGGCCAACTAGCTGAAGAAGCTGATTGGCCCTTTCCTGTTTGTGGTCAACTTCTTGCGAGCCTTTTGTATAACGCTCGCGGATGGACATTTCGCGCAAAGTTTGAAGGTTGTTTTTTGGGCAGCCGGGGACAATGACTGTGGTTGGAATAGCGCTTGCTTTCCATTCGTATTGTTTGTATATTTTAATACATATGCTACGCGTCGTTTAAAAAATATGTTGAACAAAAGTAGTATTAGAGTTCGACTCAAGCGAGGTGAGATAAGTGAATCATCTCAGAGTGATATTTTTCGTTAGTTTGTTATTTGTTATTGGCTGTTCACATGTAACAATAAAGTCGGAGCTAGCTCCGGACGCAGGCCTGACAAAGGAGCAACCACTTTATTTGGAAGCCCCCACCAACGTTGCAATCAACCATCAAAAGTATCTGCATGTTTTAAGATTATCGCTTAAAGAACAAGGGATTAATTTACTGGAGAATAGAAATGATGCAACGTATATAATGAAGGTAATATTTAAGGAATTTATGGCAGGGGTGAATCTTAACGTACCCACGGCACAAACTTCTGTCACTTCCGGTAGTATTGGCCGTACTCCTGTTTATGGAATGACGACAACCTATGGTTCTGAAACTGTTGAGCGGAGTATTCCAACACATAATTCGCTTATCCAGGTGACTGACATGAAAACTGGAAGATTGGTTTGGCAAGTTTTGATAGCAAAATCATATGACATATATGAAGATTCAAAGTTGAGAAGTGTTTTATTTTCAGCCTTATCATTGTATGGAAAGGAAGGGGATGCTTCAAAATTAATTTGCGACGAGATGCGTTGGTAGTTTTATACAGCTACCACTTATAATATTTATAACTTTGACACTTAGCATCTGTGCAACCAATCATATTTTATAATTAACTAAATTATATTTTTATAAGATATGCTGTAACTTTTAAGAAGCATAAGCTATTCAATGAGTTTGAGACTTCAGTCATTAATAATATTCTGCCTATACTGTAATAAATTTATTTAAAGATTAAGCTTTAGTTTCTCGATCGACAATAATGTATTGCGGTAATTAAAAGTATGCCACATTTGCTAAATGGCTTCATAAACAGGACAGGGAATATTTTGTACTTTTATAACAATAATTTTGCTTAATCGCTGAGAATGTCTGCATCGTCAGGAGTTGCGTTCAGTTCATATAAGTCGACAGGAACCCTATCGACAAACTCTCGCCTTTTGCATTTGTGGGTGAGATCGTAAGTGGCCGAGAGTGATGTGGAACAACAGCTCCACCTCCTGGTCGCTCAAGGTGTCACGCGTATCTTGGTCAACGATCAGGTAAACCTTCGTCACCAATTTTCTGTTGGATTTAATGACAGTTAACTATCATTGCGCATAAGATGCTGTCGGCATTCAAGAGGCCGTGGGTTCAATTCCCTCCAGCTCCACCACTTCAAGAACGACAAGGGCTTGCGAGTAACTCCGCAAGCCCTTTTTCGTTGCCGCGCACATCCTTGCGCGTCATTTCGAACGCGAGCGGAAACGGCCGCAAGCAAACGCGCGCGGTCAGGGCCTCGGCGTCGTGGTCCAGCGCGAGAGGCCCTGAATCCGCCCCCCCGGCTCTCGCCACTCTCCTCGCAGGCGTTCCCTTAAAGGGGCCTCGCCCTTGGCCTGTGGGCGGCTCCTGCGCCGCCCCACGTCTTGGCCAGCAGCGCTGCGGGGTTCTCCGCCTCCGAGGAACGCGGCCCGTAGCTGTCCGGACTCGCTCGCCCCTCGTGCTCGATACGCCGGCCGCTCGTGTGGAAGCGACGTCGCGCCTCCAACGCCAGCAGGAACTCATCCGGGCACCGGACGAACGCCCAGCTTCGCTTCCCTGCTCCTCCCGCGCCACGCCGCCTGACCCGCACGCCGAGCGCGCGTAAATATCCCGGCAGTCATTTTGTCCGATTCGCGGCATGTTTTGTCATCCTAGCGATAGAAAGCCACGGCCGGAGTCGCTACCTTCTCCGCTAGGCGATGGACACGCCGCGGTGCGGACCCAAGCGCATCGGGCGACGCACGGCGCGGGCAAACTCAAGGCATGCGAGGCGAGCAAGGATGTTGTTTCAGGCAGGCGCACACGATCCGGAACGCAAGTCCTCCGTCGCCAGGCTCGCCCTGGTCACCCTGGCGACAGGCGTCGCCTCCGGCCTCGGCGGGATGTGCCTGGCGGTGCTGCTGCACGCCATACAGCATGTCGCCTTCGGCTACGACGTTCTCCAACTGCATGGCGCGAAGAGCTTCCTGCAGGGCGTCAGCGCGGCGAGCCCCGCCCGCAGGGTCGTGGTCCTCGGCGTCTGCGGAGTCGTCGCCGGCGTCGGCTGGTGGCTCGTACGCAGCTTCTGCCGGCCGCTCGTCTCCATCAAGAGCGCGGTGCGGTCGGAGGATCACAAGATGCCGGTCTTCGCGACGACCTGCCATGCGCTTTTGCAGATCATCACCGTGGCCCTCGGCTCGCCCCTGGGCCGGGAGGTCGCGCCGCGGGAGATCGCCGCCGCCTTCTCCCGGAAAATCGCGCAGTACGCCGGGCTGACCAGCGACGAAACCAAAATCATCGTCGCCGCCGCCGCCGGGGCCGGCTTGGCCGCCGTATACAACGTGCCCATCGGCGGCACGCTGTTCACGCTGGAGGTGTTGCTGGGAACCTTTGCGCTTCCGGCGCTGCTTCCGGCGCTGGCCGCCTCGTGCATCGCGGCGAGCGTCGCCTGGCTGGGGCTCGGAAACGCCACGCAGTATGTGTTCCCGCTGCAAACCGTCACGTGGCCGATCTTCGTCTGGTCGATCGCGGCCGGTCCGCTTTTCGGCTGCGCGGCGTTCCTCTTCACCAAAAGCACGGCCCGGGCCAGGAGGGACGCGCCGCGCGACTGGCGGCTGCTGCCGCTCTGCCTGGCGCAATTCCTCGCGCTCGGCGCGCTGGCGATTCCGTTTCCCCAACTCCTGGGCAACGGCAAGGGCCCGCTTCAGCTTTGCCTGTTCGACGCGCTCACGCCCGAACTGGCCGTGACGTTCCTTCTGCTGAAGTTCGTCTGCATCACGGCGAGCCTGCGCGTCGGCGCAGAGGGCGGCCTGCTCACCCCCGGGATGACGCTTGGCGCGCTGCTGGCGACCGCCACGGCGAGCGTTTGGAATCTGGCGTTTCCGGCGCTCAACCCCGCGGACATCACGATCATCGGAGCCGGCGCCTTCCTCGCCGCCTCAATGAACATGCCGCTGACGGCCATCGCCCTGGCCTTCGAGTTCACGCACTTCCCGCACGACTTCTTCTACCCGCTCATCTTCGCCGTGGCCGGGTCCTCCGCGACCTTCACGCTCCTTTCCCGGCGGAGCGCGGCGAGCTGAACGGGGGCAGTTGGCGTAAAGGCCTGCGCGCCACGCGGCTCAGCCGCGCAGAAGCAGCGCCGTTTCCGGCCCCAGCGCCTCCCGCAGGCGCGCGGCCAGGGCCTCGGGCACGTGCTGCCGGCCGGACCCGGCCAGGCCGGCGTCGGCGCAGCCCGCGGGCTGAAAGGCCTGGAGCGCCCAGGTCGCGGGCCGGACGACGGCGATCTCCGCCGCCAGGGCCAGCAGGTCGTCCACGGTCAACAGCGCCGGGTGCCACGTTGTGCGCAGCTCGAAGGCCACGCCGGACTCATGCAGCAGCTCCAGGCTGCGCCAAGCCGCAGCCGCGGCTTCCGGCCGGCCGCTGATGCGCGCATAGGCCGAGCGCGGGGCCTTCAGATCCAGCCCCGCCCAGTCCGTCAGCGGCAGCGCGCGGGTCAGGGCCGCCGGGTCCATGCCGCTGGTGTGCAGGCCGACCCGGAAGCCCAGATCGCGCACTTGGCGCATGGCCGCGGCGAGCCCCGGCTGGAGCAGCGGCTCGCCGCCGGAGAAGACCACGGCGTCCAGAAGGCCCCGGCGGGTCGCCAGCCAGTCCAGCGTCTCCCGCCAGGTCCTCTCGCCCGGACCGAAGGTCCGCAGCGAGGGGTTGTGGCAATAAGGGCAGGCCCAGGCGCAGCCCTGGCAGAAGACCACGGCGGCGAGCATGTCCGGCCAGTCGGCCGTGCTCAGGGGGGTGAGGCCGCCGACGGCCGGCCCCTCACCCGCCCCTGCGGCCAAGCTCACGCCAGTTCCGCGGCCGCGGGCTCGTGGAAGCAGACGCGCTCGTCGTACTCGCCCTTCTTGCCGATGTTGAAGGCCGAGCGCGGGCGATAGTACCCCATGACGCGCGTCCAGATCTCGCAGGCCTGCTCGCGGCCGCCGTCCGCGCAGGTCGGACAGGTCGCGTGCTCGCCCGCCAGGTAGCCGTGCGAGGGGCAGACCGAGAAGGTCGGGGTGACGGTGATGTACGGCAGGGCGAAGCGCGAAAGGGCCTTGCGCACCAGGGCCTGGCAGGCCTTGGCGCTGGAGACGCGCTCGCCCATGTACAGGTGGAGCACCGTGCCGCCGGTGTACTTGCGCTGGAGCTCCTCCTGCCGGGCCAGGGCCTCGAAGGGGTCGTCGGTGAAGCCCACGGGCAGCTGGCTGGAGTTGGTGTAGTACGGCTGCTCCGGGGTGCCGGCCTGGAGGATGTCTGGAAAGCGCCGGCGGTCCTCCTTGGCGAAGCGGTAGGTGGTGCCCTCGGCCGGGGTGGCCTCCAGGTTGAACAGGTGGCCGGTCTCCTCCTGGAAGCGGGTGATGCGCGCGCGCACGTGGTCCAGGAAGCGCACGGCCAGGGCGTAGCCGGCGTCCGTGGTGATGTTCTCGGCGTCGGCCGTGAAGTTGCGGATCATCTCGTTGACGCCGTTGACGCCGATGGTCGAGAAGTGATTGCGCAGGGAGCCCAGGTAGCGCTTGGTGTAGGGGAAAAGCCCGGCGTCCAGGCGGGCCTGGATCTCCTTGCGCTTGATCTCCAGGCTGGTGCGCGCAATCTCCAGCAGGGCGTCCAGCCGGACGAGGAGATCGCGCTCGCTGCCGCGGGAGAGGTAGCCCAGGCGCGCGCAGTTGATGGTGACCACGCCCAGCGATCCGGTCTGCTCCGCGCTGCCGAAGAGCCCGTTGCCGCGCTTGAGCAGCTCGCGCAGGTCCAGCTGGAGGCGGCAGCACATGGAGCGGACCATGTTCGGCGTGAGGTCCGAATTCACGAAGTTCTGGAAGTACGGCAGGCCGTACTTGGCGGTCATCTCGAAGAGCAGGTCGACGTTGGGCCCGTCCCAGGGGAAGTCCTTGGTGATGTTGTAGGTCGGGATGGGGAAGGTGAACACGCGGCCCTTGGCGTCGCCGGCGGTCATGACCTCGATGTAGGCCCGGTTGATCATGTCCATCTCGACCTGGAGGTCGCCGTAGGCGAAGGGCATCTCCTCCCCGCCGATGACCGGGTGCTGGGTCTTGAGGTCGTCCGGGCAGGTCCAGTCGAAGGTCAGGTTGGTGAAGGGCGTCTGCGTGCCCCAGCGCGAGGGCACGTTGAGGTTGTAGATCAGCTCCTGGATGCACTGGCGCACCTCGTCGTAGGCGAGGTTGTCCTTGCGCAGGAAGGGCGCCATGTAGGTGTCGAAGGAACTGAAGGCCTGGGCTCCGGCCCACTCGTTCTGGAGCGTGCCCAGGAAGTTGACGATCTGGCCCACGGCGCTGGAGAGGTGTCGCGGGGCCGTGGCCTCGATCTTGCCGGGCACGCCGTTCAGGCCCTCGGACAGGAGCGTGCGCAGGGACCAGCCCGCGCAGTAGCCGGAGAGCATGTCCAGATCGTGGATGTGCAGGTCGCCCTCGCGATGGGCGCGGCCGACCTCCGGCGGATAGACGTGGTTGAGCCAGTAGTTGGCCGTGACCTTGCCGGAGACGTTCAGGATCAGCCCGCCCAGGGAATAGCCCTGGTTGGCGTTGGCGTTCACGCGCCAGTCGTGGCGGTCCAGGTACTCGTTGATGCTGGCGGCCACGTCGACCACGGTGCGCTTGTCCTGGCGCAGGCGGGCGCGCTGCTCGCGGTACACGCTGTAGGCGCGCATGGTCCTGAAATGGTTGGCAGAGATGAGGGCCTGCTCCACCGTGTCCTGGATGTGTTCGATGTCCGGGACGCGGCCGGAGAAACGGTGGGAGAGCACCTTGACCACCTGGGCCGTGAGCAGCCTGGCCTCGTCCTCGTCGAACTCGCCCGTGGCCGCGCCGGCGCGGCGGATGGCCGAGCGGATCTTGCCGGCGTCGAAGGCGATGACTTCGCCGCTGCGCTTGCGCACCTGGATCGGCGGGGCGATGGGCCGCAAGGGCACGAGGATGGGGGCGGATGGGGCGGGGGCTGGCTCTGCAAGGCTTTCGGCGGTCTGGGTCATAGGCGTTCTCCGACGGAATTCAGGTTTCGATGGCGGGGAGGCCGAAACCGGCAGCCGGAGGCGAAACGCCTTCCAAAACCGCCGCTCTGCCCTCCCGCGAGGCGCATGCGTCACGCCGCCCGGCTACGCGGGCGGTGGCTGGCAGGTCTTCGGACTCACGGGCGCAGCGGCCGCTTGCGCCGCCTTCCTCGTTCCCCGACTTCCCGGCACGGGCCAGTGTCGATTTTGGGGGGACTCGTTCCCGTTCACCGCTGCGGGGCAGTTCCGGATTCTCGCCGGATTCCCTTTTCATCCGGTCAGGACCGGACACCAGCACAGGTGCGTTTATGCGACCGGTCGGCGGCGAAGTCAAATTCGGATCGTCCATATATCCGCCTGTTCTCATTGACGATTGCATCTTCAGAAGCGCTCACCCGGAGGTGCAAGACGGCGGAATCCCGGAAGAATATGTCCGCTCCCGGCGCGCGAAAAAAATCCTAGAAAATTTCTTGAGACCTGCTCGGCGGACCGGCCGACCCGGACAAGATCCAAATATTTTTTTCATTGCGCCTCGGCCGTTCCGAGTCTACCATAGCGGAGCACGCGTGCGTTTGCATTCGGCAAAGAAGCCAAATTCGGTTCTAACCTGTCGAAATCAATAGACGCACACGGGTGGAAACGTTCATGTTTGATCTGGTTCTCAGCATCGCCTTGCTGCTGTTCATGCCGCCGCTCCTGCTCGGCGTAATCAACAAGACCAAGGCCTGGGTGGGCGGACGCGTCGGCGCTCCCGTGCTGCAACCCTACCACGACATCATCAAGCTCCTGCGCAAGGACATGGTCCTGAGCCGCACCACCACCTGGATCTTCCCCCTGGGGCCGGTGGTCACGCTGGCGGCGCTGCTGCTGGCCGGGCTGCTCATGCCCCTGGGGGCCTTCGCCGCGCCGCTGCGCTTCAGCGGCGATCTGATCCTCTTCGCCTATCTGCTCGGCCTGGCCCGGTTCTTCACCACCGCCGCCGCGCTGGACACAGGCTCGTCCTTCGAGGGCATGGGGGCCGCTCGCGAGGTCACCTTCGCCTGCCTCACCGAGCCGGCGCTGTTCTTCGCCCTCCTGGTCCTGACGCGCATCTCCGGCTCCCTGAGCCTGAACGACATGCTGCACGCCCCGGCGGCGAACCTCTCCGCCGTGGTCGCCGCGCCGCTGGTGCTGGTGGCCCTGGGCGTGTTCGTGGTGCTCCTGGCCGAAAACTGCCGCATCCCGGTGGACGACCCGACCACGCACCTGGAGCTGACGATGATCCACGAGGTCATGGTCCTCGACCACAGCGGGCCGCTCTTCGGGGCCGTCCTCTACTCCGCGGCGCTCAAGCTGTTCATCCTGGGCGCGCTGTTCCTGCACCTGGCCGCGCCGTTCCAGACCGGCTCGCCCGGGCTCGACTGGGGCCTGTTCGTGGCCGAGATGCTGGCCCTGGCCGTGGGCGTGGGCGTGGTGGAGTCGGTGCGCGCCCGCCTGCCCATGCCGCACGTGCCCTATCTGCTGCTGGCGTCGCTGGTGTCCTGCGGCTTCGGCTTCCTCCTGCTGGTCCGGTGATCGTATGACAAGCCTGCTCAACGCCATTCTCGTCGTCGTTCTGGTGATGAATCTCTTCGCCCTGGGGGCCAGCCGCATTCCGGCGGTGATCCGCATCGTGGGCGCGCAAGGGGCCGTGCTCGGCCTGATTCCGCTGCTCATGGCCCGGCCGCAGAGCGTCACCACGGCGTTCATCGTGGCGGCCACCATCGGCATCAAGGGCCTGCTCATTCCCGGCATCATGCTGCGGGCCCTGCGCGAGGCCGAGATCCGCCGCGAGGTGGAGCCGATCATCAGCCGCCTGGCCTCCGCAGCCCTCGGGGCAGCGGCCATCCTCCTGGCGCTGCTCTTCGCCGGCAGCCTGCCCCTGGCCCCGCAGCACCAGGACCTGCTGCTCATGCCGGCGGCCATGGCCACGGTGCTGGCGGGCTTCATCCTGCTGACCACGCGCTACACAGCCCTCAACCAGATCGTCGGCTATCTGGTGCTGGAGAACGGCATCTTCATCTTCGGCATGCTCCTGGTGGAGGCCATGCCGTTCATCGTCGAACTCGGCGTGCTTCTGGACCTCCTCGTGGGCATCTTCGTCACCTGCATCATCGTGAACCACATCAACAGGGCCTTCTCCTCCCTGGACACGCGGCGGCTGGCGTCGCTCAAGGACTGACCGCATGGCCGCCCCCCTGATTCTGCTGCCCTTCCTCGCCGCCGTCCTGGCCCTGGCCTTTCCGCCGGGCAGCGGCCGGCCGCTGCGGCCGTGGCTGTTTCCCCTGCTCGGCTGCGCGAACATGGCCCTTACCCTGGCGGCGCTCTCCGGCGCGGAGATCTGGCCCTGCGGCCCCTGGCTGGCCCTGGACGCGCCCGGCCGGGTGGTCCTGCTGCTCATCGCCCTGCTGTACCTGTTCTGCTCGTTCTACGCGGTCGGCTACCTGCGGACGCGGATGGAGTCGGCCAACCGCGTGTTCTGCGCCTGTCTGATGGCCGCCCTGGGGGTCATGAACATGGTGGTCTTCTCCCAGCACCTGGGCGGCATGTGGGTGGCCGTGGAGGCCACCACCCTGCTCACCGCGCCGCTGATCTACTTCAAGCGCACCCGGGAGAGCATCGAGGCCACCTGGAAGTACCTGCTGGTCGGTTCGGTGGGCATCGCCATGGCCCTGCTGGGCACCTTCTTCCTGGCCTATTCCATGCTCCACGCCGGCATCGACGCGCCGCTGGCCATGGCCGACATGATCCGCAACGCGCCGCTGCTCTCCAAGCCCTGGGTGCGCGCGGCCTTCGTCCTGCTCCTGGTGGGCTACGGCACCAAGATGGGCCTGGCGCCCATGCACACCTGGAAGCCCGACGCCTACGGCGAGGCCCCCGGCGTGGTCGGCGCGCTCCTGGCCGGCGGTGTGACGAGCTGCGCCTTCCTGGCCCTGGTGCGCGTGACGCGCATCTGCCAGGTCGCCGGCGAGGGGGCCTTCGCCTCGCGCCTGCTCCTGTGCCTGGGGCTGCTGTCCATGGCCGCCGCGGCCGTGTTCATGGTCGGCCAGCGCGACCTCAAGCGCATGCTGGCCTACTCCAGCGTCGAGCACATGGGCATCCTCTCGCTGGGCCTGGGGCTCGGCGGCGCGGCCCTGTTCGGAACCATGCTCCACGTGCTGGCCAACGGCCTGACCAAGGGCCTGCTGTTCCTCGCCGCCGGAAACATCCACCGCGCCTACGCCAGCAAGAACACGGACCAGGTCCGCGGGGCCATCCGCCGCCTGCCGCTGTCCGGTTCGCTGTTCCTCGCGGCCTTCCTGGCCCTCGCCGGTTCGCCGCCCTTCGTCCCCTTCACCAGCGAATTCGCCATCCTCATGGGCTCCTTCGACGCCGGACGCTTCGTCATCGGCGGGCTGTACCTGCTGCTCCTGCTCGCGGTGTTCACGGGCATGAGCCAGACGGTGCTGCGGGCCGTGCTGGGGCGGGCCCCGGCCCAGGCCGGGCGCGCCGTCTGGCGCGAGGGGCTGCTCACCGCCGCGCCCCCGGCCCTGCTCATGCTCCTGGTGCTGGTCCTGGGCGTATGGCTGCCCGAGCCGCTGGAGTTCCTGCTGCGCGACGCGGCCGCATCCCTGGAGGCCCTGCCATGATCCCGGCCGGCGCACGACTCTGCACCTTCACCAACGGCTGGTCCATCGCGCGGGCGGACATCCCGCTGCTGCCGCCGGACGAGTTCGGCCAGACCGTGATCGACGCCGTGGACGCCGGGCTGCGCGTGGCGGCGCTCTTCGGGGCCGCGGGCCCGCGACGGGACGCGACGACGCTCTACGCCGTACTGGCCGACGACGCCGAGAATCTTCTCGCGGCCGCGCGCACGGAGATATCCGGCGGCCGTTTCGCCTCGCTCACGCCCCGCTGTCCGCAGGTCCACCTCTTCGAGCGCGAGATCGCGGAGCAGTTCGGCCTTGCGCCGGAGGGCCACCCCTGGCTCAAGCCGGTGCGCTTCCCGCCGGCGGAGAACGGGCCGGTCACGCCCGGCGGCGGCGAGTTCTACCGCGTGGAGGGCGACGAGGTCCACGAGGTGGCCGTGGGCCCAGTGCACGCGGGCATCATCGAGCCCGGCCATTTCCGCTTCCAGTGCGAGGGCGAGATCGTCCACCACCTGGAGGTCGTCCTGGGCTACCAGCACCGCGGGGTGGAGCGGGCCATGCGCGGCGGCCCGGACGCCCGGAGCATCCACTACGCCGAGACTCTGGCCGGGGACTCGACCGTGGCCCACGCCACCTGCCACTGCCAGGTGCTGGAGTCCCTGGCCCGCTGCCAAAAGACCGCCCGCTCCCAGGTCCTGCGCGGCGTGGCCCTGGAGCTGGAGCGGCTGGCCAACCATGTGGGCGACCTGGGCGCGCTGGCCGGCGACGCGGGCTTCCTGCCCACGTCCAGCTACTGCGGCCGCATCCGCGGCGACGCGCTGAACATGACGGCCCTGCTCTGCGGCAGCCGCTTCGGCCGGGGCATGATCCGGCCCGGCGGCGTGGGCTTCGACGCGGAACCCGGCCGCGTGGACACGCTGCTGCGCCAGCTGGACGCCTTCGAACGGGACGTCCATTCGGCCGTCAACCTGCTTTGGAACTCGCCCTCGTCCATGGGCCGTTTCGAGGGCGTGGGCGCGCTGCCCCGGCAGGTCGCCCTGGAGCTGGGCATGGTCGGCCCGGCGGCGCGGGCCTCGGGCCTGCGGCGCGACGTGCGCGAGGACCAGCCCTGCGGCATCTTCCGCTTCGCGCACCTGCCGGCCTCGGTGGTCGAAAACGGCGACGCCTACGCCCGGGCCTACATGCGCTGGCTGGAGGTCCACCAGTCCATCCGCTTCATCCGCGAGCAGCTGCACGCCCTGCCCGCCGGGGAGCACCGGGTGCGTCTGGGCTCGCCGGCCCCGGACAGCTTCGTGGCGACCCTGAACGAAGGCTGGCGCGGCGAGGTCTGCCACGTGGCCCTCACCGACGCGGCCGGGCGCTTCGAGCGCTACAAGATCGTGGACGCCTCGTTCCACAACTGGAGCGGCGTGGCCTACGCCCTGCGCGGCCAGCAGGTCTCGGACTTTCCGCTCTGCAACAAGAGCTTCAACCTTTCCTACTGCGGTTTCGACCTGTGAGACGGGAGGCCACGGCATGTTAAAAATCCTGCAGGCCCGTCTGCACCAGGGCCACCGCACCATCCGCTATCCCGACGCGCCGCCGCCCGCCGTGCCGGACCGCCTGCGCGGCCATCCGGTCCTGACGCCCGGCTTGTGCCGGGAGGGCTGCCGCCTCTGCGCGGAAGCCTGCCCCACCGGGGCCGTCTCGCGCGGGGAGGGCCTGCGCATCGACCTGGGCCGCTGCCTGTTCTGCGGCAGCTGCGCCGAGGCCTGCCCGGGCGGGGCCCTGGCCTTCGCCCCGGAGCACCGCCTGGCCGTCCGCCGGCGGGAGGATCTGCTCATCGGGCCGGGCGCGCCGGAGGGCCGGCTGAACGTGCCACTCGCCGGAGCCCTGGAGTCCAGGCTGCTGGACCTGTTCGGCCACTCGCTCAAGCTGCGCCAGGTGAGCGCCGGCGGCTGCAACGCCTGCGAGGCCGACGTGAACGTGCTGGGCACCGTGGGCTGGGACCTCGGCCGCTTCGGCATCCAGTTCGTGGCCTCGCCGCGCCACGCCGACGGCGTGCTCGTCACCGGCCCGGTGTCGCAGAACATGCGCCTGGCCCTGGAGAAGACCTACGCGGCCGTGCCCACGCCGAAGATCGTCATCGCCGTGGGCTCCTGCGCCGTCTCCGGCGGGCCCTACGCCGGGCACCCGGAGGTCTGCGGCGGGGCCGCGGAGGTGCTGCCGGTGGACCTGTTCATCCCCGGCTGCCCGCCCCACCCGCTGACCATCCTGGACGGCCTGCTGCGCCTGCTGGGCCGGGTGGTCGGGGCAGGGCCGCTCAGGCCCTGACGCCGGCCCGGGCCGCACGTTTTTTCGTTCGCCACGCTTCAAGGATTGCGAGGATCAGCGATGCAGTTGTCAGTGAAGGATGCCGCGAGCCTGCTCGGCGTTTCCGAGAACACGGTCTACCACTGGGTCAAGACCGGGGAGATCCCAGCCTATCGCATCAGGGGCCTGTACCGCTTCAACCGCGCTGAGCTGCTGGAATGGGCCACCACGCGCCGGATGCGGCTGGCGCCGGAGGTCTTCCGGGACGACCGGGCGACCCTGGCCGACGCCCTGCGCGCCGGGGACGTGCTCTACGACGTCGAGGGCGACGACACGGCCGCGGCCCTGCGGGCGATCATCAACCTGCTGATCCTGCCGGAGGAGGTGGACCGCGAGTTCCTGTACCAGGTGCTCCTGGCGCGGGAGGCCCTGGGCTCCACCGGCGTCGGCGACGGCATCGCCATCCCCCACGTGCGCAACCCGCTGATCCTGAACATCGACCGCCCGGCGGTGACCATCTGCTTCCTGAAGCGTCCCATCGACTTCCAGGCCCTGGACGGCCGGCCGGTGCACACCCTGTTCCTGCTCACCTGCCCCACCATCCGGGCGCATCTGCACCTGCTCTCGCGCCTGGCCTTCGTCCTGCGGGACCCGGGCGTCAAGGCCGCGCTGGCGCGGCGGGACGCGCGCCCGGAGCTGCTGGGCGAGCTGGCCCGGGCCGAGGCCGCGCTGGAGCCCCTGGCGGAGGAGGAACAGGCATGAGGACCACGACAATGCGGCTGCCCGCCCGGCGGGGAAGGAGCGCGGCATGGCGCTGACGCTCGTCCTCGCGGCCATCGTTCTCGCGGCGGCGAGCGGCCTGCCCAGCCTGCTGCTCCGCTCGGGCCGCGCCGCCCAGATTCTGGCCGCCGCGCTCATGTGTCTGGCCGCCGCGTGCGGCCTGGGCGGCGCGCTTCCGGTGCTGCTGGGCGGCCCGGCGGAGACGGCGGCCTTCCCCTGGCCAGCGCCCGGCGTCGGCCTAGCCGGCCTGGACGCCCTGAGCGCCTTTTTCCTGGCCCCGGTGTTCCTCATGGGCGCGCTCGGCCCGATCTACGGTCTGGGCTACTGGCCCCACGAACGGCACCAGCGCAACAGCCGCAAGCTCTCCGTGTTCTGGGGGCTGATGGCGGCGGGCATGGGCCTGCTGATCATCGCCCGCCACGGCCTGACCTTCCTGTTGGGCTGGGAGGTCATGGCCCTCGCCGGCTACCTGCTGATCACCACCGAGGACCACCGCGAGGAGGCCAACCGCGCCGGCTACGTCTACCTGTTCGCCACGCACCTCGGAACGCTGTGCCTGTTCGCCCTGTTCGCCCTGTGGCGGCAGGCCACGGGCTCCTACGCCCTGAATCCCGCTGCCGCAGGGGCGCTGGGGCCGGGCGTTCTGGCCGCCCTGTTCCTTCTGGCGCTGGTGGGCTTCGGGCTCAAGGCCGGCGTCATGCCGCTGCATTTCTGGCTGCCCGGCGCGCACGCCAGCGGCCCCAGCCACGTGTCGGCCATGCTCTCCGGCGTGGTCCTCAAGATGGGCGTCTACGGCCTGGCGCGCTTCCTGTCGCTGGTGCCCGCGCCGCCCGCCGCCTGGGGCGGGACGCTGCTGTTCCTGGGCGCGGTCAGCGGGCTCCTCGGCGTGGTCCTGGCCATCGGCCAGCACGAGCTGAAGCGCCTTCTGGCCTATCACAGCGTGGAGAACATCGGCATCATCCTCATGGGCCTGGGCCTGGCCGCCCTCGGCCGCGCTGCCGGCCATCCGGAGTGGGTCGCCCTGGGCATGGCCGGCTGCCTGCTGCACGTCTGGAACCACAGCCTGTTCAAGTCGCTGCTGTTCTTCTGCGCCGGGTCGGTGGACCACGGCGCGCACACGCGCCAGCTGGACCAGCTGGGCGGGCTGGCCAAGACCATGCCCTGGACCGCCCTGGCCTTCCTCACGGGCGCGGTGGCCATCTGCGGCCTGCCGCCCCTCAACGGCTTCGTGAGCGAACTGTTCGTGTACCTGGGCCTGCTGCGCGCCGTGTCCGCACCCGGCGCGGCCGCCGCGGCCATGCTCGGCGTGCCGGTCCTGGCCATGATCGGCGCGCTGGCCGTGGCCTGCTTCGTGAAGGTCTACGGCGCGGCGTTTTTGGGCGAGCCGCGCACCCAGTCCGCGGCCAAGGCCCACGAGTCGCCCCTGGCCATGCGCGCGCCCATGGCCGTGCTGGCGCTGCTGTGCGCGGCCATCGGCCTGGCCCCCATGCTCGTCGTTCCGGCGCTGGAGCCGGCCATCCGCTGCTTCGTCCCGGCCGGGGAGGCGGCTCCGGCCCCCCTGGACGGTCTGGTCCCGCTGGGGAGCATCGCCGCCCTGGCCCTGGCCCTCGTCGGCATCGTGGCGCTGCTGGGCCTGCTGGCCCGCCGCGGCCTGCGTCGCGCGCCGCAGACCGGCACCTGGGACTGCGGCTATGCGCGGCCCACCAGCCGCATGCAGTACACCGCCACGTCCTTCGCCCAGATGATCGTCGTGATGTTCGGCTGGGTGCTGCGGCCGCACCGGCAGCGCCCCGTGGTCGCCGGCCCCTTCCCCGCCCCGGCGCGCCTGGGCAGCCACGTGGACGAGGTGGTGCTGGATCGCGCGCTGCTGCCCCTGGCCCGCCGGCTGGAGCGCCTGTTCCTCTGGTGCCACCGCTTCCAGCAGGGCCTGACCCAGCAATACCTGCTGTACATCCTCATCGCCGTGGTGCTGATGCTGGGTCTGCTCGTCCCCTTCGACGGCCTCCTGGGCCGCGTGCCGCCGCTCTGATCCTGCGGAGCGCAATCCTCCCGAAGCGGTCCGTTTCCCGATCCTATTGACGGAATTCCGCCGGGGCGTACAAGGGGTCGCTTCTTCCACCTCAGCAGTCAGGAGTCGTCATGGCCAAATTCCTCTTCGCCCTCTCCCGCGGTCCGGAAGACCCCACGCGCGCCGTGCGCGCCATGTTCCTGGCCAAGGTCGCCGCGGGCAAGGGACACGACGTCTGCGTGTTCCTGCTTGACGACGGCGTCTATTGGACCAACCTCGCCCTGGCCGAGCGGACGCGCATCCCCACCGGCGACGGCATGCTCGAGCAGATCAAGGAGCTGCAGGCCAAGCAGGTCAAAATCCTGGTCTGCAAGCCCTGCGCGGAGACCCGGATGATCGCCGCGGAGGACCTAGCGCCGGGCTTCGAGATCAGCACGGCCGCCACGCTGATCGACCTGGCCGCCGAGTCCAAGGTCTTCTCCTTCTAGCCTTTTCCCCGCATCCGGCGGACGCAAAAAAAGGGCGGGACCGTGGTCCCGCCCTTTCGCGTTTTCCGACGCCGGCGGCGCTAGCCGGCCAGGAACTCCCGCACGGCCGCGGCCACCTCGGCCACCTCCGCGGCAGTGAGCCGGGTGTGGAACGGCAGGCTCAGGGTGCCCTCGCCGAAGGCCAGGGCGTTGGGGAAGTCCTCCGGCCGGCAGCCGAGATGCTCGCGGAACCAGCTCAGGGTGTGGATGGCCCGGTAGTTCACGGCCACGCCGATCTCCCGCTCGCCCAGGCGGGCCAGGAGTCCGTCGCGCCGGTCCGCCGGGACCTGGATGGTGAACAGGTGGTGGGCGCTCTTGCCGCGCAGGCCCGGCAGGCGCAGGCCGGGGACGCCGGCCAGGGCCTCCGCGTACATGGCGTACACGGCGCTCCGCCGCGCCCAGAGGTCGTCCAGGCGGCGCAGCTGGCGCACCATGAGCGAGGCCAGGATGTCGTTGAGGTTGTACTTCCAGCCCAGCGCGATCATGTCCCAGTGCTGGTAGTGGCCGTGATAGCGCTTGGCCGCCTCCTTGCTCATGCCGTGCTGGCGCAGGAGCAGGGCCTTGTCGGCGATGTCCGGACGGTTGGTGCCCAGGGCGCCGCCCTCGCCGCAGGTGAGATTCTTGGTGGCGTAGAAGCTGTAGCACACGGCGTCGCCCAGCTGGCCGGGCCGCACGCCGTCGCGCTCGGCCTCGACGCAATGGGCCGCGTCCTCGATGAGGGCCAGGCCGTGCTCGTCGGCCAGGGCCTTGAGGGCCCGCATGTCGGCCATGACGCCGTAAAGGTGCACGGGGATGATCGCCTTGGTGCGCGGGGTTATGGCCGCGCGCGCGGCGGCGGGATCGATGAGCCCCGTGTCCGGGTCCACGTCCACGAGCACCGGGGTCGCGCCCGCGTGGACCACGGGGGTAGCGCTGGCGATGAAGGTCATGGCCGGAACGATGACCTCGTCGCCGGGGCCGACGCCCAGGGCCAGCAGCGCCAAGTGCAGGGCCGCCGTGCAGGAGTTCAGGCTGACGCAGCGCGCCAGGCCCGCGTAGGCGGCGAAGTCCTGCTCGAAGCGCGCGCACACCGGCCCGGCGGTGAGGAACACCGAGCGCAGCGTCTCGGCGGCGCTCGCGATGTCCTCCTCGTCCAGGGCGTGGCGGTAGAACTCGATCTTCATGGCTAGTGCAGCTCGCGCTTGCCCGAGGTGGTGACGATGGGGATTTCGCGCATCCAGAGCATCTTGCGCCACCACTCCTCGTTGTCCACGTACCACTTCACCGTGGCCTCCAGGCCCTGCTTCCAGTCCACCCGGGGCTCCCAGCCGAGGACGCGCTTGATCTTGGCCGCGTCCGCCGTATGGCGCATGACCTGGCCGGGCCGGTCGCCCACGTTGATGTAGCACTCCTTGCTGGCGCACATGAGCTTGGTGATGTCGTGGGCGATGGACAGGATGGTGTGGTCGATGCCGGTGCCCACGTTGAAGACCTCGCCCACGACCTTTTCCGCCGGGGCGTGCAGGGCCAGGTCGATGGCCCGGCAGGTGTCGTCCACGTGAACGAAGTCGCGGGCCGAGGAGCCATCGCCGTGGACGCGCAGCTTCTCGCCCAGGATGACGCTGGTGACGAAGCGCGGGATGACCTTCTCCAGGTGCTGGCGCGGGCCGTAGTTGTTGAAGGGCCGGATGATCACGGCCGGAATCTTGTAAGTGGCCCAGTAGGAGTAGACCAGACGGTCGGCTCCGACCTTGGCCGCGGCATAGGGGCTCATGGGGTTGAGCGGATGGTCCTCGTCCATGGTCGGGGCCAGGGCCGAGCCGTAGACCTCGCTGGTGGAGATGTGGATGAAGCGCTCCACCGAGTCCTTGTACTTGCAGACGGCGTTGGCCACGGTCTGGGTGCCGATGACGTCGGTCTCGAAGAAGTTGCGGTTGTCGTAGATGGAGCGGGTGACGTGGCTTTCGGCCGCGAAGTGCACGACGAAATCGCTCTGGGAGACGAGGGTGTCCATGAGCTCGCCGTTGAGGATGTTGCCGTACCAGAACTGGAGGCGCGGATTGTCCAGGTCCTGCCAGATCTTCACGGGCAGGTTCTCGACGTTGCCGGCGTAGGTCAGGGCGTCCACGACGATGATCTTGTAGTCCGGATAGGTGTTGTAGACGTAATGCGTGAAGCCCGAGCCGATGAAGCCCGCGCCGCCGGTGATGAGTATGGTCTTGCTCATGAAGCGCTCCTCGTCAGGATATGGAGACTGTCCGGACCGTGGTTGAACAGAAGATCCACCACGGAAAGATACGGGATGAAGTCGCCGTGCAGCTGGGCGTAAACCGGGTGCTCATAGTCCTGGTACCGGACCTGCTGCCCACGCGCCGCGAACTGCGTTTCATCGATATAGTTTCGCCCGGCGGACCCTTCATAAAACACTGCGCCGCCGAGTTTGTCCAGAATGTCCATAAGACGCTGCGCCCCGCTGCCGGATACGCCGAGTTCGGACGCCAGCAAAAGCGGCGTGGCGATGCCCAGCGCGCCGCAGAGGTGGCGGATGAGCGCGATGTTCAGATCCGCCAGGCCGGTCCAGGGCTGCGTCAGGACCTCGAACAGGGCCGGCGCGTAGTCCCGGAAGAACGGCGCCTTGGAGTAGTATTGCTCCAGGCTCCGCTGGTGCTTCCGCGCCCAGGGCTCGGCGTTGTTCAGCAAAACCTCGTTGATCGGCGGAAAGTCGCGGCCCTTGGTCAGCACGGGCACGGTGAGCCACAGCGGCCCGTTGGGCGTCTTAATGCGGTTTCTGTTGCGCCAGGAGCCCTTTTCGAACTGGACGTCGTCGTAGAGCACGAACACGTCGGCATGGTGGATCTGTTCGAAGTAGCCCAGCCAGGGCAGGTAGCTGGGCTGGAGGATGCCCACGATCCGGTGCTCGCGTGCTTGAAACATGGCCGCAGACCATGCAGGAATACGCGACTTTGTCAAGTCCCAATCCCCGTTGCGCGGCCTGGGCCCGCGCCCTGGCGGGAGCCGCTCCCTTGACATCCGGCGTGCCTCCGTGCGAGTCAATAACGATGAATTTTCTCAATGTGAACGCCCGCTCCCCTTGGCGCGCGGCCGCTCCGTCGCGGAGTCCGCGCCGATGACCCGTCTGCTCCGCCCGGCAGGGGAGCTGCTGTTCCTGCTGCCCGCCCTGGCGGCCTGCGGCGTCCTGGCCCGGCTGCACCCCGAGGCCGCGCAGGCCGCGCCGGCCTATCTCCTCTACGCCGCGGGCTTCCTGATCCTGCCGTCCTACGCCCTGGGCCGCCTGCTCCTGCGCCAGTCGCGCGGGTTCATGGAGCGGACCTGCCTGGGATTCCCGGTCTGCCAGGGGCTGCTGTTCACCCTCGCCTGGGGCGGCTCGCGCCTGGGGCTGTCCTGGTGGTGCGCGCTGGCCCTGCCGGCCCTCGGGCTCTTCGCCGTGTGGGATCTCCTGGGCCGCAGCGGCGAGGACAAACGCAGCGAGCCCTTCGTCATCCTGAGCGGAACGCTGGCGGCCGCCGTCGCGCTGGCCCTGTGCTGCATATCCTTCGCCCGCACGCCGCTGCCCCTGCCCGGAGCGCCCGCCGCGCTCTACTACGACGACAGCCTCATGGCCATGGGCATCATGAGCGCGCAGAAGGCCATGCTCTCGGGCCTGCCCTATCTGGACGCGCGCTTCGGCGACATCCCGGCCACCTACCACATCCTGCACTTCGTGAACAACGCCGTGGCCCAGCTGCTCACCGGGGCGCACCCGATCTTCCTGCAGCTCTTCCTCAGCCCCATACTGACCTGGAGCATGCTCGCCGGCGGGCTCGCCGCCGGATGCCGCCGGCTGGCCGGCTTCGGCCGGGCGGAAACCGTGCTCGCCGCGCTCCTGGTCTTCTTCAGCTCGGGCCGGGAGTTCACGGCCATCCCCTGGATGCAGAGCCTGGTCTACTTCCACACCTATTTCGCCAGCCTGCCGGCCGCGGTCCTGCTGTTCCTGACGCTCTTCGGCTCGCTCTCCGGCCGCCTCGCGCGGCTGCCGGCCCTGTACACGACCCTGCTGTTCCTTGCGGCCAGCGCGGCCAAGAGCGTGCTCCTGCTCCTCACGCCGCTGAGCCTTCTGCCGGTGCTGGCCTACCGCGCCTGGACGCGCCGCCTGGGCCGCGACGACCTGTTCTTCTCCGCCGGGCTGCTGGCCACGGCGCTGCTGCTCCGGACCATCGAATACCACTCCGCCGGGCAGCTGCTGTTCAAGAAGTTCAATCTGATCAATTCGGTGCTGGACTTCGCCGTCACCGGCGCGGAGCTCGCGCCCTACGCGCTGCTCCTGCTGCTCCTGGCCGGGCGCGACCGCCTGTGCGCCTACAAGGTGGGGCAGGCGCGGCAGTACCTGCTCTTCGCCGGAACCATGTTCCTCCTCTCCGTGGCCCTCACGCGGGCCATCGAGTTCGTAGGCGGCTCGCAGTATTTCTTCTGGTACGCGCGGCTGGCCGTGCTCCTCGGCGTGTCCGGCTGCCTGGGCTGGGCCTTCCGGAAGCGCATCCGCCCGGTGCTGCTGGCCGCCGCGGGGGTGACGGCCGCGGCGCTGCTGCTCTTCGCCTGGAACTTCGACCACGTCTCGGGCGACCGCCTGGGCTCCCCGGCCGAGGCCAGGCTCGACCGCGGCGAATGGGATGGGCTCCTCTGGGCCTTCGCCCACCTGGACCACGACAAGCGCTTCCTGTGCAACCGCACCCAGTACGTGGAGACGGTCAACGGCCATCCGCGCCCGGCCCGCACCTACGACTACCTGGCGGCCAGCGGCCTGTACGGCTATGCTTGGCAGTTCGAATGGCTCCCGGCGGATCAGGCCGCCGAAATCCAAGCGCGGCTGAAGCGCGCCGAGGCCTTCTGGAACGCGCCGGGACCAACGGAGCGGCGGGCCGCGCTCAGGGCGCTGCCGGTGGACTATCTGTTCGTGAACAAGTGGGAGGGCGCGCCGGACTGCTCCGGCCTGGACGGCGTCCGGCTGACCTACTCCAACCCCTCCCTGGCCATCTATGACTTGCGGGGCCTGCGCGGCCCCGGCGGCTGAGCGATCCGCATGGGGGGCGACATGGACGATCGGGAACGCCTGGAGCAGGCCCTGGGCCGCAGCTACACGGTGGCCGTGCAGGCGCGCGGCAAGGGCTACGTGCTGTTCATCCGCGAGCTGGGGCTGCGCCACGAATGCGACGACCTGGCCCGCGGCCACGTGGAGATCCTGGAGAAAAAGGACGCCTGGATCCGCGATCTGGCCGGCGAAGGGCTCTGGGACTGGATCGTGCCGCCCGGCGGAGAGCCGGCCCCGCAGCCGGCCGGCGCCGGACGCTATCACGGGCTCGTCCCGTTCTTCATCAAGTTCTTCTGCGTGGCCCTGCTCCTCGTGGTGGCCTTCGGCGCGGTCGCCGGCGGCCTGCGCGACCTCGGCTACACCCTGGAAAAGAAGATCGACGGCGTCATCGCCCAGAAGCCGGAGCAGCTGGAGGCCAACCGCATGAAGGCCCGGGCCTTCGCCCAGCGCCTGCGGCCCATCGTCCAGGAGGTCCTGTACGTGTTCCGCAGCGACGCCGAGCTCGCGGCCGGCGCGGCCAACGCCACGCGCGGAAACCAAGCCGCCCCGGCCCAGGCCGGCGACGCTGCGCAATAGCGGGGACACGCCGGAATGCCGGAGGCCGCACTCGGGGAAAACCGGTCCAGGACGCCGCGCGGGAGGCTCCTGCGCGGGCTCAAGCTGGCGCTGCTCTGCGCGCTGCTGGGCTATGTCCTCTGGAGCCTGCGCAGCCAGACCGACGCCCTGGCCGGTCTCCTCGCGCCCGGCTACCTGCCGCACCTCGCGGCGGCGGCGCTCTGCCTGGCCGTCAACCAGCTGCTCATGGCCTACCGCCAAGTGGTGCTCCTGCGCCACGCGGGCGCGCCGGTGCCCCTGGGCGAGAGCGCGCGGATCATCTTCGCCGGACTCTTCGCCAACAACCTCATGCCCGCGGGCATGGGCCACGATCTGACGCGCATGATCTACCTGCGCGGCTACGGCGGCCAGACCGGGGCCAGCCTGGGCGGACTGGTGATCCTGGACCGCTTTCTGGGGCTCATGGGCCTGTCGGTGCTGGCGCTGTGCTCCTTCGGCGCGCTGGCGCGCTTCTACCCCGCGGCCGTGCCCGGCGAGGCCGGCCGGCTGCTGCTCTACGCCGTGCTGGCCCCGCTGCCGCTGGGACTGGTGATCCTGGCCCTGCGCCACGGCGCGACCTTCGACCTGCTCTCGCGGCTGTGCGGCCGGCTGCCGCTGGGCGGCAAACTCCAGGAGCTGCTGGCCGGGATGCGCCGCTTCGCCTCGCGCAAGCGGGTGCTGCTCTGTGCCCTGATCCTGGCGGCGCTGGGCCACCTCAGCACGGTGCTGGGCGTTGCCTTCATCGCCGCGGGGCTGTATGGAGAGCGCGCCGCCTTGGGCAGCACCCTGGTGTCGCCCCTGGTGTTCTTCGCCTCGTCCGTGCCGGTGACGCCCTCCAACCTGGGCTGGACCGAGACCGTGGCCGACGCGGCCTGGAGCGTTTTCGGCCTGCGCGGCGGGCTCGTCATCTTTCTCGTCTGGAGGCTCGTGACCATGCTCGTGTCCCTGGCCGGCTGCGCCGCCTACCTGAACCTGCGCGGCCAGGCCGCCCGCGGCGGGGAGTCCTAAAGATGTGCGGCATCGTCGGCTTCACCGGCCCGGCCAACCCGGACCTGCTGCGCGCCATGAACCGGGCGATCACCCATCGCGGCCCGGACGAGGACGGCTTCCTCGAGGTTCCCGGCGCGAACCTGGCCATGCGCCGGCTGTCCATCGTCGACCTTTCCGGCGGACGCCAGCCCGTGGGCAACGAAACGGGCTCGGTCCAGCTCGTCTTCAACGGCGAGATCTACAACCACATGGATCTGCGGCGCGGCCTGATCGCCCGCGGCCACGCCTTCCGCACCGACCATTCGGACACCGAGACCATCGTGCACCTCTACGAGGAGCGCGGGGCGCTCTGGCCCGACGGCGCCAACGGCATGTTCGCCGTGGCCGTGTGGGACGCGCCGCGCCGCCGGCTCACCCTCTCGCGCGACCGCCTGGGCAAAAAGCCGCTCTATTACGCCGTGCTCGACGGCGAGCTGGTCTTCGCCTCGGAGCTCAAGTGCCTGCTCCTGCACCCGCGCCTGCGCCGCGAGATCGACCCCGCCGCCCTGTTCCAGTACCTCGGCCTCAAGAACGTCAGCACGCCGCGGAGCATCTTTGCCGCCGTGCGCCAGGTCCCGGCCGGGCACAGCCTCGTGTGGCGGGACGGCCGCGCCGAACTCGTGCGCTACTGGCGCGCGGATTTCTCGCCGCTGGAGAACCCGCCCACGCTGGAGGAGGCCGCCGCGCGCGTGCGCGAACTCCTGGAGGACGCCGTGCGCCTGCGCATGGACTGCGACGTGCCCTACGGCGCCTACCTCTCCGGCGGGGTGGACTCCTCCACGGTGACCTCGCTCATGGCGCGCTTCCACGACCAGCCGGTGAAGACCTTCTGCCTGGGCTACGCCGACGACGCCCGGGGCCAGTTCGCGGGCAAGGCCCAGGACATCCACTACGCCCGCGAAATGAGCCGGCGGCTTTCCACCGAGCACCACGAGCTGATCATCGACGCGGCCTTTTTCGCGGAAAAGATGCCGGAGATCGTGCGCAGCTTCGACGAGCCCTTTTCCGGCACGGTGTCCACGTTCTTCCTGTCCATCCTCATCCACAAGCACGTGAAGGTGGCCCTTTCCGGCGACGGCGCGGACGAACTCTTCGCCAGCTATCTGCCGCACCGCCTGGCCTTCCCCATGGAGGCGCTGCTGGCCTTCCGCCGCGGCGGCAAGCTCCGGCGCGAGGACCTTTCGGCCGCCGAGCTGGCCCTGCTCGCGCCCTTCGACGCACCGGGACAATTCGACTTCCTCGCGCGCATCGCCGACGCCTCCCAGGCCGCCTGGCGCGACAAGATCGCCGTGTTCCCGCTCGCGGAACGGCTGGCGCTGCTCTCCCCCGACTTCCTGGCCGGCCTGCCGGAGATCCTGCGCGCCGATCCCTACCCGGAGCTGGAGGCCGGACTCACGGCCGGCGACGACGCCCTGAACCGCGTGCTGGAGATCGACCAGGCCGAGCTGTTGCAGAACCAGATCCTGCCCTTCGTGGACCGGCTGTCCATGGCCCACAGCATCGAGGTGCGCTGCCCGTTCCTCGATTACCGGCTGGTGGAGTACGTCAACCGCCTGCCCGGCCGGCTCAAGATCGGCGGCGCGGCCGGCGCGCCGGTGAACAAGCGCGCGCTCAAGGCCGCCGTGGCCGATCTGCTGCCGCCGGAACTCATCGCCCGGCCCAAGGAAGGCTTCGTGCAGCCCATCTACACCTGGATGCACGGCGAGCTGCGCGACTGGACGCTGGCCTGCCTGGACGCCCTGCCGGCCGGACTGTTCAACCCCGCGCCCCTGGACGAGCTCCGGAGGCGCTTCCTGGACGGCGACGCGTCCCTCAACGCGCGCGTATGGAACCTGGCCTGCCTGGGCCTGTGGTTTCGAGGATACGGCTTGACATGATCGGCGGAACAGGCGAGCACAGCGCGGTCATGCTGCGGACCGGCGACCTCGTGCTGCGGCCCATCGCCGCGGGCGAGCAGGATCAGACGCGGGCCTGGGCCAACGACCCGGCGCTCCAGCGGCTGATTCTGCGCGCGGGCGAAGTGACGCCCGAAGATCAGCGCCGCTGGTTCGAGCGGCTCCAGGCCGACCCCTCGCGGCAGGTTTTCGCCGTGCTGGAGAAAGGCCTCCACGTGGGCAACACCGGCTTCTACCACCTGGACCGCACGCACCGGCGGGCGGAATTCTGGATTCTCATCGGCAGGCCGGAAGCCAGGGGACGCGGCCTGGGCGGCGCGGCGCTGCGGCTCATGCTCGGGCACGGCTTCGGCGCGCTCGGCCTGCACAAGATCTGCCTGCACGTGGGCGAAGGCAACGCGCCCGCGATCCGGCTGTACGAAAAATTCGGCTTCCGGCGGGAATCCCTCCTGCGGGAGCACTATCTTATCGAGGGCGCCTGGGTGAACGTCATAGGCATGTCCCTCCTGCGGAGCGAATACGATGGCGAAAAGTGACCTGAACAAGGCCGACAGGACCCAGGAAGCCGTGGAGTTTCCGCGCGTGGTGCTCATCGACAACACCAACGCCTGCAACCTGCGCTGCTCCATGTGCGACCACCAGAACGTCAAGAACTACCGCAAGGTCCAGGTCATGGACATGGGCCTGTACAAGAAGATCATCGACGAGATCGCCGTGGAGAATCCCGACGCGCGCGTCTGGGGCATCTTCTTCGGCGAGCCCTTCATGTGCCGCGACATCGCCGCGCGCATCCAGTACGGCAAGGATCGCGGCCTCACCGACATGGTGCTGAACTCCAACGGCGTGCTCATGACCCCGGAGAAGGGCCGCGCGGTCATCGCGGCCGGGCTCGACGCCCTGTACGTGGGCATCGACGCAGCCAAGGCCGAGACCTATGCAAAGATCCGCGTGGGCGGCAACTATGACAAGGCCGTGAAGAACGTGCTGGCCTACCGCGACGCCCTGGGCGAAATCGGCCGTCCGGACCAGAAGCTCTTCGTGCAGTTCGTGGTCAGCGACATCAACGAGGACCAGGTGGAGGGCTTCAAGGCCTTCTGGACCGGCCACGGCGTCAACGTGAAGATCCGGCCCAAGGTCAGCTGGGCCGGGCTGGTCGATGCCCCCAACCTTTCCGACAACAGCCAAGTGAACCGCAAGCCCTGCTACTGGCTCATGCAGACCATCAACATCTGCGCCGACGGCCGCGTGGCCCTGTGCTCCGTGGACATCCACTGCCGCGTGCCCTGCGGCGACGTGACCCGGAACTCGATCAAGGAGATCTGGCAGACCGGCCTCAAGGCCATGCGCGCCATGCACAAGGAGGGCCGCTTCGGCGAGCTGCCCGAGATGTGCCGCAACTGCTCGGACTGGCAGAGCGCCTACGCGGAATACCAGCCCGCCAGCCACACCCAGGAGAAATAGCCATGTCCGACGAGCTCAAGGTGCATACCCAGGACCAGTACGGCCTCCGTCCCGAGGCCAAGGAATTCCCGATGATGCTGGTCCTCTCCTTCGTCTACGTCTGCAACGCCGGCTGCCCCAACTGCCCGTACAACAACTCCGAGATCCGCGACACCTACAAGGACGCCCTGCTCATGAGCGACGAGGTGTTCCGCCGCCTGGCCGACGAATGCGGACCGCACGGCAGCCTGCTGCGGCTCTCCGGCGGGGGCGAGCCCATGCTCCACCCCAAGGCCGTGGAGCACATCCTTTACGCCAAGGACAAGGGCTGCCGCATCGGGCTGATCACCAACGGCTCGCGCTTCGACGAGGACAAGCTCACGCGGCTCATCTCCGCCGGCATCGACGCCATCGAGTTCAGCGTGGACGCGGGCGACGCCGAGACCTACGCCAAGGTGCGGCCCGGCCTCGACTGGGAGCGCCTGAACGCCAGCGTGCGCATGGCCGTGGACATCCGCAACCGCTTGAACGCCCCCACGCGCATCGTCACCAGCGTCATCAACCAGGAGGGCGTGGACGTGGCCAAGGCCGAGGCCCACTGGAACGCCATCGTGGATAAGGTGCAGGTGCGCAAGTTCCTCACCTGGGGCTACAACGAGGATCACTCCGCCGACCCCAGCCCCTACCTGCCGCCCGAGGATCGCCTGCCCTGCCCCTGGCTTTTCGAGCGCTTCAACGTGGACTCCCGCGGGGACGTGACGCTCTGCGGCGAGGACATCGCCTTCGGCGAGAAGTTCGCCAACATCATGGAGCGCAGCATCAAGGACATCTGGCTCGGACCGGAGTTCGAGCGCTTCCGCCAGCTGCACCTGGCCCGACGCGGCCACGAAATCGCCATCTGCTCCACCTGCCCCGACTGGAAGTACCGCTCCTGGCAGTACAACTACTGGAAGGTCCTCCGGGACGCCGACGAAAAGAAGGCCAAGGGCGATAAATAGACCTGCCGCCCAAGTAACTCCCCTGAGAGGTATTGTTGTGAGTACTCCGCAAGTCTTTTTTCTACATCCGGCATATCATCAAAAAGAAATAGTCTATTTCCCGCTGGGCATCGGCTATATAGCTGGTGCCTGTAGAGAAGCAGGCATAACGGTTACTTGCCTAGACTTAAACCTAAATAGAATCCCGGATGACAAACTTATTGATGCTATCCAGTGCAGCGGGAGTAAGATTGTTGGCATCAGTGGCTTTCTTATGCAGCTTAGTGAATCAATGCGTTTAGCAACTTGTATTAAGTCACATTTGCCAGATGTTATTGTGGTCCTTGGTGGTGTCATGATCTGTGGATGTGAAGAGCACATCCTCTGTAATTCAAAGACGGATTTTATTTTTTCCGGAGAGGCAGAAGAAATTTTTCCAGAAATTGTAAAATCTATAGCTGCAGGGAATGGCTATAAAGCATTCCCTGGAGTCATATATAGAGAAGATAATATAATAAAAATGCAGCCATCAGTTTTAGTGCAAGAACTTGATAAGCTGCCAATGCCTGCCTATGATCTATTTGCAATAGAACACTATGCCGATCATAATTATCATTCTTTGCCAGATAAGCGTCTAGTCGACATGATCTGCTCCCGCGGCTGCCCATTTTGCTGCGAATACTGCATCAACTCCAAACGCGAATCTCATGTACGCTATCGGTCTACGGAGAAAATCGTTGCGGAGGTCCGTTTTCTACGAGACCGCTACAACGTTACAGATTTTCACTTTTGCGACGAAAACTTTACAACAAGTAAGAAACGAGGGCTGGAGATATGTGCTGCAATAAAGCCTGAGCACATCAGCTGGGTAACTAGCTGTCGGGCTGACAGCCTAGATGAGGAACTCATCGTCGCAATGCGCGACGCAGGTTGTAGACTGCTTATTATAGGCTTCGAGTCCGCCTCCGACATTATTCTACGCGCCATGAACAAAAAAACTACCACGGCGGTATATGGCCGTACCATTGCGCTGCTACGCCAACTCAGAATGCCGTTTCTGGCCAATTTTATGATTGGTATGCCCACCGAAACTCCGGAGACCATTGCGGAGACGGTACAATTTTGCGCAGAGAATAAACTCATCTACGGGCCCAGCTATGTTACGCCTTTCCCTGGCACTAAGCTCTATGACGTGATGCGGAGTAGGATTAAGGATGAATATTCATACATCGATGGGTTGGCGACGCTGAACTATTCAAAAGCTCCGTATATTAATCTCACCAACATGTCGACAGAAGAACTAATAAAACAGCGTGATAACGCTGTGATCAGCGTTGTTGCCCAGATGCTTAAAGCAAGATTACCTTTTCTACCAATGTGTTGCGTCCGTACGGTCTGTCGAGTCTACCTCAAAGTTTTCGACATAAAAAATCCAATCATTGCAGCAATTACACAGTACATCACTGGTCGTGTACGTTCACTCCTCGCAGCAAAAATCTAACCGACATATAAGGTATTGAAGGAATGGGAGTGAACAAGAATAACAGTTTGCATAATACAAATGGACAGCACCCGCCGTTCGAGCGGGGCGTGTCCTGCCTCTGCTGGGCCTACAACGAGGAGGAGCTCATCGCGGACTTCCTCCGGCGCATCGACGCCCTGCTCAAGGCGTCCTGCGCGGACTACGAAATCGTCGTCATCGACGACTGCAGCACCGACCGCACCAACGCCATCGTGCGGGCGCTGCAGCAGGACATCCCGCAAATCGCGCTCTACCGCAACGAGACCAACAGGAACGTGGGCTACTCCTGCCAGCGGGCCATCCGCGAGGCGAAAAAGGAATTCCTGTTCTGGCAGACCGTGGACTGGAGCTACGACATCTCCCGGCTGCGCGAATTCCTGGAGTTCCTCAAAACACACGACGTGGTGGCCGGCGTGCGGCGCGCCCCGGTGAGCCAGCGCACGGGCGCATCCAAGGCGATCGCCACGCTCTGGCTGCTCTTCGGCCGGCACATGACCAAGCGCTCGGACACCCTCTCCAAGGCCTTCGTGTCCGTCTGCAACTACCTGATCATCCGCGTGCTCTACCGCTTTCCGCTCTCCGACTACCAGAACGTGGTGTTCTACCGCACGCGCCTGATCCAGTCGCTCAAGACCGAGGCCGACAGCTCCTTCGCCAACCCGGAGCTGCTGCTCAAGTCCTGGTGGCGCGGGGCGAGCATCAAGGAGGTGCCCATCTCCTTCATTCCGCGCACGGCGGGCGAAGCCAAGGGCACCAAGCTGAAAAGCATCCTCAAGAGCGTGCGCGACGTCTTCGGCTTCTGGCTCAAGTGGATTGTGCTCGGCGGCCGGGGACCGGTCCGCAAGGGGCGCATCACCCGGCTCAATCCCGCAGAGTGGCGGTAGCCCAAACGCTACGCAGAAGCCGCACCCGCCGAAACGCCAGAAGGCCCGCGCTATCCTCGCGGGCCTTTTTCTTTGCCCCAGGCCGCATTGCGGCCAGCCTTCCGCACATGAGCCGACAAGTTCCATTTGGATCAAAGTTGACGAAGCGATGCAAAATGTTAGTGTGATTCTCATCTGTTACGTACTTCGTCTACTACGCATCCAAATCTTTAACGAAGTGTTGATGATACGTCTCAGCAACTCAGTGCGGCGAAACAGGTTCGTTCGGGAATCAGCAGTCTCGCATGGCCAATTTCAAATGCAACATTTATTCTGCCAATTCATACCGCTCGAATGGCTGCACGGAACATCTGAGGGCGATACGGCATGGCGCATCGCTTTCATCAATAACCGCTCGTATTGACATTTCTCCGTGGCGGCGTTGTCGCATTGTCTGCTTTCCACGCACAGGCTGTGAAGGCTACACCCTGCGGATTTTGTGCAAGATGCGAGTGAATTTTCGAAATACAGGAGCAAGAAATGAAACCCAAGAGCATCCGGACGACCATCGCCCTCGTCGTCGGCCTCGTCGTTCTGCTGGTCCAGACGGCGCTGGTCTTTTTCGTCGCACGGTCCATCTACGCCGAGGGCGTCGAGTCCACGCACCACGAGATGGAGGTCATGGCCAAAACCCTGGCCAGCTCGACCGCATCCTTCGGCGCGCAGCAGATGGAGAAGGTGCGCGGCCTCTCCAAGGCGCCCTCGGTGCGCAGCTACCTGACAGACGGCAAGAACGAGCCCGTGGCCACGGAGCTCATCGCGGCCCAGTCGCTCTCCTCGCAGGACGTGAACACCGTCTACATCTTCGACAAGACCGGCCGCCAGATCCTGCTGCAGGGCCAGGGCAAGGCCATGAAACCGGGCGACCTGAGCAACCGCTCCTATGTCCAGGACGCCCTGGCGGGGAAGGAAGGCTACGGCCACGCGCCGACCAAGAGCCCGGCCACGGGTAAGCTCATCGTCAGCGTCACCGCGCCCGTGCTGGACGACTCCGGCAAGGTCATCGGCGGCGTGGGCCTGTCCTATATTCTGGATAAGCTCATCGACGACTTCATCAAGGCCACCAAGCTCGGCAAAACCGGATACGCCTTCATGCTTTCACCCAAGGGCGTGGTCAACGGCCACCCGGACAGCGCCCTGTTGCTCAAGGACATCTCCAAGGAGCCCGGCATCGCGGCCATGCTCGCCGCGCCCAAGGGCACGGGCGAGATGACCCACGGCGGCCAGTCGCGCGAGGCCGTCTGGACCCGCGTGCCCGGCTGGGACTGGGTCATGGTCTTCTCCATGGACAAGGCCGAGATCAGCGCCCTGGCCCAGGAGCAGCGCAACGTCATGATCGGCCTGGGGCTCTTCGCCTTCATCGCCCTGCTCGGCGTGACCCTGCTGGCCCTGGACCGCATTGTGGTCAAGCCCATGAAGCAGTTGGAGGAGTTCGCCTCCTCCGTGGCCGGCGGCAACCTGGACCAGACCCTGGAGCTGAAGCTCAACAACGAAATCGGCAAGCTGGCCGAAAACCTCAACAGCATGGTCGCCAGCCTGAAGGCCAAGATCGCCGAGGCCGACGACAAGAGCCGTCAGGCCAAGGCCGAGTCCGAGCGCGCGGCCCAGGCCACGGCCGAGGCCGAAGCCGCCCGGAACCAGGCCGAACGCGCCAAGAACGAGGGCATGCTCGCCGCCGCGGGCAAGCTCGAATCCATCGTGGCATCGGTGTCCAAGGCCTCCGGCGAACTCTCCGGCGAGGTCAACTCCTCCAGCGAGGGCGCGGAGAAACAGGCCTCGCGCATCACCGAGACGGCCACGGCCATGGAGGAGATGAACGCCACGGTCATGGAGGTGGCCAAGAACGCCGCCCACGCAGCCCAGGTCACCGACTCCGCCCGCCAGAAGGCCATGGACGGCGAGGGCATCGTCAACAAGGTCATCGGCGGCATGGACAACGTCCAGAAGCAGACCGCCAAGCTCAAGACCGACATGGACGCCCTGGGCCGCCAGGCCGAGGACATCGGCCGGATCATGACCGTGATCACCGACATCGCCGACCAGACCAACCTGCTGGCGCTCAATGCCGCCATCGAGGCCGCCCGCGCCGGCGACGCCGGACGCGGCTTCGCGGTGGTGGCCGACGAGGTGCGCAAGCTGGCTGAGAAGACCATGGCCGCCACCCAGGAGGTCGGCGACGCCATCGGCGTCATCCAGCGCAACACCCGCACCAACGTCGACGGCGTCGAGGTCTCGGTGAAGCTCATCGAGGAGGCCACCACCCTGGCCGGCCAGTCCGGCAAGACCCTGCAGGAGATCGTCCGCCTGGTGGACGAGGCCTCCGGCCAGGTCCACTCCATCGCCGCCTCCAGCGAGCAGCAGTCCGCCGCCAGCGAGGAGATCAACCACTCCATCGAGCAGATCAGCGCCATCTCCAACACCACCTCCCAGGCCATGAACGAGGCCGCCGCCTCCGTGGCCGAACTGGCCCAGCAGGCCAGGCACCTCGACGGCCTCATCGCCCAGCTCCGCGACGACGCCGGAAAGACCGCCTAAACGGCGCCAAGTGGGGAGCGGCCAAGGCCGCTCCCCACTCCATTCCCGCCCCCTGCCCGAAGCAGCCCAAGCACGGCGCGCCTCCGCCGCTGCCGGCCGGCGCGTTTCCAGGCTCGCCTCCATCTCCAACTACGCAGCGGACAAGTCCGCCCACTCTCCGCACCCGCACTGCGGACGCATTCCTGAAGCGCGCAACGCGAACGGGGCATTCCACTTGGCCGTGCCTGCCACTCCCGTTGCATTGCCATGCCATTGCGCCCTGGCTCATCCCCGCAATTCCGGGAATTGAGACATGTCTCGACAGAAGACATGTCTCAATCGGTCAACACATATCCCGAGCCGAGGCATCACATTTATCAATGTCCAATGGCAAAACGCACTACAGAACGACAAATGCATTATCACAATACTTTGAATAACAGTTCTACATGCACGCGATCTGTTGACAAGTCTCAGCGTTTAGCGTCAATCAACACCACTAGCCATCATGCTCCATCCGGAATTCCATGGCCGCTACACGACCGTCACGCGAAATTTTCGAAATACAGGAGCACGCAATGAAGCAAAAGAGCATCCGGACGACCATCGCCGTCGTTGTGGGCCTTGTCGTTTTAATGGTCCAGACGGCGCTGGTCTTTTTCGTCGCACGGTCCATCTACGCCGAGGGCGTCGAATCCACGCACCACGAGATGGAGGTCATGGCCCAAACCCTGGCCAGTTCCGCCGCGTCCTTCGGCGCGCAGCAGATGGAGAAGGTGCGCGGCCTCTCCAAGGCGCCCTCGGTGCGCAGCTACCTGACGGACGGCCAAAACGAGCCCGTAGCCACGGAGCTCATCGCGGCCCAGTCGCTCTCCTCCCAGGACGTGAACACCGTCTATATTTTCGACAAGGAGGGGCGTCAGGTCCTTCTGCAGGCCCAGGGCAAGGCCATGAAGCCCAACGACCTCAAGACCCGCGGCTATGTTCAGGACGCCCTGGCGGGGAAGGAAGGCTACGGCCACGCGCCGACCAAGAGCCTGGCCACGGGCAAGCTCATCGTCAGCGTCACCGCGCCCGTGCTGGACGACTCCGGCAAGGTCATCGGCGGCGTGGGCCTGTCCTACGTCCTGGACAAGCTCATTGACGACTTCATCAAGGCCACCAAACTCGGCAAGACCGGTTACCCCTTCATCCTTTCGCCCAAGGGCGTGGTCAACGGCCACCCGGACAGCGCCCTGCTGCTCAAGGACATCTCCAAGGAGCCCGGCATCGCGGCCATGCTCGCCGCGCCCAAGGGCACGGGCGAGATGACCCACGGCGGCCAGTCGCGCGAGGCCGTCTGGACCCGCGTGCCCGGCTGGGACTGGGTCATGGTCTTCTCCATGGACAAGGCCGAGATCAGCGCCCTGGCCCAGGAGCAGCGCAACGTCATGATCGGCCTGGGGCTCTTCGCCTTCATCGCCCTGCTCGGCGTGACCCTGCTGGCCCTGGACCGCATTGTGGTCAAGCCCATGAAGCAGTTGGAGGAGTTCGCCTCCTCCGTGGCCGGCGGCAACCTGGACCAGACCCTGGAGCTGAAGCTCAACAACGAAATCGGCAAGCTGGCCGAAAACCTCAACAGCATGGTCGCCAGCCTGAAGGCCAAGATCGCCGAGGCCGACGACAAGAGCCGTCAGGCCAAGGCCGAGTCCGAGCGCGCGGCCCAGGCCACGGCCGAGGCCGAAGCCGCCCGGAACCAGGCCGAACGCGCCAAGAACGAGGGCATGCTCGCCGCCGCGGGCAAGCTCGAATCCATCGTGGCATCGGTGTCCAAGGCCTCCGGCGAACTCTCCGGCGAGGTCAACTCCTCCAGCGAGGGCGCGGAGAAACAGGCCTCGCGCATCACCGAGACGGCCACGGCCATGGAGGAGATGAACGCCACGGTCATGGAGGTGGCCAAGAACGCCGCCCACGCAGCCCAGGTCACCGACTCCGCCCGCCAGAAGGCCATGGACGGCGAGGGCATCGTCAACAAGGTCATCGGCGGCATGGACAACGTCCAGAAGCAGACCGCCAAGCTCAAGACCGACATGGACGCCCTGGGCCGCCAGGCCGAGGACATCGGCCGGATCATGACCGTGATCACCGACATCGCCGACCAGACCAACCTGCTGGCGCTCAATGCCGCCATCGAGGCCGCCCGCGCCGGCGACGCCGGACGCGGCTTCGCGGTGGTGGCCGACGAGGTGCGCAAGCTGGCTGAGAAGACCATGGCCGCCACCCAGGAGGTCGGCGACGCCATCGGCGTCATCCAGCGCAACACCCGCACCAACGTCGACGGCGTCGAGGTCTCGGTGAAGCTCATCGAGGAGGCCACCACCCTGGCCGGCCAGTCCGGCAAGACCCTGCAGGAGATCGTCCGCCTGGTGGACGAGGCCTCCGGCCAGGTCCACTCCATCGCCGCCTCCAGCGAGCAGCAGTCCGCCGCCAGCGAGGAGATCAACCACTCCATCGAGCAGATCAGCGCCATCTCCAACACCACCTCCCAGGCCATGAACGAGGCCGCCGCCTCCGTGGCCGAACTGGCCCAGCAGGCCAGGCACCTCGACGGCCTCATCGCCCAGCTCCGCGACGACGCCGGAAAGACCGCCTAAACGGCGCCAAGTGGGGAGCGGCCAAGGCCGCTCCCCACTCCATTCCCGC